>VAPK011233311.1_pt1 | contig 17804 bp, 17 predicted proteins | sample 3395031 | NCBI WGS metagenome assembly VAPK01 (sample SAMN08290443, study PRJNA428436) | hydrothermal vent metagenome | isolation source: Deep-sea hydrothermal vent chimney 1 | place: Pacific Ocean: Juan De Fuca Ridge
AATAGTCTCCAATGGTATATGGCAAAACAAAATAACCATCTGCAAGTCCCTGCATTAACGCAGATGCACCTAATCGGTTGGCACCGTGATCAGAGAAATTTGCTTCACCAATACAGTACAAACCATCTATGGTTGTCATCAAATTATAATCCACCCAAACACCTCCCATGGTATAATGTGTTGCAGGATAAATCATCATAGGTGTTACATATGGGTTTTCATCAACAATCTTTTCATACATCTGAAAGAGATTACCATATTTTTCCTCAATGATATTTCTTCCTAACTCTATAATCTTTTCTTTTGATGCATCATGAATACCATGAATTTTTGCCTGTTCTTTTCCGTATCGTTCAATGGCGGATGCAAAATCTAAATATACAGCCTCTCCGGTTGCATTTACTCCATATCCTGCATCACAACGCTCTTTCGCTGCACGAGAGGCAACATCACGAGGCACTAAGTTACCAAACGCTGGATAGCGACGTTCTAAATAATAATCTCTATCTACTTCGGCAATATCTGTTGGCTTTAATTTTCCTTGCTGAATTGCTTTCGCATCTTCTATCTTAGCCGGAACCCATATTCGTCCGTCATTTCGAAGTGATTCTGACATCAAAGTCAGCTTTGACTGATAATCTCCACTTCGAGGAATACAGGTTGGATGAATTTGCGTATAACAAGGGTTTGCAAAATAGGCGCCTTTTTTATGAATTTTCCATGCAGCTGTAGCATTGGAACCCATCGCATTGGTAGATAAGAAATATACATTACCATATCCTCCTGTTGCAATCACTACTGCATGTGCTGAATGACGTTCAATTTCACCGGTTATTAAATTTCGTGCTATGATTCCACGAGCTTTACCATCAACTTTTACAACATCCAACATTTCATGTCGGTTGTACATTTCAATCTTACCACGCGCAATTTGTCTGTTCATTGCAGAATAAGCTCCCAAAAGTAATTGTTGTCCGGTTTGTCCTTTTGCGTAAAAAGTTCTGGAAACCAATACACCACCAAAGGAACGGTTATCTAATAATCCACCATAATCACGTGCAAAAGGCACTCCCTGTGCAACACACTGGTCAATAATATTAGAAGAAACTTCTGCTAATCTATAAACATTTGCTTCGCGTGAACGATAATCTCCACCTTTTACCGTATCATAAAATAAACGATAATTGGAATCACCATCTCCCATGTAGTTTTTAGCAGCATTAATTCCGCCCTGAGCGGCAATAGAATGCGCCCTGCGCGGAGAATCCTGGTAAGCAAATGCCTTAACATTATAACCAAGTTCTGCTAATGTTGCAGCAGCTGACCCTCCGGCCAGACCAGTACCAACAACAATAATATCAATATTACGTTTGTTAGCCGGGTTTACAAGGTTGATTTTATCTTTATAAGTAGTCCATTTATCTTTAATTGGACCTTTGGGTGTTTTTGAATCTAATGCCATAATTATTTGATATTAAGCAAAGTAAAAATATATTGCAATAACTGAAAAACCTAAAGCGATAAGGTAGCTAAAAGCCATTCCTAAATTTTTTACACACTTTAAATATTTTGGGGCTCTCGCTCCTACACTGGTAAATGCCGATTGAAATCCGTGACTTAAGTGTATGCCTAGTAAAACAAAGGCAAAAACATAGATGAATACATAAACCGGATTTTTAAACAATTGAGTTACCAACTCATAGTCATCATGCACCTCACCAAACTTGATTTGCACAAAGAAATCTTTCAAATGTAAAAGGATAAATAACAAAACCAATATGCCTGTATAGATCATATTTCTGGAAGCCCAACCTGAATTTGCTGCCGCATTATTTTTGGCATACTTAATAGGGCGAGAGGCTCTGTTTTTTAATTCTAATACAATTCCCATAATAATATGGTAAATAAAACCTGCTGCCAATACATATTGCATTATCTGAATGACAGGGTTGGTTGCCATAAAAAGAGATGCCCCATTAAAGGTATCAGCACCAATAAATAATGTTAAGTTTATTCCCAGATGAACCAATAAAAAAGTTATTAAGAAAAGTCCTGACAATGACATCGTCACTTTTCTGCCTACTGATGAAGATATAAATCCACTCATTTTATACTATTTTAGTTTTTAAAAGGAAACAAATATAACCAAAGCAATCAGCAAAGCAATTAATAGGGGATTCCTGCTTGTTAATTTAGACTAATTATAAATAGTGTTTTTTAAAATAGCCTGACAAAAATCATATATGATGGTATACTACCCTTTTATATTTGTACAGTTAATTTAAAAAAAAAAGCCTTATGGCATTTAAAAAAGGATTATTTAAAACATCTGTTGGAAGAAAAAATCTAATGGCTGTCACTGGACTCTTCATCATTTTTTTCCTGATCATTCATCTTGCCGGAAATTTGATTTTAATTTTACCTGATTCATTTTTCCCAATTGAGTTTTGGGGAAATGTTGCGAACCAGCATGATATGTATAATGCATATTCTCATTTTCTGGTTCATTTCTTGCCAATTACACTGGTTGCATGGGTTTTATATGCTGCAATATTAACGCATATAGTAGATGCTTTACTCATAACCCTGCATAACAACAAAACAAAAGGAGAAAAATATATCGTAACTGATAACTCTAGCAGTTCTTGGATTTCAAGAAATATGGGACTTTTAGGTATTGCGATTGGTGCTTTTATTGTGATGCATATGGCACAATTCTGGCTTCAGTATAAAGTATTGAAAGTTGAACACGATTTGTATAATCTGGTATTAGAAACTTTTGAAGTCTGGTGGATGGTAGTGCTGTATGAAATTGGTATTATCGCCTTTGGTTTACACATTATTCATGGTATTGAAAGTGCACATCGCTCTTTAGGCCTTTACGCTAAAAAAGCAATGGGTGTTGTAAAAATCATCGCTTTATGGTTCTCTTTGATTATGGCAGTGTTATATGCAATCATTCCTATTATTCTTTACTTCAAATAAAAAAATATTATGGCTCTTAACGCAAAAACTCCGGAAGGACCTTTAAAAGATAAATGGCAAAATTATCTGGATAAAACCAATATCGTAAATCCTGCAAATCGCAAAAAAATTGATGTGATCGTAGTAGGTGGTGGTTTATCTGGTGGTGGTGCAGCTGCATCATTAGCTGAATTAGGATACAATGTAAAAGTGTTCTTTTTTCAGGATTCTGCTCGTCGTTCACATTCAGTGGCAGCACAAGGAGGTGTGAATGCCGCCAAGAACTACAAAAATGATGGTGATACTATATACAGAATGTTTTACGACACCGTAAAAGGTGGAGATTATCGTTCACGTGAAGCAAATGTTTACAGAATGGCTCAGTGCTCTGTAGATCTTATTGACCATATGACTGCTCAGGGAGTACCTTTTGGAAGGGAATATAGTGGTTATTTAAGTAACCGTTCCTTTGGTGGAGTATTGGTTTCCAGAACTTTCTATGCTCGTGGACAGACTGGTCAGCAATTATTACTTGCTACTTACCAGGCAATGATGAAACAGGTTAAAAAAGGAACTTTAACCCAATATAGTCGTCATGAGATCTTAGATCTTGTTGTTGTTGATGGAAAAGCAAGAGGAGTAATTGTAAGAGATCTTGTTACCGGTAAAATAGAACGTCATTCAGCGCATGCTGTAGTTTTAGGAACAGGTGGGTTTGGAAAGATCTTCTATCTTTCTACTTTAGCAATGAACTCTAATGGTTCTGCAACCTGGCGTGCACATAAAAAAGGAGCATATTTTGCAAATCCTTCATGGACACAAATACATCCAACAGCATTACCTCAGGCAGGAGAACATCAGTCAAAACTGACTTTAATGTCGGAATCACTTCGAAATGACGGACGAATTTGGGTTCCTAAAAAGAAAGATGACGATAGAAAACCTGGTGATATTCCTGCAGAAGACAGAGATTACTACTTGGAACGTCGCTATCCAGCATTCGGTAACTTAGTGCCTCGTGATGTTGCATCTCGAGCTGCAAAAGAAAGAATGGATGCCGGTTATGGAGTTGGTCCACTTAAAAATGCTGTCTATCTTGATTTTAAAACTGCCATTGACAGATTAGGTGTTGATACTATAAAAGAGCGTTATGGTAATTTATTTACCATGTACCGAAAGATAACAAATATTGATGCTTATAAAGAACCTATGAAGATTGCCCCATCGGCACATTTCTCTATGGGAGGCTTGTGGGTTGATTATGAATTACAAACAACTATTCCTGGATTATATGCAGTTGGTGAAGCAAATTTTGCCGATCACGGTGCTAACCGTTTAGGAGCAAATTCACTTTTACAGGCATCTGTAGATGGTAACTTTATTTTGCCAAATACGATTTCTAATTATCTGTCTAATGAGATCCGAACGGGAAAAATATCAACAGATACTCCTGAATTTGAGGAAGCTGAAATAGCTGTAAAAACACAATTGGAAAAAATCCTGGCAATTAAAGGAGATATGCCTGTTGACAGAATTCACCGTAGATTAGGAAAAGTAATGTTCAAAGAAGTTGCGATGTCCAGAAATGAGAAAGGTTTGAAATGGGCTATCGAAGAAATTCGAAAACTTCGTGACGAGTTCTGGACCAATGTTGCTGTAGCCGGTGATGCAGATGGAATGAATTCTGAATTAGAAAAAGCAGGAAGACTTGCTGATTATTTGGAAATTGCAGAGCTCATGGCTGTAGATGCTTTAAGCAGAAAAGAAAGTTGTGGTGCACACTTCCGTGAAGAATATCAAACAGAAGATGGAGAAGCGGTTCGTGATGATGTAAACTTTATGTATTCTGCTGCCTGGGAATGGATGCAGGGAAAAGACTGGAAATTGCATAAAGAACAACTAGAGTTTAAAGATATAGAAGTTAAAACACGAAGTTATAAATAGTTGATGGTTAATAATTGATGGTTTTTTTAATAACCATCAACCAAAAACCAAGAACCAAAAACTAAAATAGATGAACATAACGTTAAAAATTTGGCGACAAGAAAACGCCGGTGATAAAGGTAAATTAGTAACCTACAAATTGTCTGATATTAGTGAAGATATGTCTTTTCTGGAAATGCTAGATGTTTTAAATGAACAACTTGCAGTAAAAGGAGAAAGAGCTGTTGAATTTGATCACGATTGTCGTGAGGGAATTTGCGGACAATGTTCACTGGTAATCAATGGTAAAGCCCATGGTCCGGAAGAACATTTCACAACCTGTCAAACTCATATGCGCTCATTTGATGATGGTGACGTACTTACTATTGAGCCGTTTAGAGCGAATTCTTTTCCTGTGATCAAGGACTTGAAAGTTGACAGAACTTCTATGGATAAAATCATTCAGGCAGGTGGTTATATCTCTTCCTTCACTGGAATGGCACCAGAGGCAAATTCAATTCCTATTCACCATAAAATAGCCGAAAGTGCTTTTGATAGTGCGGCTTGTATTGGTTGTGGAGCATGTATTGCAACTTGTAAAAATTCTTCAGGAGCATTATTTTTATCTGCAAAAGTGGCTCATTTAGCTAAACTTCCACAAGGAAAAGTGGAAAGAGCTGAACGTGTTGTTTTTATGGTAAATGCACATGATGATGAAGGTTTTGGAAGTTGTACAAACACAGGTGCCTGTGCTATGGTTTGTCCGCAGGAAGTCCAGTTACTTGATATAGCACGTATGAACTATGAGTACAATAAATCATTGTGTGCTACAGAAAAATAAATCCTACATTTTATATAGGTAAGAAAAGAGTCTTTAAAAAAGACTCTTTTTGTTTTTTTATTGGGCTTATTTGGATAAAAATTGAGGTTTGAATTTAGTTGTTTGAATTTAGTTATATTTACCCCTAGAAAAACTAACGAATGTCATCAACAAAAAAGCATATTTTAAATCCTAATAAGTGGATTGAGCTGTATGCTGATTACTTATTCAATTACACAATTACCAGAGTTGACAACCATGATATAGCTAAAGATCTTGTACAGGAAACTTTTTTTTCAGGAATCAAAGGGCAGGATAATTTTAGAGGACAGGCTTCTGAGCGAACCTGGCTGATTTCCATCTTAAAACGTAAGATCATTGACCATTACAGAAAGATCAATTCTACAAAAGGAAAAAAAGAAGTACGAATGAGTTTTTATACAGATGGAGAAAGAAAAGGAAGCTGGATCGAAGAATGTGTACCTCAAAACTGGTCCAATGAGGCCGAAAAAAACATAGAAAATGACGAACTTAAAAGTGCCTTAAATTTGTGTATCGATCATTTACCTGAAAAATACAGAATGGTTTTTTTACTTAAAACGGTACAGGAATACGAAACGGAAGAAATTTGTAATGAATTAGATATCACATCGTCAAATTTGTGGGTTATCATACACCGGGCTAGAGTGCAATTGAGAAAATGTATTGAAGATAACTGGTTTAATAATTAAAGGTTATGAGTAAAAAATTTATGATCAGCTGTGACGAAGCAACAGCAATTTGTGACAAAAACCAATATGGAGAAGCATCTAAATGGGATAAATTAAGATTAAATTTTCATTTATTACTTTGTAAACATTGTAGTTCCTATTCAAAGCAAAATAGTGTGATAACAAAAATGCTGGGCAATTATTTAGATACCTGTGATGGTTCCAAACACTTATCTGATGAGGAAAAGAAAGTTTTAGATGTTAAACTTCATGAAGAAATGAAGAAAAAATAAGTCCTTAAAATAATATGTAAGCGGTAGTGAGAAATCATTGCCGCTTTTTTTTATCTTTGGATTACGGTAATTTTGGTCTGTAAAATGGCTTTTCACACTCGTATTATGCAGTAATTATGAATTTTTTATCAGATAAAATAGACCAATACGCAATAGATCATACACAAAAAGAACCTGATCTGTTGCAGAAACTCAATAAGGAAACCTGGCAAAAAGCATTGGTTCCACGTATGTTAAGCGGACACTATCAAGGAAGGGTTCTATCAATGCTATCAAAACTTATAAACCCAAAAAACATACTGGAAATTGGCACTTATACTGGTTACTCTGCACTTTGTCTAGTAGAAGGAATACAGAAAAACGGTATTTTACATACCATTGATCACAATGAAGAATTAGCCTATTTACAACATAAATATTTTAATGCATCCGATTATAAAGATCAAATAAAAACATACACAGGAGAGGCTCTGGAAATTATTCCTAAAATCGATGAAAAGTTTGATCTGGTTTTTATTGATGCCGATAAGGAAAATTACAATAACTATTACCATTTTATCATTGATAAAATGAATCCTGGAGGTGTAATCTTATCTGATAATGTACTTTGGAGCGGTAAAGTTACAAAAACTCCCGACCCGAAAGATAAGGACACACTCGCGTTGATAAAGTTCAATAAATTGCTTGTAAATGATCCAAGAATAGAAACCATTTTATTGCCAATTCGCGATGGACTAACCATAAGCAGAGTAAAATAACAAATCATGGAAAAATTAAGTGAATTTTTAGATTTTCAGATATTTCATGTGGGAGATTACAGTATCAAAGTTCATACACTAATTAGTGCTACTTTCATATTTTTTGCTACAAAATTGATTGTCTGGCTAATCAAAAAAGCCATGTTTGGCAAAAAAAGGCTGGATATTTTTAGTCACCAAAATCTTTCCGGATTATTTCAAATTGTAAAATATATCATTTGGATCATTTCTATTTCATTGATCTTTGAAACAGTTGGAATCAATGTAACGGTTCTCCTGGCTGGTTCTGCAGCTCTTTTGGTTGGTATTGGTATGGGTTTACAACAGACCTTTAACGACTTTATTTCTGGTATTATTTTATTGATAGAAGGTTCTACCAAAGTAGGAGATGTACTTGAAATTGATGGAGAAGTAGTAAAAATTGAAGAGATCGGCTTAAGAACCTCCAAAGGTCTTAGCAGAAATGATATTGTGATAATCATTCCAAATCATTTGATAACCACTAATAAGGTGATCAACTGGAGCCATCAAATTAAAAAAACCCGTTTTAATGTAAATGTGGGTGTTGCTTATGGAAGCGATATTGATCTGGTAATCAAAATATTAAAAGATAGTGTTTTTGCACATAAAGATGTGGTGGATAAAGAATCGATTGATCCAAGATTTATTGATTTTGGAGATTCGTCACTAGATTTTGAAGTCCTCTTTTTTAGTAAAAATATATTTACCATTGAAAAAACTAAAAGTGATATTCGTAAAACTATCTACAAAAATTTTGTAAAGAATAATATTACTATCCCGTTTCCACAAATGGATGTTTATTTAAAGAAATAGCACTAAGTGTTAAATATTTATCTTACTCTTAATAAAAAATAGTTTCGTTTTCCTCTTTGTAAAAGAATGAATTTATCTGCTATTAAATCATCATTTGATAAAATAAAGCCATCTTTTACTTTTTCTTTATTTACCGATATAGAGTTTTCTTTTAAAGCTCTTCTTGCCTCTCCGTTTGATTTTAAAAACTGACTTTTTTCATTCAATGCTTCTACAATATCAATTCCCTTTTCAAGATCTTCTTTGGCTATTTCCCCTTGAGGAACACCATCAAAAATATCTAAAAAAGTTTGTTCATCTAACTCTTTCAAATCACTTGCTGTTGATTTTCCAAACAAAATATTAGATGCTTTTACAGCATTTTCATAAGCTTCTTTACCATGTGTCATGATCGTAACCTCCTCACCTACTCTTTTTTGCAAAAGTCGTAAATGCGGAGCTTCTTTGTGTGCTGCTATCAGTTTTTCAACAGTTTTCTGATCTAAAAATGTAAATATTTTAATATAATTTTCAGCATCCATATCACTGGAATTCAACCAGTATTGATAGAATTTATATGGCGAGGTTCTTTTGGTATCCAGCCAGATATTTCCGCCTTCTGTTTTACCAAACTTAGTACCATCTGCTTTGGTTACAAGCGGACTGGTAATTGCATAAGCTTTTCCCTGAACTTTTCGTCTGATTAACTCTGTTCCTGTGGTAATATTACCCCACTGATCACTACCACCAATTTGTAATTTACAATTTTTATGTGTGTATAAATGTAAAAAATCATATCCCTGAACCAACTGATAAGTAAATTCAGTAAAACTCATTCCTTCTTTGGCATCTGCATTCAATCTGTTTTTTACTGAATCTTTTGCCATCATATAATTTACGGTAATATGCTTACCAATATCTCTTGCAAACTCCAAAAACGATAAATTTTTCATCCAGTCGTAATTGTTAACCATTTCGGCTGCATTGCTAATATCACTTGAAAAATCAATAAATCTTTCCAGTGTGTGTTTTACTCCTGCAATGTTTTTATTTAATGTTTCTTCGTTTAAAAGGTTTCTTTCATTAGATTTCCCCGAAGGATCTCCTATCATTCCTGTTGCACCCCCAACCAAAGCAATTGGTTTATGACCAGCTCTTTGAAAATGCATCAATAACATGATTTGAACCAGGCTTCCAATATGCAAACTATCTGCTGTTGGATCAAAACCTATATACGCAGCTGTTTGTTCTTTTTGTAATTGCTCTTCTGTTCCGGGCATTATATTGTGCAAAAGTCCGCGCCAGCGCAATTCCTCAACAAAGTTTTTAGTCATCTTAAAAAATTTTGGCAAATATAATCAATACTCTTTTCAGATATAAAATTTTACTTACAAATTATTCCCCTATCCAAATCAATTTTCTATTTTCGCTATATGATTTTAGTAACCGGAGGTACAGGATTGGTTGGATCGCATTTATTGTATCATTTACTTTTAAAAAATGATTCTGTTAAAGCCATTCATCAAAAAACAAGTGATCTACTCGCTGTTAAAAAAGTATTTGGTTATTATACAACGGATGCAGATAACCTTTACAACAGAATTACTTGGGTAGAAGCAGATGTTAACAATATTCCCAAGCTTGAAATTGCTTTTCAAAATGTTACCAATGTTTATCATTGTGCCGCTTTTGTTTCCTTTGATCCAAGGGATTATAAAAAAATGAGGAAAATAAACATTGATGGAACTACTAATATCGTCAATCAGTGTATTTTAAATAAGATTCAAAAACTATGTTTTGTGAGTTCTATTGCGACGCTTGAAAAAGATATCAAAAAAGATATTATTGATGAATTTGAAAACTGGGATAATACCAAAGATAAAAGCGGCTATGCTATTACAAAATACGGCGCCGAAAAGGAGGTATGGAGAGCTTCGCAAGAAGGTGTTGATGTCGTAATTGTTAATCCCGGAGTAATTCTTGGATCTGGTTTTTGGAATAAAGGAAGTAGCTCACTATTTTCAAAGGTAAAAAATGGATTTCCTTTTTATACAGAAGGAATCACTGGTTTTGTGGATGTTATGGATGTAGTTAAAATCATGCAAAAATTAATGCAAAGTGAAATAAAAAATGAGCGATTTATTCTTGTTGCAAAAAATATTTCCTTTAAAGATCTTTTTTACCAAATAGCAGATGTACTAAAAGTAAAACCTCCCAAAATAAAAGTTTCTAAGTTTTTGGGTGAAATAATCTGGCGAATAGATTGGGTAAAAAGTACTGTCTTCAGAACTTTTCCTGTCATTACCAAATATTCATCAAGATCATCACAATCTATAAAAATTTATACCTCTAAAAAGATTAGATCTGCTATGGATTTTGATTTTATTAAAATTGATGAAACGATTCAAAGAATAAGTCATGATCTTATTTCAAAATAGACTCTTTGTTCCTTTTTTTAATACTGGGTCTTTTAAGTTTTTTATCCTTTCGTTCTGGTTTCATGATAGAATCATCCTCCATTAAAATCCTTTGTCCTTCTATTCGCTCTTTAACCTTTTGGAACATATCTTCATACTCATCGATATTAGAAACATAGTATAAATTACTGGCTGCAAAACGAGTACTGTCTATTTGGTATTTATCATATAAAATATACATATAATCATTTGCTTTCATACCATTTTTACTTTTGATACCGGAGATACCATTGACCAAATGCATATCTGTAAGCAGGTCAATCATTTGATCCTGTGGAATTAAATCTTGCGGTTTTTCATACTTTGTTCTACTTTCGCAGGAAAGGAAGATAACAAACAAGAGTATATAAAAATAATATTTCATTATCTATTAAATTTCAGCCTTTTACCTTTTATTTTGTCATTAAATTCTCCCTGGTCATATACCAGGTTTCCATTGACAAAAGTTTGTGTTATCACACTATGAAAATTGGTTCCTTCAAATGGAGACCAACCACATTTATATAAAATATTCTCTTTTTCAATAAACTGTTCCTTATTAGTATCTACCAAAACCAAATCAGCATAATATCCTTCTTTGATATAGCCTCTTTTTTCAATTCTAAATAATATAGCCGGATTATGACACATTTTTTCCACCACTTTTTCAATTGAAATCTTATCATTATTTACCGCTTCCATCATAGCAATAAGTGCATGTTGCACCATTGGTCCACCACTAGGAGCCTTGGTATAAACCCGTTTTTTCTCCTCTAAAGTATGTGGTGCATGATCGGTTGCAATTACATCTAGTCGGTCATCCAGTAATGCTTCCCATAATTCATTTTTATCTTTTTCTGATTTTATAGCTGGATTCCATTTGATAAAAGTTCCTTTTTTAGCATAGTCTCTATCATCAAACCATAAATGATGTACACAAACTTCTGCAGTAATCATTTTTTCTTCTAATGGAATTGTATTTGTAAAAAGCTCCGTTTCTTTTGCTGTAGATAAATGAAAAACATGCAATCTTGCTCCTGTTTTTTTAGCAAGAGCAACCGCTTTGGAAGAAGATAAATAACATGCCTCTTCATTTCTAATCACAGGATGTAATTCGATAGGAATATCATCACCATAAATACTTTTTTGCCTGTCTAAATTATTTTTTATAGTCGTCTCATCCTCGCAGTGAACAGCGATTAGCATTTTTGTTGATGAAAATATTTGTTCCAAAACATTTTCATCATCCACCAGCATATTTCCGGTTGAGGAGCCCAAAAACAATTTGATTCCAGCAACATTTTTAGCATCAGTTTTCAAAAGTTCCTCCAGATTATCATTGGTTCCTCCAATCATAAAAGAATAATTTGCATAAGAACTTTTAGAGGCTGTTTTAAATTTATCTTCCAGAATTCCCTGGGTTGTTGCCTGTGGAATTGTGTTTGGCATTTCAATAAAAGAAGTAATTCCGCCGGCAACTGCAGCACGAGATTCTGATGCAATGGTTGCTTTATGGGTCAGTCCTGGTTGTCTGAAGTGCACCTGATCATCAATAACCCCTGGTAATAAATATTTGCCTTCGGCATTTATAACCTGTGTATCAAGAGGATAATGATCAATATTTTTATTAATGATAGCGATCCTTTCCCCATCAATAAGCACATCTAAAACTTCCATTTTTCCTTCATTAACAACTTTAGCATTTTTAATTAGTATCATTTTCATTTTAATTCTTTGCATTTTATCCCTGGTTTTCAATTATTTAGGTAAACCTTTAAATCTCATCTTTATAATACCAAAAATCGCCTCTGTAATAATGGTCTTACTCATTTTGGATTCTCCTAAAGTTCTATCGGTAAAAATTACAGATACTTCTTTGATGTTAAATCCGTGTTTCCATGCTTTGAATTTCATTTCAATTTGAAAGGCATATCCAACAAATTCAATTTTATCTAACTTTATTGTTTCTAAAACTTTCCGGTTATAACAAACAAAACCTGCGGTAGTATCATGAAAAGGAATTCCTGTGACAAAATTCACATATTTAGAAGCAAAATAGGAAAGCAAAACTCTCTTCATTGGCCAGTTGACCACATTAACACCTTGTGAATATCTTGAACCAATAGAAAGGTCTGATCCGTCTTTAGCACAAGCATTATATAATCTTATAAGATCTTTTGGGTTATGAGAAAAATCGGCATCCATTTCAATAATATAATCGTATTCTCTTTTTAAAGCCCATTTAAACCCATGAATATAAGCTGCCCCTAATCCGTTTTTTTCTTTTCTTATTTCTAAAAATAACCTTTCCGGGAACTCATTTTGTACGTTTTTGACAATCTTTGCTGTTCCGTCAGGAGAACTATCATCAACGACAAGAATGTCAAATGCTTTTTTCTGAGAAAATGTTGCCCTTATTATATTCTCTATATTTTCCTTTTCATTGAATGTAGGAATAATGACCAGCGTATTATGCATAATTCTTTTTTTACTTTTGCAAAGGTAAAATAAATAATTGCTAAATTTGTGTTAAGATATTTCTATATGAGCATTTTACAAAAACCGAAATTTCAATTCGGTATTTTCCTTTTTATATTTTTGATAATTAATCTGTTACAGAGTTTTTATACTGGTTTGTTTGATGATGAGGCATATTACTGGGTTTGGTCAAAAAATCTTGCATTTGGGTATTTTGATCATCCGCCGTTGGTAGCTTTATGGATAAAAATTAGTGGTTTTTTCTTTGATGGTGAATTAGGTGTTCGTTTTTTTTCAACCATTAGTTTTACTATTATGCTAATTTTTATTTGGCTGTTGATCGATCATAAGGAAAAATGGAAGTATGTATGGTTGTATTTTTTATTGGTTGTTTCTGTGGTATTTTTGAATGTCTACGGATTTATTACTACACCCGATACGCCACTTTTATTGTTTGTAGCAGTATTTTTATATTTCTATAAACAATTTTTAAAAAATGACAACTGGACAAACACTTTCCTTTTAGGCTTTTCAATGGCAGCACTGTTGTACAGTAAATATCATGGAATATTGATTATTCTTTTTACCTTTTTTTCTAACATTAATCTGATAAAAAATAAAAAATTCTGGATTGCAAGTACTTTTGGAGCCATATTATTTGTACCACATTTATACTGGCAATATCTAAATGATTTTCCATCATTTAGATATCATTTAATTGAGAGAGGAGCAAAAAAATATAAAATAGGACATACTTTAATTCATTTTGTAAATCAAATAGCCATTGTAGGTATCACTTTTCCTGTAATATATTATGCCTTTTTTAAGCAAAAAATTCATACAAAATTTGAAAGATCACTAAAGTTTATCACCGTTGGATTTATTGTATTGTTCTTTTTTTCATCTTTTAAATCAAACCCGCAGGCCCAATGGACTGCAGCTATTTTAATTCCTTTGATAGTGATATCTTTTCCTTACTTTATCCAACATAAAAAAGCAAAAAAATGGTTGATAATTTTAGGAAGTACCCAATTTGCAATTCTTTTGATCATAAGACTCTTTTTGGCTGATGAAAGTATTTCACCTATCTTATTAGAACCACATATTGCAAAAACATGGGTTCCGGAATTAAAGAAAAAAACAGCATCAAAACCAATTGTTTTTGTTAATTCATATAGAAACGCATCTATGTACACTTTTTATTCAGGTATTAAAACACACTCATACAGTGTATTAAGAGGTAGAAAAAGTCAATATGATATAACAGATTTTGAAGATAGAATGCAACATAAAAATGTATATATGGTTAGTAAGTTTTTAAAAAGACATCCTTTTCTGATCAAAAAAAAGAAAGATTCCCTTGATGGTTATCTTATTCAGGATTACACAACATTTCAAAAAGTAAAATGTACTATTGAAAAAAATTTCCTGAAAATGAATGAAGGGGAAAAGTTTGTTTTTACGTTTAAATTTACAAATACATATTACAAAAATATTAATTTTGACCATGTTAAATTTATTGGTGTTTTTCAAGGTTATAAAAATATTATTTTAGCTAAAGTTCCAATAGATATTACCAATTTAAAACCTTTAAAAGCAAATGAGCAAAAAATATATAAAGCTTCAATAACTGTACCTCAAATAAATTATGATGAGAATATTACTTTTAGAGTTGCGTTAGAGTTTTATGATATGCTGGAAGGTTTTCAGGGAAATAAAGTGCAATTGGAATTAAACAAGAAGTCCTCTTCACAATAAAATGAATAAGAATGTTTGAAGGAATAGAAAGGATCATATCATCAAAAGACTGGATTACTATTATATTTTTACTGGTACTTACTATTATTACCATTTTAAAATATAATTTTAGTGAGCGGTTTATCAAACTATTTTCTATAAGTTACTCTGATAAATATTATACCGATTATGTAAAAACCAATCCTTTAATTTTAAATAAATTCCATTTACTATTTTTTATTGTAATTTTTTTTAACATTTCAATGTTAATTTTTTTTACTTTCCAGGTGGTGAAGCCTTCATTTTTCAACGATAGTTTTTATTCCTTTACCCAGATATTTATTGCAGTGGTTCTATTTGTATTCCTACGATTTATAATTGGTTCTTTACTGGGAGAGGTGTTTGATGTTTACGACCAACAAAAGCAATTTACATTCCTGAAATTAAGTAGCTTATCTTTATTATCAGTACTGTTCTTTCCTCTTTTATTATTTTTAAATTACAGCGTTGGCTCATATCATAAAACAATGATTGTTATTGGTTTTTTTATAGTAGTAATTTTATTCTTAATACATTACTATAATCTACTGAAAAATGATAAGCTTAATTTTAATAATTTATTTTATTTATTTTTGTACCTTTGCGCCCTTGAAATAGCACCCTTTATTGTTATTTATAAAATGTTTGTTGACTAAACCAAAAAGTTGGGTGTAACCTTAAAATAAAATTTCGCTATTTTAATTTTAAGTTACACAAAAAGGAAAAAGATAAATAGAAACACATGAAAGTAAAAACTATTCTTGTATCACAACCCCCTCCAAAAGCAAAACAATCACCTTATTTTGACCTGATGGATAAACAAAAAGTAAAGATCGATTTTAGATCATTTATCCATGTTGAAGGAGAATCTGCCAGAAATGTCAGAAATCAAAAAATAGATTTTTTAGAATTTACTGCTGTTATTTTTACCAGTCGAACTGCTATTGATAATTATTTCAGGCTTGCTGATGAAATGCGTATTACAATACCTGATGCAATGAAGTATTTTTGTTTATCAGAAGCTGTTGCCTATTATTTACAAAAATATGTGGTTTACAGAAAACGTAAAATTTACGTTGGTACCAGAACATTTGATGACCTTTTACCATTGATCAAAAAACACAAAGAGGAAAAGTTTTTATTACCTTGTTCTGACAAAGTTAAACCTTCAATGCTTAGAAAATTAAATGATATTGCTGTTGAATGGAAAAGAGCTATTTTATATAAAACTGTAGTGAGTGATCTTTCTGATCTTCAAGATGTTTATTACGATGTATTGGTGTTTTTTAGTCCGAGTGGTATCAAATCTTTATTTGAAAATTTCCCTGGCTACAAACAAAACGATACCCGTATTGCTGTTTTTGGTAATTCAACTGTAAAAGCTGCAGAAGATGCAGGCTTAAAAATTGATATTGCAGCTCCTTCTAAAGAAAATCCATCCATGACAATGGCTTTAGAGAGATATATTAAAAAAGTAAATAAATAGTCAGATCTTTATAAACCGAATTTAGTAAATTACAATAAAAAAAGCCTGTCAAATGACAGGCTTTACTTTTTATAAAACTAAAAGTATCAATCTTCACCATTGATTACATCCACAATTTTAGCTTCCAGTTCTTCTGCAAGTTCCGGGTTATCAGCAATCAAACTTTTAACAGCATCTCTTCCCTGCCCTAATTTTGTATCGCCATAACTAAACCATGAACCACTTTTTTTAATGATACCATATTCTACTCCCAAATCTAAAATTTCACCAACTTTTGAAATTCCTTCTCCATACATAATATCAAACTCAGCTATTTGAAAAGGAGGAGCTACTTTGTTTTTAACTACTTTCACTTTTGTACGGTTTCCTATCACTTTATCACCATCTTTGATTTGTGTACGCCTTCTGATATCTAAACGAACTGAAGCGTAAAACTTAAGTGCATTACCACCTGTAGTTACTTCAGGGTTACCAAACATCACTCCTATTTTTTCTCGTAACTGATTGATAAATATAACTGTACAGTTTGTTTTATTAATTGTTGCAGTTAATTTTCTTAAAGCCTGTGACATCAAACGAGCATGTAAACCCATTTTTGAATCTCCCATTTCACCTTCAATTTCACTTTTAGGAGTAAGCGCTGCAACCGAATCAATTACAATAATATCAATTGCCCCTGAGCTGATTAAATTATCAGCAATTTCTAAAGCCTGCTCTCCATAATCGGGTTGAGAAATAATTAAATTATCAATATCAACGCCTAAGTTTGCAGCATAAAAACGGTCAAATGCATGTTCAGCATCTATAAATGCTACAATTCCTCCTGTTTTTTGCGCTTCTGCCATGGCATGAATGGCCAATGTTGTTTTACCAGATGATTCCGGACCATAAATTTCTATCACTCTACCTCTTGGGTATCCTCCAACTCCAAGTGCAATATCCAGTCCTAATGAGCCGGAAGGAATCGTGGGTACATCATCATGTATCACATCTCCCATTTTCATCACGGCACCTTTACCATATGTTTTGTCTAATTTATCAAGGGTGAGCTGCAATGCTTTTAGTTTAGCTGCTTTTTCTTTATCTTCTGCCATAATTTAACTGAATATTTATTGTTTATAATTGTAATAATAATGAAAAGCTAAAATAGGAAAATTTAAGCTTATTTATTTTTAAAATAAAAGAAGTTATTTACAAAAAAATAATATTCTTTAATTAGTTTTATATATATCCGTAAACACTCATAATTAATTATAAACACTTATATTACAGGGAAATACAGATAGATGAATATATTTAGTTTTTCTGCTCATTTCGAAAGTGAAGA
>VAPK010709075.1_pt1 | contig 17799 bp, 18 predicted proteins | sample 3395031 | NCBI WGS metagenome assembly VAPK01 (sample SAMN08290443, study PRJNA428436) | hydrothermal vent metagenome | isolation source: Deep-sea hydrothermal vent chimney 1 | place: Pacific Ocean: Juan De Fuca Ridge
ATATTAACTATACAGGGTTAAAATAGCGAGAAAAATATTTTTTACATCTACTCTATCTTATTGATTTACTTGATTGACCTTAAATGCTCTGAATCGCTGAGCTTCGTTTGTTATTCAGTATGAACGTTCAAGAATTAATACAGTATCAACTCTTAATCAATTGCTGGATACTGTTGAAGATACAGTGACTGTCGCAGCTTATTCAAAAAACCAACAAATTGCAGAAGATGTATTAAAGGGCTTGTTAAAAAATGATGTTGTGCATAAAGCAAGTATTTTAAGTGAAGGAGGATTTAATTTAGAAAAACTAAGGAATGATAATGAAAACAATATGAAACAAGTTTTTCGACCTATTTTTTCACTGTTTGATGCCGAAGAAATTATTGGTTATATTTATCTCCAACCCAGTGAACAATATAGCTTACAAGAAGCAAAATACGATACAATTTCTAATATTATCAACTCCTTTATTCTTATAGCACTAACCGCATTAGTAATTTTATGGGTTATGCAAAAATATATATCCAATCCTTTAACCCAAGTATCTAACACCCTTAATAAAATACGAGAAGGGAAAGAACAGCAAATTTTACCGTTAAAAAATAATAGTAATGATGAATTGGGACAGTTGAGAGTCAATATAAATAATCTACTGGCTGAACTGAATGCAAAATTCAATCAAGAACAGGCTTTAAAAGATAAGATAAAACAAAGCAATAACGAATTATCGTATGAGCGTGAAGTGATTGAAAATGTTATTTTAAAAATGCATGCATCGAAACCTTTTGATGAAACGCAAATCAGAAAAATTGAACAATCGATAGAAAAAACCTCTGGTGATATTGCACTCTCAGCTTTTCGCCCCGATAAAAGCAGACACATTCTGTTAGGTGATTTTACAGGCCATGGACTGACAGCAGCTATTGGAGGGCCTATTGTTTTTGATATTTTTTATACCATGACTAGTAAAAATTTGCCCATGCGAGACATTGCTAATGAAGTGAATCAACAATTACGAAGCAAATTACCGATAGGCTTATTTTTAGGTGCTATTTTTCTTGAGTTAAGTGCAGATAATCGACAATTACGAATTTGGAATTGCGGTATGTCTGATGTTTTAATTTATCGAGATAACCAGCTACTAGCCCGACACCCTTCCTCTGACATGGCTCTCGGCATTATCGATCAAGAATTTACATCAAGCTCTCCAATAGAAGTTGAAAAAGGCGATAAAATTTATCTTTATTCAGATGGCATTACAGAAGCTGTAAACAGTGATAAAAAAGAATTTGGTCAAGATCGGTTGGAAATAAATATTAGTGAGTTATTAAAATCGAATAGCAAGATAGAATACCTTTATGACTCTGTTCAGAGTTTTATGGGAGAGACCAAGCAGTTTGATGATATTACTTTGCTGGAATTGACTTGTTAATTCTATTTTTATAGAAAAACGCACGAACTTTCTCCATCCCTCTTTTATCTTTTCTTATTGCCTTACCTTTTTTAACTACTTTCTTAGCGTTCGTGTTAAATTCATAGCACCTACTAATCACCTCTATTTCAAACAAGAGTCACAAAATAAAATTTAAAAAAACCTGGACATATTATGTCAAAATGACATAATATGTCTGTAAAGCAAAATATGGAGACATTATGAGCAACACAAAATTAGAACATTTAATAAAGGAGCTAACAGGAACAAAATTAGCCGATGGCATGAGTTTATCGATTGAAATGTTTGACGGAGAAAACTCGGTTGCCTGTATTAAGGTTGAAGACCGTGAGGAGTTTCCTATTTACATGACAGTGGATGATGGGCAAATTCTCTGCATTACTTATCTGTTTAGTGATGCTGAGGTTAACCCAGAGAAAAAGACCGAAATGACCGATGCAATGCTGATGATGAATGTAATGGTTCCATTATCTGCATTTTCAAAAATTGGCAATCAATATATTTTGTTTGGGGCTTTATCGCCGAGAGCGAGTATTGATGAACTATTACACGAAATTGAATTATTAAGTGACAATGTGCTTGAGGCCATTGCCACCATGTCAACTTATTTAAAGGAGGCTGCGTAAGCCATGAGTATTTTTAGTAAAATAATTACCGCCTTTCGTGGCGGTGCAACTGAGGCAGGTCAAGCGATTGTTGATTCACAGGCGATTAGAATTTTGGATCAAGAATTGCGTGATTCTAAAACTGCGTTGAAAGATGCGAAGACAAATTTAACCACTATCATGGCTGAGAAAATGGCTTTGGATAGAAAAGTAAAAGATCTGAGTGCAAAAATTAAAGAACATGAAGGTTATGCGATTCAAGCAATGGATAAAAAGGATGATGAATTAGCATTGGATGTTGCAAATAAAATTGCTGAGTTTGAACATGATTTAACCATTCAACAAGGAGTTTTAGAAGGTTATGAATCTAAAATCACAAGTTTAAAGAAAATGATTCGTCAAACTGAGCGTAATATTCAGGCGATGGATCGTGAAATTTCTGTTGTTAAAACGACTGAGAAGGTACAGAAAGCCAATGAATTAGCAGATGCAAAGTTTTCCGGTTCTAATTCTGCTTTAAACAAGGCAACCGATTCTCTTGAGCGTATTAAAGAACGTCAACAAAAACGTGAAGATCAATCTGCCGCTGCTGTTGAACTTGACTCAGAACAAGGCGATGGTGATCTACAGGCTCGCTTAAAAAATGCAGGGATTGTTGATTCGGACAGCTCAGCCTCCTCAGTACTTGATCGTTTGAAGAAGCAACAAGGAAAGAGTTAGTCGTGGGTCTTATAAAGTCAGTATTTGGTGGTGGCGACAAGTCATCACCGATACAAAATATCGAATCTCCTAAGGATTTAAAAGTCGATGATATGCTAAAAATGGAGTTTGCAGAGCAATCATTAATTTCCGGCGCTACTTTAAAGGTAGGTGAGCAATTTTTTTATGACCTAAGTGCCGTAGAAAATTGCAAACCTGTGTCGGTAATGGAAGGTGCAGATCAGCGTGTTTACTTATCAACCAGCAGTATAAATCCAGAACGCCCCTTAGAAGTGGCTATTTCTGTCCTACCTGAAACTATCTTTAAGGTATTTAAACAAAAGAAGTTTACCACCATTTTTGATGAGCCGGAAAATATTAATCATCGAATAAAACGGAAAGCTGATTTAACCGATCTTGATGAGTTACAAGGCTTTATTGGGGATGTTTATTGTCAAGAACGTACAAATGAGGCCTATCGTAGTACTCAAGATTGCCGCGACAAAGAGCGAGTTGACCCAAACTGGGTAGCATTCGATTATAAGCTGCTGGTATCAGAAGATCGTCAACATGCTGTCCGCATTGAGGTGTTTGACGGTGGGCGAACAGATGTTTATTTTATTGCTTATTTAGCATTAAATAAAGTTGAAGAATACTGGCCTGCAGCCGATGGTTAATCCTAAAAAAGTCCCTTCTTCCTGGGGAAAATCGAATAAAAATATTCGCGCAGTACAAGTGATTTTTGAGTTAGAACAAGAAGAATCTAGGACTTTAAGGATAAAAGCTATAGAAAAAAATTTAAGCCCTTCTGATTATATTCGTGAGGTGATTGGCTTGCCCCGTAAAAAGCCCATCCGACCTCGGTTGAGTATTAGTTTAAGTGAAGAAGACTATAAGGTTTTAGCTGACCGTTATCATTTAAACCCTGATGAAAAAGATAAAATTCGGGCAAAAATAAAACAGGAGTTGGTTACAAATCATCAGAGATAATTTAATTCCATTAACAAAAAAAACCGCAAAAGTAGGAGGGGCTTTAGCCGCGATTTTTCTTGCTTCGGTTGCGGCTAAAGCCCTTCCTACCTCTGAGTGCTGAGACAATATGAATGCTCTATTAAGATTTTTTACTAGAAAACCACATCGTCTAAAACATACCGCACATTACAATTTAATTCACGCTATCATCAAGTCTTGCCTTATCCTGGCTGTACTTTTTTCATTGCACATTATTTGTATGATGCATTATGAAGGATTAAATCTTGGGGATGCGACGTGGCTTACTTTTACTACGGCAACGACAGTCGGTTATGGTGATATATCTGCTGCTTCCGCAGAAGGCCGACTGGCAACAATTTTATTACTCTACCTCGGTGGTATTTTTATTTTAGCCAAGGTAGTTGGTGATTATTTTGATTATCGTCTTGAAATTCGTGATAAAAAACACAAAGGACTTTGGAGATGGGACATGAACAATCATATCGTTATTCTTAACACCCCCGCTCATGCAGGAGAACGCTATCTGGAAAGACTAATCAGACAGTTTAGACTTTCTGAAAAATACAGTCGTACGTCAATTTATCTGCTAACACGTCATTTTCCACAAGGACTCCCTCATTTTATAACGGAGCTGGGTAATGTGGTTCATTATCATGGCAATGCCAGTAATTCAGATGATTTAGAAAAAGCTTGCGTCAACAAAGCCTCTGAGATTATTATTCTGGCAAAAGATGAGGATGATGAAAGTTCTGATGGTCGAACTTTTGATATTCTACATCGCCTAAATGATTTGAATGTTAATGCGGCTATTTTAGTGGAATGCGTGGAAGACGACAATAGAAATCGATTGAAAAATGCTGGAGCAGAAAGAGTTATACGCCCGATGCGGGCCTATCCAGAAATGATAGTCCGAGCTTTTGTTACACCGGGTTCCGAGCTAATTATTGAAAACATGTTTAATAGCGATAATGATGAATACCGCCGCTATGATGTAAATATCAATCACCTTATTTGGTCTGAAGTGGTCACTCGTTTAATTACTCATAATATGGGGATAGCGGTGGCTTATATCGATAAAAATACACACCAACTGGTGTACAATCCACCAGCAGATACAATGCCAGATATACTGGCATTAATTACTATTAGTAAAGATAATAGCCAGTATAGCAATGATGATATAAAGGCACTGGTTTCAAAGGAGAGCTAAATGAGTCAATTTAATTCATTAAAATATTTTTCACTGTTATGGCTGAGTCTGTTGACTATTTTATTGTTATCAGGCTGTGGTAATCGCTATGAAACTGAGTTACGCCAAACTCATCAGAATGTGCAAAACAATATCGACTATCTACAGTCTCAATTAGATATTCGACAATTAACCAATGCCTTATTGATCGAAAAATATGCCGCGCTACTGATAGAACAAAAACCGGATTTTAGCGATGTTGCAACACTTTTAAAACAAGATGCAACTTCACAGGGCAATGCCTTTGCCTCTCTTAACAAACGTTTGGCAGCAGTCGACCTTGTACCCACTGATGAAGAATCTGCTTCGTTTAGTCGGCAAGAGTTGGAGTTAATTAATTCAGCAGCGGATGTTGTTGAATTTAATAATAGCCTAGCCGATGTTGTTAACACATTGGCTTCATTATCTGATGGTCAATTACCCGTTATTAATGTGCCTATCTCACAACAGACAAATGCTCAATCGACAAACGCGCTAGTCGGCAACCCTTCTTATGGACATTGGCAACAAAACAATAGTGGACATTCTATTTGGGCATGGTACGGCATGTATTCGATGTTTAATAATGTAATGGGACGTAGCTATTACTACAATTCCTGGTCCTCACGCCCACACTACAGTTACTATGGTCAATATGGACGCAATCGCTGGGGTACAAACAGTGATGTTGCTAGAAACAAAAGTTTAAGCAAACGTTACCCCAGTCGATACAACCAACCCAATAGTGCAGCGAAAAAACGTTATGCTAGCACTACCAGACGTTCATCCAGCTATGCAAGTTCGCCATCGCGCTCTGGCAAACCGGCCGTTAGTCGTAAAAGTTCGTATGGCTCTAGTAGCCGTAGCTCATCGTTTTCAAGTTCTCGTAGTTTTCGTTCTGGTAAATAAGGGAGATCAGTTATGTCAGCAGAAATTATTTTAGAAATATTATCAGACTATATTAACCTTGACCCAGACTTAGCACTGTACTACTTACTCGATTTTGCCATATCCGTTGCTATTCTGAGCGGGATGAGATTTCTTGCAGGTACAGTTGCTAATGTGTCGGCAACTCATGAAATTTCACAAAAAGATAATAAAGCATTTGGCGTATCCCTTGCGGGTGCTATGGTTGCCGTTAGTATTATGCTGATGGGCGTAGTCTCGGGTGATGCGGGTTTTAGTCTGGCTGATGAAGCTCAATCAATGCTTATCTTTGGTGTTGCCGGTATCCTTTTAATGTGGATAACACGCATTGTGTTTGACCGCCTATCTTTTCCCAAGTTATCTATTCAAAATCAGATTATGCAAGGCAATATGGCTGCCAGCATTATTGATGCTTGTAATATGATTGCTACAGCCATCATTATCAAAGGTGCAATGACTTGGGTGGATGGTAATATTGGTATCTCTTTACTAGCCGTTGTTATCAGTTTTTTTGCATCACAAATTATTATGGCATTGGCGACATTATATCGAGTTAAGGTCTATGCAAAACGACATAATAATGAACAGCTCCATACCGCGATAGAACAAGACAATATCGCTCTCTCTTTGCGTTTTGGTGCTTATCGAATAGGCATTGCCATTGCTGTTAGTGCGGCTTTTACGGCTGTTGAATATGTAACCCAGGATTTTGCATTAGTCTTTGTCTTATGGTTTTCGGTTGCATTATTACTATTTATTATATTGACCCTAATCGCCATCATTATTCGTCTTGGCGTGTTACACAAAGTCAATATAGGCGAAGAAGTAGGAGAACAGAGAAATATCAGTGTGGGTGTTATTGAAGGCAGTATTTATATTGTTGTAGGCTTATTAATAGCAGGACTTATTGGCTCATAACAGCATGACAAAATCAACGCGACAACGTTTGGTTTTCTTTATTATTGCCGCATTTATCATTGACTACATACCACTACTAAATTTACCTTTTTTATGGAGTCAAACTTTTTTTCATGAAATAAGCCACGGCTTATCAGCCCTGTTAACCGGTGGTAGAATACACACCATCAACCTGCATTTCAATGGCTCTGGCTTATGTACAACCAGCGGTGGCATCCACTTTATTGTCGCATTCTCGGGTTATGCAGGCAGCGCTATTTGGGGCATGCTGATTTATCGATTTGCTGGCGCGCTATCCCCATCGAACACAAAAATCATGGCGGCCATGATGGTATCTATGTTAATCATTACTCTTCTACTCTGGGCGCGTGATTTATCAACACTCATCATCCTTGCTGTCTTATTATTCATGTATAGCTTGCCACTCTATCAATCTTTATGGCTGAGTATTAGATCATTTATTCAGTTAGTTGGAATTTATGTATTACTTGAATCAATCCGTAGTCCTTTGTATTTATTAGATGGACGTGATTTAGGTGATGGTGCAACATTGGCAACATTAAGCTGGGTGCCTGAAATAGTTTGGGTGGGTCTGTGGTTTGTTATTGCTTTGGCTTGTTTGCTTTCTTTATGGCGTTCGTCTAAGAAAGCACTTAAAACTAAATATTCATAGTCTTACGCTCCGCATCATTGGCATTAAGTTAAGAGATTGTGCATATTGTAGGTCGGCTATCATCATAGACTAAAAAGATTACCCCCTTTATCCAATCAGGATCTTTATTTTTCAAACCACTTCTCATTTTCTAAAGAAACGCTTGAATAATCATATAGCACCCCAATATCTATAGTGTCAGAGGTAAGTCCCTATGGGATTATCTTTGATATTATTAACATTATTTTTATTGCTTCTTACGGAGAATATATTATGAATACAATTGATTTAACCCCTTTATATCGTAGTAGTATTGGTTTTGACCGCTTGGCATCTTTGATCGATAGCACCCTTTCCTCTAATACTGTCGCTCCCGGATACCCGCCTTACAATATTGAAATGCTCGATGAAAATCGTTATGCCATCACTTTGGCCATTGCTGGCTTTAAGCTAAGTGAACTCAATATTAATGTAGAAAAAGGTGTACTGACTGTTCGTGGTAAAAAAGCCAATGAAGATGAACGCAAATACCTCCATCAAGGTATTGCTAATCGTACTTTTGAACGCAAATTTAACCTTGCTGATTATATTGAAGTCACTAATGCTGATCTCGATAATGGCTTATTAGTTATTAGTCTGGTGAAAGAAATTCCTGAGGCAATGAAACCTAAAACGATTGCCATTAATCAAAACTCTAACGTGCTAGAACTCAACACTAACGAGAAAGCAGCAAACGAAGACAGAGTAAAGCAGCTTAATGCTTGGAAGAAGGCTGCGGGGCACATAACCCGTAGTCTTCATTAGCATTCACCGCACATGCTTTGTTTACTGTTATTTAGTGTAGACATTGTGATAAACGTTACATATCTTAACTATAAAATAAAGCACTCCCTCAAAAACCACCCCAATCCTTGCTGCTTTATTTGTTACAAATACGATGAAAACATTTCAGTTCACTTTATTCATTATCTCTCTATTAATCCCCATTATTTCCTTTGCTGAAAAGGAGAAAAATATTCAAATCGGTCATTTTTCTTCTGGAGATTTAGATTATTGGGAAAATAAACAATTTTCAGGTAATACGGCTTATCAAATAACTCAGCTTGGTAATAATAAAGTATTAAAAGCAGAAAGCCACTCAAGTGCTTCAGGGTTATTCAAACGGCAACGCATAGATTTACAAAAAACACCCTATCTAAATTGGCGATGGCGAATTGAAAACCATTTACACAATCTTAATGAGCAAAGTAAGTCTGGTGATGATTACAGTGCCAGGATTTATATCGTCATTGACGGTGGTTGGACATTTTGGAAAACTAAAGCAATCAATTATGTTTGGGCAAGTAACTCACCAAAAAAGAGTATTTGGCCTAATGCTTATGCAGGTAAAAATGCGATGATGATCGCTGTTCGCTCCAAAATCGACAAAACTCACACTTGGTATACGGAAAAACGTAACATACTTGAAGACTTAAAAGAACAATTCGGATCTAATATACGCTATATTGATGCAGTTGCTTTGATGACTGATACAGACGATTCTAAAAGCGAGGCAATTTCATTTTATGATGACATCTACTTTAGTGCAGAATAACTTTCTCCCCCGATAATCCTAGAATAATACACCAAAAAATATAGAAAACAATGTAACTAATTAATTTGTATTATAATTTTCAATCTGAGTCGTAGCAAAAAACTAACAATAATAACTCTAAAACAAATAGGCATTTTGATTTAACGCCACGAACTGTTATTGCCTTCTCCTCACATTGAAAGAGGGTTGGGGTTGGGGTTGGGATTAAAATTAACGTAAATATTAAAAAAATATTTACATTAATTTACACACACAATACCCGATTAAAACAACTTTTCTAGGATAATGCCTGACGGAATTCACTAATTGTTTTATCAGTCAAAGGATCTCTTTTACTATCCAGTTTTACACCACCTAGCTTATCAGTCACAAGCTCGATTGCATCTATATATTCATCAAATACAGCAATTGGATCTACCAGTTCGCCAGGTTGTAAAAAAAAGACAATACCTGGGCATTTGAATTCTCTTAATTCAGCGCCCGTATCTGGAAATGTACCTGGTTCTACCATACTCGCGACTGAAAACTTAACCATTCGGTTCTCATCCAGTTTTTCAAAAATTTTTAAACTACCGTAGGTAAGTTTTGCTGCTTTAAAAGCTTTAAGCAGCTGTTGCCCACTAAAACCTTCATAATCGAGTGCTAAAATATGGATCTGAATAATTTCCGGAATTTTAACTGCGTTTGTATATTCTGGCTCTTTAATCGCATATTCGTTGTTTTCAGTTGTGTGTTCTGTTTCTTGATTCACAGAATCAATAACATCATCTGTACCTTGCTTAGAAAACTCATTAATCTCATCAATATCAGAAAAATCATCGCTGGATAATAGATCACTACTATCTTCAAAGTCAGTTACTTTATCTACCTCGTTAATAGATTTATAATTCAAGTCGTCATCATAATTTGTCGATTGAGATGGTGAATCGTATTCCCTGCTTATCTCATCGTACAGATCATCGATGATAAGTTCATCTGTTGCACCACCCAGGGGAACAACATCAAAATCATCATTTTCTGTTTTGATAACTAACGAGTCATCAATTTTATTCAAAGGATCGCCTTTATCATAAAAATCGATTTTTCGGCGAGACCGGCTATCCCTGAAAAAACTCCATAAAACCATACCGATCATTACCAAAAGACCTAATGTAATGATGACTATTCTTAATAATTCTTTATCCATTAGCTTTCTGCCATGTCTACTGCTTCTTCAATATCAACGGAAACCATTCGAGAAACTCCCGGTTCTTTCATCGTAACACCTGTTAATTGTTTTGCAATTTCCATCGTTACCTTATTGTGAGAAATATATAAAAATTGTACGGTTTCAGACATTTCTTCAACCATTTTCGAAAATCTTACCACATTTGCATCATCTAATGGAGCATCAACTTCGTCCAACAAACAAAAGGGGGCTGGATTAAGGTCAAAAATTGAAAACACCAAAGCAACGGCAGTCAAAGCCTTTTCCCCACCTGATAACAAATGAATCGAACTATTCCTTTTTCCTGGCGGTTGAGCAATGATATTTACACCGGCTTCCAACAAGTCTGGCTCTGTTAATTCAAGGTATGCTTGTCCGCCTCCAAATAATTTAGGAAATTTTTCCTGTAATCCATTATTAATTTTATCAAAGGTTTCTTTAAAGCGTAGTCGACTTTCTCGATCAATTTTACTGATCGCCTGATCTAATGTCTCCAAAGCTTGCATTAGATCATCTTTTTGTTCATTAAGAAAATCCATCCTTTCAAATTGTGATTTGTATTCCTCAATCGCTGTCAAATTAATAGAGCCTAGTCGTTCAATTTGTTTTGTCAACCCATCAAGTCTTTGCTTCCACTCCTGTTCTTCTGCCTCTGCTGATAATGTTTCTAGCACTTGTTCCGGATCGGCCTCAATTTCATCAAGCTGCTCAGTAATAGTCTGTTGTCTTACATTGCTTTCTTGCTGTTCAAACCTTACTTTATCCAACAACTCTTTTTGCAATTCCATTTCTCTTTGGGCATGGACGTGTTTTTCTGCTAGTTGAGTGATTTCAGCTTCTGTTTGCTGTTGAGTCTCACGATCCGTTTTTAACTTGTCTTCTAAACTCTGTTTTTTTTCTGATAATGCTTCCAACTTTATTTTTTCATCATCCAATGGCATCAAATTAGAAGCCAATTTAGTTTCTAACTCGACAAGCCGTTCTGCAGATTGTTGATTTTGAATTTGCAACCGTTCAATTTGTTTGCTGGTTAAAGCATCAGATGCTTTTAATGATTCAATTTTCCCCTGTACAAGGTGCACCTTTTTTTGTGCTTCTGTCACAGTCAAATCAATAGAATACTGACGAGTATCAAGTTCCTGCTTTTGTTGATCCAGCCCCTCTTTCTTACTCATTAATTGTTCTAAAATTTCCTCTGCAGTTTGTTTCAAGATTTTTGATTCTTCAATCGTTTCCGCAATATCAGTTATTTCGACAGTTATTTCTTCAATATCGTGACTGATTTGATTTAAGCGTTGCTGTTGCTGCTCTTGTTTCGCAGAATAAGCACTGAACTGCGCGCTTTTTGCAGAATATTCTGAGCCGAGGATTTTATCCCTGTGTTGCAAGCTTTCTCGATTTATTTCAGCTTCTTTCAATGCAGATTCTGTCGATGAAGTTTGCTCCTCAATAGTGTCAATGTCATTTTGTAAGTCATTACGACGTTGCTTTAATTCGCGCAATTCTCTTTCACGCTGTAAAACGCCCAATTTACTATCATCACTGCCTAACACTTTAACCCAATCTTTTCCTACCCAAATCCCTTCTCGGGTGATAATCGATTCATGGGCTTGTAGCTTGATTCGTAGTTTTGATACAGACTCGACATCTTCTGCGCAATAGATTCCAGTTAAAAGACTGCGTAAATCCCACGGTGATGAAACTTTATCTAATAAAGCGGTTAAGCTCCCCTGCTCTATCGATTCTGCTCGCTGAGTCTGAAATAAAGTTACCGACTGATCATTCAACTTCTGTAATGCAGGTACAATTTTATCCATATCCTCCAGACATATTGCTTCCAGATAATGTCCCAGCACAATTTCTAATGCCTGATCCCAGCCCGAATCAACGTCAAGAAATTCAGCTAAACGTTGATTGTTAGATAAGTCCATTTTTTCTAACCATTGAACTAGCTCTTTTTTATCCTTTCCCATTGCATTTTGTTGCAATAATTCCAGTGACGTTTGTTTACCATTCAACTGTTGTAATTCAGAACGGTTTTGGTGCAATTTCTCGTGATTCTCTTTGACTTGCTGGCGCTGTTCCACAATTTTTTGATAAATAGCTTCAAGTTGTTGCTGTAAATCTTCTCTATCCGTTTCTAATAATTCAATACTACTATCCAGTGTTGCTATTTCTGTCTGTAAATCGGTTGCAGATAATTCATTTTTTTCTCTGTGAAGTTTATCTAGACGTTGTTGCGATTGCTGTGATTGGTCATTCATATGCGTAAGCTTCACACGTTGCACTTCCGATTGTTCATTATACTTAGAGCTTTCTCTTAAATAACCTTCCCATTGTTCTTGCCAGTCTTCTTTAGTTTGCAGCAACTGTTGCTGAATGAGCTTGTTTTCTTCCACCTTCTCAATCGCTAATACATGCGTTTCTTCCGCTTCAAGCATGGATGCCTTAATGTCTTCGAGTTGCTGCATATCTTGCACACACTCATTGGTTGAATGCAATGACTGTTGTTTCAAGCGATCAATCTCAATAACCGTTTCTTCATGACTGGTTTCATTGTGTTGTATTGCTAACTGTAGTCGGCTAACTTCCGATACAACATGATAATAATCTTTCTGTGTGACATCTAATAGTTGTTGTTGGCTCTTTTGTTCAATCCGATGAGCATCAATTGTCTTATCCGTCTCTCGATGCAAGGAAAACAAACGATTATGCTCAGTAGCTATAGCTTGTAAGCGGACTTCTAATTGTTGTGAGGATTGGTGATAATTATTCCAACGCAGTGCCAGCAACTCTCTTTTATATTGCCGCTCCTGTTTTTTTAAATCGGTAAATTTTTCTGCTTTTACTGATTGTTTTTTCAGGTTTTCGAGTTGTTTTTCAACCTCATCTCTCAGGTCATCAAGACGTTCAAGATTTTCACGGGTATGGCGCATCCGTGTTTCTGTTTCGTGCCGACGTTCTTTATATTTTGAAATACCCGCGGCTTCTTCAATATGAAGGCGCAAATCTTCTGGTTTAGATTCTACCATTCTGGAAATGGTTCCTTGCTCAATAATCGCGTAACTTCTTGCCCCCAGCCCAGTGCCTAAAAACAAATCGGTAATATCTTTACGCCGACATTTAGTGCCATTTAAGGCATATTTAGATTGTCCATCTCGACTCACTTGCCGTCTAATCGAAATAGTCGAATATTTTGCATATTCTCCACCGGCTTTCCCTTCACTATTATCAAAAATCAATTCAACCGATGCCGTACCAACCGGTTTTCTGCCGGATGAGCCATTAAAGATTACATCTGCCATATTGCCACCCCGCAGATGCTTGGCAGAACTCTCACCCATACACCAGCGTACAGCATCAATCACATTGGATTTTCCACAGCCATTAGGACCGACAACTGCAGTTAAGTTACCTTGAATAATGATGGTGGTTTGATCTGCAAAAGATTTAAACCCGGAAAGTTTGATTTTATCCAGTTTCATTACTGGTAGAATATCCCTAAATAAAAAATCGAACATTATACCTTTAAAAATAAATAAATTATTAACTAACATGAGTACCAAACCGAGCAAAAAACTAGATACCTTTGATAACCCCAAACCCGAACGTGATTTTACTATCCGGATTGATATTCCAGAATTCACGTGTCTTTGCCCCATGACCGGACAACCCGACTTTGCCACTATTATCATTGAATATGTACCCAATAAACTCTGCGTAGAATTAAAAGCTCTTAAACTCTATATGTGGTCATTTCGTGAACAGGGGGCGTTCCATGAAGCGGTGACCAATGAAATGCTGGATGATATTGTCAAGGCTATTACACCCAATTTTATTAGAATCCGTGCAGAATTTAATGTCCGAGGCGGAATCTACACAACAGTCGTAGCCGAACATAAAGATGAAAATTGGCAAGCTCCTGCTTTAGTCCATTTACCTTAAATAAATTATTATCGCAGGAGGGGCTTTTAGCCGCGACCAAGCAGCTAAAAGCCCCGCTACTTTGAATTAAATATGACAGCAAAAACCTTCTACAACAGTGATATAGCCGTTGCACTAAAATACGATGGTAAAAACGCGCCTAAGGTCACGGCTAAAGGCGAAGGCATTAGTGCAGAACAAATACTGGAACTTGCTGAAAAACATAATATTCCATTACAAAACGAACCTGAACTGGCAAGAATTCTTGCCCATATTCCCTTAGGCGAAGAAATCCCCAAAGAGCTTTATATTGCTGTTGCTGAGGTTATTTCTTTTGCCTATTTTTTAAGCGGAAAAACACCCGAATAAAGTAAAACTATGTCTTTTAAAGAAACCTTAACTACCCTACCCCAATACATTTTGCCACATCATTTTCTTTCCAGACTGATGTCTAAATTTACCCATTCAGAAATTAAGCCCTGGAAGAATTTAATGATTAATCAGATCATTAAATTTTATGGTGTCAATATGTCAGAAGCCAAAGAGCAGGATATTAATAACTTTACCAGTTTTAATCATTTTTTCACCCGAGAACTTAAATCTGACGTTCGTCCTTTCACTAACGATGAAGATGCGATTGCTTGCCCAGCTGATGGCGCTGTCAGTCAAGCTGGATTAATAGAACAAGGAAAAATATTTCAGGCAAAAGGAAAATCATTTTCGGCTATTGATTTGCTAGGTGGAGACGAAGCCAGAGCTAAACCTTTTGAAAATGGCAATTTTACGACAATTTATTTATCCCCAAAAAATTATCACCGCCTACACATGCCAGTGACAGGAACATTAACAGAAATGATCCATATCCCCGGCAAATTATTTAGTGTTAATAACGCAACAGCTAATTCTGTCAACGGACTTTTTGCCAGAAATGAAAGAGTTGCCTGTTTATTTGATACGGAATTTGGTCCGATGGCATTAATTTTGGTCGGTGCTATTTTTGTTTCCAGTATTGAAACAACTTGGCACGGTGTCGTTACTCCTCCCACAATCAGCACCGTACAAAACTGGAAATATACTGAAAATGAGACTGTGATTGCAAAAGGAAAAGAAATGGGAAGATTTAATATGGGCTCTACTATTATTGTACTGTTTGCGAAAGATAATGTTAATTGGAACGCTGATTTGATAGCGGGCGAAACAGTACAGTTGGGTGAAAAAATTGGTGAGAGAAAAAAATGACGTAATAAAAAATAGTTACAAATATTTTATATTATTCAGCTTATTATTAAGCGCATTTTATACTCAAGCACAACCATCAGCCCCTTTATTACATCTCAATACGGAAGGTAGCAAAGTGACTTTGCATTGGTCGACAGTTCCCAATGCAACAAGTTACCGTTTATTTTACACCCCCTACCCTTATAAAAAAGGACAAGCGATTGATAGCTTTGATTTAGGGCAACAAACTAGCTTTTCAATAGAATTATGGCAAGATGCCACCTTTTATGTCGCAGTAAAATCTTACGATAGCAATAATCAAGGCAGTGACTATTCAAATATCGGTTTTTTTCAAATAGTAGAGAGAGGTGAAGCTTATCGCCATTTTTGGCATTCTACATTCGATGAAATAAAAAATGAGAAATTTACCTCTGATGAATTTCTTTATCTCAAATTACCAATAACCACCTCTTGTTTTGAAGGTCAAATAAGCCAACAAGCACAACAAAGACAAACAAAAACACTCAATCAAGTACGTTTATTGCACAATTTACCAGCTGTTATTTATGACAGTCATAGTGATGATGAGGTGCAAAATGCCTCTCTCCTACAAAGAGCTAATAATTATTTAACCCATACCCCTGCAAAAAGTGCAAAATGTTTTTCTCAAACTGCATACAAAGGCAGTAAGAGTAGTAATTTAAATTTAAGTACGATTAACCTTGATCCGGCTAAAGATATTATTAGCTTAGTCGATGATGCTTTCAATATTACTACAGTAGAAGCTATTGGACATAGACGACACCTGTTAAATCCTTTTTTACATTCGACCAGTTACGGGCAAGTATTTGGGGCTACTGCTGTCAAAGTGATTAACTTTAATGATAATGTAACTTCCAGCGCACAAGACAGCCCTGAATTTGTTGCATTTCCTTATTTGCGTTATCCCTACCAGTTTTTTTCAGATAAAACCTCATCGAAAAAAACGCCCTGGAATTTAACAATTATTGAAAACACCGAATCAATATGGGGAAATCGGCACAATTATTTTGCTAATGCCAAAATAACGGTCAAACGAAAAGACAACAACCAAAAAATGGAGATATACGGGCAGTACAGCGATACTAAAGGACTAGGCGTTCCTAACAACCTTAGCTGGGGAGTCACTAATTGGCAATATGATACATGGTATACCGTTCAGATAAAAAACATCAACTATCAATCAGGAGAAACTGTCTCAATAGAATATGATGTATTTATTGATTACAAAAATTTATTCAATATATCTCACCCACTAGAGTCAGGCGATTCTAAAAAAGATATTCACCTTATCCAGGGTGCTTTGAACGACAAACTGGATAAGGATAGTTTTACTGTTAAATTAGAAGGGAATACAAATTTTTTTGGGAGTAGTAAATACACAAATATGGGGTTTTTTATTTCAATCTATGATATTGATAAAAAACTAATTAAATCCAGTGATAGTCCTTTTTCAATGGATTTGGCAAACGGTCTTTATACACTTGTTATTTCCAATTGCAGTCAATATTTATGCTACAACGATGGGAAGAACTATAATATTCGGATAAATTAATACAATCTATCGAGACTATCATTGTTTGCGTGGTTGCTTCAATATCCTTATTTCAAGAAGACCAGCGGAAGCTTTGCTCAAAAAAAAGCTACTACGACCTATATCATCGATAGTGAAGGTAGATATTCTGAATTATTTACAGTCTCTGAATTGCTAACTTTTTATCATGTACAGAGATGAAACTTAAATGAAAGCACTAGTAGTAACAGTTTCCTATGATTCTAAATTTAGTTTAGTACTTAAACAACTACTATTAAATTCCTAACTATCCACCAACAAGCAACGCAGAGTTGTATTTAATTCTTATTCGGTGATTTCTGCTAATTCATTTTCACCCTGTGTGATGTACATGATAACTCGTTGTGATCCATCAGAATTAGGAAATGAACGTGTAAAGATAGTTGAATCTACAAGTATTTCATCCAGTTGATTATTGTCTGCTAATGTTGCCTCCGCAGTCTGCTGGAGTTCAAGTTTACATATATTACTCTTACAGCCAACGTCAATCACATCCGTTCCTTCCTTTACTTGGCTAAACCCTTCCAGTAAAGAGGTTTCGCTAATGCGGCTTTCTCCACTGATGGCCTGATCATTTTGCCAATAAGATTCCAGATTACTCATCATTTGATCTACGCGTATCTTTTCCTCAGCGTCCTCTTGCTGAATACGTTGTTCTGAAAATACTTCCCGACATTCCGCACACCACATTACTTTAAATTTATTATTTAAATCCTTCATAATATAGGTTTTTTGAATCCAATTACCTTAATATGGCAGCGCACGTTGA
>VAPK010220352.1_pt1 | contig 17798 bp, 9 predicted proteins | sample 3395031 | NCBI WGS metagenome assembly VAPK01 (sample SAMN08290443, study PRJNA428436) | hydrothermal vent metagenome | isolation source: Deep-sea hydrothermal vent chimney 1 | place: Pacific Ocean: Juan De Fuca Ridge
GATTAAATATTGATCTGCCTTTTGAGCAGAATGACAACCCATTTATTGATAACGATAAAAATCTTGAATTTGACTACTTTTTTGTAAGAAAGGTTATGTTTGTTAAATATGCCCAAGGTTTTGTTGCAATGCCGGGTGGATTCGGTACCTTAGATGAATTATTCGAAGCCATAACTTTAATTCAGACAAAAAAAATTGCTAAATTCCCTATTGTTTTAGTAGGTACAGAATTTTGGAATGGTATAATAGACTGGGTCAAAAAAACGCTTTTAGAAAAATATCAAAATGTTAGTGAAAAAGACCTGGACCTATTTAAAATAGTTGATTCTGCAGACGATGTAGTTAAAATTATAAACGACTTTTACAACCAAAATCATTTAAGACCTAACTTTTAAAATATTCAAGATATTAACGAAAATATAAAAATTGCAAAGAAAACAAAACCTATTTGGATTAATAGTCTTTATAAACTTTATTGCATTTTCGCAAATCAATGAAATTTCTATTAATGTACAATTATTAACTTCATCTCATGAATTAAAAATTGAACAGGAAATTGTTTATTTTAATAATTCAAGCGATAATTTAGATACAATTTATTTGCATAATTGGGCCAATGCTTATAAAGACAGGTATACTCCTTTATCGAATAGATTAATAGATAATTACGACAAAAGCCTTTATTTTGCCAAGATAAAGTATAGGGGGTTTTCTAAAATATCTTATATAAAAAACAACAGAATCAATCTTCAGTTCAATGATTTAAAAAATGCTTCAGATATTGTTCGAGTTATCTTGCCAAACAGCTTAAGGCCAAACGATTCAATTATATTAAATGCATCTTACACGGTAAGAATACCCATTGATAAATTTACACATTACGGGTATCATTTAGATAATTACAATTTAAAATATTGGTATTTGACACCGGCCGTTTACAATGGGAAATGGAATTTAATGAGTAATTTAGATATGGATGATTTTTATATGGATCCGACAAATTATAATATAAATTTTAAAATCCCTTATGGATATACCTTGCACTCTGATCTTCCGGGAAGTACGGAAGTTAATAATACGTATGTTTTATATAAACTTAAAGATACAAAGAGGCTTGATCTCGAAATTAATATTCAGTTCAATAATGAATTTTCAAGATATAAAACCAATAGTCTAGAAATTGTCTCCAATCTTAAAAGTAAAAATTTATCCGAAAATATTAAAACAGATGTTTTAAACAGGCAATTGGATTTTATCAATGATTTTTTGGGAGAATATCCCCATGAAAAATTATTGGTTAATAAATCTACCTATTTTAAAAATCCTGTATACGGATTTAATCAATTACCAAAAAGATTGAATCCTTTTTCAGATGTTTTTGAATGGGATATAAAAATGTTCAAAGCGTTAAGCAAGAGGTATATTGAAAACACTATACTTGTAAACAAAAGGGAAGACTACTGGCTGGCAGATGGAATTCAAATTTACTTGATGATGGAATATGTAAAAAAATTCTACCCTGAAATTAAAGCTATCGGTAATATTTCGAAAATTTGGGGAATTAGAAGCTATAATCTGGCAAAACTAGATTTTAACGGAAAATACCCTTTTGTATATCAATTTTCGACAAGAAAAAATTTGGATCAACCTTTGACTATGAGAGCCGATTCACTTTCTAACTTTAATCGAAAAATTGTGAGTAAGTACAAAGCTGGACTTGGATTACGGTATTTAGATGAATATTTAAAAGACAGTATCTTAAAGCGAAGTTTAAATCAGTTTTACCAAAGCAACTCAAATAAACTTACAACAAGTGAGTCGTTCAATAATATACTAAAATCTAATGCCAATAAAAATATAGATTGGTTTTTTGGTGATTATTTACAAACATCTAAAAAAATTGATTATACAATCAAAAAAATTGAAAATAGAAAAGATTCAACTCAAGTATTAATAAAAAATAAAAGTAATTTTACTTCACCAATTACACTATACGGAATCAACAAAAAAGAAATAAAATTCAAACAATGGATTGATAATATAGACACTACCTTAATCTTAACTGTGCCTAATAAAGATATCGACAGAATTGCGTTGAATTACGAATATTTATACCCTGAAAACAACCTGAGAAACAATTGGAAAAGATTAGATAAAAAAATCTTAAACCGACCTCTCAAACTCACTTACTTTAAAGATATTGAAGATGCGAAATACAATCAATTGTTTTATAATGTTTCTGTGGGCTATAATTTTTATGACGGGCTTCAATTAGGGCCAGAATTGTACAACCAATCCTTATTTAAGAAAAAATTGTTATTTAAAATATCTCCAATCTACGGGTTTAAAAGTAAAACTATTACAGGTTCAGGGTCTTTGTTATATCAATATTTACCAGAAAACAAATCTATTTACAGATTTAGCTCAGGTTTTGCCTTTAGTAATTCACATTATAATGAAGGGCTAACTTTTAATAAATTCACACCGTTTGCACTTCTTGAATTCAATCGCAAAAGTTTACGCGATGTTGGAGGAAGATCTCTTTTTGCAAGATATGTATTGGTTGATAAAGAAATACCCAAGGGTATAGAGAATCCAGAATCTTTTCAATATCAGGTTTTTAATTTAAGATATTCTGCTTCCAGACCGGATATTATAAAAGATCTAAGGTACTTTACAGATTTTCAATATAATAGTAAGTTTAGTAAAATCTCTCTTGATCTGAGATATAGAAAATTAACCGATTCTAACCGTCAGTTTGATATTCGTTTCTTCTTCGGAACATTCCTGTTCAATAATACAGAGAGCGATTTCTTTAGTTTTGCTTTGGACAGACCAAATGACTATTTGTTTGATTTAAATTATTTAGGAAGATCTGAAGAATCTGGATTTTTTAGTCAGCAAATAATTATTTCTGAAGGTGGATTTAAATCGAGTTTTGACAATCAGTTCGCAAACCAATGGTTGTTAACCACAAATGGCAGTATTGGTATCTGGAGATGGATAGAGGTATATGCAGATGCAGGATTTGTGAAAAACCGTGGTGATAACGCATTTTTCAGATACGATAGTGGTATTAGGCTTAATTTTATTCACAATTTCTTGGAATTTTATTTTCCCTTGCAGTCTAGTCTTGGTTTTGAACCAGGCTTACCCAATTACGGATCAAAAATACGATTTGTTTTAACAATTAGTCCGGGTAAAATTTACAATTTCATAAGAAGAGGATTCTTATAATCTGAATTCTAATAAAAAAAAATCCAACTATCTCCAAGCCAGAACCAGTTGGGGTATTTTAATATTTTCGCAACAAATCATCCCGATAATTATTGGGAAGGCACTAGATTTGATCTGAAGATCAGAAACCGAAATTTATTATTTAGAACCCTTTCAGGGGGATGACACTTCATCGAAAACCAAAACCCAGAGGGTCGGGAATTCTATTTAACTAAATTTTCTATTTGCTGAATTATTACTCGATATAAGGTTTATGGGTTAATAATTTACTTTATTCATAATAAAATGCTTAATAATTGATTAATTATTAATAATGAGCTGAATCAAAAAAATTACTGGACTAACTTTCACCAAGTTAACAACTAAGGAAGATTATCATAAATTTTGTATATTCGCAATACTACAAAATGCATCCAAAACATGATTAAAAAAGCAATTGAATCTCAAAAAAAACTGTCCTTTGAAGAATTTAAAAAAGAAGTTTTAAACGATTTTAAAATTGCATTAATTAGTAGAGAATGTAGCCTTTTAGGAAGGAGAGAAGTTTTAACCGGGAAAGCAAAATTTGGAATTTTTGGTGCAGGGAAGGAAATCCCTCAACTTGCAATGGCTAAAGCTTTTAAAAAAGGTGACTGGCGATCGGGTTACTATCGTGATCAAACCTTTATGATGGCAATAGGCGAATACAACCCACAACACTTTTTTGCAAGTCTGTACGGTCATGCCGATATTCATGCCGATTCATATGCAGCAGGAAGACAAATGAACGGTCATTTTGCTACCCATTCACTAAATGAAGATGGAACCTGGAAAAATCTTACCAAACAATATAATGTAAGCGCAGATATATCACCTACTGCAGGTCAAATGCCAAGACTTTTAGGTTTAGCAGAGGCCTCTAAAAAATTTAGAATTCTTTCTGAACTCGATACACCCAATCAATTTTCAAATAATGGTAACGAAATTGCCTGGGGAACCATAGGCAATGCAAGCACTTCTGAAGGTTTGTTTTTTGAAACTATCAATGCAGCTGGAGTATTACAAGTTCCTATGATTGTTAGTATTTGGGATGATAATTATGGTATCTCAGTACCAGCCAAGTACCAAACTACCAAAGAGAGTATATCTGAGATCTTAAAAGGGTTTCAACGAGATGAAAACAATGCAGGTTATGAAATTTTTGTAGTTGATGGATGGAATTATTCTCAATTGGTTGATGTTTACAATAAGGCTGCTAAAATAGCCAGAGAAGAATTTGTTCCTGTAATCATTCATGTGAAAGAATTAACCCAGCCACAGGGTCACTCAACTTCGGGTTCTCATGAGAGATATAAAAACAGGGAACGGTTAGAATGGGAAAAAGAACACGATTGTATTGCTAAAATGCGCGAATGGATCTTGAATTTTGAATTGGAAGATCAGGAAGGTGAAATATTAAAATTTGTGGAGAGTGAAGATGAGATAAAAATTTTAGAAAAAGAAGCTAAAAAAGAAGTTTCTTCAGCTAAAAGACGTGCGTGGAGTGCCTTTATTGATCCAATTATAAGTGAACGAAAAGAATTACTAGAACTTCTTGATAGAGTTGGTCAAAAAAGTGAAAACAAAATTTTTATAGAAAAACTCAAAAGAGAGCTGGCCTCTATAGACGAACCGATAAGAAAGAATATTTCAAGTATTGCTAGAAAAACTCTAATTTATTTGAGAGATGAGACATTCGAAGAAAAAGAAATTTTGCAAGAATGGATAAGAAATTACCATGCCATCCAACAACCAAAATTTAGTTCAAATCTCTACAGTGAACAGGATAGCAAAGCGACTAATATTGTCGAAATTGAACCAGAATACGATGATGAGGCAGAAACAACAGATGCGAGAATAATACTTAGAGATAATTTTGACAAGCTTTTAAGCAACTATAAAGAAATTGTAATATTTGGTGAAGATTCGGGCAAAATTGGTGATGTAAATCAAGGCTTGGAAGGATTACAGGAAAAACATGGTATAGATCGTGTATACGATACGGGCATTAGAGAGGCAAGCATAATTGGGCAAGGTATAGGTATGGCAATGAGAGGTTTGAGGCCTATTGCAGAAATTCAATATTTAGATTATATATTTTATGCAGCCCAGGTTTTGACCGATGATCTTGCCACCTTGCGATATCGATCTTTCGGGAAACAAAAAGCACCACTAATAGTTAGAACCAGAGGTCATAGGCTGGAAGGTATCTGGCATTCGGGATCACAAATGGGAGGTTTGTTAAGTCTTTTTAGAGGTATTTACATACTTGTTCCTCGCAATATGACAAAAGCTGCTGGTTTTTATAATACTTTACTTCAAAGTGATGAACCAGCTATAGTAATCGAAAACTTAAATGGCTATCGTTTAAAAGAAAGAATACCTAATAATTTGGGTATATTTACTACTCCTATTGGAATTGTTGAAACCATCAAAGAAGGGGAAGATCTTACCATTGTTTCATATGGAGCTACACTAAAATTAGTTGAAGAAGCTTCAAAAGATTTGTCTCAAATAGGAATTGATGTTGAAATAATTGATGCCCAATCTTTATTACCTTTTGATTTGAATCACGATGTATTGACCAGTGTTCAAAAAACAAATCGCCTTGTAATTATTGACGAAGATGTTCCGGGAGGCGCATCTGCCTACCTTTTAAATGAAATTATTAATGTGCAGGAAGCCTATTTCTACTTAGATAGCAAGCCCATTACCATCTCTGCCAAAGCGCATAGACCAGCCTATGGAACAGATGGTGATTATTTCTCAAAACCTTCGATAAACGATATTTTTGAAGGTGTATACAAAGTAATGCAAGAGGCAGATCCGCTAAAATTTAAGAGTTTATATTAGATCTTGATCTGATCTAATTGTATTTCACAATGTTATACAAAAGTTAAATCTAAACAGATCCTATTTATTATTCATTTTTCTATACAATAATTTATTAACTTCGCGTTTTTAAACTAACCCTCACTGTTTACTAAATTGATCTTTATTGATTCTTTATGCATTAAAAAGAACATTAAATGAATAAAAATATACGCTTATTATTTTTTATTGGAATCTTGTATTCTTTTACTCTTTCATTAAAAGCATCGGTTGTTACCCTACCTAAAACTATTTCAATTGAGTTTAGGTCTTATGCAAATAGTTTATACAAACGTCTTAATGACAAGGATCTAAGTTTTAATGCTTTTCAAACCGGCCTTAAAGGATTTTTAAAATTGCAATCAGAAAATAAAATAAAGAATGAGCAATTCATAACCATAATAGATATGAGTATGTCTGCTAATAAAAATCGCTTTTTTCTAATCGATCTTAAAAATGAAAAGGTAGTTTATAAAAGTAAAGTAGCTCATGGAAGAAATTCGGGGGGTGAATATGCCAAACTATTCTCAAATAAAATTGGTTCATTTAAAAGTAGTATTGGGTTTTACAAAACAGCCGAGACATACCGTGGTAAACACGGTTTATCTTTGAGATTAGATGGTCTTGAATTCTCTAACAACAACGCTAGAAAAAGAGCAATTGTTATTCACGCAGCAGATTATGTTAGCGAAGTTTTTATTGATAAAAACGGTAGATTAGGCAGAAGTTTAGGTTGCCCTTCTTTACCAGTAGAAAATTACACCAAAATTATTGACCGTATAAAAAATGGCAGTGTTTTATTTATCTATTATCCCAACAAAGAATATTTGCAAACTTCAAAACTGGCAAATGTAGATTTTAAAAATTAGACTATTTTTTGATCTGGTTTATAATTTTTAATTCAGCCATCTTCTATTTATTGTTTCTTTTAAGCTATTAAAACATAATTCTATGAGGAAAATTTACACAGTATTAACAGTCTCATTAATTCTAGTAAATTTTATTATTGCTCAAGAAAAAAATTATGACTCTTTTGAATTAGAAGGAACACTTAAAGAAGATTTCAATAATGAATATATTTATTTGGAATATGGGAAATTAAAAGATAGCTGCTTAATAATTAAAAATAAATTTCAATTTCAAGGAAATTTAACACAAGAATCAGTTCAAGGTGTATTTTCATTGAAAAATAGGGTGATGAACACTCCAGCTTTTTATCTTGAAAACACCTACATTAAAATCAGGTTATCAATTAAAGAGACAGCAAATAAAAATCGCATTAATGTTAAAATAATTTCAGTAGAAGGAACTAAATCAATAGCCCTCCAAAACACTTTCGAAGAATTTTTTAAAAAAAAGGATGACAAAAATTTTAACGGAAAAATGTTAAAAAAATTAGATAGTGCTGTATCAATTAATCCGAATCATGGCTATTTAGTTAGTTTAATTTATCGTTTATCAAATAACGATGAATATGATGAAAAAACACTTCGTAAGATTTATTCAAAAATAAATAAAGAAATACAAAGTGAATTTTATAAAAGAAGAATTAATGAAAACTTATTCAAACAAAATTTTATAGAGTATGGTTCAACTATTCCAAATATTAAATTACCTAATGAGAAAGATAGTATTTATGATGTGTCAAAATTAAAAGGTAAATGGATTCTTTTAGATTTCTGGGCTAGTTGGTGCGCTCCTTGTAGACAAGAACTTCCAGAATTGAAAAGAATTTATGATGGCCATAAAACAAATAATTTTGAAATAGTTGGAATCTCAATAGATAAAAATAAAGAACAATGGTTAAAATCAATTCAAGATGAATCTATTAAATGGATTAATTTGAATGAAAATCAATCATTTTATGGCAAGGTCACAAGTAAATTTAATGTACAAGGAATACCTACAAATTTTTTGATTAATCCAAATGGGAAGATTATTTTGAAAAATATTTCTCTAAAAAATCTCGAAAATTTCTTAGCAAACATTAAATAACGTGAATAATGGATAAAAAAAGAAATGGTTTTATTTGTAATATATACTGATAATCAGTATCTTAACATAATAATGTACTCTTGTGCTTAGATATAAATCCATAGAATTTTATGTATAAATGGACGATTTTACTTTTAATTTACTAAAATGATTGATAACGGTTAAAAAATAGAAGAGTCAGCGATTAAAAGGGCCAATAGATCTGATAAATTATCTATTATTAAGGCTCCATCGGAGCCAACTGCTTGTAAATTAACCTATAAATTAGGAAGAAGAACCCAACGGGGTGAACTGTTTGTTATGATTGGAATGACAAGGCCAAACAGGTCACTCCTCTGGAGCTTGGAGACCATTTACTTGAAACTAAAAACGGTCTGCCTCTCTGGGGCATTTAAGCCAATTTGTTTAATAGTATGTATATTATAATATCAAAATTTAACTGCTTAAATATTAGTCACGTTTAATAATATAAAAATGTGAAATTAGGATGGCTTTTATACATTGTGGGTAAGTGATTTGTCCAAAGTAATAGATGCTAAAAAAGATATCACTAGTAAACTAAAATGACTAGTTTAACCACAACATTTCATAGTCAAAACGATTAATTGTTTAGTAAACCAGTATTTATTTTTTTAACCAAACCAGGACCTTCGTAAATAAAACCTGTAAATATTTGAATAAGATCTGCACCTGCTTCTAATTTTTCTTTTGCATCATTTGCCGAATGTATACCTCCTACCCCAATAATTGAAAATGCTTTGTTCGATTTTTCCGATAGAAAACGAATTACTTCCGTCGATCTGTCTTTAACAGGTTTACCACTCAAGCCTCCTGTCTCACTTTTATTTACAGACACCAGATTATCTCTTGAAATCGTTGTATTTGTAGCAATAACTCCGTCAATTTTGGTTGTTTTCACTATATCAATAATATCATACAATTGATCATCACTTAGGTCTGGAGCAATTTTTAAAAGCAAAGGTTTTGGAGATTTCTTTTTATGATTTATTTTTTGCAAAGCGTTTAAAAGATTCATTAAAGGCTCTTTTTCCTGTAGTTCCCTTAAATTAGGAGTATTAGGAGAACTTACATTAACAACAAAGTAATCTACAACATCAAATAATTCGTTAAAACAAATGATATAATCATCAACAGCACGTTCATTTGAAGTTACTTTATTCTTACCAATATTACCACCAATGATAATATCGGTCTTCTTTTTACGCAATCTTTCTGCAACTACCCGCACTCCTTCATTGTTAAATCCCATTCGGTTAATGATACCTTCATCTTCAACCAAACGAAACAATCTTTTCTTTGGATTTCCGTCTTGTGGTTTGGGAGTAACTGTTCCTATTTCAATAAATCCAAATCCAAAATTGGCAAACTCATCAAATAACTTCGCATTTTTATCAAAACCTGCTGCCAGCCCAACCGGATTTTTAAAACTTAAGCCAAATAGATTTCTTTCCAGTTTTTTATCTTTTACCAGATAGATATTTTTTGTAATACCCGAAACCAATGGAACTTTAAAAAGATATTTTAACAGGATAAATAATAAATGATGTACTTTTTCTGGATCTATTTGAAAAAACATTTTCCGGAGAAGGGATTTGTACATATTGTGCTTATTTTTCAATTTATTACTTACTCAACGGGTGCGTAAAAACTATCTGAGCTCTGCTCCAAATTGTTTGATAAAAGTTTGTTGTAATTTACTCATTATCTTATCTATTTGTTTATCATTTAAGGTTTTATCATTATCCTGTAAAATAAAACTCATGGCATATGACTTTTTATTTTCGGGTAATTTATCGCCTGTATAAACATCAAAAAGATCAACATTCTTTAGTAATTTTCTTTCACTTTGAAAGGCAGCATTATGCAAATCAATAAATCTTACACTAGTATCAATTAGTAGAGCCAGATCTCTTTTAACTTCTGGATATTTAGGAAGAGGCTTAACTTTAACAGGTTTTTTACCTACATTATCTAAAATATTATTCCAGTTAAAATCGGCAAATAAAACTTCCTGTTTGATTCCAAATTCCTTCAAAATAGATGGTTTAATAATTCCAAACTCAACCAACTTAGTTTTGCCTAAACTCAAAGCAATGGCATCATTAAAAATATCATTTTTTACGGTTGTATACCTCGCTTTATTCAGACCTAAACGAGTTAAGAGTGTTTTGATAATTCCTTTCAATTGAAAAAAATCTACAGGCTTATTTTTAAAACTCCAGGTATTCTTACTTCTATTCCCTGAAAAGGTTAATGACAAGTGTTTTTGTTCGGTAAAACCACTTTCATATTTATGATAGGTATTACCAAATTCAAAAAATTTTAAATTATTATTTTTTCTGTTTATATTATATGCAACACTTTCCAAAGCTCCAAACAACATAGATTGGCGCATAACTGATAAATCGCTACTCAGCGCGTTTAGCATAGTTACATTTTGCTCTTCTTTTATCAATTCAGATAAATTATTATAATCTGATTTGGTCAAAGAATTGGCCATGGTTTCACTAACACCATTGGCAATTAAAAAATTAGCCGCAATATTTTCTATTTTCTCAGGGCTCAATTTATTGGACTTAGAAATAGAAGTATTGATCTTTTCGGGAGTTTCGATATTATTATAGCCATATACTCTTAAAATTTCTTCAACGATATCTGCCTCTCGTGTTACATCAACTCTATAAGCAGGAACCGTCAGTCCAAGCCCAGATTCTGTTTGGTTATTGATCTTAATTTCTAAAGAAGCTAAGATATCTTTAATTGTATCCTTTGGAATTTCCTCACCGATTAATTTATTGGTTTTTTCATAGGATAAATTCACTTGAAAATCTTCTATTTTATGAGGATATACATCAATAATGTCTGATACGATCCTACCATTGGCAATATCCTTTATCAAAATAGCCGCATTTTTTAATGCATAAACTACAGCACTAGGGTTTATTCCCCTTTCAAACCTGAAAGACGCATCTGTATTTAAAGCATGTCGTTTGGCTGTTTTTCTAATTGAAACAGGGTTAAAATAGGCACTTTCTAAAAAAATGCTAGTGGTATTTTCGTCTATACCCGAGTTCAAGCCTCCAAACACACCACCGATACACATCGGGTTGTTTTCACCATCACATATCATAATATCATCTTTATGCAACTCTCTTTCTACACCATCTAAAGTTGTAAATTTGGTACTGGTAGGTAAATTTTTAACCACAATTTTATTTCCTTTGATCTTATCTGCATCAAAAGCATGCAATGGCTGACCTAAACCGTGTAAAATATAATTAGTTATATCAACAACATTACTAATAGGTTTTAATCCTATAGCTCTTAATTTTTCTTGTAACCAGTTGGGTGATTCTTCAATTTTAAGATTGGAAATTGTAATTCCGGCATATCTTGGAACCAATTTATTATTTTCAACTTCCACCTCAATTTTAAAGGATTTATCATCAATTTGAAAATCACTCACTGAAGGTGTATTAAATATTCTTTGATATTCATCCTGAATCAATAAACCCGCGTACAGATCACGGGCTACTCCAAGATGACTCATTGCATCTGCTCTATTTGGAGTCAGGCCAATTTCAAAGACCTGATCTGTTTCAATTTCATAAATATCCGCGACAGCGCTACCAGCTTTAAATTTATTATCCAATACTAAAATTCCATCATGACTGGTTCCTAATCCTAATTCATCTTCAGCGCAAATCATTCCAAAACTAGACTCTCCTCTTATTTTACCTTTTTTAATAATAAAGCCATCGCCATTTTCATCGTACAAAGTAGTACCAATTGTAGCAACCGGTACTTTCTGACCCGCAGCAACATTTGGGGCTCCACATACGATTTGAACTGGTGAACCGTTACCCAGATCAACCTGTGTAACTTTTAATCGATCGGCATTATTATGCTGTTCACAAGTCAATACTTCACCTACAACAACACCCTTTAAACTGCCTTTAATCGATTCAAAAGTTTCAATACCCTCTACTTCTAAACCCAAATCGGTTAAAATTTCACCAACTTTCTCTGCTTCCAGGTCGATGCTTAAAAATTCTTTTAACCATTTGTATGATATCTTCATACTTTTAAATTTTATTCAATTATTCAAATTTTAGTCTAATAAAAATACGGAATGCTTTTTTTTTTAATTTAAATTGATTTAAACTAACAAGTTTTTAACTTATTTATATCCGATTTTTATGTGCTGCAAAGATATACATTTGGATGAAGTAGATGTAAAATCGACTGCAAGAAATTAGCTAATTTTAGAATTCATTTCTAATTTTTCGGTAAAAAGTATTAATTTGCAATTATAAAACCCAAAATATGTCTACAGAAATTACCCGAATCTTTGACTTTGCTTATTATCAACTCGAAAATCATGATTTAAAAAAATCTTTGGTTTCTAAAAGCAGTGGTAAATGGATTGCCACTTCCTCAAAAGAATTTATAAAAAATGCCAATATTGTAAGCAGGGGTTTATTGAGTTTAGGAGTAAAACCCGGAGATAAGATAGCGGTAATATCTTCCTCAAATAGAACAGAATGGAATATTCTAGATATTGCCATTTTACAAATTGGAGCAGTTAATGTGCCAATTTATCCAACAATAGGAAAAGATTCATACAAGTATATATTCAATCACTCAGAATCGAAATATTGTTTTTTATCTGATAAAGAATTGTTTACAAAGGCTAATGCAATTAAAAAAGAATCTGAAAATTTAAAAGAAATATATTCATTTGAACAAATTGATGGTTGTAAAAATTGGGAAGAAGTTTTTAATTTGGGAGCAGATGAAAGCAATCAGAAACAAGTCGATCAATTTAAGAATGATGTTAAACCTGACGATCTCGCCACAATAATTTATACTTCCGGTACAACCGGTGTCCCAAAGGGTGTTATGTTATCACATAATAATTTAGTTAGCAATGTAATTGCAAGTTATTCGAGATTACCTATTGAAGAAGGCAAAAGTACTGTTTTAAGTTTTTTACCTGTTTGTCATGTATTTGAGCGTATGCTTCATTATTTATATATCTATGCGGGATTAACCATTTATTATGCAGAGTCTATCGAGAAAATTTCTGATAATATTAAAGAAGTAAACCCTGATTTTATGAGTGTGGTACCTCGCTTGCTGGAAAAAATATACGATAGTATCATTGCAAAAGGTACAGATTTGAGCGGAATAAAAAAGAATCTTTTCTTTTGGGCTGTCGATCTGGGATTAAAATACGAACCTTATCGAGCAAATGGCTGGTGGTATGAAAAGAAATTAGCTTTAGCTAATAAGTTGATATTTAGCAAGTGGAGAGAAGCTCTAGGTGGGAATTTAAGCACAATGGTCTCCGGTTCTGCTGCCTTACAACCCAGATTAACTCGAATATTTGCTGCGGCAGGTATGCAAGTTATGGAGGGATATGGTTTAACAGAAACTTCCCCGGTGGTATCTGTTAATATGCACGCTGATAGACATTTTAAAGTAGGAACGGTTGGGAAACCAATTGATCTTGTAGAAGTAAAAATTGCTGATGATGGAGAAATTTTGATCAAGGGTCCGAATGTTATGTTAGGTTATTATAAAGATCTCGAAAAAACGGCTGAAGTTATGACAGGAGATTACTTTCACACAGGTGATAAAGGAGAGATTGATAAAGAGGGCTTTCTTAAAATTACCGGCCGGAAAAAGGAAATCTTTAAAACTTCAGGTGGAAAATATATTTCGCCGGCCTTATTGGAAAACGAAATGAAACAATCTCGTTTTATTGAGCAAATATTGGTAATTGGTGAAGGACAAAAAATGGCTGCCGCTATTGTTCAACCTAATTTTAAATTTGTTGAAGAATGGGCAAAACGCCATAATCTTGAGATTGGAAATTCTATGGAAGAATTAATTAAATGTGAAGAAATTCAAAAAAGACTCATGGAGGAGATTGACCATGGTAACAAAAATTTTGGTAAATGGGAAACTATAAAATGCATTGAGTTAACTCCAGAAGAATGGACCGTCGACAATGAATTATTAACTCCAACCTTCAAACCAAAACGAGAAGTAATTCTAAAAAAATACAAACATTTGTACGATAAAATTTACAATTAAATTGGATTTATTTTTCTCTAAGAACTATTTTTTACTTAGTGAAAAAGTTTTCAATTAATTAGTCTAACCGGCAAATTAAAGAAATTATTAACTTTTCGATGTTATTTTTTAAGATATTCATTAGTCGATAATAATTATAATTTCAAAATTTAGGTATTAAATTATTACGAAAATAATAGTTCTTTTTTTGTTGTAAAAAGTTATGGTTATTCTTACATTTGTTTCTTTTAAATTATTAGTTAATGGAACATTTTATCGTATCTGCAAGAAAATATCGTCCTCAGGTTTTTACCGATGTTGTGGGTCAGCAAGCGATTACCAATACTTTAGAAAATGCCATTAAAAATAATCATTTGGCACAGGCCTTACTTTTTACAGGACCAAGAGGAGTTGGTAAAACTACTTGTGCCAGAATTCTGGCAAAAAGAATCAACCAGGAAAGTGTAGACACTATATTAGAAGATGAAGATTTTGCCTTTAACATTTTTGAGTTGGATGCTGCTTCTAATAATTCTGTTGACGATATAAGAAATTTAACAGATCAGGTAAGAATTCCACCTCAAACGGGTAAATACAAAGTATATATTATTGATGAGGTACACATGCTATCTCAATCGGCATTCAATGCATTTTTAAAAACTTTGGAAGAACCTCCTGCACATGCTATATTTATTTTAGCAACTACCGAGAAACATAAAATTATACCTACCATTTTATCTCGTTGTCAGATATTTGATTTTAAAAGAATAAGTGTTCTCGATATAAAAAATTATTTACATAAAATCGCCAAAGAAGAAAATGTAAAGGCCGATGATGATGCTTTACATGTAATTGCGCAAAAAGCAGATGGTGCACTACGGGATGCTCTTTCCATTTTTGATAGGGTTGTTAGTTATTCTGGTAGCGAATTAACCCGGCAAGCAGTAAATGAAAATTTAAATGTTCTCGATTATGACGTTTATTTTGGTATAACCGATTTACTTTTAGAAAATAATATACCTCAGATCTTGATCGATTTTAATGCGGTTTTAAGTAAAGGATTTGAAGGACACCATTTTATAAATGGTTTGGCTTCTCATTTTAGAGACTTATTGGTGGCAAAAGATCAAGCAACAGTTGCTTTGTTAGAAGTTGGTGATTCAGCTAAGAAACAATATTTATTGCAGTCACAAAAAGCTGATCTTCGATTTTTACTACAAGCTATTGACATGGCAAATGAATGTGATCTCAAATACAAAACCAGTAAGAATCAACGTTTATTAGTTGAATTAGCCTTAATGAAAATTGCCTCCATCACTTTCGATGGCAAAAAAAAAATCTAAACGATTTATAATTCCAGCTTCTCATTTTGCTGCAATTTTGGTAGAAGAAAAATTAGATGTTCCGATAAATTCGATTCTCGAAACTAGGGAAGAAAAGAATGAAGATTCTTTAGTTCATGAAAAAGAAATTAGTTATTCCAAAACAGATAAAGTAGATCAAACACCAAAAATACCGGAATCAATTCCCAAAAAGGAAATAGAAAAACCAGAGCAATTTAATCTTATAAATTCTCCTCGAAGAAAATCGGCTTTGTCGCTTTCGAGTTTAAAAAGAAACAAACTGGAAGAAGAAATTCGAAAGAACAAACAAAAAATTGTTCAAGATGAAAACGAATTGCCCAAAGATCCTTTTACAGAAGAAACCTTTCTTAACATATGGAACGAATATGTTTCTTTTTTGCATGATAATGGAGAAAAAATATTTGCATCTATTTTAAAAGCAGATACGCCAAAAATAAAAAAGAATTTGATCTATCTTGTTTATCCCAATGAAATGATGAAGGCAGAATTGATCAAAGTCAAGCCAAAAGCGTTAAAACATCTTAGAGAAAAATTAAATAATTACAGTATCGATTTTGAGATTACTGTAAATGAAGAAAATACGAAACGATTCGCGTATACACCCGAAGAAAAATATGAACTTTTAAAAGAGAAAAACAAAGCCATTGTTACCTTGCGAAAAACCTTCAATTTAGAATTATAACTACTTTGCTTTCATCTGTTCTTAGCTTAGTTTTACACTGTTAGACGAGTGACTTCAAACAATAAATAACTTTATCATTTTATGTGAAAAATTATCATTTTTTACATGTAGGTTTCATTTAGTATATTAGCAATTACTAAACATAAAAGAATTGGATTTAAAAACATTTTTGATAATAACCATAGGTTTTTTGATTGTTGCCATAGCAGCAAATCAAATAGCAAAAGTTTTTCAAAAAATAAAGTTTCCTTTAATTACCGGGTTTATCATAACTGGAATTATAGCCGGCTCGTCGTTTTTAAATTTCATCACAACAGAGGCAATTCACAATCTAAATTTTCTAAATGAAATTGCATTGGCAATTATTGCTTTTTCCGCTGGAGCGGAATTGTATTTAGACGATTTGAGAAGCAGAATGCAAAGTATCAAATGGATGACAATAAGCCAATTGCTAATAACTTTTCTTCTCACAAGTTTTGTAGTGTTTTTAATTGCAAATTATATTCCATTCATGTCTGAAATGGATACCTCATCAAGAATAGCTGTATCTATTTTATTTGGAACCATATTCGTTGCAAGATCTCCATCTTCGGCTATTGCAGTAATCAATGAAATGCGTGCCAACGGTCCGTTTACCAAGACGGTAATGGGGGTTACCGTAACTATTGATGTTTTAGTAATTATAATATTTGCACTAAGTTTTTCTGTTGCAGAAGCCTTGATCAATGGTGAAAAAATGGGTTTTTTATTTATACTAATTTTGCTCATTGAGTTGTTGGTTTCATTTGCGATAGGATTCCTTGCTGGAAAAATTTTAGAATTACCATTTAACACCAAAATGCACAAAAAAATTAAAGGAGGCTTAATTCTTTTTGTTGGATACGGTATTTATTTACTTTCCCATTTTATCAAGATGAGTTCTACCAATTGGTTTCAACATGAAGTTATATTAGAACCTCTTCTAATAGCAATTATAGCAAGTTTTGTTTTGACAAACTACAGTAAGCATCGAATTGAATTTAGAGAAATTCTCGAAGAGATAAGCCCAACAATTTATATTATATTCTTTACACTTATCGGAGCTTCTCTCTCATTTCAGACTTTAATAAATGTTTTTGGAATTGCTATCGCCTTATTTTTCTTAAGGTTAATAACTATGTTCCTTGGAGGAGTTTTGGGTGTAATCTCGGTAAAAGATGATAAAAAATACACTTTTATCGCCTGGATGCCATATTTAACCCAAGCTGGAGTTGCAATTGGTTTGTCAACTGTAATTTCAGAAGAATTCCCTTTATGGGGAAATGAATTTGAAACCATTATAATTGCGATTATTGTAATCAATCAATTGGTAGGACCACCTTTATTTAAATGGACACTCAATTATGTGAAAGAAAGTCACTTACGAGCTAAAATGGATTATCTACAGAGCACTAGAGATGCAATAATTTTCGGTATTGAAAGTCAGTCTGTTGCACTGGCAAACCAATTGGAAAAACACAATTGGAAATCAAGGCTTGTTTCTCTCGACA
>VAPK010326910.1_pt1 | contig 17793 bp, 17 predicted proteins | sample 3395031 | NCBI WGS metagenome assembly VAPK01 (sample SAMN08290443, study PRJNA428436) | hydrothermal vent metagenome | isolation source: Deep-sea hydrothermal vent chimney 1 | place: Pacific Ocean: Juan De Fuca Ridge
AAAAAAAGATCTTTGCTGCCAAGTGCTTTACTTATAGCTTCTTGTTGTGTATTGTTGAGTTTTGGATCTTTTTGTGAGAAAAGTATTTTGGTGGGTGATTGGGGAGGCTCAATACCTAAAATGATATTGCGTAGTGTGCGCTCTCTTCCCGAAGCGTGTAAAAGTGTAAGTAAGTTCTCTTCCATCCTTTTAAAAGTAATGTCATTGATGTAAAGATCTATTCGTACCTGTTCTTTAAGTGCCCATTTGGGAGGAGGATTTTCAAATGCCACTGTAATATAATGCTGTTTTATTTCGTAAACGGTACCTGTTAAATCACTTTTTAAAGGATCTTTAAAACTGATAAGTACAACATCGCCATTGCTGATTTCTGTATCTATTCTTTTGTTTCGTGAAAAACGAACCAGATGAAAGTGAAATTTCTCCTCTAAATACCGTCCGTGAAGTTTCAGAATTGCTCTGCCGAAAAACTCTCTTTCTGAAGGAGAGAGGCTTTTGATCTCTCTTATTTGTGCTTCGATTTCCGCAATACGTTCTCTCTCTATCAGATAGCGATACTCTTTGATAAAAGCAGAAACTTGTACTATCTCTGTTTCAAGTTTTCTGGAAGGGATACTCTCTTTTTTAGGTTTGTTTTTTACCCTTTTTTTGAGCTGTATGAGAGTACTATTGTTTGCATAGTGTATAGCTTTAATATCGCTTGGTTTTAACTTGAGTCGTCTCAGTGCAAGAGTAAGCTCTTTATCTCTAACTACTTTGGGAATAATAACCGGTGGTGTCATTTTGCCACTTGCATAGTCGAACAGTGGATAGAACCACCCTCTTCGATGAGTCTTGTTGCTTTAATGGGTATAATTTCTTTCTTAGGGAAAAGAGTTTTAAAGAGTGCTGTCATCTTTTTATCCAGCGGGTCATCGTAAGTTGGCAGCAGAACAACATAATTTGCGATAAGAAAATTTGCATAAGTTGCCGGTAAACGCCTATTGTCTTTGTATATTGGGGAGGGAAGGGGGAGAGGGATAAGTTTATATGGTTTGTTTTTCAGTGTGCGAAAACTTTGCAGTTCTTTTTCCATTTTTTGAAGTTCTTCATAATGTGAATCTTGTGGATCACTGCATGATACATAGGCGATTGTTTCAGGATTGATAAATCTTGCCAGTGTATCGATATGTGCATCTGTATCATCTCCTGAAAGTTCTCCATGGTTGAGCCATAAAATACGTTTTAATCCAAAAAGCTCTGTCAGTTTTGTCTCAATATCTTGTTTGCTCATATGAGGGTTTCTATTTGGATTAAGAAGACATTTTGAGGTTGTTAAAAGAGTTCCCTCTCCGTCACTTTCTATGGAACCACCTTCAAGAACCATTGTTTCATGTAGAAGTGGAGATATCCCAAAATGCCAGTTTTTGTGAAGGTATGATGTGAGTTGGTTATCTTTGTGGGCATTAAATTTACCGCCCCAACCATTGAACTGAAAATCAATTAATTCTCTTTTATTGTTATTGTAAATAGTAATAGGACCGAAATCTCTGATCCAGGTATCGTTGGTATCATATTCGACAAAAGAGATTTTGTCGTGGTAGCAGAACATCTCTTTGACACGTTCTTTATTATCGCAAACCAAAATTAATTTTTGTTTGAAACAGATAGAACTGGCAATACGTAAAAAAACAGATTCTGCACTTTTGAGATCATTTGCCCAGTCACTTTTTTGATGTGGAAAAACCATCAGGATGGAGTCTTGCTCTTCCCACTCTGCAGGTAGTCGTTTCATGTGTTATGTAGTTCCATAGTGACATCAATCAAGGCAAAAATATCTTTAATTCTTTTCCCCTGATATTGGAGTACTTCATTGCCATATGCAATCTGCTTATGAAAAGTTTCTATTGCTTCAGCGCTGGGACAGTTGCTCGCACCTCCATAGGACATACATGCATAGACGGCCCAGCTTCGGGCAAGCTGCATTGCTTCTTTAAATTCATGAGCTGTAATATCTTTTTTTCCATTGAGTGCAGAGACCATTCCTGCACAGAAAGCATCTCCCGCGCCTGTAGAGTCTACAAATCTATCTTCAAGATTTACTGGTCTGGCAAGAAAAACCATATCTTTCTGATCTTTTAATATACCGAGTGCACCAAATTTATCCAGTGTGATAATAGCTGATATTTCCAGACTTTGTATTATTTTAACAATTTTTTCCAGTGTTGGGTATTCGTTTTTATATTGAAAAAAACTTTTTATTTCATAAATATTAAGTTGTAAAATATCAATTGATGAAAGATGACTTTTCCAGAAATCAAAACCGTGCGTTAACTGAGAAGCACCAAAGTTGGCATATATCAAAATATTTTTATCTTGAAAATATTTTATAGTAAAAATAGTGCTGAGATTTTCCGGATTTTTGGTGATAGAGGGTTTGTCGTTATGAATATGTCCGATAATAACAGAAGTTATATTTTCAACTTGTTTCAAACGTTCGGCTACAAATGTACGAAAACTGTTTTTACAATTTTTGTCATGAGTGAGTATTGTTCTGTGGCTGCCCTCTACAATAATAGTTGATTTTGGTGTATCAACCGAGGGGATAAAAAAAGATGGTTCCTCTATAAAATAACGTATTTTGGGGTTATCTGTTGTAACTGCACAGGCAATTTCTCTCTGAATTTGACGTCCTGCATGATCATTTCCTACATATAGTAATGGATACACAGATTCACCGGTGTGCAGTAGTCTGAGAGTGTAGTTGACACCACTACCCCCATACTGTTCTTTAATTTCTACACTGTTTTTAGCACCCGGTATGATTTCAGTCTCGCTGGTAATGATATATTCTATATTCGCACCACCTACAACGACAATATTCTGTTCTTCCATAAAAATAATTATACCTCTATTTCTGTTATATCTCTATATCGTCAATATTCAAAAACTATGTGTTAAAATTAAGGAAATGAAGGAGTTTGACTATGGATGCAAAGATTTTTTTTGGGGATGTTGAAGTTACAAAAACAAAGATTGGTGAAATTAGAAGCCCCTATAATGGTAAAGTTGTGGCAACTTTTCCTGAATGTAATGCTGAGGATGCAAAAGAGGCTTTAAAGATCGCCAGGGAAGCATTTGTAAAGAATAAAAATATTTCACTCAGTCAACGTATTGCATGGCTGGAAGATGTGATAGAAGGATTAAAAGAAGAAAAAGAGGATATTGCAAAAACAATTACCGATGAAGTGGGAAAACCGATTGCACTTGCAAGGGTAGAAGTAGATCGTTGTATAGAAACACTTCGCTTAAGTATCACAGCTGCAGTAGAACAGCATGGTGAAACATTCAATACAGATGCAATGCCCAGCGGAAGAAAAACAGTCGCTTTTTTCAAACGTGTTCCAGTTGGTGTTGCTGCATTGATTACTCCTTTTAATTTTCCTCTTAATCTTATTGCTCATAAACTTGGTCCAGCTCTTATTAGTGGAAATGCGGTAGTTTTGAAACCTACTCCAGAAGCACCATTGACTGCGTATAAATTTGCAAAATTATTTATCCGAAGCAAACATCGTTCTCCTAATGCGTTAAATGTTGTGTACGGTGATGCGGAAGTAGGGAGTGCATTGGTAAAAAGTTCGATTCCCAGAGTGATAAGCTTTACCGGAAGCGTACCGGTTGGTAAGATTATTATGTCTCAGGCAGGGATAAAAAAAGTTTCCTTGGAGCTTGGCGGCAATGCTGCTACTTTTATTGATGAAAGTGCTGATCTTGAAACAGCTGCGAAGAAATGTGCAGTTGGTGCATTTGCAAATTCCGGTCAGGTATGTATCTCTTTACAACGTATCTATGTACATGAAAAGGTCGCCGATGTGTTTGCTGAACTTTTGGCGGGAGAAGCAAAACAACTTATCGTAGGAGATCCTTATGATGAAGAGACTTTTATGGGACCGTTGATCAATGAAGAAGCAGCCATTCGTGCCGAAAAATGGGTACAAAGTGCTATTGAAGAGGGTGCCGAATTGCTTTGTGGTGGTAAACGAGATGGAAATATTTTCCCTCCAACGGTTATGAATAAAGTACATGATGAAATGAATATTGTCTGTGAAGAAGTTTTTGCGCCTATCGTAAGTATTGTAAAGGTGAAAGATTTTGATGAGGCGTTGTATAAAATAAACAATTCCCCTTATGGATTGCAATATTCTATTTTTACCAACAGTTTAGATCATACGAAAAGGGCGATTGAAGAGTTTGAATGTGGAGGTGTTGTGATTAATGATATTCCAACCGTTCGGTTTGATATCCAGCCTTATGGGGGCAGTAAACTCAGTGGTATCGGTAAAGAGGGACCTAAATATGCGCTTGAAGAATTTACTGAAATTAAAAGTATCGTAATTTGCTAACTATTGGTACTAGACCAATGTAAGTTGAGAGAGTGTAGAAGTAGAAGAGGATAGGACAACTCGGTTTCTTCCTTGTGTTTTTGCTTTGTAAAGTGCCAGGTCAGCACGTTTTATGAGAGTTTGGGGTGTGTCATTTCTGGATATTTGGGTTACTCCAAAACTGGCAGTAATATGAGGAATTTTGGGATAGTTCATATTTTCTATTGATTTTCGCAGCATTTCAGCTTTTTTATGTGTATTTTCTATAGAGGTATGACGTAAAATAATGAGAAACTCTTCTCCTCCCCACCGTCCGAAAATATCTTCCTCTCGAATATTTTTTCTGATCATGTAAGCAACTTTTTTAAGAACTTCATCTCCAATGATGTGTCCAAACTGATCATTGACTTTTTTAAAATGATCAATATCAAACATAATGATGCCGACTTCTTCTTTGCGTCTGCTAGAATAACCACAGATTTTTTCCAGAACTTCATCTATTTTTTGACGGTTGTAGATATCTGTAAGCCTGTCATGCTGTGCTTTGTATTGTAAAATTTTTTGCTGAATTATCATATCGGTGATATCGTTCAAGGTGATGATTGAACTGCCATTACTGCCATATTTGTTGATATTGATATGGAAAGCTTTTGCTTCCATATCTGTTCCAACCATGGTAATGACTTTTTTTTGCGGAGGTAAACTTTCCAGATATTCTATCCAATCTTGACCTTTTGGAAGTTTGCCCATATGAAAATAGTCTTTGTGTTCTAGGAAAAAGTTACAAATACATTGATGACGTTTTAAGAACTGTTCAGAATGGTTATACCCAAAAAATTCAAGTACTTTCGCATTGACATCAATAATTTTACTACCATCCGTAATAACGATCATATTATCCTGTGAATTGATAATTGTTTTGAGTCTCTTGTTGGCTATTTCCAGAGCAATATTTTGTTCTTTGATTTTTTTATGAAAGTTTTTACCTCTTATATATCGTAAAAATAACAATAATATGATTACACTGAGACCTGCAAAATGTATCCATAAAGTATTTTGGATTTGTGCTAGATGTTTTCCATCAGTGAGTATAATTAAATATGCATCAGTTTTCTTTGTAATAGGATTTTGGATAGGGATAAATGTTTCTATATAATTTTTAGAAGCGATTGTGCTATATAGTGAAAAACTTTTTGTATTCTCATTTGTGTAATGTTTTTTGAATCTTGAATTAGGAGGCAGTAAGATTTTCTTATTTTGAAAATATTTATCTATAACAAATGCATCGTCTATTGTACTTGTAATGTAGTTTTCATGATTTTTTATTATTGTATCTTTTGCAATAATAAAATAAGTATCCAGGAATTTTCCTGTAAGAAATTCAGAAAGCGTATAGGCTGAAAAAGAGAGTTCTACACTTCCAAGGTATTGATTATCATCGCTGTATATAGGAAAAACAAAACGATATCCATTACTGGATATACCTTTTTCAAAAGCACTTATTTTTTGATGTGTTTTGTTGGTATATACAACTGTATGTCGAAAATTTGTTAAATCATCGCCATATTTTTGAGGAGTATTTAATCGTAAAAAACTATGATTATCAGGAAGATGAAAATGTATTTGGTTAAATCCAAATTTTTGCAGTTTATAAAATTTGTTTTCTAAAAGGGTATAAAGAGCTGTTCTGTAGTTATTTTTGTTTTCTGTTGAGCTTTTTTGTATTTTTTTCAAAATTGCTTTTATCTCAGGAGTATTGATAGTTGTTTCAAATACAATTTGTGCTTTGTCCTCAAATGCGTTTAAAACTACATGATATTCGGCTTCTAACGTATCAGTGGTATCGTTAAGATACTCTTTTACATGTGTTTGCATATTGATGTATAAAATTGAATATAGAAATAACTCTATAACAAGAAAGAGGAACAAGGCTTTTTGGTATGTTTTTAAATGCTGTATAAATTTCATAATATAGATATCGGCATTTTTGAAAATAAATAAAAATAAATAGAAGATTTTTCTGTAAAAATATAATATTAAATATATTAGAATAGGGTTATGCAATTTTCTAAAACAACAATCACGAATTTAGTTTCCATAGGTATTATAGGTATTTCATTTATAGCAGGAGAATCGATAAAAGAGCCTTTATTATACACAGGGCTTTTTGCTCTTTCAGGTGCTGTAACAAATGAACTTGCAATTCATATGCTTTTTGAAAAAGTTCCATTTTTATATGGATCGGGAATAATTGAATTAAAGTTTGAATCTTTTAAACAAGCAATTAAAAAAATGATGATGCAGCAATTTTTTACAAAAGAACAGATTAATGATTTTTTTGCGAAAGAAGAACGAAAGATAGATCTTGGCTCCTTGGTACAGACAGCAGATTTTTCTCCTGCTTTTGATGCGCTATCGAAAACTGTGATGGAATCTCAGTTTGGAGGGATGATCAATATGATTGGAGGAGAAGCAGCACTTGAAAAGTTAAGAGAACCTTTTGTAGAAAAATTGCAGAGTGCTGTTACAAAGATTGTAAGTTCTGAAACTTTTAAAGCACAACTCGAACACCATATACAGCACTCTTCGTTAAGTGATGATTTAATAGGTTCTATAGAAAAGATTGTTGAGAATAGATTAAATCAGCTTACACCAAAAATGGTAAAAGAGATGATGAAGGATCTTATGAAAGAGCATCTTGGATGGCTTGTAATCTGGGGTGGTGTTTTTGGGGGATTGATAGGACTAATCTCTTCTTTTTTGATTTAGGAAGAGGCTTTAAAGTCCTGCTTCCTTCATTTGTTCAGATTGATAATGTGCAATAAGAGGATCGATAATTTCATCAAATAGACCACCTTCCATGATTGCATCAAGACGGTAAAGAGTTAAATTGATTCTATGGTCAGAGATACGATTTTGCGGATAGTTATAGGTTCTGATACGTCCGCTTCTGTCACCGGTACCTACCTGAGATTTACGGTCAGCTCCTTCTTCTTCCTGCTTTTTTTGCATTTCAAGTTCATAAAGTCTCGCTTTAAGAACTTTCATTGCTTTGTCTTTATTTTTGTGCTGCGATTTTTGATCCTGGTTTGTAACAACAATACCTGTTGGAATATGTGTGATACGTACGGCACTGTCTGTTGTATTTACCGATTGACCACCACAGCCTGACGATCTCATAACATCAATTTTAAGATCATTGGGATCGATTTCTATTTCGACATCATCTACTTCCGGCATTACTGCAACAGTAATAGCTGAGGTATGTACACGTCCCTGAGATTCAGTTGCAGGAACACGTTGTACACGGTGTGTACCGCCTTCATGTTTTAGTCTGCTATAAGCACCTTCACCCTTAATCAAAGCGATAATTTCTTTGTATCCGTCTACTGTACCCTCGCTGGCTGAAACAATTTCAACTTTCCAACCTTTATTTTCTGCATATCGGACATATGCTTTGAATAGATCACCTACAAAGAGTGCTGCTTCGTCACCACCGGTGCCTGCACGCATTTCCAGATAGATGTTTCTGTCGTCATTAGGATCGCGTGGCAGCATTAGAACTTTAATCTCTTCTTCGATTTCCGTTTTGCGGGGTTCTAGTTCTTTGAGTTCTTCTTTTGCCAGATCTCCAAGTTCTTTATCTTCCAGCATCTCTTTATTGTCTTCGATATCTTGACAAACCTGGAAATACTCTTCGGCTTTTTCTTTAATAGGTTCGAGATTTTTTTGTTCGCGCGAAAGATCTGTCATCTTCTTTATGTCCGAAACAATTTCCGGAGAGGAAAGAAGATCACTTATCTCATTATAACGATCAAGGAAAGGTTGAAGTTTTTCTTTTAGCATATATTATATTTGATTTGGAAGAGGGCAAAGCGCGGGTTACGCTGCTTTGCTCATTGCGTTGACTAATTTTGCAAGTCTGCTTACTTTTCTGGCAGCAGTGTTTTTCTTTAAAACACCTTTACTTACATATTTATGGAAGTTTTGGTTTGCAGACTTAAGCGCTTCAGTTGCTTTTTCAACATCGCCGCTTGCTACAGCTTCTCTTACAGCTCTTGTAATATTTTTGATTCTTGTTTTATAGAATCTGTTTCTCTCTGTTCTTTTGATAGTTTGTCTGGCTCTTTTTAATGCTGACTTATGGTTTGCCATGAGTTTTGCCCTTTATATAATTTTTTAGTGAGCGATTATATTGAAAAGAATCTAAAATAATGCTTAATTTAAGGTAGAAATTAGTAATTAATGAGCAAAAATAAAACTAAAAGAGAATAGTTAATATAATATAACAGCATGTCGATATAGTATGTATGTGAATTTATTTAAAGATATTTAACTATAAAGGTAGGAAAATTAGATGAAGCTTTTTGGAACCGATGGTGTTCGTGGTATGGCAGGAGAAAAAATTTCGGCAATGCTTGCAATGCGTTTAGCAATGGCTGCAGGGATTTATTTTAGAAAACACTCCATTACCAATAAAATTTTAGTAGGTAAAGATACAAGAAAAAGCGGTTATATGATTGAAAATGCAATTATTTCAGGGTTGACTGCTGTAGGGTATGATGTAAGACAAATAGGTCCTATGCCAACGCCTGCGATTGCATTTTTAACAGAAGATTTAAGATGTGATGCTGGTATCATGATATCTGCAAGTCATAACTCATATGAAGATAATGGAATTAAATTTTTTGATAAGCGCGGGAATAAACTGAATGAAAAGATAGAAAAGCAAATTGAAAAAATCTATTTCGATGATGAAATGATTAACAGATATCAGGCTACGCATATGGATATTGGTCAAACCAAAAGAATTGAAGACGTAATCGGTAGATATATTGTGCATATTAAAAATTCATTTCCTCGCTCTATGACATTACATAGTGTACGCGTTGTACTTGATGTGGCAAATGGTGCAGCATACAAAGTAGCCCCTACTGTTTTTAAAGAGTTGGGAGCAGATGTCTTTGTATTGAATAATGAACCAGATGGGAAAAATATCAATGACGGATGCGGGGCTTTACATCCGGAAAGACTCAGTGAGGAAGTAAAGAGATTGAGAGCAGATATTGGCTTTGCTTTTGATGGTGATGCGGATCGGATAGTTGTAGTGGATGAAAAGGGAGAAATTGTTGATGGCGATAAGCTTTTGGCTGTATTGGCAAACCATCTGAAAGAGCAAGGGAATTTGGCCAATAACGGTGTGGCTGCTACTGTTATGAGTAATCAGGCACTTGAGGATTATCTTAATCAGCAGGGAGTTGCCCTTTACAGATGTAATGTAGGTGATAAATATGTTTTGGAAACTATGCAGACAGAGGGATTAAATTTTGGTGGCGAGCAGAGTGGACATATTATATTGAGTGATTTTGCAAAAACAGGAGATGCACTGGCAGCAGCATTACAAGTTTCTGCGTATATTTTAACAAAAAAGAAAAAAGCAAGTCAGTTGCTTAACCCTTTTGATCTTTATCCTCAGTTGTTACGCAACATAAAGATTAAAAAGAAGATTCCACTTCATGAAATTAAAGGTTATGATGAATTGATCGCAAAGCTTGAGGCAGAAAATATTCGCCCATTAATCCGTTATTCTGGTACAGAAAATTTATTACGTGTTTTGCTTGAAGGTAAAGAATGCGCTCTTGTTGAAGAACGTATGAAAGAGGTATTGGATTTTTTTGCTAAGGCACTCAATGGATAGATTTTTCTTCAAGTTTTTTGGAGCTTTTATTTTTGTCTTTATCGTAGACCAGGTAATTAAATCATTTTTTTTGAATGGATATGACTGGAACAGCGAATGCATTTCTCTAAATTTTACGCTCAATAAAGGTGTAGCATTTTCCATGTTTGCCTTTTTGGGTGAATATCTGAAATTTATTCAGATTGTGTTAATTGGGAGTGTTCTGGGGTATATCTTTTGGAAAAGAAAAGAGTTCACAGAGTATGCTATGGCACTTGGACTTTTGATGGGAGGCGGTATTAGCAACTTATTGGATCGTTTTCTTCATGGTGGCGTAGTAGATTATGTGTATTGGCATTGTGGTTTTGATTTTGCAATTTTCAACTTTGCAGATGTTATGATTGATTTAGGTGTTTTACTGATTTTGATTATTAGCTTTAGAAATGACAGAAAAGTGAAAATAGAAGCATAGTCTCTATATTTTATTTTATTTTATGAAAATATGTGTATAATTCTGCACATTTTTTATAAAATACTTATGAAATACTTCTTTTTCTAAGAAAACATGAAAAATGTTTTCGATAACATATCTTCTTTTGTGGTCGCGTAGCTCAGTTGGTAGAGCACCACCTTGACATGGTGGTGGTCGTTGGTTCAAGTCCAATCGTGGCCACCATTTTTTAATCCCTGATAATAGAAATATTTTGTTGATGTTTTCATAACTGAGAGGCAGTTTATTGTTTCAAATGAAATTATGAACAAACTATTTTAGTAAATTTATATTTTGCGAGGAATTTTTGGAAGAGATTATCATTGGCATCAAAAAAGATGGAAAGATCTACGATACACAAACTGCTGCTCTGGACGGAATTGAAGGGGAACCAATTTTCTATGATAATTCACCTGAAGCATTGGAAATCATCAGACACTCTACAGCCCATCTGATGGCACAGGCAATTAAAGCGCTCTATCCTGAAGCAAAGTTTTTTGTTGGTCCTGTAGTTGAAGATGGCTTTTATTATGATTTTAGAACCAGTGAGCCTGTTACGGATACAGATTTGAAAAAAATCGAAAAAAAGATGAAAGAACTTATTAAGAAAAAGTATCCGATTGAAAAACATAGTTATAGCCGAGATGAGATTAATGAAAAATTTGGCGATGATGATTTAAAACAAGAAGTATTAAAACGTATTGAAGATGATACGTTAACAACTTATACACAGGGTGATTTTGAAGATCTTTGCCGTGGACCTCATGTACCAAATACAAAATTTTTACACAACTTTAAGTTGACGCGTGTTGCTGGTGCTTATCTTGGAGGAGATAGTGACAAAGAGATGCTTACACGTATCTATGGAACCGCTTTTGCCGATAAAGAGAGCTTGAATGAGTATTTGAAATTTATTGAAGAAGCGAAGAAAAGAGATCACAGGAAACTAGGTAAAGAGCTAAAGCTTTTTACATTTGATGAAAGTATTGGAGCAGGGCTTCCTCTGTGGTTGCCTGCTGGAGCAAGATTAAGAAGCAGACTGGAAACGTTACTTTATACTGCCCATAGAAAACGAGGTTATGAACCTGTGCGAGGACCTGAATTGTTAAAAAGCGAAGCTTGGAAGGTTAGTGGGCATTACGATAATTATGGTGAAAATATGTATTTTACTCAAATCAACGAGGGAGATGAAGAGCATCCGAAGATTGTTGAGTATGGTATTAAACCGATGAACTGTGTTGGACATATTAAAATATATCAGAGTGAATTACGTTCTTATCGGGATTTGCCATTAAAGTTTTTTGAATATGGTGTGGTACATCGTCATGAAATGAGTGGTGCTCTTCATGGACTTTTCAGAGTTAGAGAATTTACACAGGATGATGCGCATATTTATTGTACTCCTGATCAAATCCGTGATAATGTTATAGAAGTTTTAGGATTTGTCGATGATATTATGAAATCATTTGGATTTGAGTATGAGTTAGAGGTTTCCACAAAGCCTGAAAAAGCGATTGGTGAAGATGCCATTTGGGAAACAGCTACTCAGGGACTGAAAGATGCACTTGATGCAAATGGAATCGATTATGGAATTGATGAAGGCGGCGGAGCTTTTTATGGTCCAAAAATTGATATTAAAATAAAAGATTCACTTAAGCGTAAGTGGCAATGTGGTACAATTCAGGTAGACTTTAATCTTCCGGAAAGATTTGAGTTGGAATATACTGATGAAAACAATATGAAAGCACGTCCTGTAATGTTGCATCGTGCTATATTGGGTTCATTTGAGCGATTCATTGGGATTTTGACTGAACATGTGGCAGGCGAGTTTCCATTTTTTATTGCACCGACACAGATTGTGATAGTGCCAATAGCGGAAACACATTTGCAATATGCCAGAGTTCTTCAGTCTGAAATGGTAGCAATGGGTATAGATGTTGAGATATCTGCAAGAAATGAGAGTCTCAACAAACGGATTCGCAATGCAGAAAAGCAAAAAGTTCCAATGATCTTGGTGTTAGGTGATGAGGAAGTAAAAAATCAAAGTGTTGCAGTTCGAGACAGAAGAAGTCGGGAACAATACACACTTGACAAAGAAGCATTTTATGCGTTAGTAAAGGAGAAAATGGATGAGGTACACTTTTGAATAGAGGTAGAGGTAAGAAAAAAGACGAAACAAAATTAAATGAGGATATTCGTATCCCTGAAGTTCGATGTATGGGTGATGATGGTACTCAGTATGGAATTATATCATCTGAGGAAGCACTTAATATTGCACGGGAACAAGGATTAGATTTAGTTTTGATCGCACCAACCGCCAAGCCGCCGGTTGTAAAAATAATGGATTATGGTAAATTTAAATACCAGGAAGAGAAAAAGAAGAAAGAAGCAAAGAAAAAACAGAAAAGAATTGAAGTCAAAGAGATTAAACTTTCTGTAAAAATTGCTGATAATGATATCAACTACAAAGTTAAACATGCACGTGAATTTCTTGAAGCGGGAAAACATGTAAAATTCAGAGTTTTTCTCAGAGGTCGGGAAATGGCAAATCCTCAAGCAGGTAAAGATGTCTTGAATCGTGTATGGCCAATGGTAGAAGATATTGGAGTCAAAGAAAATGAGCCAAAATTTGAAGGACGTTATGTCAATATGCTGGTAACGCCTAAAAAAGATAAAGAGAAAAAATAATCTTTTTGGCAGTCTTGTTATGGCTGCCAAGATCTATAATAAATCCCCTGAAAAACTACATTTAAGCATACTATTAAGAAAAAAAGATATAATTGCACTCCTTAAAAGCAGTTTCAGATTGTTTTTAAAAAATTTACAGGAGAAACATATGCCGAAGATGAAAACGCATCGTGGTGCTGCCAAACGTTTCAAAATGAAAAAAAATGGCACTATCAAAAGAGGATCAGCGTATAGAAGTCATATTTTGACAAAAAAAGATCAAAAGCGTAAAAGAAATCTTAGAAAACCACAAGTTGTTGCAAAAAGCGATGTACAAGAGGTTAGAGAACTTTTAGGTAAGTAAGCAGAGAGGTTTGAGTTAAATCAAAATTTCCTCCCATATCGGGATAAGTTCACAATAGATGTGACACCAAAAAACAAGGTAAAGGAAACATAAAATGAGAGTAAAAACAGGTGTAGTCAGAAGAAGAAGACATAAAAAACTTCTTAAACAGGCGAGAGGTTTCTACAGTGGTAGAAGAAAGCACTTTAGAAAAGCAAAAGAACAACTTGAGAGATCATTAGTTTACGCTTATAGAGATAGAAGACAAAAGAAGAGAGATTTTAGAAGACTTTGGATTACCAGAATCAATGCTGCTTGTAGATTAAATGGTATCAGTTATTCAAAATTTATTCATGGATTGAATAAAGCAGGCATTGAACTAGATAGAAAAATTCTCGCTGATATGGCTATGAATGATGCTGCTGCTTTTACAAAAGTAGTTGAAGCTGCTAAGGCAGAAATCTAATCAAACTTATTTTCATGAGGTGACTTTGATGCCTCATGAAAATAAATCCCATTTATTCGCTTTTGTTTAAAAACCAAAGCCTCTTAAAATAACTCCTGCAAAAATTGCTAATATCCCCAGAACGGTATTAATTGGTAATAAAATATTTGGTAATAAAACAACTTTCTGCTTTGCTGTAGCAAAGTCTCCAATATCAAAAAATTTTTGGGCTATTTTTCGTTGTCTGTACATATAGATGAAGTTAAGTGTCATAACTGTCCAAATAATTTCCTTGACATGAACTAGCCAATAAAGATCAGTACCTTTAAATCCAAGTCCTACAGCCATCAGTGTAGCAGTAATGATAAGCAATGTAATGAATGGAATAACTAAATTAAAAAGTCTTCCGACAATTTGCAATGTTTTTCCAAGTTTGATTTTTGGATCTTCTATACTCTGAAGAGAGGGGTGGACTGCGATACGTATAGCTATCATCCCACCTACCCAAATAACAGCAGATAAAATATGAATAAAGACAATAAGTAAAGAGTATTCTGTAAATAAAGTAACGATAGTTTCTTTCATAAGAGTGCTCCTGAGAATATTAGGAGTTATTTTATCTTATTTTTCTTTATCCTTTGTTCATCGTTATGAATGTAGTCCAACAATTCTTGACAAAAGTCAGAATAGCAGATTAGATTTTTTTTGCCAACATGTGTTGAATGTTTATTCTGTAAACATAGATAGTCCTGATTTTTATGTTTTAGGAAAAGTACACCGGCAAAAAAGAATCCTCTTTGATTCAATATTTTTACAATTTTATCAATTTGTGGTAGATTGTTTAAATTGATTTCAGCATATATCATATCACAATGTTTAGCACGTAGCTGGGAGAGCATAAGTAAAAATTTATGTTTAAAATGCTTACCATAATGATCAATAACAATTGTAGCAATATTTGTCAATGGGTCGTAGTCATAATAGAGGTGTACATGCTTGAGTTCAGATATCTGACTTGTAGGTTGTATTTTTATATGTAATTTGGCTTTTCTGTATATTTCAAGGATTTTTTCTTTATATACTTCTGGAATAGTAAGTTGTTGTGGTGAATAGTGAAAAATTTTATAGCCTACAAGTACAGATCCCCGTAGTTTTTTTTGTGTTAGTTCATTGTTTTCAATTGTAACTTCCTCCGGTGCCTTACCGATAAGAAGTGCTGATTCGTTAAAACCGTGTGTAAGGTTACTTTTTTGGCTAAAAATATGATACATAATTGCTTCACCAAAAATGGCATCAAGTGCTAACTCTTTTGCACGCTGCATGAGCATTTTAAACATTTTATTCATAATTCCCATACCTTTATAGTGTGGATGGACGACAACAACTCCTATCTCTGCAATATTTGCATCAGCCATTTTTATTAATGCAAAGTGACCTACTATTGTATTTAAATTTGCATCGAGAGCAACAATAGAAAAAATTTTTTTATTTTGCAGTTCACGTATCTTTTTGGGATAATAAAAACTTTCTTTAATATAACTATATCCATAATTCTCATAAATAAGTTTTGCAATTGCTTCTTCATCTCCATTAAGATAGTTACGTACTATGATGGAGGTATCAGGAGATATGTGTTTATGTTGTTTTGGCTTATTTATTTCTGATACAATTTTATTTTTTATAATATGATTATGTTTGATATATTTAATAATTGAAAATATCTTTCCATTTTTACCAAGGTTTTTATATTCAAATTTATTAACATTTTTATAGATGCGATTGAATCCTTCATCTTTTTTCTCATCTATGATTGGAACACTACTATATTTATCTATTGCCATAGGCATTCCCCAATCATGTACATCTATACGTATGCCATAATTGAAAATATGAAATTCCAGTTCAATTACACCTGTCTGATGAGGATATGCATGTATGACAGCATTAGTGAATAATTCATCCGTTGCTTCTATGAGTTCTTTGATTTCATCAGTAGAAAAGTGAATCTCTTTTACAAGCTCTCTTATTGTTGATTCAATTATATTAAAATATCTTTTTTGACTGGGAACTTTTAACAATATAGTATTATGCATATTTATTTATCCTTTAATACATCCAGAGCAGCAGCAGCAAGAATTTTACTTCCTATCTGTAAGGCATCATCATCTACATTAAAACGGCTGTTGTGTTGTGATATACATGTCTCTTTTTCTTTGTTACAAGTACCGAGTCTGAAAAATGCGCCGGGTACGATTTGTAAATATTCTGAAAAATCTTCTCCTCCCATTACAGGATCTTTTAAATCAATACAGTTTTCTTTACCAATAATTTCCTGGGCAGCATGGATTATATACTCAACCATTTTATCATCGTTAATTAATTCAGGTTGTCCAAATTCATAATCAAAACTAAATTTAGCACCCATTGATTTCGCAATACCTTTTAATGACTCTTGCATCATTTCAGGGATGTTTTTACGTATATCTTCATTGATAGTACGGACGGTTCCTGTAACACGTACATGGTCACAAATAATATTGGGAGCAGTACCCCCTTCAATTTGACCTAATGAAATAACTGCAGGATGTAAAGGATCAATTCGTCTGGATACAATATGATTAAGTGAGTTAATAACCATAGCAGTGACCAAAATAGCATCAACTCCTTCATGAGGTCTCGCACCATGGGCAGCTCTACCAAATATTTCAATAGTAAATATGTCTGCAGAAGCCATCATTACACCATATTTATAGCCTATTTGTCCAGTAGGAAGGTATGGATATGAGTGAAGACCAAAAATGGCATCTACATCTTTAAGAGCGCCACCTTCAATCATTTGAATACTCCCTCCCTCTTTACTTTCTTCAGAAGGTTGAAAAATAAAGCGTATATTGCCGGGTAAGTCTTCTTTGAAGTCAGCAAGAGCAATTGCAGCACCAAGAGCAATTGCAGTATGGCTATCATGTCCACAGGCATGCATAACACCAGCTACTCGTGAAGAGTATGGAACTTTTGTATGCTCTTCTATAGGCAAGGCATCCATATCCGCACGGATAGCAACACGTTTTGCGTTTTTCTTTTGGATATCCAAGTCTGCTATTAATCCATAATGATTGTCAAATTCTTTTATTTTATAACCAACAGCTTCAAGGATACCTTTTACGAGGTATTTGGTATGTTCTTCATGACCTGATAGTTCAGGGTGCATGTGAATATCATGACGAAGGGTAATTACTTTATCGTTAATTCTATCTATTTGTGCAAATATCCTTTTTTTTAAATTAGTCATCTAAAATCCTTTTAATAACGTATTTCAAAACCATCATAAATGATATCGTCATCATCCTCCACTATTTTGTATTCTATTTTTTCAACATTACTTAAAGGAGAGCCATTATTTAAAATAGTTAGAAAGTCATTTAGCTGATCTTCATGAAGTGCTGCTACAACTTCAACACTTCCGTCTTTTAAATTACGTATATATCCTGGTATTTGTCCTATACTTGCAATTTGTTGGATTGACTTTCGATAAAAGACACCTTGTACTTTCCCTTTTATATTGAATTTATATACATCCATAATAAAAACTCCTTCTTATATATTATACTACTTTTAAGAGGTGGTTGATTCTACATAGTAGATAAAAAAGAAAGAAAGTTCATAAATTATGTTTTTAGAGATTTATAAAACGATGGATTTTTTAATTTTTAACAACAAACCCTTACATTATAATAGGGAACAAGGGAAAGATTAAATGAAACAAAAGGGGGAAGATGAGATGAAATAAAAAAAGCCAAATTAAGGGAATCT
>VAPK010136891.1_pt1 | contig 17787 bp, 16 predicted proteins | sample 3395031 | NCBI WGS metagenome assembly VAPK01 (sample SAMN08290443, study PRJNA428436) | hydrothermal vent metagenome | isolation source: Deep-sea hydrothermal vent chimney 1 | place: Pacific Ocean: Juan De Fuca Ridge
CGACTGACTAGCCCTGAGTGTTCTTCAATTAGATCATCAGCCATAGTTGGCTCGGCTATTGGGTACATAATTCGCCTTTCCTACCTTTAATCATGGACTTTAAGTCCAAATACTAACAAAGATATCCTTACTTAATATTTTGATCTTTCCTTTAATCTCTCATTAAATAATGCACAATCTGTGCCTATTTTTAATATTTCTGAAATAAGTAGCTTTAAGTATAGATCAAGAAAGTGAAAGAACTAATTAGTGGCTACGTTTTAACAATTCTTTTGCTATTTGCTCCAAAGGATATTGCTCAGCTGCAGCCCCCATTTTAAAGGCTTCACCTGGCATGCCCCACACAATAGAGCTTTTTTCATCCTGAACGAGAGTTTTAGCACCATTTTCAAGCATTTCTTTCAACCCGGCAGCACCATCAGCCCCCATTCCTGTCAGAATGACCCCAACCGCATTCGCACCAACATTTTGGGCAACAGATCGAAACATCACATCAACACTGGGTTTATGACGATTCACCACCGGGCCATCATTTAAACGGCAAATATAACGTGCTCCACTTCGTTCAACGATTAAGTGTCGATTACCCGGCGCAATATAGACGTGACCTGGCAAGATTTGTTGCCCATCAGCTGCCTCATAGACCGTCATTGCAGAGCATTTGTTCATACGTTCTGCAAAAGGTTTACTAAATGCTTCAGGAATATGCTGGCTAATGACAATACCAGGACTATCAGCAGGCATACGTATTAAAACTTCTTTGATTGCTTCAGTTCCTCCTGTTGATGCACCTAAAGCAATAATTTTTTCTGTCGTTTTTAACTTCGAAGGGCCTTTGCGTTTTTGCAAAACAGCATCTGCCGAAAGCTTGGGTTCAACATTTAATTTGCGGCGGTCAGAAATAGCCGAAACTCTTGCACCCGCTGCATTTTTAACCTTTTCACAAATTTCATCCGAGTATTCTTTTAAGCCAACAGAAACATCGATTTTTGGCTTAGATACAAAATCAACTGCCCCAAGTTCAAGTGCTTCAAATGTAACATCAGCACCTTTTTCAGTCAGTGATGAGATCATAACGACCGGCATCGGACGTAGGCGCATTAAATTAGTTAAAAATGTTATGCCATCCATTTTTGGCATTTCAACATCTAGTGTTAAAACATCTGGATTGAGTTTTTTTATTTTCTCACGTGCATCGAAAGGATCCTGCGCGGTGCCAACAACGTTAATTTCAGGATCAGAATTAAAAATTTCCGTTAGTAACTGACGCACTAAAGCAGAATCATCAATAATCAAAACTTTAATCATATAAAAATCATTTCATCCTCATTAAAAAAGATCAATCTCACCAGTAACAGGTTCTTTCTTGATACGTTGACTATATTTATTTTCACGTTCAATAATTGTATTGTTATGCATTGAGCGTAATTTTTTCACTCTAACTTTTCCAGATGCTGGAAAAAATAATACTTTACGAGGATAAACATCCCCTAAATCTTCTGCAGTCAATTTCAACGACTCATCTTTTATGTACTTCATAACAAAATCAATATTCTTTTTTCCTATATCCAATGTCGACATGTTTTTTAAAACACGACCACCACCAAATACCTTTATTTCAAGATTTTCACGACGACCACCATTTTTTAAAATATCATTTATCATTTGTTCCATGGCAAAATTGCCATAGCGAGTAGACTCACCCGTTGCATTAAAAGAACTAATCTCTTCACCCCTATTAGCAGGCAACATAAAATGATTCATTCCACCAATGCCAAAAACTTTATCTCGAATACAAGCTGAAACACATGAACCCAACACCGTAACAATAAGCTCATCGTGAATAGTTACATAATATTCACCCGGTAAGATTTTTGCCGCATAGCTATCATGTGTTTTATCCCAGTATCGATTGATGTGTTTAAACCCAGGAAGTTCTGGACGCATCGGAGGCTGTGCTAATGATTGTTCTACCATTGAATTTTTTCTACGATATTTTCTTATAGATCGTTTGACCTAAAAGTTTAAAGCGATTACAAATTTTATACATTGACTCTGAATGCCCAATAAATAAATGTCCATCATCAACCAGCATGTCTGCATACCGATCAAATAAAGTGGCTTGAGTGTCTTTATTAAAATAAATCACAACATTACGACAAAACATTAAGTCAAATGGTCCTTTCATTGGCCAATCATGCATTAAATTCAACTGCTTAAAAGTAATCATCTCACGCAAACGATCATCCATTTTGACCATACCATCAGTATCTCCTTTACCTTTTTTCACCCATTTTTTCATATTTTGTGAAGATAATCCGGTCACACGATCTTCTGTATATACACCCTTTGAACCTTTCTCAACCATATTTGTATCAAGATCGGTCGCAAGAATTTTCACGTCCCAGCCACTGTTCTCAGGTATTATTGAACGCACAGTCATGGCTATCGTATAAGGCTCTTCTCCTGAAGAACAACCTGCTGACCAGATACGTAAGCGTTTACTCGCTTTATTCTTCATGATTTCAGGAAGTAATTTTGAAGCAAGAAACTCAAAATGATGAGGTTCACGATAAAAAGCCGTGAGATTTGTTGTTAATGCATTTACGAAATGAACAAGTTCCTGTTCATCATTCTCCAGGGTCGATAAATAAGTATTGAACGACTCTAAATTAAGTTCTCGTAAACGTCGGGTCAAGCGACCATAAACCATATCTACTTTATGTTCAGCTAAAACGATACCAGTATGTTCCATAATTAGATCACGTATATATTTAAAATCTTTTTCACTAAAATTAAAATCCTTATCATATACAGATGTTGCGGCCATGCTCTCAACCCCTAAAATTTCCTAACATATACAATTATCATATTAAACATAATCACACTTAGTGTTATTTGAGACAACAAAACTTTTGTTAAGTATTGTTACTTAAATTAAGCAACTTTACTTAATTGTAAAGCCTCTTCCATTCCGAGTAATTTAGCGTTAGTAGATAACACATCCGAAGGTGAACGCCAGAATACTTCAATACCCGCTATTCTTGCTGCCTCTATAAAGGAATAAAATAATTGTAAAGAAGCTGCATCAATACGTTCAACCTGCTCACCATCAAGAACCACTTTCTCGTTTGAGAGCAATGCTTTCAATTCTGAATGAATAGCTGAAACACTCGAAATATCTTGCACAGCTTGTATTTTGAATACGACACCGTTATCCGTTTTATTTGCTTTAGCTGTTTTTTTCGTAGCAGGTTTTTTAGTGGTTGCTTTTTTTCTTACCGTTTTCTTCTTTGGTTTGGCTTTACTCACATTTTTATCCTCTTCAATAATTTCAGCATCTTCTGCTTCATCTTTGAGCCAGGCTAATGGATCCAATCCAATCATCGATTTTTTTTGTTTGGCCATTACAATGTCCTTCCTTTTAATAAATCTGTACAAAGAGAAAAGTAATCCTCTGCACCATTACTACTACCACGATATTCAAAAACTGTTTTTCCAAAACTGGGGCTTTCCGCAAGTGCAGAAGTCTCTCGAATAGGCGTCTTCAACACTTGTTTTGGGAAATGCTCTACTAATGAATTAAATACATCTTGCGCCAATTTACGTCTTTGATGGAAACGTGTTATCACCACCCATTGCTTAAACGTTTTCCCCAAAGATTTTTCAAACATATTAAGCGTACCCATCAAATGAGATAAACCATGTAAAGACAAATATTCACTGGCAACAGGGATAAGAATTTCTTCGACGGCAAACAATGCACTAATAACCAGAAAACCGGATGCCGGTGGACAATCAATAAAAACAAAATCCTGATCATCCAAATCTTTTAGTGCGGCTTTTAAATTTTTAGCTTGTGCAGCTGAACCATCACTATGCTGCTCTAACTGTCTTAAATTTTTGCCTGCAGGAACCAGATAAAGATTTTTACGTGCCATCACTAACACATCTGTAATTTCAGCTTCATTGGTTATAACATCATCAATGCCCGAAACACTTCGCGTATCAATACCTAAACTGGCTGATAATGAACCTTGTGGATCAAGATCAATTACAGTAACTTGCTTACCGCGCTCTGCTAAAGCGTAAGCAAGATTGGCTACAGTTGTTGTTTTCCCTACTCCGCCTTTCTGATTGATTACTGCAAAAAGACGCATTGCCTTTTATCTCCATAATTTTAACTTCAAACTAAAATGCTAATAAACTTTTTAACTAGTTATCTTCTAATTTGAATTGCAACGATAAACCGGATAATAACTTAACCTTACCCGTCATTTCCGAACTTGCAGCAGCAGCTTCTTCAACTAACGCTGCATTTTGTTGTGTCATTTCATCCATTTGCATCACGGCACTGTTCACTTGCTCAATACCATTGGCTTGTTCCTGACTTGAAGCGGCAATTTCAGCAATAATATCGGTAACTTTTTTAACACCTGTAACTATTTCTTCTAATGTTTTACCTGACTCATTAACTAATTGACTACCCAAATCAACTTTTTCAACACTATCCGTAATTAAGCCTTTTATTTCCTTAGCCGCATCTGCACTTCGTCCGGCTAAAGTACGCACTTCACTTGCGACTACCGCAAAACCTCGGCCTTGTTCACCGGCTCGCGCTGCTTCCACCGCCGCATTTAATGCAAGTAAATTAGTTTGGAAAGCAATCTCATCAATAACACCAATGATGTCAGCAATTTTCTTACTACTGGTAGAAATTTCACTCATCGCATCAACCGCCTTAGACAATACTTCACCGCCTTTTTCAGCTTGCTCTCGTGTATTGATAGCAAGTTGATTTGCCTGACGCGTATTATCCGCATTTTGTTTTACGGTTGAAGTCATTTCTTCCATACTGGAGGCCGTTTCTTCGAGAGAAGAAGCGGCTTCTTCTGTACGTTGCGATAATTGTATATTACCGCTCTCAATTTCAGATGCAGTACGTTCAAGTACTTCCGATGATTGTTTAACCTGGCCAATGGCAGTACGTAATTTTGCTTGTGCAAACTGGGTGGTATAAGCAAGTTGACCTACTTCATCAGTTAAACCTGTATAAAGATACTGAGCTAATGCATTATTTGCAATGGCTTTAGATTCTTCACTGTATTTTATTAAATATCGCAGGGTGTAACGAATCGCAAAGTTTGCTACAGCAAGTGACACTACACCACACCCCGCTAACAACATTAAATCAATGTTACTAAATACACCGATAACTGCGAGCAATGGAAGTAAGACAAGAGCAAAGGCTATATTTACTTTAGTAACAATACCGAATTGAAAACGACCTAAACTAACTTCATCCAATTTAGAACGACGCTTATCATCCTCTGACTTACCCGCCATGATTTTTGCGTAAAGTTTTGAGGCTCGAACAACCCACTCTTGCTTTGGTTTAGCGCGAACAGACTGATAACCTGTAACTTGTCCATCTATGTACTGGGGACTAACGTAAGCATCAACCCAATAGAAGTCACCATTCTTACAACGGTTTTTAACCAAACCCATCCAGGGTTTATTCGCTTTGTTGTGATTCCAGAGATCAGCAAAGGCTTCAGCAGGCATATCAGGATGCCGTACTAAGTTGTGGCTCTTACCTTCTATTTCTTCCCACGTAAAGCCACTAATATTAACAAAATCATCATTGGCCGTATCAATTATCCCTTTCAGATTAGTAGTCGAAGTTATTTCAGTTTCAGGCCCAAAATGAACTTCATTAGGCGTGACAGGTTTGTTAATTCTCATGTGGGTATGCCTCTTAGTATTTTCTAAAGTAGTTACTTTTTATAAGCTTATGGTGAGTACATAACTTCATTCTTAACTACTCTATCGTCCTTTTAAAATGATACTTTAGTAAAATACTCGCCTTTAAAATCAAAACCGATAATGTGATTCATCACTAACCACTTAATTTAAAATACTAATAAAATATTAAATTTAAACCGTTATTCTAAAACTCATCCCACTCCGAATCATCAGTTCCAGTTGCAGATGGTCGTGCAGGTTGCAATTGTTTTTCCAAGGTGGCTGATTTACGAGCTTCTCTTGCTGTACTTATATCAACAGGTTTAGCATCAGGTTTGGATGTAGTCTGGCTTCGTGTTCCAGAATCAGTAACCGTAAAGAATTCCATTCTTTTATTTAACACTTGCGATTGCTCTTCCATAGAACGACTTGCTGCAGTCGCTTGTTCAACTAACGCTGCATTCTGTTGCGTCATTTCATCCATTTGCATCACGGCACTATTCACTTGCTCAATACCATTGGCCTGTTCCTGACTTGAAGCTGCAATTTCAGCAATAATATCGGTAACTTTTTTAACGCCGGTTACAATTTCTTCCAACGTTTTACCTGACTCATCTACCAAATTACTGCCCTGCTCAACTTTCTCAACGCTGTCGTTAATCAAACCTTTAATTTCTTTAGCAGCATCAGCACTTCGTCCTGCTAAGGTACGCACTTCACTTGCTACTACAGCAAAACCGCGACCTTGTTCACCGGCACGAGCAGCTTCAACTGCAGCATTTAATGCCAATAAATTAGTTTGGAAAGCAATCTCATCGATAACACCAATGATATCTGCAATTTTTTTACTACTGTCGGTAATAGCGCTCATCGCATCAACCGCGTTAGAGAGTACTTCACCGCCCTTCTCAGCTTGCTCACGTGTGCTCATTGCTAACTGGTTAGCCTGACGAGTATTGTCCGCATTTTGTTTTACGGTTGAGGTCATTTCTTCCATGCTGGATGCCGTTTCTTCAAGAGAAGATGCCGCTTCTTCTGTTCGTTGGCTGAGGTCTAAATTACCTTTTGCAATTTCGTTGGCAGACAAACCAATACTATTAGAGCCATCGCGAACATCTGTTACCACACTGGTTAATGAATCCGCCATGTTATTCATATCTTTCAACATATTACCCAGTTCATCGTTAGAGTTAACTTCCCAACGCTGAGTAAGGTCACCTGAAGCAATAGTTTTAATACCTTCAACAGCTTGGTTCACTGGTTTGGTAACCATATTAACAATAAAATAAGCCACAACAATTGCTAGAATTACTGAAATAATACCCATTAGCACCATGAAACTTTCTAACTCATACTCAGACGCTGTTGCTAAAGCAATATCTGTATCCGTTAATTTTTGCTGGTTGGCAATCATCGCCGTGAGACTCTTAACAATTTTATCTGCACGAGGTGCGGCTTTAGTGCCTAACCATAGATTAGCCAAGTTCCAACCTTTGCTGCCACGAATCTCAAACATTTTCAGAGGTAAATTCTTAAACTCAGCACGTGCTGCAGAGAATTTTCTGAATGAAGCCTTTTGTGCTGAAGATAAAAGGTGAGCATTTCTTGATAAGTCTGCAAAACGTCTAACGTTTGTTGCCCAAAACTTATCAAATGTTTTACTAAACTTTTGCTCACCTGTTAAAAGGAAAGCACGGATATTGGCTAGGGCTAATCCGGTTGAACCACGAACATCTGCCATCATACCTAATAATGCTTTACGCTCTGGTGTGGCTGCTAGCTTAGCTTCCATATTAATCATTTTAGTAATTTCTTTAACCATGATAGCTGCATGTGGTGCTGCTTCTACCACAAGAATTTTAGTTGCTGGCGTGTTATCAATAGTGCCACTAATATCTTCAATTTCTTGTTGCGCAATTTTAAATTCTTTTAACACTTCACCCATAGCTCTTAATTTTTGAACATTCGCAGGGTTAGTCCATTGTGCAGAATATTTGGTCATTCGGGCATAAGAGTCATCAATATTTTCCCAGGCTTTGATTCGGCCTTTTTTAAATTTATCTGCATCTAGGATCATGTAGCCACGTAATGCTGCCAACGAATGATTTACTCCATTCAACATATGATTTGAAGCTAATATCGTTGGAGTACGTAGCTCAAACACACGTGTATTTATTTCTATAGTTTTTTCAATTTCAAAAAACGAAATTACTACAGAAATAATCATCAGCAATGCCATAAAACCAAAGCCACCCGATATTTTTTTTCCTACACCCAGATCAGTTAACCATTTCATTTTAAAACTCCTTTACCTTTACCACCGCCTAAAATAAAATCAGGCTTTAATTTTTTCAACTAATTTAATTTTAGAAATATATTCTATTATTCTTCAGTATTAGAATTTTCATCACTAATCTGTGCTAATGCAGTCATTTCATCAACAGATAATAATTTATCAACATCTAGCAACATCACCATATGTTCTGAGCTGGTTGCCAAACCATTAATAAACTCTGTATTAAGTGTTGAGCCAAAATCTGGTGTTGCTTTGATATCTTTCGCATTAACATCAATAACATCAGAGACACTATCTACAACCAGACCTATAACGCGTTCACCATTTTCACTTTTAACTGATAACACAATGATGACGGTAATAGGCGTATATTCAATTCGCTCTAAATTAAAACGCATGCGCATATCAACAATCGGCACAATCGTACCTCGTAAATTTAAAACGCCTTGCATATATTCTGGCGTGTTTGGAATACGCGTTACCGGTGTCCAACCTTTAATTTCCTGAACGCGCAAAATTTCAACACCATATGCCTCATTGTCTAATATAAAGGTTAGGAACTGTGTGCCATCACCTTCCATTTTTGTTCCATCTGTCGCGTCACTCATATTGTTTATACTCTGTGCTGTTGCAATGCTTGTTGTCATAAGTTTTCTCCTTATGCGCTTTTCTTAAGTTGACTGGTTTCTGGTTCCCGGTTGGACAAACTAACTAATCCAGGAATATCAACAATAAGCGCGACGGAGCCATCACCAAGAATAGTGGCACCAGAGATGCCTTCAATTCGTTTGTAATTAACTTCTAATGACTTGATTACGACTTGTTGCTGGCCTTTCAATTCGTCAACAAACAACCCAATTTTTTTACCATCTGATTCAACCACAACGAGTAACCCTTCTATCAGATCAGTTGTTCTGGGATTACCGCCCAATATATTATGTAAGCGAATAATAGGAAGATGTTCATTACGCAATTTGAAAGTTTCACCTTTACCGATAACAACATTCAACATATCGGTGGTAAGTTGTATGGATTCAATAATGGAAATAAGAGGAATAATGTAATCTTCATCGCCCACTGAGACTGTTTGACCGTCTAGAATAGCTAATGTTAATGGTAAGCGAATCGTAAATTTACTACCTTCGCCGGGTTTAGACCAAACTTCTAATGAGCCACCCAGGCTTCTGATATTTCGCACGACAACATCCATGCCTACACCGCGACCCGATACATCGGTTACCTCATCAGCAGTCGAAAAACCCGGTAATAAAATCAGTTCATGGATTCTGGCAGGTTCAAGATCGACATCAGCAGAAACTAATCCTTGCTCAATGGCTTTAGCCAGAATTTTTTCTTCATTCAAACCTGCACCATCATCAATGACCTCAATCACAATGTTGCCACCCTGATGGTAAGCATTGAGACCTAATGTTGCAGTTTCTGGTTTACCCGCCTCTTTACGTTTTTCAGGACTTTCAATTCCATGATCCAGGCTATTACGCACCAAATGCACTAATGGATCACCAATTTTTTCCATTACGGTTTTATCAAGCTCAGTTTGTTCACCTGTCATTTTTAATTCAATATTTTTTCCCATTTTCTGGCTCATATCATGTACCAGGCGAGGGAAACGTTGGAAAGCAAAATTAATCGGCATCATGCGCATGCGCATAACTTGTTCTTGCAATTGACGTGTGTTTAATTCTAGTTGTTCCATTCCCTGAATAAGACTATTGACCTTAGTCATGTCAAAATTTTCACCTAATGTACTTAACATGGACTGCGTAATAACAAGCTCACCCACAAGGTTAATTACCGAATCAACTTTATCGATACCTACACGGATAGAGGTGCCTTCACCCCCTCCAGATTTTGCTTTACGTTTATTAGCCTTATGTTGAGTTTTTTCTGTTGTAACAAGTTTCTCTGTAGCTGCATGTTCTGATTCAGGTGCTGCTTGTATAAGTTCTACTACTGATTCAATGGGAGTGATAGTAAGATCGCATTCATCTTCTACCCATGCAAAAACTTCATCGATAGCTTCACGAGTTACTTCACCTTTTAATTCCAACTCCCATCCAAGAAAACTTTCTTCAGGATCAAGACTATTATATTCTGGCAGTGCTAATGGATTCATTGTAATTTCAAGCTCACCCAGAGTTTCAATTTCACGGAGAATTCGTACTGGATCATTACCTGTTTTAAACAGATTTATATGAGGATGAAAACTAATGTGCCAACCTTGTGCTCCCGCAGAAATATCTTTTGAGGATGCATCCCCTTGTTGACTAGTGGAAGATGTTGTTTCAGATGAACCAAGTAATTCTTCTAATTGATCATGAGTGACTCTAATACGTTCACTGTCTAATTCAGAATTTTCACGTAATGCTGTCAGCATTTCACGTAAAACATCAACAGTTGTCAGCAATAAATTGACCGCTTCTTCTGTTACCTGACGTTTGCCATCACGCATTTCATCTAATAAGGTTTCCATGACATGAGTAAAATCGGCAACTGCATTAAGGCCAAAAGTACCACTGCCCCCTTTTATTGAATGAGCAGCACGAAAAATGGTATTTATAGTTTCGTTGTCTGCTTGACCAACATCAAGGGCAAGCAATTCAGTTTCCATTACCTCCAGACCTTCAAAACTTTCTTCGTAAAAGGTTTCGAGGAATTGACTCATATCAATAGACATTTTTTTACCCTGCTTTTTAACCCAGAACTTTATTAATAGTTGCTAACAATTGTTCTGGATTGAACGGCTTAACAATCCACCCTGTTGCACCTGCAGCTTTACCTTCTTGTTTTTTCTCACCTGTACTTTCTGTTGTTAACATCAACATGGGGATAAATTTAAATGCAGGTATCGCTCTTAATTCTTTTATAAGCGTTATGCCATCCATATTTGGCATATTTACATCAGAAACAACTAAATCCAATTTAGCCCCTTTTGCTTTTGCTAATGCGTCAACACCATCTACAGCTTCAATAACTTCATGGCCTGCACCTTTTAATGTAAAAGCCACCATTTGTCTCATTGATGCAGAATCATCTACTGCTAATATCTTCGCCATTTAAATATTCTCCAAATGCATTTTTATCTTTAAATTTCAAAGTCTTTGTTAATTTTTAAGAGTATTAACGAACTTTAAATTACATATAATTCATAATTCATACATCGTCCAAACATTAAAAACCTTTAGCATTTAGTTAATAAATATTAAAAAAACCCTTATTTATCACCTACTTAATTTAAGCATAAATATCAAGCAAACTATCACTTACAGTTTTTCTGATTACGGCAACAGGTTCATCTGAAAAATCTGAGTCCTCAATTTTACTTGTTACTACACCGTTCCCTTCTTCTGCTGAATTTTGTTGTTGCGCAAATGATTCCTGCCCGACATTAACATCCCCAAGTAACAAACCACTCTCTTCAAACATTTCCCTTAGCTTAGGAATGGCTGTTTCAAGTGCTTCTCGAACCTGAGCATGGGCACTGGTTATATTTACGGTGGCAACATCATTTGTGATTCTAATTTTTATATCTAACGCACCCAGTTCAGGTGGGTCTAATCTGATTTCTGCTGTTTGCAGATTTTGTCCAACCATCATTTGCAAACGTGAACCCAAGTTTGTTTCCCATGCATTTTGCCCCAGGTTAAGTGGTGCCATTAGAGTTTGCGTAGCCGCAGCCTGTGTTGCCGTGCCAAGCCCAGTTGCGGCTAAACTTTGCGATAACATTGAGTTTATTCCCTGCACTGGTGGTAATTGTTCGCTCAGATTTAATAATAGGGTTTCATTAGTATCTGGAGAAAATTGCGCAGCCGCGAGTTGCATACTAATGTTATGGGCTTTAGTAGTAGCTGGAGTAAATTGCGCAGCCGCGAGTTTCATACTAATGTTATCCATCGCAAAACCTGCGGGGAGAGTAGCTGCCACATCTTTATTTTGCATCGACAGAGTATTAAAATAATTCTGGGTTAATAATCTGGGGTCGATTGCCTGTTTACCTTTGCTATCTAATAAATTGATACTTTGTAATTGTGGCGAAGTAGAGTTCGTAATGGCATTTTCCACTGGCTGCAATAGCATTAATGCTTGCCACATAGCACTTTGCTCTTCTGCCGGCAAAGAGTTGCCATCGACAAGATATTCTTTCGGCAATAATTCGTTTAATGATTTAGAAGAATTTTCATTTAGATGCTGTTCTGCTGTATCCGTTTCTGATGCCGCACTAGCAAGTACAGCGGTGAAGCCACCTGAATCATCGTTAGATGCCGGGTTATCAGAAGATTCCAAGGATGAAAGTTTTGATTGTTGAATACCAGCACTGGCTGATGGTGTAGTTTGTATTGAATGGCTCATAGCGTCCTCGCATATTAAATCTATCCAACAAAGGAAATTGCAAGGTGTGTGCCAAACTCAAAAAGGGGCGCTCCGAGTCTGAGCTATATTACGTAGTTTGTTTATTTTTATGCCAAAACTGGTTGGTAACAAGCTCATCATTACGACGTTGTTCCTGTCGATTTGAAACTTGTTGTTCCTGTTTTTCATACCGATTAATAACTTTTTTTAATACTTGTGTTTTTTGTCTTTCAACAGTCCACTCTGCACGACTTGAATCACATGCTTCTGAAACACGAACAATATGTTCTTTTTGTTGCTTTATTGCGATTTCAAGTTGCAATATAAAACCTTGATAACTTTGAACCTGTATAATGCTCATTCCGTTTGCTGCTTGTTCATTAAAACGTGCTTGATAGTCTTGATAATATTTCATTAATTCTGATAATTTTTCATGATGCTCGGATAATTCACGTTGAATTTTTCCTAACGTTTGTGCCGCCACATCTTCACTTTGTTGCGCAAGATTATGGATGGGTTTGAAGCGTTGTGAACGTTTTAGAGTCATAATATTTTATCTTTTAAATATTCATTAATATGAACAGCATTTTAAAAACTAGCGATTAAAGACGTATCTTTAATCTCTTCTTTTCCTGCTCCAATATGTTGCAAAACACTTGCCAACTGACCAATGCTATCTTCCCAGCTCACGGCTTCTTGTCTGTCTTGTTGTAAAAATTCTTGTTGACTACTATGCAAACGAATCGATTCATCAATTTCAGGATTTGAACCTTCAGCGTAAGCACCAACATTAATTAAATCTTTATTTTGTTGATAAATAGAATATACCTTACGAAATTTCTGCGCATCCAATAAATGATCTTCTGAGACAACGGCATTCATAGCGCGACTGATTGATGCTTCAACATCGATTGCCGGATAGTGGCCGCTTTCTGCCAGTTCACGTGATAAAACAATGTGTCCATCCAAAATAGCTCGCGCACTGTCAGCAATAGGATCCTGTTGATCATCACCTTCTGTTAATACCGTATAAAAAGCGGTAATCGAACCGCCACCTTCTTGTCCATTACCTGCACGTTCTACCAACTGCGGGAGTTGTGCAAAAACAGAAGGTGGATAACCTTTAGTTGCCGGTGGTTCGCCAATGGCTAAAGCAATTTCACGTTGTGCCTGGGCAAAACGTGTTAATGAATCCATCAGTAATAAAACATCTTTTCCTTCATCACGAAAATGTTCAGCAATACTCGTTGCCTGGTAAGCACCATGCATCCGCATAACGGGAGGTTGATCTGCCGGTACTGCAACCACAACAGCACGTCGCATACCTTCATCACCTAAAATATCTTCAATGAATTCTTTTACTTCCCGTCCACGTTCACCAATAAGTCCGACCACAATAACATCCGCTGATGTAAATTTTGTCATCATGCCGAGCAGCATACTTTTACCAACACCACTGCCTGCAAATAAGCCCATACGTTGGCCACGTCCCACGGTAAATAAACTATTTATTGCCCGCACACCAACATCCAGTGGTGTATTAATCGGTTGACGGTTTAATGGATTTACAGGTTCTCCGGTTAAGGCGCGACGTTCACTCGTGACCAAAGGGCCTTTACCGTCGATTGGTACACCACGACCATCAAGTACCCGACCTAATAATGCGTCACCTACATGAGCTTCATAAATCTGATGAGTTGGAATAACAGTAGCATCCGGATGTATACCTCGAATATTTCCGGTCGGCATAAGAAAAAGTTTTTCTCCCGAGAAGCCGACCACTTCAGCTTCAACAGGTTTACTACTTTGGCTTTTCACTAAACAACGAGAACCAATAACTGCCTGACAACCAACGGCTTCAAGAGTTAAACCTACCATTCGATTTAAGCGACCTTCAACCACAACAGGTTGAACTAAATCAATTCGAGATTGAATTAAAGCAAGTTGCTCTTTCCAGTTAATATTATGAGTTTTATACAGAGCTGAATAATCTATATTATTTTCAGGCTTTATTTCACTATGGCTCATCAAACTCTCGCTCGCCACCTAATAATGTACTAATCACCCGGTTTAAACGTGCTTCAACGGTTGCATCAACACGTGAGTTTTCACTTGATATTTTACAACCACCGCACGTGATCATTGGGTCTTCAACAATTTTCCAGCGTAACTCGTCAGACTCATCTTCCTGGCCTAATGAAAAAGCATTGCGAATGAGCTCTGCATCATCTGGATGAATGTTTAAAGTAATTTTTCGAGTACTGGCAGGCAATGCATTCATTGCTTCACGTACAATGCCCACTATTTCACCTTGTTCAGTATGTAGTTCACGTCGAATGATTTGTTTAGCGACACTCATAGAAAGTTGAGAAAGTTGCTCTACAACCTCATCATCAATATTTTTTAATGGATTGCTTAATAATTCTATAATAGAACGGAGTGACGCCGCATTCTCTTCCAGTTCATGTTTTTTTTGTTCGTAGCCTTCTTTTTGACCGAGAGCAAAACCTTCGTTATATGCTTGTTTTTGAATATTTACTAATTCTTTTGCTGTAGCAGGTGGAGCAAGAGGATCATGAACCAGTGGGAGTTCCCAACGCTCGTATGCTGTTAAATCATCTGATATTACTGTTTTAGATGTAGTCATCACCACCACTGCCACCTAAGTTAATTTCACCCGTTTCAGCCATACGTCTGGCAATAGTTAATATTTCTTTTTGTGCTGCTTCTACTTCACTAACTTTGACTGGGCCTTTAGTTTCAAGATCATCACGTAACATTTCTGCCGCACGTTTTGACATATTTGTAAGGATTTTCTCTTTAACTGATTCATCCGCACCTTTTAATGCAACAATTAAATTTTCGGATGAAACTTCCCTTAACAGAGATTGAATACCACGATCATCTACGTCTATTAAGTTATCAAAGACAAACATTAAATCCTGAATCTGATCACCAATTTCTTCATCTTGCTGTTTAATGCTTTCCATTAACGCCGCTTCAACCGAAGAGTCCATGAAATTAAGTAAGTTTGCTGCAGTTTTTAATCCACCCACACCGGATGATTTAATTGAATCAGTATTTCCTGCAAACTGTTTTTCCAGCATTTCGTCCAACTCATACAGCGCACTTGGTTGAATGCCATCTAAAGTGGCAACTCGGAGTAAAACATCAGTACGCATATTTTCAGGCAATGACGCTAATACGGCAGCAGCCTGATCGCTTTCTAAATAAGAAAGGATAATTGAAATAATTTGAGGATGTTCAAGACGAATAATTTCAGCAATTGCACGAGGCTCCATCCACTTTAAGGTTTCCAGGCCTTTAGCATTATGCCCCATCAAGATTCGGTCAATAATATTACCAGCCTTGTCTTCACCTAATGCTGAGACTAAAACACTGCGCAGGTAATCTTCATTACCTACACCTAGTTCAGTTAATTCTCCCACTTCATCATTAAAATCAGTTAATACACTATCAAGCGTATCTTTATTTACTTTTCCCATGGCTGCCATGGCTTCGCCAATTTTTTGAACGTCTTTTGGCCCCATTAATTTCAATACTTCTGCAGCTTCTTGATCACCCAAACTGCGTAATAAAATAGCTGCTTTCTCCAAGCCACTACATGATATTTTATTTTCTTCTTCCATTACTATTTATTCATCCAGTTATCAACGACCTGTAGAACAAGTTTAGGCTCCTGGGCTGCAAGTGTCTGTGCAAGTTGTAAATTTTCTTCATAGCTTGCATTTTGTGCTATTCGTTTTTGTTCTTCACCACTTAAGCTTAGCTGATCTTCATCAAGTTCTTCACCCGTTTCAGAAATTCGTTTAATGACAGGAGGCGCTACCGCTAAATTTTTCATTGCCGGTTTTAATACACCAAAGATAACAAACAATACAGCTAAAGCACCCAGCACTTGTTTAACTATATCCCATACCCATGCTTGTTCATATATAGGTTCTTCAGGCAAAGCTTCAAACTCAATTTTTGTGAACGGTACATTTATAACGCTAACAGAATCACCACGCAAAGTATTAAAGCCAACAGTTTCTCTTACCAAAGTGGTTAAACGAGCTAATTCTTGTTGTGTATAAGGAATACTTTTTGCCACAGTTTGCGCTGCTGCTTGAGGATCAGCATTCGGTTCTACAACGGCAGCAGTGACAACTTGTTTATTATCTAAAACAACCGCAATGGATAATCGTTTAACAGAACCCGCTCGATTACGCGTATGACTAATTGTTTTATCTAACTCATAGTTTTTTGTACTACGTCGACTTGTTCTGCTTGAACCTTGTTTTGCTGTTGTACCTGTTTGTTGATTAGCTTGCTGAGGCGCCGTTGCATTTGCGGGTGGCTGATTACTTAACGCACCAGGAATACCACCCTGACTAGAACCTTGAGATTCTTCTTCACTTTTTTGTTCGCTTCTTACTGCGGATAAATCCGGATTAAAGGTTTCCTGAGTGGATTCTGTTTGAGTAAAATCAACCTCAGCTGTTACTTGTGCACGCACATTACCAAAACCCACAATTGGACTTAACATGCGTTCAATTCGGGCAACAAATGTTTTTTCAATATTACGCGTGTAATCAAGCTGAGACGTTGTTAAGCCCATCATATCAGCCGATTCTGCGTTGGATAATAATTTACCTTTATCATCCACGATAGTAACCTGACTTGTTTTCAAACTGGATATACTTGAAGCCACGAGGTTAGTAATTGCAGATATTTGATTTTTTTCTATACTATGTCCCGGTATCATACTAATAAAGACAGAAGCCGATGCTTCTTGTTTATTACGAATAAAAGCAGATTCTTTAGGTAATGCTAAATGAACTCGTGCAGACTGAATTGAACGCATTGAAGTAATCGTACGTGCTAACTCACCTTCTATTGCACGTTTATAGCGGGCTTTTTGTAAAAATGAACTGGTACCAAAACCCTGATCTTTTTCAATCATTTCAAAACCATGGCCAGAACCAAGACTAAGGTTTTCTGATGCTAACTTTAATTTTGCCTCATTAACTTTTGTTGAGTCCACCATAATTGAACCGGTGCTGGTATCAACATTATAACGAATATTATTTCTCTCCAGTACACTAATAACATCATTCAGCGTTTGTCCTGATAACTGCCCGGGCAATCGCGTGTAATTGGGGGTTTGCATCCATAGTACAACCGCAACACCTAAAGCAATACTTGCGGCTAAACCGATTAATAATCCCAACTGCCGTAAAATGGGTAATGCTGTCATTCCCTGAAAAGGAGCACTTACATTTTCGGCTTTTACTAAATCCATATTATTCTCACGAAATTTTTATTAAAATATTTTTAAAATGAATTAATTTTATTAAACTTGCATATTCATA
>VAPK010126185.1_pt1 | contig 17763 bp, 14 predicted proteins | sample 3395031 | NCBI WGS metagenome assembly VAPK01 (sample SAMN08290443, study PRJNA428436) | hydrothermal vent metagenome | isolation source: Deep-sea hydrothermal vent chimney 1 | place: Pacific Ocean: Juan De Fuca Ridge
AGCCGATAAATGGTCATCTGCGTTGTTGCACTCGTTTGGATTAGCCTGCTAGTCCTGCTCTCGTGCGCCTAGCAGCTAACCACTTCTCAACTCCCTATACCACGTCAATATTACATTGAAAGACTACTAGACTTCCTTTGTGTCAGATTTGTTGTCGACAACTTGTATAATTCGTTGTCGAATAACGGCTTCCATATCCGATTGTAAGGGGATTGTTTGGTCATCAGCATCTGTGATATAAAATAAATCTTCCGCACGCGCACCAATTGTCGCAATCTTGGCGTAATGAATCTTCAGGTTCAATGCTTCCAACGCAACTCCAACTTTAGACAACAAACCAGGTCGGTCCGTACTAATCAGTTCAATCACTGTGTAGGGCTGATAGACATCATCATAAATCAATACCTGGGTGGAAATAGGGAAGTTCTGAAGTTTTTCGGGAACTCTCCTGGAAACCTGCAACGAACCTTTGTTCTTGCTCAGCAGTCGTTGTTGAATTTCACTAACAATCTGATGTTGTCGATAGAGCTCTTCCAACACATGACCATTATTCTCAATGACCAGAAAGCTACATAAAACGCTATGCTTGGTCGGCATCATGCGAGCATCAACGACATCAAGTCCTAATTGATCCAAAGTCCTTGTGATACTCGTAAACACAGGATAGTCAACTGGGGCATGCACAAAGATTTCAGTTGCTTGTTTGAATGCATTTGGACGTAATAAAATTAACGGTGAATCTTGGGGTCGTTGGGTTAGCAGAGCAATGGTATGCCAGACACATTCGTTAGCGCTATGGCGAAGAAAATAGTCATCGTTAAATTGTTGTTTCCAGACTGATAAGAAGATGTGTTTCTCAATGCCAAGTGTTAATAATTGCTGGCTGGCTGTTGAGCGCACTGTGGTGATGAGCTCCTGGTGTGTCACGGGGTTGTTTAAACCACGCCGAAAAGCACGTCGACATGCATTGTAAAGTTGCATTAACAGAGAATCTTTCCAGCCATTCCATAAATTTGGGTTGGTAGCGCGAATATCAGCAACTGTCAGTAGATACAAATAATTAAGTCTTTCAAGCGTTTGGCAATGCACTGCAAAATCATTGATGACGTCAGGATCAGAGATATCAAATCGTTGAGCTGTCATCGACATCAATAAATGATTGGTGACCAACCAGGTTAATAGATGGGTATCATCTTGCTTTAAACCATGCCGTTTGCAGAATTTTTCTGTAATATCTGCGCCAATATCAGAATGATTACCGCCATGGCCTTTACCAATATCGTGTAAAAAACCAGCCAGATAAAGTATCTCTGGTTTGGAGATGGATTGGAAAATATCATAAGCCAAGGGTAATTCATATCGATATTCATCAAGACTGATGCGCCGCAGATTACGCACAACAAACAAGATATGTTCATCAACCGTGAGGATATGAAACAAATCAAATTGCATACGGCCATGTATATGGTTAAATTCAGGCAAATAAGCTGGCAATATCCCATAGCGTTTCATTCTGCGTAATTCATGCGTTAATCCAGTCTGTTGACGCCAGAGCACCATAAAAGTGCGGATGGCGTCTGGATTACATCTAAAATCAGCGTCGATTAAATGGAGATGTTTGCGTATTTGGCGTAGCGTTGAGACATGAATGCCCTTGAGCTCTTGATGTTGTTGCATGAATACAAAGATTTCCAATAGTGCTGGCGGATATTGCTCGAAAACATCAGCCTGTGAAGTTTCAAGATATTGACCAACAATCTGAAAATTATTGTTTAAAGTCGTGACGTGTTGCGAAGTGCGCTGGGGCTCAAATTTAGTTGCAAGCACTTGTAACAACATTTCATTGAGCCGTTCTGCTTCCATAATCGTGCAGTAATAATCCTGCATGAATTTTTCAACGGCACGACTATTCTCATCGTCTTGATAACCAAAAATTTCTGCGATTTTGTGTTGATACTCAAACAACAAGCGTTCTTCAGGCTTGCCAGCCAGCTGATGAAGGGTGTTGCGTATTTTCCATAAAAAACGTCGTGCATCTCTATATTCAAAATATTCCTGCTCAGTAATCAAACCGATTGCGATCAGCTTTGCCAAGGTATCAATCTGATATTGACTTTGCGCTACCCAACGTATTGTTTGCAAATCACGAAGACCTCCTGGACCCTCTTTAATATTGGGTTCGAGACGATATGCGGTTTCTCCAAATTTTTGATGGCGTTGTTGTTGCTCCTCAATTTTCAGGTTATAAAATGTTTCCGCCGAGCAACAGATTATTTCGCTAAATTGAGATTTTAGCTGGCTGGGTAATTGTTGATTGCCGAAGATAAAACGCACATCCAGGATTGATGTCATAAAACTGATATCGTTTTGTGCGAGACTGATGGCTTGTGTAATTGTCTGAATTGATTGAGCTGGTTTCAGACCGATATCCCAGAGAAATTGAAGAAATGCGGAAATTTGATGTTGCGTAGCTAAGTCAGGTGAAGTTTCACATAATATGAGTAAATCAACATCAGAAAAAGGAAACAGTTCTCGTCGTCCGTAACCGCCCAGAGCGATCAGTGCAAAGCGGGTTGCTTGTTTACCTAAAAAATACTGCCAACAGTTACTGAGTAACTGATCAATATAATCAGAACGCTGTCTAATTAATTTTGTAGCAGGCTGATCATCTTTTTGAAAAGACAAATCCAGATTGAAATGACTGAGTTGATCCCGAACTGACTGAATCAGATCTGCCGAATCAAGTGAAGTATTGATGCTTATGGCCATATTAAGATTTATTGATTTCTTCATCGGGACGTGCTGTCAGTACTTCATAACCGTTTTCTGTTACTAAGATAGTATGTTCCCACTGAGCAGAAAGGCTGCGGTCCTTGGTATGTACAGTCCAGCCATCTGAGAGGATTTTAATATGGCGTTTACCTTGATTAAGCATGGGCTCAATAGTGAAAACCATGCCAGTTTTGAGTTTTAGCCCCGTACCTGGCATGCCATAGTGCAAAACTTGCGGGTCTTCATGAAAAACCTTGCCGATGCCGTGTCCACAGAATTCTCTAACCACAGAATAACGCGCAGTGTGGGCATGTTGTTGGATGACATGGCCAATATCACCCAGTTGAGCTCCGGGTTTGACTTGTTTGATGCCTAGATATAATGCTTGTTGAGTTACTTCGATTAACCGAGTTGCAAATTTGGGAACCTTGCCAACCTCAAACATTTTGCTGGTATCACCATGATAGCCATTTTTAATAACAGTGATGTCGATATTGACAATATCGCTATTTTTAAGTGCCTTATCATTAGGAATTCCATGACAAATCGTATGATTAACCGATGTGCAAATTGATTTTGGAAAGCCTTTGTAGTTTAGTGGGGCAGGAATCGCATCCTGGGTGTTAACAATATAATCATGGCAGATCGCATCAAGTTGATTAGTGGTCACGCCTGGAGCAACGTGTTGCTCAATCATTTCGAGTACATCTGCAGCCAGTTTGCCGGCAACTCGCATTTTATCTATTTCTTCAGCAGATTTAATCGATACACTCATAACACTTTGTTCCAAATAATAATAAAATGATATCTAACCATTCCTTTTGCCACTCTATAAATTAACAGTCTGTGTCTCAAGAAAATGCATCATTGAAGACCGCATCAACAGGAACGTGCATGGAATAACTTGAACAATGATGGCGCAGAATTTTTGTTTCTGACGAGATGATCTCAAGAGGCGCATAGTGGGTCTACTCAACGATTGAGATGGTTTCGTCAGGAGCAAAAAGATCAGCCAGAATGTCCAAGTAATAAAATTACTCTTCCTAAACATGAAAACTGTCTGTTTTCGATGCTCAAAAGTCAAGAAACAGTTGTGCAACACCACAGCCTCGAAACAGAATCATAACTCACAGTAATACATATTTAAGAGAGATTAGCGATAAATTTCGATAGAAATTATTCATCATGTCCACGATAATCGTATTAAAAATTAGAAAGCTGAACGCATTTTGACGACATTTAGATGCATTTTATGCAAAAAATAATTTGTAGTGGAAATTTATCTCTAAAATCGAATTAATTGGTGGTATCTGTAAGAGGTCAAGGAATATTTTGCTAAAAAACCTCAAAACTGATCATCGATTTAGTTAGTATTAATACGATTGCCCAGTCATCATATCTTGTGCCATTGTTCACTATAGCTATGTATGTTATAAAGGTGGGCTAGTTTTAGCAATTAAATTCTCATGTACATCGTCACGATTAGCTGGGTGCCCCAGGATGAAAATTCAGAAACATCTGTTTCTTTTCTATCCACGTGGAGTTGTTAATCGGGATGTACAGAGGCTCAACCCAAAAGGCAGATATGATCTGTCAACAGTGAAGGAGTTATACAATGGCAAAAGTTACAATGCGCCAAATGCTTGAAGCAGGTGTTCATTTTGGTCACCAAACACGATATTGGTGTCCAAAAATGGCTCCATACATCTTTGGAGCAAAAAGCAAAATCCACATCATTAACCTTGAAAAAACCATGCCACTGTTCCATGAAACCATGGATTACATCAAGGATATTGCTGCTAACAATGGTTCGATTATGTTTGTTGGAACCAAAAGAGCTGCCCAGAAAACCATTGCTGAAGAGGCGATTCGATGTGGAATGCCCTATGTAAACCATCGTTGGTTGGGCGGAATGTTAACTAACTTCAAAACCATACGGCAGTCCATTAGACGTCTTAAAGAATTGGAGAGTATGCAGGAAGATGGGAGTATTCAGCGTTTTAATAAAAAAGAAGCCTTAGGCTATCAAAGAGAGCTGAATAAACTGGAAAGAAGTCTTGGTGGCATCAAGGATATGCCTGCATTACCGACTGCATTATTTGTCATTGATGTTGGGGTAGAAAATATCGCTGTGAATGAAGCAATCAAATTAGGGATCCCTGTCATTGGTGTGGTGGATACTAATAATAATCCTGACTGTGTTGATTATATGATTCCTGGAAATGATGATTCAATTCGTGCTATCCAGCTCTATGTTCAAAGTGCAGCTGCAGCTGTTCTGGAAGGAAAAGCGCAACAGCTCAGTCTTAGTGGTGTAAGCGATGATGATTTTGTTGAAATGACAGATGACACTGAAGCTAAACAAACAGAAGCTAAACAAGTAGAACAGCCAGCCGCAGAGAAGGTTTCAACTACAGAGTCAGCAAAAACCCCGAAACCAGTAGTTGAAGAAGTCGAAGCAGTTGCTACTGCCGAACCAGTTGCAGTAGTAGCAGAAGAAGAATTAAAGACGCCATAATTAGTAACAAACACAATTAAACAGGCTCTCCACACAAGAAATTTGCACTCGGTGAATACACTTTTTATAACTGAGTGTGTTGGAACATCTTACTGCAAGAAGCAATTGTATTGCTGATGGCGCTATAGCAGCAATATTCCGGCGTACTACCCACGAAATAGACGTATTCCACAAGCAGAGATTCCAGGTGTGAAGTGAACAAATACATCAGAAGTGTATTGTGTATCACCAATAGCGTGGTGTAACCCAATATCATAACAAAGACAATGTAAATTAGGATTGAACGATGAGTATTACAGCGGCAATGGTAAAAGAGTTAAGGGAGCGCACTGGCTCTGGCATGATGGAATGTAAAAAAGCATTGGTGGAAGCCAATGGTGATATGGAATCTGCGATTAAGCAAATGCGTAAAGCCGGACTCGCTAAAGCAGACAAAAAATCCGATCGCACTGCAGCCGAAGGCAACATTACCATCAAAACTTCTGATTCTGGTCAGCAAGCTGTTATTGTGGAAATCAATTGTGAAACAGATTTTGTTGGCAATGGCGATCATTTCAAGGAATTCACAAACGCAGTAGCCGAAATTGCTTTATCTTCGGGAGTCAATTCAGCAGAGGCATTGTTAGAACAAACTCTGGACGATGGCACTGTTGAAGATGCGCGCAAGGCCTTAATTGCTAAAATTGGAGAGAATATTAACATCCGACGATTGGAACGAATGGAGTCCTCACAAGGTAAGATTTTTGATTATCTGCATGGAAATCGGATTGGCGTCATTGTCGATATTGCAGATGCCAACGAGGAAACCGGTCGTGGGATAGCAATGCACGTTGCAGCCCTTAAACCAGTTTGTGTATCAGAACAGCAAGTGGATTCAGCGTTGCTTGATAAGGAACGAGAAATTTTCTCCGCACAGGCAGAAGCAAGCGGCAAACCTGCCAATATTATTGAGAAAATGGTTGAAGGTCGATTGAAAAAATACCTTAAAGAAGTGACTTTGCTTGGGCAGCCATATATTAAAGACCCTGATCTCAGTATAGCTCAACTACTTTCAAAAACAGATGGCTCCGTTGCTGGTTTCGTCCGCTATGAGGTAGGCGAAGGAATTGAGAAAGTTCAGGAAAATTTTGCAGAGGAAGTGATGGCCCAGGTCAGAGGTGCTTAGGAACGCGCAAGCAATAACTTCCACAACTGACTTGTCTTTTGTGGAAATTGTTGAATCTGGGTATGCGCTTTACTCCCTGACCACTACATATTGTATAAGGATGACACATTAAAAAAGAAAAAGTACAATATATGGAAGCTAGGAGAGTGCAGTGCATAGCCAGAATGTTTAATTCATAATCTTGCTATGAATCTTATTTCTTTCAAACTAAGCAGGCATGTTCATGAAATGATTTGAGCATTCCACGCCATAATTGTTCAATTTAATTCTATACACGTTCCTTAAAACAGGTAATTCTATGTCAGCACCTCAGTCATCCACAATTACTGAAGCACAGTCTGCAATAACCCCCCCTCCCTACAAACGAGTGCTGTTAAAAATAAGTGGAGAAGCGTTACAAGGGCGACAGGGTTCTGGAATCGAAAGCGAGACATTAGAACGGTTGGCAAAAGATATCGCTGAGATTTGTCAGTCTGGTGTACAAATAGGGCTTGTGGTCGGTGGTGGTAACCTGATTCGAGGAGCAGAGCAGGCGGCTGAAGGTTTTGATGCGGTCACTGGCGATCATATGGGAATGCTGGCAACAGTCATTAATGCACTTGCATTGCAAGATGCAATTGAAGCTCAAGGCCAGCCTGTTCGGGTGATGTCGGCGATTCGTATCAATGAAATATGTGAGGGTTATATCCGACGACGCGCAGTACGTCACTTGGAAAAAGGCCGCACAGTTGTATTCGCAGCCGGCATCGGTAATCCATTTTTTACCACTGATACTGCCGCCAGTCTTAGGGCGCTGGAAATTAATGCGGATCTACTGATTAAAGCAACCAAGGTTGATGGTGTCTATTCAGCTGATCCAACGACCAATCCATCTGCAACCTTTTACTCGCGTTTAAGTTTTGATCAGGCTTTGCAGGAGAAGCTTGGGGTAATGGATGCCACTGCACTGGTATTATGCCGTGATCACAATATACCGCTGCGAATTATGAATATTTTTAAACCCGGTTCAATCAGAAAATTGATTGATGGCGGTGAAATTGGTTCATTAATCGAAGTAACGAGTAGTCCACTATGATAAAAGAGATTGAGAACGATACCACATCTCGTATGGAGAAAAGTGTAGATGCACTCAAGCACGAGCTGAGTAAAATCAGAACGGGCAGGGCACATCCCAGCCTGCTGGAGCAAATCAATGTATCTTATTATGGCGCTGACACACCATTGTCACAAGTCGCAAATATTGCTGTAGAAGATGCACGCACCTTAACCATCACTCCTTGGGAAAAACCGCTGGTTGGTGCTATAGAAAAAGCAATTTTATCCTCAGACTTAGGGCTCAACCCAGCCACGACTGGAGATGTAATTCGAGTACCGATGCCTCCCTTGACTGAACAGCGCCGCAAAGAGCTGGTTAAGGTTGTCAGAGCAGAAGCCGAAAACTCACGCATCGCTATTCGTAATATTCGACGGGATGCAAATACAGACATTAAAGAAGCGCAAAAAGAAAAAATGATCAGTGAAGATGAAGCACACAAGGGAGAAGAGCGCATTCAAAAAATTACGGACAACTTCATTGAAAAAATTGAGAGTGTTTTAAAAACCAAAGAAACTGATTTATTAGCAATTTAAGTGTATTGATGTGACCAATGATTGATTTGTTTTAGCTTGCTGATTATTATGCAATCAATAATTTTAAGCATCTCTTTTGAGTTGTAAAGTTGATGTGTTCTTGAAAAACAGATACGCTCTGAAAACCAAATAACCTGAGTGGTAGATACATCAGAAACCTTGTTCAGTCAGCTTGATGATCAAAACAATGTCCAAACTTGGATGCACAAATTAATTTAGCGATTTCGTTTTTTCCGTTGACAGTAAAGATCTATTCAAATGGCCAATGATTTAACTCATCCAACAGAATCTCAGCATTTGCCAGGTTCTGTCCCATTACATATTGCCATCATCATGGATGGTAATGGTCGCTGGGCGAAGAAGCGTTTTTTGCCGCGAACAGCAGGGCATCATGCAGGTGTTAAATCAGTCAAAAAAACTGTAAAAGCATGTATTAACCAAGGTGTTAAAGCTTTAACATTGTTTGCCTTCAGTAGTGAAAACTGGCGCAGACCACAAGAAGAAGTATCAATTTTACTTAAACTATTTATTACAACACTGGAAAAAGAGGTTCGGAGTTTACATGGGGAAGAAATTCGGATCAGAATAATCGGCGACACAAGCGTTTTTCCGCAGGCATTGCGCCGCAAAATAGAAGAAGTCGAGCAACTAACTCGCGATAACAAACGTTTTGATTTGGTGGTTGCTGCAAATTATGGTGGTCGCTGGGATGTTGTTCAAGCAGCTCGAAAAATGGCTGAGTGCGCTATTAATGGCGAAATTCAAGTATCCGATATCACAGATGAGAACTTGCAAGCGAACCTTAGCTTAGCTGATCTCCCGCATCCTGATTTATTTATACGTACTGGAGGCGAATGCCGCATTAGTAATTTTTTGCTTTGGCATTTGGCATATACAGAGCTCTATTTCACTTCTACGTTGTGGCCAGACTTTGATGCATCTAGTTTGAATGCTGCATTGCTTGATTTTTCTAAACGACAGCGTCGTTTTGGACATACTAGTGAACAAATCACTCAAATCAAGTCACATGCTTAAGTCAATATCAGTGATTCCCAGCGCTGCCTGTTTTTTGATTTTCATCCAGAAAAAGAGTCAATGATCTCAAAAAAGCATGGGAAAAATCAGTGCATACACTCAGCACTGCTATCAAATGTGAAAATTTGTTACTACTCAGTTTGCCTCTATTGTGATCAATAGCAAGGCAAAAGCGCGCAGTTTCAAAGTCAATGAGCACTTTCAACACGGCTATTGATCACAATAGCGGGAAGCTGAGTGGTTACGAAAAACCAGTCTCCACATTGTTGAGCTCACCCAGGAGCGAGGCGTAATGACGAGTCATAGCAGGCTATAGTGAGAAGTTATAACACAACAATTGGGCATATAGAGCAGGTAGGAATTCACAATTAATAATGGTGTTGACTCGAAATATTTTAACCATTTAAATGCAAGAGTCCTTCTTCTGGTACAGAAGTTTAAAGTTTAAAACACTAAGAGTTAGTGTGGTTGGACGGAATAAAATTACCAAGATTGCGCAGGGTTTTTGTTTCTGACCCAACTATCTCAAGAGGCGCATAGTCAGTGTACACAACGATTGAGGTAGTTGGGTCAGGAGCAAAAAGACAAGCAAGGTTGGCCACTTTATTTCGTTCAACCACCTGATAACAATAAAATATAAAAGGTCTAAGAAATGTTGATTAAACGCGTAATTACAGCCTTGGTGCTAGCACCTCTAGTAGTTTTGGCAGTGATTAAATTACCTACAGGCGGATTTGCATTATTGTGGGGCGCTATTATTTTACTTGCCACATGGGAGTGGACTGATTTAGCTGGTTTACAGAGTCCCGTCAAGCGTGTCTTATATGTCATAGCAATCACTTTGTCGATGCTGTTTTTTTATTTCTGGAAGAATATTCTGGAAAAAATAGCCATTCAATTTGAGCGAGGCGAGTGGTTGCAGTGGAGCGGCGTAATGGACTGGTGGGCTGTTCCGGTTATCGGATTCTGGCTGGTGATCGGAATTAAAATGAGACGGTCTCCTACCAAATTATTAGAAGCTAATTGGAGTACAGAGACCAAACTGATTATTGGCTGGGTGGCGTTAGTATTTAGCTGGATGTTTTTGCGGCGTCTTGATTCATTTTGGGACTGGCAGATGACTTTGTATTTCTTGTTTTTGATTTGGATTGCAGATATTGCTGCGTATTTCTGTGGCAAATATTTTGGCAAGCACAAACTACTGCCAGAAATCAGCCCTGGCAAAACGATTGAAGGACTCTATGGCGCATTGCTTGCCGGATTGATTTATGCAGTCGGCACAGCAGTTTATTATGAGTACATTCCCAAAGCAATTCTCGATTTTACCTTTCTGTCATTAATCACTATTATCTTTTCAGTCAATGGGGATTTGTTGGTCAGCTTAATGAAGCGCACGCGCGGAGTTAAAGACACCGGTTCAATATTACCTGGGCATGGCGGTATCCTGGATCGTATTGATGGGTTGTTAGCGGCTACGCCAGTGTTTTACATCGGTTTGGTGCTATTGCACAGACAATTTGTCGGATGAAAACGCTTTGTGTGCTGGGCTCAACAGGGTCAATTGGAGTAAGCACTCTTGATGTGATCTCACGGCATCCTAATGATTATCGTGTGATTGCTTTGACAGCGAACAAAAATGTTGATGCCTTCTATCAACAGTGTTTACAACATCATCCGAAATATGCGGTGATGGTTGATGCTGATGCCGCGACTGATTTACAATCCAGACTATCACTCTCAAGTATTGATGACATTCAGGTATTATCAGGGCCAGAAGCATTGGTTAAAGTCGCGTCTTTGCCCCAAGTCAACACAGTGATGGCAGCAATTGTTGGTGCCGCCGGATTGTTACCCACGTTAGCTGCCGCCAAAGGCGGACATACTGTATTGCTTGCTAATAAAGAAGCGCTGGTAATGTCTGGCACATTGTTAATGCAAGCCATTACCGACAATAACGCCGTTCTGCTACCCATCGATAGTGAGCACAATGCTATTTTTCAGTCCATGCCTGCAGGTTATAAAATTGGTCAGCAAGCCCACGGGGTTAGAAGAATCTTGTTAACAGCATCAGGCGGACCGTTTAGAACATTACCAATAGATCAGCTGGAATCAGTGACTCCGGAACAAGCAATTGCACATCCAAATTGGGATATGGGACGCAAAATATCGGTTGATTCAGCAACCATGATGAACAAGGGTCTGGAGCTAATTGAGGCCAGCCTGCTATTTTCAATCCCTGCAAAATCTATCCAGATCGTTATTCATCCACAAAGCGTTATTCATTCGATGGTTGATTATGACGATGGTTCTGTGCTGGCTCAATTGGGCAATCCTGATATGCGCACCCCAATTGCACATTCATTAGCTTGGCCAAAGCGTATTGATTCTGGCGTAGAACCATTAGATATTTTTCAAGTCAAGACGCTCGATTTTGAGCAACCAGATGAAGTTAGATTTCCGTGCCTTAGATTGGCTGTAGATGCTGCTGAACAAGGCGGCACGCGACCAACAGTATTAAATGCTGGCAATGAAGTCGCAGTCGAGGCTTTTCTAGATTCAAAAATACTGTTTACTGATATCCCAAGAGTAATCGAGCAATGCCTTGTTGAAGTGGAACAATCGATCCCAAATAACCTGGAAGCCATACTCAATGTTGATCATCAAGCACGTGAGGCAGCGAAAGAATTTATCAAACATCTTATGCATTAGGAGTACCAAGTGGCTTCTCGAGAGTAAAAGCCGCAGCGAGGGAAAGTTGGTATTAGACGCATTTTTCCTTTATTTGAGGTGAATATTTGTGCTATTTAACGAAAATAAGGGTGTATTTTGACCAAATTCAGCTTTTCCGCAGTAGTTCGCTATTCTCGAACAGCCTCCTAGTAGTTTTTCAATGTGATATTGACGGGTATAGAAAACCGATAAATGGTCATCTGCGTTGTTGCACTGGTTTGGATTAGCCTGCTAGTCCTGCTCTCGTGCGCCTGGCAGCTAACCACTTCTCAACTCCCTATACACGGCAATATCACATTGAAAAACTACTAGCAAGCTAAAGCACTCGCTTGCTCATTGAATCCACCAGCAATTTTAAGTCGGAAATACACACTGTTATTCTATAAATATCCTAGTGGATTCAAAGAGCTAAGCGATCATCCCATCAACTGGTGAGAAATACTGGCAAGCTGTGTTAGCAGATACTATTCATATTGCTTTTGATTACACTATTAATATTTTCACTTCAATCAGTAAAAAGTACTGAGATATGTCTATAGTTGAACTGTAGACAAACAATAGTGTCTGATTACCGCAACTATTGTTTGCGGAATAGGGCACTTAATTCTCAGAATCCAGGTACACATTTTTTATGTTATCAATCTCACATACACTTGTTTTTTTTCTTCTTGCACTTTCAATTTTAGTTGCATTCCATGAATTTGGTCATTTTTTGGTTGCTCGTAAATTAGGGGTCAGGGTGTTACGGTTTTCAGTTGGCTTTGGAAAACCTTTATTAAGCTATCAAAAAAATCCAGAAAGCACTGAATTTGTATTAGCTGCAATTCCGCTTGGTGGATATGTGCAGATGCTAGGAGAGAAGGAAGAGGGCAGTGACGCGACCCCGGATGCATTTTATACGCAGTCTGTCTGGGTGCGCATGGCGATTGTATTAGCAGGACCAATCTTTAATTTGTTACTTGCAATCTTTATCTACTGGATGATTTTTATTACTGGAGAAACTGGTATGCGTCCAGTGTTAAGCCAACCACCGCAGGACACATTAGCAGCACAAGCGGGGTTTATTGCAGAAGATGAAATCATTGCAATTGATGGGCGAAAAACACCCACCTGGTCATCCACAATGACGACATTGTTCACTGAAATGCTCGATCATGAGGATATTCAAGTTGAGGTTCGACAGTTAGATGGTTCAGTGGTAATAAGACAGTTATTCATTCCACAAGAAGTATCGAATGATCCGTCAATAATGCATGACAAACTCGGATTGCAACCCTGGAATCCCCCCATTCCACCTGTAATGAATGAAATTCAGGCCGATATGCCAGCAGATCTGGCCGGGTTGCAAAAAAACGACCTTATATTATCCGCCGATGGGCAGCAGATAGTCAGTTGGCAGCAATGGGTTGATTATGTAAAAGAGCGACCAGATGTTGAGATTCAGATGATTATTGAGCGAGATGGTATTGAGATGCCTGTGACTTTAGTTCCAGCCACGCTGGAAACAGAAGCTGGCACAATCGGCAGGATTGGTGTAACTGTAATATACCCGGAGTCGCTATTAAATGATCTTCGAGTTGAATATCAATTAGGCTTTGGTGAAGCTATTGAAGCAGCAATTTCCAGAACGCTTGATATCTCAGTTGTATCGTTGAAAATGATGGGGCGAATCCTGGTTGGTGATGCACCAGTAAAAAACCTGAGTGGACCTATCTCGATTGCTCAATATGCAGGGAAATCAGCGAGTATGGGAACGACTGAGTTTCTAAAATTTCTGGCACTGGTTAGTATCAGTCTTGGCGTGTTAAATTTGTTGCCCATTCCTATGCTGGATGGAGGCCATTTTGCTTTTTATGTCGTAGAGCTGATTAAGGGGAATCCTGTTTCAGAACAAGTGCAACTACTTGCACAACAAGTTGGAATTGCTCTCCTCTTGTCTCTGATGTGTTTAACCTTTTACCTGGATATAGAGCGTTTGGTTAACTAAGGAGCGAGGATTTAATAACTTCCCAATTTTGACTTGTCTTTTGGCTCCACAAAAGCACTAATAAAATAGTTACATAGCCTGCTATGCGCTTATTTTATTAGCACTCCTGTGAAACCAAAATTCTACGTCAAACTTCTGGAAGTTATTAAATCCTCACTCCTAAGGAACGTGCATGAAATAACTTGAACATTCTGGCTGGTCTTTTTGCTCCTGACTGAGCAATCTCAATCGTTGCGTAGAACAACTATGCGCCTCTTGAGATTGTTCAGTCAGAACCAAATATCCTGCGCCATAATTGTTCAAGTTATTTCATGCACGTTCCTAACAGTCATATCAGAATTAAAATTATTTGAGGCTACAAATGTATAAACTATTTTCATTGAGTACGGTGCTACTGTTAACGTTGTATTTGGTCGGGAATGCAAACGCAGATGAATCTCAGATTCGAGCTCGCATGTCAAAGTTATTTAGTACAATCCCTACTAATAACATTGCAAAAACTCCAATTCCAGGTCTATATGAAGTAATGATTGGCCCACGTATATTTTATACCTCGGAAGACGGACGGTATCTAATACAAGGTTCAATGATCGATCTCGAAACCCGTCAGGACTTAACTGAAATTAAAGTCGCATCTGCACGTGTAAAAGCAATTAAAGAAATGGGATATGATCAGATGATTCGATTTGGACCGGATATGTCAAAGCATGAAGTCTTCATATTTACCGATATTGATTGTGGATATTGTCGCAAATTACACAATCAGGTTAATGACTATCTCAAGAAAGGTATCGCAATCAATTATTTGTTTTTTCCACGAGCTGGTATAGGATCTGAATCTTATGACAAAGCTGTTAGTGTCTGGTGCTCAGATAACCAACAAGATGCATTAACTAAATCAAAAAATGGGATATCACTTGACAAGAAAACCTGTGAGAACCCAGTCAAAAAGCATTATGAGCTTGGTCAATTGCTTGAAGCACGAGGAACACCACTAATTATTACTCAAACAGGAGAGAGCATTCCTGGCTATGTACCACCAAACAAACTGATCACTATATTAGAAGACAGCAGTTCAGCAAAGCAAGCGGCAATTAACGCAGCTAAAGCTGATAAATAGGGACACCATTCTATCTACCTCAAGCTATCCTATGCGATTGATCACTCAGTCTAAAATAGCATGTAATTAATGCATTTACAGTGCATGAAACAATTCAACCTCATTCTGGCTCTGTTCTAAACAACTTTCCTCGCTAGGAGGCTGTCCGAGCATAGAAGAGCCTAACGGCTTCTCTTGGACAGCCTCCCAGGCTTCTATTCTTGAACATCCTCCTAGAAATAGTGCCTATAAATACAAACCAACCCAAACAGTCTGACATCTATAAAAAATGATATTTATCCAACGGTTGTTGAAACATAAAACATTCAGGAATATCGGCTATTTAGTAGTAGGTAATATAGTTGGTCGGGCATTAGCTCTTATCGGTGTTTTTTATATTCCAAAATTATTGGGGCCTGAGCAATATGGAATATATAACACTGTCACTGCCTATGTAATGCTTTTTTCAGTAGTTACATTTCAAGGGTTAAACAAGGTAATAATCAGAGAGGCTGTTAAGGATTTAAAAAAAGCTAAACATATTTTAGAGGAAACCATTGGACTAAGGTACTACTTTTCAATCACAGCCTCCTTATTATGTATTATTGTCGTGTTGTTTGTTGACTATGAGGCAGGTACAAAACTATATATTACGATCTATTCATTTTCTTTATTATTAACGGGTTTTCGTAGCTCGATGGCTACAATTTATCAAGCTTATGAGAAAATGAAAGTACTGGCAGGGGTCGCAATCGTCAGGCCGTTATTCCGTGTTCCTCTAGCAATATTTTTTCTTACAAAAGGTTATGGAGTAATATCATTAATTGTTCTTGATTTGGCATTAGATCTTCTAATCCTTTTATTTGTGTACTATTTGTCACGAAAACTTGTTGTATTTAACATTTTTTCACAAATAAAGTTGACGAGAAAATACCTGATACCAGGCATGCGTTTTTCATTATTAGATTTTATGATTACTCTGAGTTGTAGGATTGATGTGCTTATGCTCTCATTTATGACCACGCCTCAAAACGTTGGCATTTATGCGTTAGCGTATCGTATTGTAGAGACAGGACTTTTATTAAGACAACCGATCTCTCAAAGTGTTTTCCCTTTCTACAGTAAAAAATTCAACAATGCAAAACCTAAAATTATATATTTAGTTAAACATTCAGCTCTTATTTCGATTCCGCTTTTAGTGTTGCTAATACCTGTCTCCATCTTTATCGAGCCCATAGTGCCTGCGATATTCGGAGATGAATTTTCATCATCAGCTGCAATTGTGAGTATTCTTATCTTTTATTTGATATTTTATTTTGCTCTTATCCCCTGGGGATTATTTTTAGAAGCAACCAAGAATGAAGCATGTTTGCTTTATCAATCGGCGATCTGTGCAGTGCTCAATATTGTTTTAAATATCATTTTTTATGAGAGGTATGGTCTTATAGGGATTGCTTATTCTACACTGGCAGTTGAATTTATTAGATTGATTATTGCAATTCTATTTGTCAAAAGAACCATAAGGCATCTATGATGCTAAATTATACTCTTCGCACATGAAAAATTAGCATCTTGTGTGTGGTATCTTGTGGAGAGTCAGGCGGGAAATCTTAGCTGTAGTCACTTTACTGCAAGGTTTTCCAACGCAACTGCCCGCACAAATTTACACACAAACCGTGTGTACACAACATGCTAAATTTTCATGTGCAGAGAGTATATAGATCCAACCCCGTTCTTTTTTTGCTTACTGTTTATTAATGCTGATCTATACTTAGCCATATGGAATGCATGGAATAATTTAAGAATTTTCGCTTGGTTGCTTTTTGATAAGCTTATTGAGAAAACACGAAGCAATTCAATTGAAACAGTTAAAAAAATAATACGAGACATTGTATATGGCTATAGTAGATGTAATACTCCCGATTTATAAAGCAAAAGATGTTATTTATAAGTCAATCGAAAGTGTCATCAACCAAAGTTATCAAGACTGGCATTTATCTATTATTGATGATGCTTCAAATGATGACAGACTTGATGAGATAAGAAATAAATACAGTCAATATGCTGATAAAATCAGCTACTATCAATTTTCAAAAAACAAACGAGCTGCAGCATGTAGGAACTACGCAATTAAAAATGGGACTGGAAAATACATAGCATTTATCGATCAAGATGATATTTGGTTAGAAGATAAATTACAATTTCAAGTTGATTATTTAGAAAAAGCCGGGGTTGACGCAGTACATACTAACATTGAGTTTATTAATTCAAGTGGACTCGTCATATGGCCAGAACAATCTGAACGTGAAAATGAAAAGCGCAGACTCATCGATTGGGACAACCAATCACAAGTAGCATTAGCCAAGCAATTATTTATGAAGCCAAATATCCGAATTATTTCATCAATGATTCGGCGAAATCTGTTTGAAAAAATTGGTGGATTTAAAGATATGTACTTTGGTGGTGAAGATGAAGTCTATTGGTTTGAAGTCGCATATCATGGCAAGATAGGCTTTTTAAATAGAGTTCTTATACAAAGAAGAGAACATGAAAACAATACGGTAACGGTTTATAAGTCTGAAAGATTTATTGGGTATTTGAAAGCACTAAAGTATCTGAAAAATAAATACCACAATGATATTAAGGAGATTTATCATATAAGAGAAAAAGCACTCTTTTACTCATTAATAAATCTATTGCGGAGAGAAAACAAACACTTGTTGTTGCTTAAATATACCTTGATTTCACTTTATAACTATCCGAAAATAACTCTTTTAAAGATAATTAAAAAGTAACTATTCAGCGTAATCAGTCACTTGTAAATGAGC
>VAPK010303517.1_pt1 | contig 17762 bp, 9 predicted proteins | sample 3395031 | NCBI WGS metagenome assembly VAPK01 (sample SAMN08290443, study PRJNA428436) | hydrothermal vent metagenome | isolation source: Deep-sea hydrothermal vent chimney 1 | place: Pacific Ocean: Juan De Fuca Ridge
ACTACAGTCCAAAAAAGTACGGAAAAAATTGTATCTTTAATCGAATGGAAATGGTTACTAAGTATGATCATTCTGTTTTTTAGTTTAGAATGGTTCATAAGGAAATATAGAGGACTAATATAATAATCAATTAAATTTAACAAAATGAGTAACAATCAATTACAATTACCTAAAGCAATTTTACCACTGGTTTTTTTAGCCATCATTGCAATAATATTATTTTCAAAATCATTTGTCACAGTTGACAGAGGAGAGGCAGGAGTCTTATGGAAACGCTTCGATGGAGGTGTAGTTATAGATGCGCCACCATTAGGTGAAGGATTTCATGTAGTAGCACCTTGGAACCGAGTAGATATTTATAACGTACGTCAACAAAATATGTTTATAAAAGATATGGAAGTATTATCATCTAACGGATTAGAAATTAAATTAGATGTGTCCATTTTATATCAACCTAAAATTGATGAATTAGGCCTATTACACAAAACCAGAGGAGAAAATTATTTAGATGTAGTTATCATACCTGAAGTACGTTCAGCAGGAAGAAGTGTAGTAGGACGCTACACTCCTGAACAGTTATATTCAAGTAAACGTGATGTGATTCAAAAAGAGATTTTTGAAGAAGTATCAAAAAAATCAAAATCACAGTATGTACAGATTAATGATGTTCTGGTACGTGATGTAACATTACCGCCAACTATTAAAGATGCTATTGAACGTAAATTAAGACAAGAGCAAGAATCGTTAGAATATGAATTTAGATTGGTAACTGCAGCAAAAGAAGCAGAAAAACAAATTATTGAAGCTAAGGGTAAAGCTGAAGCAAATCGTATTTTAAGTGCTTCTTTAACCGATAAAATATTAAGAGACAAAGGTATTGAAGCTACTCTAAAGCTAGCAGAATCGCCTAATTCAAAAGTGGTAATTGTAGGAGGTAAAGACGGTATGCCTTTGATTTTAGGTAATAATTAAAATAAAGAAAATATTAAATTATAAAAAGTAAAAAGCCAGTCCCGATAGCTATCGGGACTGGCTTTTTTTTAATTTTTATCTAGATTATTGATTCTAATTTTATCTTTAGAAACCTTTCCTTTTTTAATAGCTCTGTAGTTTTCATAACATTCTAAAACGGCTTCTATTACCTGTAAATCACTTGCTTTTCTAACAAAATTATCAGAATAATTACATTCTTTCAAAAGGTCATTTAGTTCTTTACGGCTCATATCCATATAATCCATTAAAATCTCTCTGCTAAACCTTTCTTCCATAATATCTCTTAGATGATCTTCCTGCTTCAATTTTCTTAACTTCTTAAGCTCTTTCGGTTTTTTTCCGAATTTTTGATACCAAAAATCTAAAGGATTAAACAATGCTCCAGCCAATGAAGTATAATCTCTTGTTTGTGGTCTTCCTACTTCATAAGCTTGTGGTAATCCTTCAATATGAATTCTTGAAAACTGATCTTTCGGAACATTTTTTGCATCTATTTCAAGTACACCAATCAAATTATGAACTTTAACGGTAACCTCATTAATATTTATTGTTTTTTCATGTATGGCAATTTCTAATTCATTACCCTTTAACAGATCTTTAGTTACTCTTAATTTAATTGATTGATACCCAATATAAGAAATATGAATAGTGTCATTGGCTTGCACAGGAATTTTAAACTCCCCACTCTGATTAGTAATGGTTCCTTCGGCAGAATTTAAATTAATGATATGAGCACTTTGCAACGGTTTTTTATCATTAACATTAATAATTCTACCTTTTAAATTTTTGATAGAATCTTGTGCTATAAGACCTGAAGCTTTTTCTTGCGAAAAAACGACGCTTACAAACATACATGTTAATAAAGTATAAACTATTCTGTGCATATGGCAATGATACTAATAATTCGATTAATAGTTGTTAAATAATTACAAAAACGGTACCAAACACTAAAAATTCCAAAGAACAAAAAAACAAATTCCAAAATTGAAATTATATATCTTTTTGGTATTTGTCCCGAGACTTCGAGATTAATGTTAGAATTTAAAAATATGTGCACATGAGAAGATTCGAACTTCCACATCTTAAAAAGATACTAGCCCCTCAAGCTAGCGCGTCTACCAATTCCGCCACATGTGCTATAGAAGTCTGCAAAACTAAAAAAAGTAAAGTAATTACACTTGGTTTTTATTAAAAATATAACATGACTGAAACCAAACCTATTATCATAATATCTATATAGAACCAATATATTTGCTGTAACGAACTACATTTTTAGATTTCAATATTTTAAGACTTAGCCTTGCTATAGTCATCTTTTTAGTATATTTAACATATAATCAATTAATTATGTGTGATTTCTTACATCGAGAAATTATAAAAGCTAATATAATTCTTCTTATCTGTCTTTTTGTTCCATTTCTTACAGTGGGACAAAATCAATCATCTAAATTTAAGCATCTCACTGCAGAAAATGGTTTATCACAATCTTCTATAACCTGTATATTAAAAGATAGTAGAGGGTTTATGTGGTTTGGTACTGAAGATGGACTCAATAAATATGATGGTACTAATTTTACCATTTACAGACACACCCCTAATGATGATAAAAGTTTAAGCAGTAGTTATATTAATGCTATTGTGGAACATGAAGATGGGCATTTGTGGATTGGCACAAAAAATGGGTTGAATTATTTTAATCCAAACAATGAAAAGTTTACTCGATATATTCATGACCCAAAAAATGCCAAAAGTTTAGTCAATAATGTGGTAAATGCTTTACTAATGAGCATTGACGGACAACTTTTAATAGGCACATCAAATGGTCTCTCTTTATTTAATCAAGATACTGCTGGGTTTTTAAAATATATTCCTACAAATATAAAAAGTAGCTATAGCGTGGTTTCCATAGTTCAAGATAAGAACGGTTATTTGTGGGTATTGAGTTCAGAAATGCTTGAGAAAATTAAATTAGAGAATAAATCTTTTTCCAGAATATATTCTCAAAAATCTATTACAAGTGTTATTAATAGTGGAATGCTTTTAGATTCATTGAATTTATGGATAGGAAGCAGTAAAGGTTTAGTTAAATTTAATTTACATACGGAGGTAGCAACATCCATAAAATTTTATGGTTTAGATGGTTCTACCGATAATAGGAATAAAGTTTTCTCCATTGTATGTGGTAAGGAAGGTAAATTATGGATAGGAACACATGGTGGAGGGTTAATTAATTTTAATAGAATTACAGGCGAATTTCAAGTAGTTCAACATGATCCTTATAATCGCCTAAGTCTAAACTCAAATTCTATAAGATCACTATTTCTAGACAAAACAAAAATATTATGGTTAGGCACATTTGGGGGCGGAATTAATAAATATGATCCCAATCAATTTAATTTCAAGCATTACAAACATCATCCCGGTGATGAAAATAGTTTAAGTGGAAGTGCAGTGCGATCCATTTTACTGGATAAAGATGATGAATTATGGGTCGGAACTCATAGCGGATTAAATCGTGTTGATCGCAAAACCAATCTTATAGAGGCATATAAATATGATCAGAATGATATTTCAACAATATCATCCAATACAGTTCGAGCCTTAAAAGAAGATTCAAAGGGTATAATCTGGGCAGGTACCTGGGAGAGTGGTCTAAACAGTTTTGATAAAAAAACAGATGTATTCACACGTTATATTAGCTTACCTTCAAGAATAGACTCCATAGGTCCAGTTCAGGCTTTAGAAATAGATAGCCAAGATAATATTTGGATAGGTGGAAAAGGACTATGGCAGTTTAACCCAAAAACCAACAAGTACAAGAGTTATTTTCATGATAAAAAGAATAATGACTTGGATTCTTATAGAATTTATAGCTTATGTTTTGACAAGACTCAATCGCTTTGGGTTGGTACACAACAAAATGGTTTAGTCTATTTAAATACAAAATCTGGTAGCATTAAGAAATACTTTCACAACAAAAAAGATACATTATCCATAAGCCATAACTACATCACAAGTATAGCAGAAGATAAAAAAGGGTTTTTATGGGTTGGGACTTATGGAGGGGGACTCAATATGCTTGATATTTCAAGTGGAACTTTTCGACATTATAATACAACTAATGGCCTGTTGAACGATGTAATTTATGGTATTTTAATTGATAATCAAGGTTTTATCTGGTTTACAAGTAATGCTGGCCTTGGTAGGTTTAATCCGAATACAAAAGAATTCAAATATTTTAGCATTGAACATGGAATACAAAGCGATGAATTTAATGCAGGCGCCTATTTTAAAAGTAGAGATGGAGAATTCTTTTTCGGAGGCATTAACGGATTTAATACTTTCTACCCTAATACAATTTATAATAACAAAGAAACATCAAAAATTGTATTCACAGATTTTCAGCTCCTCGATGAGAAACAAATAGCAGAAAATAAGTTCTCAGATAAACATATATCACGTACCAAACATATTAATCTTAAGTATAATCAAAACACTTTCTCTCTTAAATTTGCTGAATTAAATTATTCTGAAAATGTTGATAATAGTTATGAATATCAGCTTGAGGGTTTTGAAAAAAAATGGCAGCTCCTTGGGAAAAAGCAATTTATAACACTTGTAAATTTAAAACCGGGTATTTATACTTTGAATGTGAGAGTATTTAATGATTTAACAAGTAAAGCGACAATTAATTTTATTATTTCATCTCCTTTTTGGCAATCAAATTGGGCTTATGTTACTTATATTTTAACACTTATATTAATAATTATATTAGTGTATAAAAATGTAATGAAGATCAAACGGCTTAGAAAACAATTTGAATTAAAAATTATAAATTGGGAAAATAACATCAATGCGCAACTTCAAAACAAAAATGCTATTAATACAAGTCTTCCTCTTAAAAAGGTAGTGCTAAAATCGACAAATCAGAAATTTTTAGAACGCGCTATTAAGATTGTAGAAGAAAATATAGAAGATTCAAATTTTGATGTTGAAAAATTTGCAAGTGAAATGTATTTTAGTAGATCTCAATTACATCGAAAGTTAAAAACATTAACAGGATATTCAACAACTGAATTTATTAGGATGATCCGCTTAAAAAGAGCAGCTCAGTTACTCATTGGAAATACAGGAACGATTTCTGAAATTGCCTATAAAGTTGGGTTCGATAATATTGGATACTTTTCTAAATGTTTTAAAGAGACTTTTGGAAAAACACCTTCTCAATATAACAAATAAGCTAAATTTTACTACTTATCTTGGCACATATATGTAAGAAATTGCAACATATGTAATGCTAAATATGCTTCACTCTCAATACATTTAGCATATACTTTTCACACTCCATTAACAGCATAAAAATCAAATGAAAAATCTCATTTTAAACATAATCTTTTTGTTCATCATATTAAATGTTCATGCACAATCTATTGGCAATGCTCAGGAAAAATGGACATGTTACACTGATGATAAGGTATTACTTATGGATGATGACCACAAGGTTTTGGGAATTTTTGAATATGCAGACGATGAATTATGGGTCATAACTGACAGAGGTATTAATGTTTTTGATGGAAAACAATGGAAAAGAATTGATCAAAAAACTGATTTAATGAGAAAAAACATTGCCTCTTACCTAGTTGATAGCAAGGAAAGAGTTTGGATAGGTACCGATAGTCCAGAATTTGCCTATGGACCGATTTTTTTGCCCTTATATCATGGCGGTGTGGTAATATATGATGGTAAAACGTGGAAGCCTATGCGAACTGAGGATATGGGTATTAAAACTCCAATAGTAACAAATATGTTTGAGGCCACATCAGGAGATATTTGGCTTGCTGTAACCAATTTAACCAAAGGAGAGAGCTTGTTCTTTAATAAAGGAGCGTTGATTAGGTATACCGATAATAATTGGATTATCTATAAGCGGAAAGACCTTCCTTGTACTTATTGTGAGTTTGTAAAGTGGTTTTACGAGGATGATAATGGAAGAGTTTATTTTTGGGCAGATTACGGATTGTTTTATTTTGAAAATAATAGTTTCACAAGAGTAACAAGAGATGAAGGCTATAAAATAATTCGCGAATTACGAGTAACGTTTGTTGATAGCAAAAAGAATTGGTGGCTTGCAACACCTGGTGAAGTAGCCATGTTTGATGGTGAAAACTGGAAGTATTTTAATAGAAAAAATGGTTTAACAGGTAAGAACTCATGGCCATATGGATTTACTGAAACTCATGACAGTAAGATTATATTGAGTGCTATTCAGGGACTTTTTTACTATGATGGCAATGATAAATGGAAACGTGAAAAAAAACCGTTTTTAAGTGGAAGCATGTTTATAGATGAACAAAATAGAATGTGGGTGCCTACTTCTAAAGGCTTGGAAATAAAAGAAGGAGAGAATTCTAGTATACAAAAAGATTTTCCGGGAGTTTGGAATATATTTTCAGACAATAATGGGGGCGTTTGGGCACTTTCAAGAACTAAAGGGGTAAAACGATATAAAGATGGTATATGGACTCATTACTCTAAAAAGAATAAGCTCCCGTCAAATAAGATTCAATTGGGTCATGTCACCAAAGATGGTACTGTTTGGATTGGAACCAAGAAAGGTATTTGTAAATGTGAGTATAATTAAATAAAAATTTTAGATACTTTCTATATTAAACACAAAATAAATGAAAAAAAAATCAAAACCTATGAAGCCATGGCTTCAAATTTTAATGGGAGCAGGGTTTATTATTTGGGGAGCAGGATCATTAATTTATCAAATGCAACCAGGAGTTATTGGTTTAAAGTCAATACCAATACTAATGCTTATTGCAGGTATATTTAATCTATATATGGGTATAAAAAGAAATAACAACCCTGAAAAAGATGCTCTGGCAGAAACTCAGCAAGAGGCTAATGAATTAGCCTTATCATTACCTGTAGAAAGAATGTCCCTCAATCCTAGCGAGGAAACCAAGAAAAGTGATGTATATCAATTTCTTAATAATAGTTATGAAAGTTGGAGAAATGGTTATTTTGATACTTTTAGTAATTATTACAAAGGTGCTGCTACAAAAGATAGTCCAGAAAAATTAACGGGAATACTATTAAACGAAGCTTCGTATGCAAATTTTTTAGATAGGTGTTTCAAAGTGCGAATACCAGAAAAGGATGAGATCATGTTTACCATTTCAGATGGTAATTTTATGGTGACAAATACACATTTATATATCGCTTCTGACCTGAAACTGGGTGAATTGTATGTCATGCATATTTGTGAAATTAGTGTGTACACAAACAAAGGTCTTTGGATGAAAAGTGGAAGTATTAGGCTTAAAAATGGAAATGAAATCCGATTTAAATTAGATGCGGTACCTGATGAAAATAAATTAAGACAACTGCAAGAAATGCTGAATTGCAAGAAATTAATAGATATATAATTGAGATTAGGTTAACTATAATAGGAAAAATAAACAATTATGAATTGGTATCTAAAAGTTTTAAAAGAGTATGCAAATTTTGAAGGGCGTGCACGAAGAAAGGAGTATTGGATGTTCTTATTATTCAATTCAATATTTTTCATTACTGCAATTATCATAGATAATATATTGGGTATTACTTATGGTAGAGATATTTTTTATGGTCCTTTTTACACACTCTATGTTCTAGCAGTTTTTATTCCCGGTTTGGCCGTTTCAGTTAGAAGATTTCATGATATCGGTAAAAGTGGTTGGTATTACCTTGTTATTTTAATACCGCTAGCCGGTCCAATTTGGTTTTTGGTGTTGGTGGCTACTGATAGTGAACCTGGAGAAAATGAATATGGAAAAAATCCCAAATCAGAAAATAATAAAGGATTAGAGATATTAAATATAAGCTCAACCCAAAACACCAATACAATTCAGGAAATAAACCAGAGTACTAAACCCAAATTGCCCAATGCAATTGGAATTTTAATATTAGGCATTTCATCAATTTTAATGTGTGCTACAGTCATTTTAGGTATTGTTTGTGGAATAATAGCTTTGGTAATGAGTAAGAATCCAAAAGCAATGCTTGAAGAAAACCCTGAAGGTTTCTCTAATGCAAAAATGCTAAAGGCTGGTAGAATTACTGCAATCATTGGAATAATTCTTTCTATTTTATATGTACCAGTGGTATTACTAATCATTGCTATGGATAATTGAGATCTGGATCTTTATCCAATTTTATATTTCACCTACTACATTTTGATGTGTTCCGATTTCAGCCCTACAGTTATCCATAAAGAGATTGTTAAATAATTATTCATAAATCTCAATGGTAAATGAGCAACTGAAAACACCTTGAGGGGTTAATTTCTCAACACCTTCTTTTTGTGTATAATCTTTGTTGTGATTTTTTCTATCTGCAATACCATGCCAAGGTTCAATACATACAAATGGTGCTACATTTTTTTTAGACCAAATTCCTAAATAAGGGAAGTTTTTAAACAAAACACTTAAATACTCCTTCTGAGTAGGTTTATGTACAAAAGTGACTTTAGAAAAGGGATTTGGATTAAAAGTAAAGGAATCATTATCAAATAGTGTATCTGTGACATTGATAATACCATTTTCACTAAAAACAGTAGATGTGCTACCTTCATATAACCCCTTATTATTAATATGGGCTTTAGGTGCTATTTTTTTATCAAAAACTAATTGATAATCACTTCTTTTTTGTCCCTTTTCAAATGGGCAACTAAAAGCAGGATGTGCTCCTATAGAAAAGTATAAATCTTTATCATTTGAAGGGTTTTTAACTATATATTCAGTTATTAATTTAGTGCCTGACAAGGTGTATTTCACATTCAAAATAAAATCAAAGGGATATATCTCTTTTGATTTATTTGTAGCTATTTGCTCAAATAGAATACTGTTTTCAGTTTTGGCAATTATTTCGAAGTCATAATTTCGTGCAAAACCATGTTGCTTCATAGAGTATGTTTTGCCATTATAAATATATTCGTGATCCACTAACCGTCCAACTATTGGGAATAGGAGAGGAGAGTGTCTTGGCCAAACTTTTGGGTCTGCTTGCCATATATATTCTAAATCATCAGTTTTTAAGCCAACTAGTTCTGCTCCTTTTGTCTTTATAGTAACCGTTAACTGTTCGTTTTTTAGTGTATGTATAGGTGCTGTAATCAATGGTTTTTCTTTTTTGTCTAAATTTTCAACTATTGTTTCTTCTTTTTCTTTACGAATATTACATGACATCATAAAAATAATACTTATCAGTATAAAATAGATAAACTTATTATTTGCTTTCATCTTGTATTTTTTTTCATCTTTTATTTACCTACTATGTTATCTTTAAATTGAGTATGAAGTATATTTTGAAGCCGAACGACTATTTCTTTATATTCAGATTTATCAACCACATTTTCATTTTCATCAACATCCTTTACATGATTAAATAGCATATTGGTAATCATTGTATTATTTTTAAGGTTGATATATTCGGTATAACAGTATTTAGGAGTTTTTATAGTAAAAGCATTCCCTTTTTTACTAAATACATATTCTTTCCCTTTTAAATTAAAATCTTCAATATTTTTTACAAAACTTTTGCCATCTAATTGATTTTTTGGTATTTCTAATCCACATAGTTCTGCCAAAGTAGGATAGATATCAACCAATTCTATCAACGCGTTTGATGCAACACCTTTTTGAATGCTTGGCGAACTAATGATTAACGGAACTCGTGTAGAAGTACGATGACTTGTAAATTTTGCCCATTGTGTATGTTCCTGTAAATTATACCCATGATCGGAAACTAAAATTACAATCGTATTTTTATCTAACTCAAGATTTTTTAGTGTATTCATAATCTTCCCAATCAAAGCATCAACATAACTAACTGTTGCGTAATAACCATGTATTAATTCTTTAGCAACGCTATCTGTTACTTGTCCTTCTTTAGGAATATAAGTATAGGCGCGCATCTCACCCCAAGTACTAATTGATATTTTTGGTGCATTTTTCGGTATATAATTATTATAGGGTTGTTTAATGCTTTCTTCTGGATAGATATCCCAATACTTTTTTGGTGCATTAAATGGCAAATGATTTACAATAAAACCAGCAGTTAAAAAGAAAGGCTTACCGTTATTTTTTAATTTTTTTAAATCCCGAATTACTTTTTGCGCCATCAAACCATCAATATAAGTGGTATCATTTACGTTGGCTTTTTCATAAGCAGGTCCTGTACCTGTTTCTTTATAGAGTATTCTATTTTTTGGGTTTTGGTAATCCTTCCATAAGGATTGCCAATAGTCAGTTGGAGCTAGACCTTTATCATTAGTATCAAAAGCATAAGGTCGCCAAACTTCATCCCAATCTTGCATATTATCATCTAAATGATGATAGACTTTACCGTTTGAAATAGTTATATAACCATTTTGTTTAAAAAGCATTGGTAAACTCACAGCTTTTGGTGTTTCTTTACTAACAAAAGTATTATAATTTAAAAACCTGTTTTTGGTAGGGTACATTCCAGTAAGCATACTAGCGCGTGATGCTCCACAAACGGGGACATTACAATAAGCTTCGTTAAATTGAATTCCAGATGATGCCAAAGCATCTATATTAGGAGATTTTATTTGTGATTGACCATAACTATTTAATTCTGGTCTTAAATCATCCATGTATAAGAGTAGAACATTAAATTTAGGCTTCTGGTTTTGTTCCTTTTTACTATTACAAGAAATAAAAAAGCCTAATAATACAACGAAAACTATAATGAGTTTAAAATATTTTAATGGTAGATTCATATTTTTATATTGGAATCATAAATATTTTTATTTATTTGGTTAATTGAATATCCAAATGAGTTTAATTATTGTCTAATTTATATATTTTAAAATTAATTACCTTAGTTTTATTAAAATTCATTTTATTTGTGTAATACATTCATATTATTTTGAAATATTTAAAATTAGCATACAATTCTTTTTTATTCATTGCTCTTTGGAGTTATTCTTTTTCTTTTGGACAAAATCATATTGAATTTGAAAAACTTACAGGAGAAAATGTATCAACACAAAGTATTACTTATGCAATAGCACAAGATAGTTTGGGTAATATTTGGGTAGCTTCGGAAGAAGGTGTATTAAAACATAATTCTAAATACTATAAAATTTACAATACGTATAATGGTTTACCAGAATCAGTTAGTAATAGAACAACTGCAATTTTTATAGATTCTAAGCAACGTGTATGGATTGGACTTGAAAAAGGTATTTGTATTTATAATAATGAATTAGATAAATTTAATCTAGTAGGAAGTAAAATAGAAATTAATCCATCTTTAATTAATGCTATTGCTGAAGATACTACTGGTAATATCTGGATTGGAGGGTTTAATGGTCTTTGGAAGTACAACGATAAGACCTTAAATAGACCAGTGAGTAATCATGTAATTCAAACAATATATAGCTATAAGGACAAACTTATTCTAGGAACACCAAAAGGTTTATTTGTATATAATCCAACTAATGATAGCTTGAATGAAATTGAATTGGATTCTGAGTCAAAAAACATAAGTTATGTTGGAGCAGTAAATAATGTGATTTTAGCGGGCACTAAATCAGGAGAAATATTTAAGGTCAATTCTAATCTTAAGCAAACAGAATTGATTGTTCTTAGAAAAGAACTTTCAAACCCTATTACAGATATTATTGCTAATGATGTAAACAATATATATATAGCAACTGATGGAGATGGGCTTTATCATGTAAATAAAACATTTTCAATACTAAATCATTTTAAAGAAGACGCAGATAATAAAAATTCTATTTCCAGTAATGGAATTTATGATATAGAAATTGGAAATGAAAATATACTTTGGATTGCAACTTATGGTGGTGGTGTGAATTTTTTTGATTCCAATAGATTGCCATTTCAAAAAATACAGCATCAAATAAACAATACCAATAGTATTGTATCAAATTTTACTAGAGCTATAGCCGAAGATAAAAATGGAAACTTATGGTTTGGTACAAAACAAGGAATAAGTATTTGGGATATTAATAAAAATAAATGGAGACATATTGGCAAATTATCCAAAAACGAAACAAACATAAGAGATATAGTATTGGCTTTAGAGCCAGATAATAATTATATATGGGTTGGAACATATAACAGTGGACTCTTTAAGGTGAATATAAATAATTTTGAGAGTACACACTACAATTCTATTTTTCCGAAAAAAAATATACTAAAAAAAATATATACGATATATAAAGATTCAAATAGTAATATTTGGTTTGGAGGAATTGAAGGAGATTTAGCAGTAATTAGACCCGATAAAAGTATAGACACATATCCAATCTATCAGATTAAGTCAATTACGGAATCAAATTCTGGCAATATTCTTGCTGCGGGAAAAAACGGAATTTATAAAATTGACGATACTAAAACGGAGTTTAAATTAATTGAAAATTTAAACCCTAATGAAAATACACTTGCATATTCTACGATAAATGCGGTCTGTCAAACAAAAAATGGACGATTAATTCTAGCAACAAATGGTGCAGGACTGATTTTTTATAATATCAAAGATCAGAGTATAAAAAAATTAACAGTAAATAATGGGATGCCGTCAGATATCGTTCAGGGCATTATTATTCATAATGATACTGATTTTTGGGCAAGTACAACTAAAGGATTAGCGCATATTACTATGCAATCGAATGATGATATTACTATTAATGTATTTGATAAAAGAGATGGACTTGCCAGTACTGAATATAATTATGGCAGTTATGAAAAATTAAATGATAATTTAGTTGCATTTGGAGGTGTTGAAGGTGTCACGCTGTTTAATCCTAAAAATATAAAAGGGCAAGATTATAAACCTATACTAGTTTTTGACGAGTTTAAACTTTTTAATAAAGCTGTAAAACCAGGTTCAAAAACACTAAAGAAGCACATTAATCTTAGTGATGAAGTTGAATTAGAAAATAAAGAAAATTCTGTAGAAATAAAGTTTACTGGAATTTTACATGGTTCTTCATCAAAAATAAAATATTCATGGAAACTGGAAGGATTTGATAAGCAATGGTCAACACCAAGCTATACTAACTTTGCAACCTACACCAATTTAAACCCTGGCCATTATAATTTTAGAGTTAAGGCATCAAATAAATATGGAAATTTTGGAGAAGAACGCTCTTTAAAATTAAATGTTTTATCTCCTTGGTGGGCAACAAATAAAGCCTTTATACTATACGCTTTATTAATTTTGATAACCATCTTACTTATTATTTATGTTACAAGTGTTGTTATAAATAAAAAAAATGCAGATGAGCAAATACATTTCTTCAATAATATTACTCATGAAATAAAAACACCACTTACCATTCTCATGTCTTCATTAGATAATGTAACTGAAAATGTGAACTCAACAAACGATGAATCAAAAAAACGCATCAAAACAACTATCAAGAGGATTAATTCATTATTTGAGCAGATGCTTACTTTCCATAAAGTGACCTCTCAAAATTTTGCCGCTCAAGATATTTCTGAAATACATTTAAAAGATCATATCAATCATATATTATATGATTTTAAACCACTAACTAAAGAAAGAAATTTAAAGATTATTATTACAAATAATTGGAGTAATGAATTCTTTTATAGCGATATTGGTGTTTTTGATAAAATTGTACTGAACCTTATTTCTAATGCTATAAAATATTCTTTTGATGATGGTAAAATCATGCTGAATTTTTCAAAAGGCAGTAAAGAACAATTGAAAATTGAAATAACCGACGAAGGTTTAGGAATCCCTCAAAACCAACAAAAATATATTTTAAAAAGGTATTATAGAGCAAGAAATGTAATTAACAGTCAGCGTCCAGGAACAGGTTTAGGATTGGTAATGGTAAAGAAATTAATAGAAGCCTCTGGAGGATCTATAAATTTCAAAAGCAAAGAAAATAAAGGAACAACATTTACCATATTGTTAAAAAATCTGGAGAAAAAGTATAAACAAAATGCTATTTCAAATAATGATACAATTCAGGAATTAACAGAAACCCATGAAGATCAATTTGAACTAGACGAATTTAGTGATAGTAAAGTTTTAATTGTTGAAGATAATGATGAACTTAGAGAAATTTTAGTCAAAACTTTGGGTGTCTATTTTCAAATATTTGAAGCTGATAATGGTAAGAAAGGATTAAAAATTGCCTCTCAGGTTTTTCCAGATATTATCTTAACAGATTTGATAATGCCTGAAATGGATGGAATGGAAATGTCTGCAAAAATAAAAGATGATATTAATCTAAACCACATTCCAATTTTTATGCTTTCTGTGTTACAGAATTCTGTTCAGAAATTAGAAAGTATAGAAAGTGGTATATCAGAATATATTGAAAAACCTGTTGACATTAAGTTTTTATTAGCAAAAATGGCCAATACATTAAAGTGGCAAAAAACATTGCAAAAAAAATATATTCATGAAAATGATTCTGATAATGCTTCTATTTATAGAAATAAAAATGATCAGGATTTTTTAAAAAAATTAGAAGTAACAATTATTGAAAACCTTGAAAACAACACGTTTTCTGTACATGATTTGTCAGAAAGTTTTGGCATGAGTCGAACTTCATTGTATATGAAACTTAAAAATCTAGTTGACTTATCGCCACAAGATTTTATTATTCATACTAAATTAAGATTAGCCAAAAAATTACTGATAAAAGGTGAACACAGTATAAAAGAAGTAGCATATAGTTCAGGTTTTTCTAATCCTAAATATTTCAGCACTTCTTTTAAGAAATTTTATGATACTACACCAACTGCTTTTTTAGAAAGCCTTCAAAAAGACACAGAGAGTTAAGGTTATTAGTAGTATTCGTTTTAGCTTTTTACTTATAAATTACGGTACTTTAGATTTGTTTTGACAATAGACAAACCTTTTAAGATGAAAATAGAACCCTATTATATTATTGTAAATCTAATTTTACAACAAAATATAAACTATCATTTTATGAAAAAAATCAAACTACTCAAATTACTAATCATTTTTCTCATACCAAGTTTACTGTTTGCCCAAAAAACAGTAACAGGTAATGTTAAAGATGGTGATGGGCTTGCGTTGCCAGGAACATCAATTGTAGAAAAGGGAACATCAAATGGCGTTGTAACAGATTTTGATGGAAATTACACAATTACAATGTCAAATGAAAATGGCATACTTATTTTTAGTTTTGTTGGATATGTTACCCAAGAGATTAATGCTGCTAATAAAACAACAATAGATATTATTTTAGTAGAAGATGCTCAAACACTAGATGAAGTTGTGGTTATCGGTTATGGATCTGTTAGAAAGAAAGATCTTACGGGAGCGATTACATCTATTAAACCAACTGCTGAAGTAGTTGAACAATCTAAAGGTATTGAAGATATACTTAGAGGTAGGTCTGCAGGAGTACAAGTTAGTGCAAATGGTTCTGAACCTGGAGCTTCTGTATCTGTTAAAATTAGAGGTTTAAGCAGTCTTACATCCAATTCAGAACCTTTGTATGTTGTTGATGGAATTATCATGGATTCAGCTACAGAAGATGTAGCAAACCCTTTATCAGGATATACACCACCGCAAGGAGGAGGTATTTCTGGTGTAAATCCTGCAGATATTGCAAGTATTGAAATTTTAAAAGATGCTTCTGCAACAGCAATATACGGTTCAAGAGCTGCTAACGGAGTCATTATAATTACAACTAAAAGAGGTAAAAAAGGAAAAGCTGTATTCAATTTTACATCATCTTTAAGTACCGGAAAAGTTGTTCGTAATATTGATGTTTTAGACACTGAAGGCTATGCTAATTATCAAAATGATATGCGATTAGCCTTGGGAGACCTTGCTCCTTATACAATTAATGATGATGGTAGTATATTTACTACAGATGATATTCCCGTAGAAATAACGGGTATTAATTGGGCTGATGATACGTATCGTAATTCAGTTATTCAAAAAAATAGATTATCTGTATCTGGTGGCGGTGAAACAGGTGATTATTATCTATCTGGAGGATTTGTTAGTAATAAAGGTACATATCCTAATGCGTTGGCAGAGTCTATTGATTTTAATCTAAACCTCAATCAAGAATTATCAGATAGAATTAAGATTAGAGTTAAGATAGCTACAACCTATACAGATCTTTCATCTTCAAAAGGAACTGATGATAGTGGAGGTCCTAATGGTAGTATAGTACGCCAAGTCATATTATCTGCACCAATTTTAAATTTTGAAGATAATAATCGAAACCCTGATGATATAGAGGAATCATTAGATGGCCCTAGAGCTTGGACAGCTGATTATGATGATAATGGACAAGAAATCCGTTTATTGGGTTCCATTAATATGGACTATAAACTTTCTAAAGCATTTACATATAGATTGCGTTTTGGAGGTGATTATAGAAAAAAAGATAGAAGTTTTTGGTTTGGAACTGCCTTAAGAAAAGGTGATGATCCTAATGGACTTGCTGGACTTAGTACACTAAATAGGTTTCGATATAATATAGATAACACTTTAATGTTCCGTAAATCGTTTAATAAAAACAATAGAATGAATGCTACTGTAGGGGTTCTACTAGATAAAACAAACATTAAAAGAACTCGATATTCTGCTGCAGATTTTGCTGACCATTCACTAAGAGCAGATGGTATTTCTTTTGGAGCTACAAATACACCATTAATAATAGATAGTGAATTCCCTACAATTATATCTTTTATTGGTCGTCTAAATTATACACTATTTAATAAATATTTGTTTACGGGTACTTTTAGAGCAGATGGCAGTAGTAAATTTGCCGAAGGGAATCGATGGGGCTATTTTCCTGCATTCTCTTTTGCATGGAAAGTCAAAGAAGAAACTTTTTTAAGAGATAGTAAAACTATTTCTGATTTAAAAATAAGATTAGGATATGGTGAAGTTGGGAATCAAAACATTCCACCTTATAGCTATTTAACACCATTTGGCAGAACAGAAGCTGCACTTTCAGACGCTGCTGGTGGCAATTTAATTCCTGTTGTTCCTCTAAATTTAGCCAATCCAGATTTAATATGGGAATCCTCAGTACAGTACAATGCTGGAGTTGATTTTGGATTTTTTGAAGATAGATTAACTGGCACAGTTGATACATATCGTAAAACAAGTTCTGATTTATTATTAAAAGTTCCTTTAGGCCCTACAGCTGGGTTTAATTCTCTTACCGCTAACCAAGGTAATATCGAAAATAGAGGGTTAGAAATATCTTTAAGTAGCGACATTATTAGAAAAGAAAATATTAATTGGAATGTATTTGGTAATATTTCATTTAATAAAAATAAGATTGGTTCTTTAGGTTTACCAGCTAGAAATATTGGGAGCTTAGGAGAAGTATCCGCTTTCTTAGGGACTCAAATCTCTGGGGGAACATTTTTTAAACAGCCAGCAAATATTTTTATTGAAGGTAGAGAAGCAGGTCTATTTTATGGTTTAGCAACCAATGGTATTATTAGAACAGATGCAGAGTTAACAAATACGCCATCAGGAGATCCTCTAGAATATGGAGGAACACCTATGAGAGTAGGTGATGTTCTTTTTGTTGATCAAAATGGAGATGGTGACATTACTGAAGAAGATAAAACAATTATTGGTAACCCGAATCCAGATTTTACTTTTGGCTTTGGTACTTCTTTCCAATATAAAGACATTTCTTTAAGTCTCATGTTTAATGGGGTTGTTGGGAATGATATTGC
>VAPK010370728.1_pt1 | contig 17760 bp, 11 predicted proteins | sample 3395031 | NCBI WGS metagenome assembly VAPK01 (sample SAMN08290443, study PRJNA428436) | hydrothermal vent metagenome | isolation source: Deep-sea hydrothermal vent chimney 1 | place: Pacific Ocean: Juan De Fuca Ridge
TCCAAGATGTAATTGACGCAACAAAAAGATTGAAGCAAGCGGGATTTAAAATAGGATACCATCTTATGCCCGGAATACCAGGCTCGAACCAAAAAAAAGATATACAAATGTTCAAGAAAATATTCAAATCTTCTGACTTCAAGCCAGACCAAATAAAAATCTATCCATGCCAAGTCTTAAAGGGTGCAGGAATAGAAAATCTATATTATGGAGGAGAATATCTTCCTTATGATAAGCAAACCGTAGCAAATCTAATAATCAAAATGCTCAAACTAACACCACGTTATTGCAGAATCATGAGAATAATGCGTGAAATCCCTCCACACTATCTAATCGCCGGAATAAAAAACATAGATATGCGTCATGATATAGAAAAAAATATAGATAAAAAGAAGTCTAAAATTCAGGAAATACGATTTAGAGAAATAGGATTTGCAGTTCGAGATAAAAGAAAGATAAATACAAAATTAAGACTAAAAACAACAAAATACAAAGCTTCAGGAGGAGTAGAATATTTTATGGAAATAATAAATCAAGATAATATTCTTTTTGGACTTCTAAGATTGAGACTAGATAAAAAGTTACCAGCAATGATTAGAGAATTACATATTTATGGACAAGCATTAAATATAACGACCTCTAATAATATGGCTAAAGCATCTCAACATCAAGGACTAGGAAAACAATTAATGAAAGAATCAGAAAAAATAGTAAAGAAAAAAGGATTCAAAAAGTTAAGAATAATATCGGGAGTAGGTGTTAGAGAATATTATAAAAAACTAGGGTATAAATTAGATAAAGAAAAAATATATATGGAAAAGAAACTATAATATATATATTACAATATAGTATACCAGAGTATATATGTTAATTCAAAAAAATAGACAAGAGCTTTCCAAAAGGATGCGTGGGCTATCTATTCCCTAATCCTCTAAAGCGACAACTGTCATATAGATAAAGTTATATAAGCTCTCTACATAGTCTCTCTCTGTCTTTTTCTCTGTCCATTCGCAATATGGTGAATATCGGAAATCTACTTTCAAATGGGAATTTTTATCTCCTTTCCAATCTAAATCAGGAGCAGATAAGCCTAACCCCTTTAGATATCCCTTTAGATTCTCTAATTCTTCTTTACTCTTAAGGGAAACCAAGGTTTCCTCGAGAGATTTTATTTTTTCTTTCATATCAATCTCCTCAAAATAGATTATATAAACTTTACGGTAGTAACAAATCAATTATAAAAAATCCAGCAGGACAAAAGTCCCACTGGAGATACTTCTCCCGAGTCAGACTATTTACTTGATAATTTAAATAACGGGAGGTTAAATTTATCAAGATAGGAGAAGTATCATATTATACTAATATAAAAGTTTTATTAAAACCTTATTAAAGCCATTGGGCAAAAGAATAAGATGTCGGATACAAATCAGCATATATTATCCTTGAATAAATAACTAAAATAACTTCTTCTTTTCTTTATTCTTATTTCTTTGAATTCTTTTTGCTATCAGGTGTATCTTCATTGTTTCTTTTCCTTCTCCACATAAAAAAGAAAGCCAATAACACTAAAGCAATAAGAATCGCAATTACAGTCCAGCTACCAACACCACCACCAATAACAGCACCAGTCATTAAGGAAATAAATCCTTTTTTAGGAGTAGCTGTTTCATTATCACCAGCCAAACTAAAACCAGTTTCATTTGATGTCTCATTTTGCACAATTACAGCATCTACAACACATTTCCCAACGCCATTTTCAAGATTGAAATGATATCCATCTCGGCAATTAGGTTTAACCCATCCCCCACTACCAGAAGACTCTTTTTTAGAAGACCCACCACAAGATCCACAATTTCCTCCACAATCTATTCCAGTTTCTCTTCCATTTTGTATCCCATCGCTACAAGTAGGTATAATTTCAATAATAGGCTTAGTAATCACAACATCAACAACAGTCCCATTGCTCACATTCAAATTTTCACTCGTTCCATTATACTCGCCCTTAATAGCAAAAACACTGAAAATATGAGAACTATTACACTCACTCTCTAAAAATTCAACAGAATAACTTCCATTAACATTACTAATATTCATTTTAGGAATACCGTCACAAGTCACACTAACATTCGCACCTTCAACAACAGTCCCATTTAATGTAGTATTATAAACAGTCCCATTGAAGATAATAATAGATTCAACAACCTCTTTCTTTTCAATCGCAATATTCATAACAGCCCCGAATAAATCACTAACATCATTAGCTCCATCACTCCCAGAATAATCTCCTTTCTCGGCAGAAACAATATAATTACTTGAGTTATTACATTCACTAGATAAGAAACTCACACCATAAACACCATCACTTTCACTAATAGTGCTCTTCAAAATACCATCACAAGTTACATTAACATTAGCACCTGTTACATTATCGCCACCAATAGTGGTGTTATATATGACTCCAGTAATAGGAGTATCAGCAGAAACAATCCCAAAAGAAAAAACCATCAAAAACAATAAAATGAATCCAAACTTTTTTTCCATATTATATATCATATTAGTTACTTTTTAAATTTATTCTTTTCTGACAACAAAAAACACTCCAAGGGCGCTCATCATTGTTAATATTCCCATGAAAAATCCGAATTCAGGAACAATCGAAACATTAACAACACCTAAATCCCAGTTGTTCAATATAGCATCTTCATGAATAATACCAGAAGCAGATCCATCCATACCGTTTTTTTCAGCAATAATATTCAAAGAATCACCAGCACTGCAAGATTCTTTATTGTAGATAGCAGTATAGCTACCAGTTGATTCACTAGTTACATTTTGGATATTCCCATTGCAATTAACCTCAACATTAGCTCCATCAACAACATTAGAAAAATCAGCATTATAAATTTTGCCAGTAATTAAAGTACTCCCATCATTATCAGAAACAGCTCCAGCAAATGAAACCGACAAGAGTATTGCCATTAGAAATGTTACCATTAGAAAATTAAATAGAGTTTTCATACAATATTATAAAAAATCAGCTTTAAAAGTATTATGAAGATAGACTATAGATGTCAGATGGAGCAAAATAACGTCATTTATTCTAAAGAAACTGACAATTACCTAATTCCTCTAAAATATTAATGATTTTATATAATGCCCAAAGTTTAATAACTTTATACTGATTAATACCGATATGGGACGCAATACAGCAAACTCGTCAAAAGATATACAAAATAAAACGAATAGCTTTGTAAAAAAATCCCCCTTGACTAGAGTATCGTCAAAAATTACAAAAGCTATTAAAAATGTAAAGTTAGAGTATATATTTCTTTCAATTATATTATTATTCGGTTTCTTCTTAAGAATTTTCAAATTAGGCAAACCTTCTCTCTGGGTAGATGAATCAACTTCTGCCATCGCCTCTAAAATGATTCTAGCGAAAGGATTTCCAATATTTGATTCTGGATTATTATACAGCAGGGCATATCTATTCCATTATTTGCAATCTTTTTTCTTATTGTTTGGACAGACAGATTTTCTCATTCGTTTGACCTCTGTAATAGTAGGACTCCTAACTATTCTTCTTGTATACTTTATCGGGAGGGAATATTCTAAATCAGGAGGGTTAATATCTGCATTATTTATGAGTGTATTCTATCTTGAAGTATTCTATTCCAGACAGGCAAGATTCTACCAGTTATTTCAGTTATTGTTTTTCTTATCAATTTATCTTTTATATAAATCAAAGAGAAATCCAAAGTTCCTATATACCTCACTGATAGTATTATTTATCACCATAAATGTTCAAATTGCGGGCTTAGTCTTAACTCCTTTTTTTATTATTCATATTTTGATTTATAGCAAGAAATGGAGAAAATATTTTGCCATAGTCCCCTTAGTTCCACTTATAGAAAAATTCATGCCAGCGAGGGGGCTTTCAACAGATTCTGCTAGCTCTGCAGTAAACTATGTCAGTAAATATGCGGCATACACACACAACCTAATTTATATGATTATTCTGTTTTCCCCGGGTGTAATCTGGGGTTATTTCAAAAAGAAAAGACTAACTTCACTTATTGTTTTGCCCTCAATTATTCTTTTAATAGGAATATTTCTTCTTCAAACATTTGCCCTAAGATACATCTATTTCATGGTCTTCCCGTTAATACTGTATTTTTCCTTATTTATGTCGTTTTTGTATGAGAGATATGGGAGGATGATTTTACTAGTTATTTTGGTATTATTGATTTTTCCTTCTAACTTTGTTTTTCCATATACCTCTGTTAATATCTTAAAGCCAATTGACTATTCTTTATATGATTCTTCCGCCCCAACTACGAATTACAAAAATTTACCCCTAGATTTATTGGCGGATTTAAAAAATCCTCAGAACATCCTAGTCTCTTATTTCTCTTCAGATGTGGAATGGAATATCCGTAAGCCAGATTATGTCTTGCCCTTTTCAATGGACGGGAGAGGTTATGATCAGATTTCATATAATAATTCAAAAGGAATTTTGGTGGATAGATACTCTGGTTCTCCTATATTAGATTTTAAGCCAGAAAATTCTTACTACGTCTTAGCGGATAGATTTTCAGTTAGCAAACTTAAACCCTCTCAAAGAGAATTTTTAAGGAGCTTAACAAAAGGATGTACAATTCCTTACGAAAATTTTGATTTGAGGATTTTTTCCTGCTTTCTGGATAATTAGTTGGAATAAAACTTTTAAACAAATTATACACTCACTCTTTATGAGAAAAATATTTTTGGTTTTGATTATGGGTTTGTTTGTTTTTTCTATTGCTGGTGTCAGTGCAACGACACTTATTAACGGAGTAATTTATAGTAGTAATCATATTACATTTGTTTCTGGTGCAAACGTTAGTATAGCGTGCACTCATAGAGATATAATTAATTATAAAAATTCTATTAGCATTTCTGATGGTTCTTATGGTGCAAGTTTTTTGGAAAGTAAATGCGATGAGGGAGATTCTGTAACTGTTATTGCTAGTAAAGGGGATTTGTCTGGAATTAAAACGAAGGTGGTTCAAAATAAAATAGACTATCCTGGGGTTAGTGTAAATCTTGCAGTTGTTAATGTAGCAATGACTCCAGAATTCGGATTTTTTCTTGGAACCCTAACTCTAATCAGTGTTGTTGGAATCTTCTTCGTAGTTAGAAGGGATTGAAAACTCTTAGAAACAGACTTTCTTCTAATAGATAGTTAATCACAATAAACCTTTTAAAGCAGGATATGATTGATTTTTTATGAAAAAACAAATCACATTATTTTCAGTATTTATGATAGTCGTTATTATGAGCTTCTCTGTATCCGCAAGTACGTCATATATAGATCTTTCCAATATTAAAGACACCGTAGTTGGAGGGGTTATTTATAGTAGTGGATCTTTTACTACAGTACCGGGTGCTAATGTGGCAATTACCTGCGAAGGAGTTACTAAGGAAACAGTTAGCGATTCCATTGGGGTGTATTCTGTACAATTTACTCCATTTCAATGTAGTCTTAATGATGTTGTAACAGTTATCGCGAAAAAAGGAGATTTATCAGGAGTTAAAACTGCTCCCGTTAATGACTATGGTTTAACTGTAAATTTAGCTATTGTTAATGTCCCAATGACCCCAGAATTTGGATTCTTTTTTGGAACCCTAACTCTAATTAGCGCTGTTGGAATCTTCTTCGTAGTTAGAAGAGATTAGATGAGTGGTTAGTTTCTAGCAATATTATTTATGTAATGTGATTTGTCCAGTGAGATAACCTTTTGAAGAGATATGATTATATGTCATAAATATTCTTATGAAAATTATCTATTCCATATGAGTTCTTTTTGTTTTCGTTTAATCCCTAAATCTTACTCAATACTAAGAAACAATCAAATTGGGACGCTGAATAACTGCCTATATAAATTACTCTTTAATTAAAAAATCATCCATAACACCAAACCCTTTAAAATATATGTCTCCTCTGGTGGGAGTCATTCCATATTTTTTCTGAATTTTAAATCTAAATTTATTGCCTGATTCCATATAATGCAAAATTCCATCTTTATCTTGAGTAGATTTAGGTGTTCCTTGGGGCTTAAATCCGTTAGCCATGTTTATAGTATATGTAATTTCTTCAGGCCTGAGATAGGAATATTTCGCTAGGTATTTTGCACCTATCGGAGAATGCAAACCTTTAGAATATCTGAGCCATCCACCGGAATCTCCAAGATAAAACCTCATATCAAGACTATTTTCTGCATAATTCAGATTAATCACTCCAAGATATAATTCATCTACCTTAGATAAGTCGAAATTTATATTATAATCGGTCCAATGGGAATAATAATTCTCCGAAAAATTAGCATTAAATCCCACGACTTTATTCTTCCCGTCTTGGAATAGCCTTGCGTTGGATCCATATTTTTCCATAAAATCTGCATCAAGATTTTCTTGTGTCTGCTGATTTGCGCTATAAATCATAATCGGGGTTGCTGTCGCAATTGCGTCAAACTCAATATTATTTTCTTTTGTATATGTAAAAGAGTCATAATTGCAAAATCTTAATCGTAATTTACTAATCTCTCCTGTTTGCCCCGCTCCTTCTAGTTTTGCTTTATGATTATTCGCAACAAATGATGACCATCCATCTTCTTGATTTTTTCCTAATTTTAAAGATAATTTATACCACCCTCCGTTTGAAAACTGATATAATCGAACATTTTCATGTTGATTTGATGGTACTTTTAACTTTCCTCTAATATCATGAATATCGTTTATATTGTATCGTTGGCCTGGAGTTAGCGGAAGATCTATGGCCCGACTTTTCCCATGTTCTAATCCAGCTAAATTCATTTCATAACTAAATTGTCCTTCATATGGATTTTCCTGAATTATCGCCACATCGTTTGATAAATTGGAACTACCTACTTTTCTCCAAGTATTTTCCCCCGATTCGGCATCGGATAATATCTGTTCTAAGCTCGTTTTGGCACCAATGTGATAAGAAATATCTCCTATATTATCACTATCATCTTGTGATTTTCCAGTTATATCAATAAATGAGTTTTCCTTTATATTTCGGACTAAATCACTTTGAGAAGGATGAATTAGTATTTTATCATTTGTAATATATTCTACTGTTTGAGGACTTCCTCCGATATCTATTTCAGCATAAGGTACTGCTTCGTTAAAAGTAATAGAAATATTTCTTAAGTCTTTGTCGTAATTAACAGATTCTACTATAGGGGGAGTGACATCTAGATTAGTTATAATTTCTAGCTCTCCACTTGCATTTTTAATTACCTTAAAGTGATCTTCATATAAGTTTCCTGCAAAATCATTAATTTTAATGTCCTTAACTTCGTCTATTTTTACTATTATCTCTTGAGGATAGGAAGAAACTCCGCAATTATCATAAGAGGCTCCAGAAACTATAATATTACCTTGACTGTCTTTAAATGGTTTATCAAATGTGAAAGTTAACGGTGTTCTATCTAAAATTACATCAAAAGTTTTTGTTGATGAATGGCTATATTCATCTGTAGCAGTGACCTGAACAGGATTATCATTTTCTTTCCATTGGGTTGTATATTCTAATGGATTTGTTACTTCTGGGTATAATTTCCCGTTTATTTCTGCGGAACTTTTAGATGGGTCTTTTACATTCACCTTTAATACATAGTTGGGGTCCTTGGTGCAAATTTTTTGAGCCCCATCTTTATTATATATACTAGTCTCATTCATCTCATTGTAATATCGACTAAATTCTACCATTATCCGTGGGGGCATACTGTCATAAAATGTTTGACCCCTAAAGGCTTCTCCTCTATTCCCTGAGCTATCTGTTGCATAACAAGTTATATCATTTGTACCTTGATGGAGATATATAGGATTTGCCCAACTGACCACTTCAGGACCAATTTTAGAAATTGCTTTTGGATAGCCATTACACTTAATATCTTTTACAGAATAAGCATCTTGTGCTGTTCCTGTTATCTTTAATTGATTGTTTTTTATAGAAGTGGGGGTGATGATTGATTTTGAAAATGGATTCACAGTTATACTAGGACCTAATGTATCTTTTATAATTGTAGTCACAAGTTCGCCTGGAGTTCCATCATGATTTGTGAAATCTGTAGTTATTTTATTTAATCCTTCGAAAAGCGGTATGTCTCGCTTGAAATAACCGTTTGAATTTATAGACTGAATCTCATTATTTATTGTTACATAGGGGTTTGTTGTGTTGAAAACAAAGCCTTCATAAAAATAAGTTTCTTTATTCGTAAATGTATTTTTTGGAGGGTGATTAACACATATAAAAGCATTTTCTTTTATTGATGAGTTTGAGGGAGACTTTGGCTCTGAAAATTCTGTTGAATCTCCGGTATCAGAATTTCCAGATATTCTAAATAGAAGTGTTGAACTTGGATCGATCGTCGTTGCGAAAGAATTTGCACAAAGAGTTCTGCCACATACATTTGTAGTTCTTGCAGAATTCACTAACTTATATCTTCCAAAATTTTCCTGCATTTGTGTAGTATAAAAATCATAATAGGGGCTAGATTGAGTCCATGCTATGTAAACAGTTTTATCTGCTGCTTGAACAACTTTTTCGGGGATAGTTACATTAGTTACCAAAGTAGCTAATCCTAATGTTAGAGCTGTCTTGACTAATTTATTTCTCATCTTCCTTTTTATTTAATATAGTTATTTATATATAAACTTTTATATATATAAGAAGACATTTAGAATAAGCATATATTTTGAAAAATCGTTTTCATTATAAATGTGTAAATAAAGTGTGCGATATTTCACTCATGGGAGAAAACTACAAAAAAACGCGTTGTGGATTATTATTGATAATTTTATTTTTAAGCGTGAATATTTCAGCCATCAGCAACGAGACTATAAGCTTCGAGGGAGCAGGGTGGCAGGTTTTCAATATAACTATTGGGTATTCTCATATAAATGATTTTACTTTTGACATTTCTGGGAAGGCATATAATTCGTCGTATCCTTCTAATGTAACTGTTAGTTTTGGGAATGATTCAAATGTAGGATGGTCATATATGCCTTATAATTCAAGCATAGCTGAAAATGCAAGTTTGATTGAATTTTCTTGGTCTACTAGTCCGTCTACTGCACAAATTGATTTTATGAGTGGAAATGTCGATGGAACTTATTTAGCTCGACTAACAAATAACCTTTTTACTAAATCTGGTGCCTCTAGCAATGGAAATATCGCGATTGGATCGGCAGATAATATTAATGCGCAAGTTTTAGAAATAATAACAGATAATTCCTCTACTCACGCATTTTTACCTTTTATATCTCCTCTTGCCGGTGGATATGCAGGACTTTATTTGACAAAAGGAGGGTCTACCTATTATTGTAATAGTGATCATAATTTTTCCGCTGTGGTTTCTTGTAATTTGACTTTAGCCGAAGCTTTAGTCCCTGAGCATCTAGCAAGAGGAGCAGATATTATAAATTTTAGTTGGCTTGAACCAGTGAGTAGTCCAAGCATAGTTAGTGCTATAAATTCTAGGCTTCAAAGTTGTGGGGTTCCTTGTAATGTTTCAATTAATGTTAGTAGCGCAACTGCGGGAAATATTACGTTCTCAGAATTTGCGGTTGTTGGACCTGAACCTCCCGCCAATATTTCAATAATTTCTGAAAATTCTACGTATTATCAAATAAATATATCTTCAGAGGCAAACTTAACTAGTGTTAAATATTCCTTTGGGAAAATACCTGTAGTTAATATTATTCCTATTGTTGCCAACGATGATGAGCCTATTTTAACTGCAAGTCAACGAATTAGATATAATATTCTTATTGATAATCTTGCCAGCGCTTGGGATAACTTAACAAACTATAGTCACCCGCTAAATTTTACTTTCTATCAAAATCCGAAAGTTATATCTGATTATTCTATAGGGGAAAATAATTTTCTGACATTTTCGTCCAATGCTTTTATTTTAGCAGAAACTCTTGATTCCTCACCGGGTCCTAATATTAATGTTATATTAGATATTCATGATTATTTTCCTAATGAAGGTGCTAGCAATTTAAGATCACCTGCTATTTCTGATAATGTAATTGGAAAGGTGTATATGAACGGCTTTTCGGACAGTAATAATAAAACTTCTCAATATTTTTATTACAATGAAATTCTTATGAATACGCTTCTCCATGAACTTGCGCATACTTTTATCTTTTATCCTCAAAGTAACGGCAGTAAATTATTTTACACTGATCATCCCGCAAGTTTTACTAATATATCAGGTTTTGAAACATATAATGTAACAAAATCCCCAACAGGCAGCGAAGGTTATTATGAAATTTATTCTATTTTAAACCAGTTAAGAGTTTATATTGGAAAAGCAGATATTGGAAATGTCTCTCCCCTTCTTTCACCTTTGGATAAGATGTTGCTTGGAATTTTAAGTTATCATGAGGATGAGAACTATACATTTTACAATGCAAATATTACATGGGAGAGTGATAGATATAATGTTAGTGAAATTACTCCTATAATATATAATAATACATACGACATATATATTGTTGCAAATAGAGATATTGAATTTTGGGATGTCAGGTCTGATTCGACAAAAATTGACATGGGGACTAGTACTTCGTTTTTGATTCCAAAGGCTAGTCAAGGAGATAGTGCTTTATGGGTTTTTGCAGGAGATATAGGACATCCAGATTATTTTAAAGTGTTTAATAATAATGCTTATTCAACTAATCAGACTATTATAAATTCTATTTTTTCTGTTAATCTTATTTCTCCCTATGATACCCTTTCTTCGTATGACAATAGCCCAACATTTTATTGCAGAGCATACGGAAATATTTCCAATATTACATTATATACCAATATAGGAGGGTGGGGAATAGGGGCGAATAATCTTAGTGGAGGAATTATTAATTATACTATTTCTAATCTTAATCCTGGTACATATAAGTGGAATTGTTTAGCTTATAATGGCACAAATAATTATTTATTTGCTTCAAATTATACATTCACTATTTTGGGGAGCGTGCCCCATACTACACTAGGGATTCCTAAAAATGCTTTGCATACTAGATTGACAAATATAAAATTTGCCTGTAATGCTTCTGATGAAATGCAACTAACTAACATGTCCCTTTATGGAAACTGGTCAGGAGGATGGCATGCTAATGAAACTGTTAACGTTTCCGGCACATCAAATTCTACAATTTTTACGAAAGTATTGCCTGAGGGGACTTATGAGTGGAATTGCAAATCAATAAACAACTTAAGTAGCTCTGCCTTTGCTTCTTCTAATAGAACTCTTATAATAACAAACTTAACGGTGACATTTAATTCATCTAAATGGGATATGTCTGAAACAACTAATTTTTCGAATAAAACAGTGGATGAGTTGAGAAATTTATCTTACGTCAGATTTAAAAATTCTTTAGGGAGGATTTCTTTTAAAAATAATCTTTCAATTTTAAGGAATCTTGACATCAAAAATAAAATCAATATAAAAAGTAACTATATTTTTATTAATTCTAGTGCTCTGCCTGAATTCGATATCTCCGCGAACCTAACATTGTTTGGTTTAAACTTTAGCAATGTATATGTTTTGCGAGATGGTACAAATTGCACAAGTTGTGTTATTTATAATTACAGTGGGGGTGTTCTGAATTTTGGGGTTAATGGATTTAGTACTTATTCTGCTGGGGGGCTACCGACTTGCTCGGATGGGGTTATGAATGGGGATGAAACTGGAGTAGATTGTGGTGGATCTTGTAGTGCATGTAATAGCGGAAGTAATAATGAGAATTCTGGTGGTGGTGGAGGAAGCGGAGCTAGTATTAGTCCTATTGTCGAACATAAGGATATACAAGTGATAATTCCTGAGAATATTACAAGGAAAATCACAAATGATACAATAATTTTTATTTATCTAGAAAATCCCACAAATGGGCTGAATTTAACTGGATTAAATCTAACTGTCAGTTCAAATATCACTAATTTATCAGTCATGCTTGATAGATATTATATAAAAAATATCAGCGCAGGAGAGACACAAAAAATAAATCTATCTATTAATGGTAGCAAGGGAGAATATGAGATTAATTTTAGTATTTATATTGAGAGTTTAAATATTACTAAAGTATTCACAATGAAAGTTAATCTAACTAAAGAGGATTATAATGAAGCTGTTGTTAAAGATGTAAAGCAGATAGATAGTGAATCAAGAAATATATCTTGGATATGGATTATAATTGGAATAGTTGCCTTAATTTTGATATTTATATTCGCTAAAAAAGGATGGAATAATATCTCAACAAAGAGTAAAGACAGCATAGCTATTGCTACGAATTATATTATGAATTTGGAAAAATCCCCTAGTTCTTAATACCCGAAATCAGGAAACTAATCAGTGTATTTAAAAATGTTCTTTCAGCTTAAAATATATGGCTTTACCAAAAGGATTCAAGGAGTTTTTAGTTAAGGGATTTATCTTAGCTAGCTTGTTCGTATTAATTCAACTAATCACAATGGGGCTCGTCGCCAAAACCACCCTCCCCGGGAATCTAAAGCTCTTTGCAATGGATGACCTAGCAGAAGCCGCAATTTTTATGTTAGCTATCTTTATTGGATTAAATAGGGATAAAATTTTGAAAATTAAAAGCTATTCTGTCGGAATCAAGACAAGAATCTCATCAGCAGCCTTAGTCATATTGGGGTTATCTGTTTATTTTGCATATAAGATATTTTTAATAACAAATATAGGATTGACTGCTAGCCACATCTATTCCCTTACAATAATAGAATATTTATTATTATTCATAACCTTATTTTTTCTTATTAGCCTAGTTTTTGGATTTAAATTTTGTAAGGATTTTTTTAAGGAATTCAAAGCTGGAATATTTTATGTTTTAACCGGAACAATAGTAGTATATTCACTAACAAGAGAGTTTCAAAAACTCTGGGTTTACCTTAGCGGATTTGTAGGAAACTCTATTCATTATCTCTTAGGATTAATCGGAACCTCTTATCTTTATTATGTGAGGGACCTACCTATCATCTCTTTTAACGGCTTTACCATAGGCGTCGCACAAACCTGTTCTGGAATTGATTCTGTTTTATTATTTACCGGATTATATCTAGGTATTCTAGCCTGGGACTGGAAATTGATAAATAAGAAAAAAGCCATTGCCGTATATTTTCCCGCACTCTTTGGGGTATTTGTCTTAGATATCATTAGAATTTTCTTACTAATACTAATTGGGGCTTATGTCTCGGAGAGTTTTGCCTTACATACATTCCATACCAACGCTGCATCATTCCTTTTTATTATCTATTTCGCACTATTCTGGAAATTTAGCTATAATTGGATGAAAATTAAAAATAAGTAGTATACTTTTTTCACAATAAGATTTAAATAGTGATTTCATCCTTATTAAATAGTAACAAAATGAAAGACAAGACACCATATTCAGAGGCATATAAGAGAAAGTATTATACTAAAAAAGAAGTAGGCACACCTAATCTAATTAAAAAAGAAAATTTAGTAGTCCCCAAAGAAAAACCTATAAAAGAAATTCACAATATATTTCCTAAGAAGAGAAATATAAGATTAGAGAGAAAAATATTTGCTCAAAAACTAAAGAATGAAAAAAAATCTCGTAAGAAAGCACTAAAAGAGGCTAAAAAAGAGGCTAGGATGATAGCAAGGGAGAACAAAAGGGAACTAAAAGAATCAATTAAGCAAGTAAAGAAAAAAGAAAAACTCGTAAAGGAAAGAAGGAAAAAGAAAGAGAAGCTTTTCAAGGAGAAAATAAAAACCGAACTAGCTGAAGAGAAAATGAAGAGAATACTCCTCGAAGAAAAGATTAGAAAAAAGTTGGCTCAGGAGAAATCTAGGAATAGACCCAAAGAAGAAAATTTCGTAGAAGAAGCAAGGGATGTATTAACTAGCAAAAAGGCTTTGAAAATTGAAAAGTATGTAGTATTTCTCTTTTATTTATTAGTTTTTTTAGGAGCGGGATATTTCCTATTAATTAACACCAACCCTAATGCCATACCAAACAGTTTTTATAATTATGAACTATCCGCCTCTGATTCTATGATTTCTAGTAGTCTTAGGAGTTTATACCTAAAAGACCCAACGGCTCTGGGTGGCATAGCAGAAATCAACAATGAAAGTGCTAGAATGATTGTCTCCGAGAAACCTTTTAATTTTGTATTTAACCCAAAAAGAAAGATTGGGGAAAACGCAAGTGCAAACATTCAACTCTCCTTTATCAAATCCAATACAGAAATTTACCTAAATGACGAACTAATAATCCCTAACCTAGACGGTTTTGAAAGAGTTACAAACTTTAGCAATAAGGAGATTTGGGTAAGAGAAAATATGATAAAACCATTTTACATTAAAGAAAATAATACAGAAGATTTCATCTACGCAAACTTTCCCGGGAAAAGTATCTATTCTTTCGAAAAAATAAAAGGAGGAGCTCCAATAATCCCCGATTACACCAAAGAAGAAACTAGCATTAATAAATATGGAAGATTCAGGGGAAATCTAAAACTGGCAGTCTACGCCGAAGGGGACTTGAACATCAATTTTGTAAAGCAAGATTTAAATTGGTATATAGGAAAAGACGAGTATACCGTAAAAATAACAGACCCCCAAGGAAATGTCTATCTAAATGAAACCTACTGGGATGACGGGGATAAGAAAGACAGTGGAAAGGGAGATTTTAAACAAAATATAGATGTCAGAGGGAAAAACCTCCCAAAGAATATTTACTATGTGACATTTACTAGAGACAAGAATAATAAAGCGGCCGATTCAACAATAGGGAATATTAAAATTAATTCTAATAAAGTTTTAATTGTCGGGAAAAGTTTGCCCCTAAGAGAATTCAACTTTTATACAGAGGTTGGCACTCCCGAGAAGATTGGATTTTATTATTGGCATAACAGAAAAAATCAGAAGATAAAAGTTACCGGGACAAAAAATATGACAATTGATTTAAATGAGAGCTGGAAAGGGAAAAGATATGAAGAAGAATTAACGAGAGGTCAATACTCCTTTGAAGCCTCAAAAGGGGATTTATGGATTTATTCTAATGCTATTTCTCCCTCAAAAGAAAGCTGGTTTTACCTCCCAAAAGAGGGAGAAGATAAAATGATTAATCAAGATGTCATAGTTCTTAATAGGAATAAACTTAAGATTGACGGTGATGATATGGTTTATAATGGGACTATCGCTATCCATGAGGGCGAAAAGATAAGAGTGCAGGTTCTTGACGGATTAAAGACATATTTTAAAAATATAAAATTGGTGATATGAGATGGGAAATATAAAAAATTCTATTAGGATTATTGTTAATGGGGTTAGAAATATTGATTATTATAAGATTCTTCATCACTTTACCATCGGGATTGATTTTTTGTTTGCGATGTTTTTATTGATGAGCTATCTGGGAGATGCGATTAGTTCTTGGGCTGGGTTTATACCTTATTTCTTTTATTTTGTCGTCGCTATTAATACTCTATTTTTTGCTTCAAAGATAAAAAAGATTCCTGAGGAGGATAGGGATGAGTCGAGTATGATTTATTATTTCTCACATTTCTTTTTATTGAGTTTGGTTATTATTGCGGTTAATCAGTTTTTGAAGAGGCCTTGGATTATTTCGCATTTGAATTATATTAGTGCCTTGAGTGTTGCTTTTGGATTTCTGACGTTTTACGCTTATCGGGATCGGGTTGAGAGGGAGATTGAGGACGAGAGGGTTAGTGAAGAGAGAGCGGAGAAGAAGAGGTTGGCGGAGTTTGATTGGAAGTTTCCTTTTCTGAAGAGGTTTGATTTTTCTTATGGGTTTGAGAGGTTTTGGAAGGAGAGACGGTTTTTTATGTTGTTTTTGGCGGGGGTGTTTTGCCCGTTTGTGTTTTTGGGTCGGTTGCCGTATGTTTTGGGACGGTGGGGGTATGGGGAGGGGTGGTGGTATTCTTGGGGGTTGGTGGTTATTGTGGTGTTGGGGTTTGTGTTGAGAATAAGGTATATCGGTAGACTCCAATTTTGGATTGATGAGGCTAATTCGGTATTGGTAGCAAAAAGAATATCTGAAGGACTCGGACAAACATTAATGAATGGTTCACTCTATAGTCGAGCTTTTATATATCACCATTATTTTGGGTATTTAATAGATATATTTAGAAACGTAAATATTCATTTCTTAAGTAGAGTTATAAATACCCCATTTCTAATTATAACGATTCTCATAATCTATTATTTTGGAAAGTATATACAAAACAAAAGTGTCGGCCTTGGTGCAGCATTTTTATTTTGCCTTTCATGGATATCCATTAGTATGTTTAGAGAGGCTAGATTTTATGAGATGTGGATATCCGTATTTATTACATTTATTTTAATACTTTATGTAGCCCTCTCTATGTATTTTAAGGACAGAAATGTTTCCAGTTTTTTGAGTCATAATGCACATCTCTTAATTATATTGGCTATTGTTGGAGTTGTTAGCTATGATTCTCAAATGTTGACGGCATTTATATTATATCCGTTAATTTTACTAGGGGTATTTCTTTTTCTTTTTCAGGGAGATATTCAAGGAATTATCTTATCTGCTGGATCATTAGTAGTATTGACATTAGCTCTATGGTACAATTATGGGAGGTCTTTTCGTTTTTCCAATATATTAAAACAGACAATGGGGATACATACCACATCAGGGGTAACTATTTTTAGCGTTTGGAATTATATGATTGGAACAGGATATGGATATTTGATAATTTTTTTACCAATATTTATTTCAGTTTTTTTGGCATATCGAAAAAAGCTAAATATCTTGTTTATTTATGCATTTATTATATCGTGGTATTTTATTATAGCGTATCAGGGCTTTGGTCCAAAGATGATTCGTTTCTATTATCCAATTCTGCCATTTTTGTCAATTATTTCTTCGTACTGCATATTTTTATTTATGAAAACATATGGCAAAATGAAGATTATAAAATACATTGTAATTATCATGATTATTCTACTGATGACTGTATCGATTAGAAATAGCATAGTAGAAAGTAATTCTATACTGACAAGAACTTCTTACAATATGTTTAAAAATTATAATTCTGAAAGTGGACTTAATGTATTAAAGTCTCGTAAGGATATGGATACTTCAATAATTATTTCTGATGTAACGTGGTCATTGGATTATTACCTTAAATTTGGAAAGCTTGCAGACTTCATTGTTGTTGACACACAAAAAAGACAATTTCATAAAAATAAAATTAATCCTGTAGCAAATATTAGTGAAATTGATTACCAAGAAATAGGCAAACTGAATAAATCAATATACATTTTATTTCATTACCCATCATATAGAACTAGCTATCAAGCAAAAAAAGAAGTTGAAAGAGCAGGCGGAAAACAAATCTATAGAAAAGGAAATCAGTTAATTTATTATATACGCGGTTAATTTAGTTTTATTAAGTGTTGTTGCATATAACTATCATTATCATGCAAAATTAAGAATGTCTTAGAAAATATTATTGACATAGAATGGTCTTTTTCTTAAATACCTTATAAAACCAAATTATTTTAATTTAATAATTAAGGAAAAAGGTATTGGAGAAATTGATGCATCGGGAGATGCGACAGGATATAGTTTATCTATTAAAACTCATTATCAAACTTATGCTTCAAAATTAAAAGAAAAATCTAAAGTTGCCGACGGTAAAAAGAA
>VAPK010294556.1_pt1 | contig 17759 bp, 16 predicted proteins | sample 3395031 | NCBI WGS metagenome assembly VAPK01 (sample SAMN08290443, study PRJNA428436) | hydrothermal vent metagenome | isolation source: Deep-sea hydrothermal vent chimney 1 | place: Pacific Ocean: Juan De Fuca Ridge
ATGGTATGCATGAGTACCTGCTGAATCCGTTGTAATCCAGTCATCTAGCCCTTCTTGATGTACTAAATGTCGAAATACTCCCTCAGCGGTAGGTGAACGGCAGATATTGCCCATGCAAACAAAAACAACAGATATTTTATTTTTAGACATTTAAACTCTCGTAAATTTCGATAACTATTCATTACTGATAATGTCTTCATTAATATAAAGAAGGCATATTAATAGGAGAATTTAGCACTTTTTGCTAAAAGATTACAAACTCAATATGGTCGTTCTGAAGAGGTAGTACTAACACCTGATAACAAAGCAATATTTAGCTATTGGCGATTAACCTCATCTAGACCACCTCTGCTTTAATTAATCCCAAAATAAGCAAACAATAAGGTAAGATACTGTTTTTAAAGATTTTAACAGGATTCACATGTCAGACACGCTCGAACTTACCAAAGATTTAATCTCACGCCCTTCATTAACGCCAGAAGATAGTGGATGCCAAACTCTGATAGCTGAACGTTTGAATAAAATTGGCTTTAAAATAGAACATATGCGCTTTGGTGAAACAGATAATCTTTGGGCACGTCGTGGTTCTGACGGCCCATTATTCATTTTCGCAGGCCATACTGATGTAGTACCAACAGGCCCGGAAGAGAATTGGAAATACCCTCCTTTTGAGCCAACGATTGATAGCGGTATTCTTTATGGTCGCGGTACCGCCGATATGAAGGGTTCTATTGCTTGCATGTTGACCGCTTGTGAACGCTTCATTGAAAAGAACCCGGAACATACAGGTAGCATTGCTTTTTTGATCACCAGTGATGAAGAAGGCCCGGCACATGATGGCACGGTAAAAGTTATTGAAACACTGGAAGCACGTAATGAAAAAATCGACTGGTGTTTAGTTGGCGAACCATCAAGTACCGATAAAGTTTGTGATGTTATAAAAAATGGTCGCCGTGGTTCACTGGGTTGCACTTTAAAAGTGAAAGGTAAACAAGGGCACGTTGCTTATCCACACTTAGCAAAAAACCCCATTCATGAATTTGCGCCTGTTTTAAAAATATTGACTGAAACAGAGTGGGACCAGGGAAATGAATTTTTCCCAGCCACAACATTTCAAGTTAGCAATATTCATTCAGGCACAGGGGTAACCAATGTCATCCCGGGGGAATGTGAAGTTATATTTAACTTTCGCTTTTCAACAGCAATAACCGATACACAAATTCGTCAGCGAGTTGAAGCATTACTAAATGAATATAATATTGAATATGACATTGAATGGGCATTATCAGGACAGGCCTTTTTGACCGGACGTGGCGACCTGGTTAATGCAACTCAACAAGCCATTAAAGATACTTGTGGAATTGATTCTGAGCTTTCAACAGCGGGTGGTACTTCTGACGGACGTTTTATTGCACCAACAGGCGCGCAAGTTGTCGAGCTTGGCCCCTTAAACGCAACTATACATCAAGTAGATGAATGTGTTGCCGTAGCAGACTTAGAAACCTTGTCTGATGTTTACGAAAAAATACTAAGTAACTTGCTAACATAAAATTAGTTATCGTATTACGCTTTGCAAATACGACATAACGGAAAAACAAATGCAAACACAAACTGAATTTTTAAAACTACGAACCCACTTAGAACAACTTATTATTGGGCAAAAGAAATTACTTGATCGTTTGTTAATCAGTTTATTAACCGGCGGTCATGTCTTGCTTGAAGGCGCACCGGGCTTAGCCAAAACAACTGCCGTTAACACACTCGCCAGCGGAGTACATGCAGGCTTTCAACGCATACAATTTACTCCCGACCTTATGCCGGGGGATTTAACCGGTATAGATATTTTTGACCCCGAAGCACATCAGTTTAAATTTGTTGAAGGCCCCATCTTCCACGAAATTGTATTGGCTGATGAAATTAATCGTGCTCCGCCTAAAGTTCAATCTGCTTTATTAGAGGCAATGGCTGAACATCAAGTCACTGTCGGTGGTGTTACCCGGAAGTTGCCCGATTTATTTGTTGTCATGGCAACACAAAACCCTCTGGAACAATCGGGCACATATCCTTTACCGGAAGCCCAACTGGATCGTTTTTTATTACACATTAAACTTGATTACCCAACTCCTGAAGAAGAGTTAGAAATTCTTAAATTAGATCGCAAACTTCATTACGGGGAAGATAAAGCAACACTTAAATCCCCCATAACACCCGAGACAGTATTAGCTGCACGTCGTGAAGTAGCCGATATTCATGTCGATGAAATGTTAGAGAAATATATTGTTTCCATTGTTACCGCAACAAGAAGCCTTGGCCACTGGCATAAAGACTGGTCAGATATTTTAATTGCAGGTGCATCTCCCCGTGCTTCAATTGCTCTGCTACGCGCATCCAGTGCATTGGCCTATTTGGATGGTCGTGACCATGTCACGCCTGATGATATTTTAGAAGTTGCAGCCGACGTATTACGTCACCGACTTGTTTTAGATTACTCAGCACTTGCAGCAAAAATATCAGCAGATGATATTATTGCTCATCTATTATCTGAAATACCTATTCCATAAGATTAAAGCGCTTAGCTGTGTTAACAATAATTCAACAACTTAAAAAAGCCAGGCAATGCTCATTCTTTAAGCTTGATAAAAAAACTCAACAGCCTTTAATTAACAATGAAGAAATACTTGATCTATTATTGCGAGTTCAAGGCAATAAAAAAACACGTCAATATAAAACCGATATTGCCTTTCGCCAAATTGGTGATGTCCGCTCCATTTACCGCGGCCACGGCATGGACTATGAAGAAAGTCGACGTTATCAACCCGGAGATGATCCCCGTTACATGAATTGGCAGCTCAGTGCGAGAACAGGCCAGCACTATATGAAAATCTTTCGTGAAGAACGTCAGCCAGGCATTTTTATACTGCTGGATCGTCGTCACTCAATGCGCTTTGGTACACAACAGCGCCTTAAAATAACCCAAGCAGTACGAGCCGCTGCAATAGCTGCTTTCTCTGCACAAGAGAATAACTATTCAATTGGCGGTGTTATTTTAGATAATGATATTGAATGGTTTAAGGAAAACAAAAGTAAACAAGCGGCTTTTAATTTTATACACCAGGCTGCCCGCCCTGCTACACCTGTATTTGATCAACAGCTAATAGAACCGGACATGTCCGATGTCTTACGCATGCTTAATGAGATATTAACTATCGGTTCAACAATTTATCTCATTAGTGATTTTCAGGATTTAGATGAAAGCAGCCAGTCAACTTTATTACAACTTTCAGCCTTACATCAGATACACGCAATTCAAATCACTGATCCAGCAGAAGTTAAGCTACCCAGAGCAGGCGTTATCAACCTGAAATCTTCAATATCCAGTAAACAGCAACAACTGGATTCCAGCTCTTTATACCAACAGGAAAACTACCAGTCTGCAGCTGACGATTATTTTACAGTTAAAAAATCATTGTTTGAAAATATAGCCATTCCATATCAAACAATTCTTACCACAGTTGATGAAATTGAACAACGAATAGTATTCTAACCATGAACCAGGAAACGAGCACATTAAAAAAAATAGATGGCATATACGATATTCAACCGCTTATCGAGCCAGCACTTAGTTTGCTGGAAACAGCTTTGTTAAGTTTGTTGTTAATATCACTCATTAGCCTGATATTATATTTTACCTGGAAAGTTTTATATTCAAAAAAATCCATTGCAAAAAGTAAAATAAAAAAATTACGTGACAAGCACTCAGAAAACAAAATTAATACTCATGATGCTATTTATCAACTTTGCCTTATTACTAAACAGGGCTTAAAATTAAAAAAACTCAATAACGATACTCTTTTACCAGATAAACTAACGTCTAAAAAACAACAATGGCAGAGTTTCATAAAAGATATTTCCATCTTACGCTATAAAAATAATTCAGAATCACATATTGATATAAATCAGCTATTTTCAGATAGCTTGTTCTGGCTAAAAGTATGGCCATGAATAATTTTTTAATTAATGGAACAAACTATGAGTTAAGCCAGCCTGAATGGTTATGGCTACTCGCTTTATTTTTCCTGATAAATATCATTTTTAAATTAATTAAAAATAAATACATCAGTCAATCTGCTCCAGCCAGCTTGACAGATATTTCGTCAAAGCAACAACTTATGCACCCGCTACTCAACTTGCTCGCTCTAAAAGAAGATTCAATACAACTTAAATCACCCATTCGAATATTCCATTATTTTATTTTCGCCTTACTTATTTTAGCATTAACCCAACCGGTTCGAATTGGGGAAAGGTTACCCGAGCCACCACAAGAACGTGATATTGTTTTTATTGTTGATACCTCTGTTTCCATGATACTTCGTGATTACATACTGGACGGCGAGCGCATCGATCGCATGAGTTTATTAAAAGTTGTGTTAGATGATTTCATTGTAAAACTTAAGGGAGAAAGAATGAGTATTATTGTTTTTGGAGATAATGCTTACACTCTCGTTCCTCTCACATCAGACCAGTTATTATTACGTAGAATGTTATCTCGAGTACAAGCCACCATGGCAGGTCGATTTAATGCGATTGGTGATGCCATTGCGCTTGCCGTTAAACAGGCAACTCAAGAAAATGAAAAAACAAAAACCACAAACAAACGAAAACGGATTCTTGTTTTATTAACGGATGCTGATCAACCTACTGGAAACATAGAGCCCGACATTGCTGCAAAACTTGCAAAAAACGCAAAGCTCCCTCTTTATACCATTGCCATTGGCGCAACCAGCCTTGCCGCAGAAGAAAGTCGTTTAGGTGGTTTGCTTTACTCACCAGTTGATCTGAATTTAATTCAACAATTATCGTCTATAACAGGTGCGAAAAGTTATCAGGCAGGTAATCCAAACGCATTAAAAAATGCCATTCAGGAAATTAATTTACATGAAACAAACAAACGTAAAATTAAAGTGCAATATTTTCGCCAGCCACTCTATTTTTGGCCGCTAATAGCCGCCTTTATTTTATTTACTTTTTCTCAGTTATTCGTTGCACTAAAAAGCATCTCCGTACAACATAGAAAATCTAATCGGCAGCCGCAAGAATGAACGCCATCTTTTATTTACAGGATATTTACTGGCGTGAGCCTCTCTGGCTATTACTGTCTTTTCAACCAGTTATAATTATTCTATTAAAGAAATTTATTGAAAAAAATAATATCTCGCTTTATGTTGAGAATAAATTACAGCCTTGGGTTATTTTTCCTGCTCGTTATACCGTGTCAAAACAAATATTCAGTAAAAACTCTGCCTACCTGCTTGCCTGGCTATTCTTTTCTATTGCGCTGGCTGGCCCCAGAACACCTTTAAGCCAGACGGATAAAGAACAATTCTATGGCGCAAACATTATGATGGTTGTTGATCTTTCTCGCTCAATGAAAGCAATGGATATCAAACCAACCAGGTTACGCAGAGCAAAGACTGAAATCTATGAGTTTTTAGAAAAAGCAAAAGATCATCGTATCGGTCTTACTGTATTTTCAGCGCGCCCCCATTTATTTGTTCCTTTGACTTCAGATCATGCTGTATTACAAACATATATTGAATCACTCGATAAATTAAGTTTTCCCACCATGGGCAGCAATCCCGTTGATGCTATATTATTTGCACAAAATGAACTTAAAAAGTTAAAAGGTAATTCTGCCATCCTCTTACTTAGCGATGGTGATTTTAGCGATATTTCAAATCAGCAGATAAAACAACTGAAAAAAGAAAACATACCTTTATATATTCTTGGTATAGGAACTCCCGAAGGTGAAGCTATTCCTTTAAAAGATGGAACCTGGTTGAAAAATGAGCAGCAATATGTTGTTTCAAAAATGAATGTTGAAATTTTGGAATACCTTGCAGCACAATTAAATGGAACGTATAGCCCCCTCTATGATGACAATAGTGATTGGAAAATACTATATAATCAGGGAATTGCTCGCCATAACACAGCAACAAATATTGATGGCAAACATCAGATATTATGGGACGAGGCTTTCTTCTGGTTTCTTATCCCGTCAATGTTTCTCTTTTTATTTTCTTTAAGTCCCTATCGCATACAAATTTCTAAAAATATCGTTATATTTCCTCTAACATGCATCATTTTATTCTCCTTAACAGAGAAAGATGTAAGTGCACTTGAAATAGGTCAAAGTAACGAACAATTCGCTTACCGCGCATATATGAAGGGTGACTACTCCACAGCAGAAAAATATTATAAAAATATAGGCGAGCACCGTGCTTATCATAGCTATCTTGGTCAGGCTAATAGTTTATATAAAATGGGACATTATCAGGAAGCTATTCAACAATTTACTTTTGCTATATTAAATTCAAAAAGTGATACACAACGTGCTAATGCTTTATATAACCTTGCAAACAATTATTTTAGAACAGGCAGTTTTTCTTTGGCTATTAATACTTATAAAGATGTTTTGCGTTACCAGCCAGAAAATAAAGCATGTTTGCACAATCTGAATGTCAGCAAAATATTAAAAACAAATATAGAGCTTCGACTAAAAGAAGAAAAAAAAATCATATCATTATCACGACAAGGTCGCGGCTCACAATCTTCAAGCATTGCTGATGGCACAGAGATCAATGAAAACACATCTGTATCTATAGGTGATGATGAAAACACACTGGATACGAATATACCATTACCCGAACTACCTGATATAAATGAAAATATGGTGAAAAAACTAATACTTTCCGGCTTAAAAAATATTAAACTTGCCGAACAAAGTCGTGTAACAACTCCGTATTCTGAAGTACAAAGCAGTAAAAATATTAATTTAATTCAAGCTCAGCAACAATTGAACGCAATAAGTGACTTACAACACTTGTTATGGAAACGTTTGTTTGAAATAGAAGAAGGCTTCCCTGCTCCTGTAGAAGAACCACGAACAATACCTGGTGTAAAGCCATGGTAAACATTCGGTTATTTCAGTCTGGTTTTATATTATTTATACTCTTGTTTAATAATATTTGTTATTCCTCTGAAAATAATATTAATTCAGAACAATTAGTATTATTTACAGATAAATCAGAAAGCATACTTGGCCGCCCTATTCGAGTTGATTTATATGGAATAGATCTTAAATCAAAAATTTCCGATATTAATCTTGCTGTTTTAAATGAAAACTTCGGCGTAGTTATTGATTACATAATAAATGATACTGGTGATAAACGCTGGCCGAACAAAAAAATACAAATTTTGAAATTTAAACTTTATCCTCGCAAAACAGGTTCTGTCCGAATACCAAAAGTTTCAACAAAAAATGTAAGTAGCCAGGAAAAAATGATTCTGGTTACAAAAGGAAAAACCAGCTCACCTTTAATAATTTTTATGAAGAATAAACCCTACGAACGTGAACAATTCATTGTTCATGTCAAAGTGCTATCAGCTGATTCGACCTCACGTTTATCAATTGATAAAAATCCGGTGTTCGAAGGTTTTTCAAGTATGCCATTGCCCTTTGAGCGCAGTAAAAATAAAGAAGGTGTGTACGTCCTTAAAATAGGTTGGGCTTTATCAGCCTTAAAAAGTGGAGATCTCAAGCTTAAACTTCCTCCCGTTGAATACAGCGTGAGCGGAGTTTCTCGTAAAAAATTCTTTTTACCTTTAAAAATCATAAACATCAAAGCATTACCTTTGTATCTTCCCCCTACTATCCCTATTGGTAAAATTTACATACAAAGTGAACTGTCAAAAAATGGATTATTCCTGTCAGATTCAATAGCCTACTGGAATATTAAGCTGACAGGTAATCTTAATAATAGTTATAAATTACCTCCCATATTGCGACAGGTAAAATCCAACTCACAGATTAAATTTCTACCAGTAAATTCAACACGCTCTAAAAAAGTTACAAATAATAGTTTAATAAGCATTGTAAACCACTCCATTCCTTTCAAAGCCTTAAACAGCAGATTTTTAACTTTCCCGGAAATACAGCTACAATATTTCGACCCCGTTAATGGAAAAATAAATACACTGACCCACAAAGCTAAAGGGATTTTTGTTTTAAGTATTTTATGGCGAATATTTTTCAGCCTTATTATAACTTTTATCTTTATTTATATTTTCAAACTAAGTTATAAAAAATGGAGATGCTTTAAGTTTTCACAAACAAAAAGAGAGCAAGCTATACAGGTATTACAAGACAATAAAGTTAAGAATATACGTAAATCAATAAGACTGTTAATTGAATCTGAGTGCTGGCCAAAAAATATAACGGTCACTCAGTGGGGTGAATACTGGAAAAATAAATACCAGGTAAGCAATGATTTTGATATTTTTATAGAAAGATTATCTTCTTGTTTTTATAGCACATCAGAAGAGCACAATGTAGATAGTTTAAGTTCGCAGCTACTGATTCTAATTAAGAATAAAAAAACTTGTAGCCACGCTACTACAAGTTAGCAATCGCAACCTCAATTGTTCGAATCACATCATCTTCAAGTTCTTTAGCAACTTTTTGCGCTTTACTTGGTCCAGCAACTTTACCTGGACGAACAAATAATATATGTGTTTCTTTATTCTTGCTATACAAGGTAATGTGTAATGGACATAATGCCAGCATACTAGGATCAAGATTACTTATTTTATTCGCATACCAACCGCTACAAAAAACCATACTACGAATACTTGTTAATTTATTTTGATTGTAATCATTGCCCCAGCGTTTAGCGAAATGTGATAAATTTTTACCTATGTTAGGTTCAAATAACACGTAATAACTATTATTTTCCAGAGCTGTAAAAACTTTTTTATAAACTTCATCCATGCCACCTTGCACAGTGCGATCATAAATAAGAGGGTTAACTCGTAATGTAGTACTTGATTTAACTTCCTTAGTAACATCTTGTGGCTCTGCTAATAATGTTGCCATTGGAATCAACAATAAAATACCGAGTAATTTAATCACTTTATACGCCTCAAATTCTAATTATTTATAATCTATTGATCTTTAAGTTTTTTCCAGGTTACTTCATCTCGAATATAACTGGGCATAGCATCTTCTGCTCGGACTGTTTTTTCTTGCAAATATAAATCAGCGGCTAATACCGCAACATCCTGAGCATGAGGAAAACATTCCGCTGTAAAACTGGTAATATTGACCAAAGTAGATTGATTAAGTTCATTTTGAAAACTATCCCAACCACTGCCCAGGCAATGCCATTCACCTTGCTTTTCTATCTTTGTTACCGGGCTGACTTTTTCTGCTGCCACTAATTTCATTAAGCCGGATTCAAGCTGATAGCAGCCCCAGTAGATCTCCTTCATTCGAGCATCAATTACACTGAGTACTTTTTCTTTCTTTTGTTCTCTAAAAGCTAATTGAGCAAGCGCAGCAAGGCTTGAAACAGGAACAACCGGCAAATCACAGCTAAAAGCGAGTCCCTGGGCAACACTGGTGCCAACACGAACACCAGTAAAAGAGCCCGGCCCACAATTAAAAGCTAAAGCATCAATTTGAGACAAAAAGATCCCAGCTTCTGCTAATAATTCATCCACCATCGGCAGAACACGTTCAGTATGCTGACGTGGAATAATTTCAAAGATTTCATGGCAATCACCCTGATCCATTAATGCGACAGAACAAGCTTCAGTTGCGGTATCAATTGCGAGAATTTTCATTAAAGATGCTACGTTTTAAGAAGGCCATAGCATACACAGTGCGCTGCTAGACGGCTAGTATTTAGCGAATGAAAATAGAGGGAGAAAAGAAAAAACGATATTTCAATAATATATAATATTTAGAAAGCCAGGCGACGGCGGCTATTACGACTATTAGATATGAATTCTTTAGTTGTCAGGGGTTTGACATCATCGAGTAACTCTTCTTTTAGCCCTTTTATCAATTTTAGTGCTTCAGATTCATTTTTTTCAGTTTTTTGTAAGGAAGTGGTTTTTAGCTTTGCTTCAACAACAGGAGCTGAAATTGTGGTCTTTTCTTCTACTATTAAATTAACACCATCATCAGTAAATTGGAATTCAACACCACCAATCATTAACCAGTCACCATCCTGAAGTTCAGCATGAGAAACAACCTCACCATTTAATTCAAGCGATGCTTCACTTTCAGAGGATTTAATAATAAAACGGTATGACTCAGCGTATTTAATGGCTTCTACAGCGGCATGGTTTTCTGCAATACCGTCTTCTGGCACACAAATATCCATATTAATATCCTGACCAATAGTCATCAATGTTTGCTCAATATGATATTTAATCACGGGTACACTGTTTGAATACTGAGTTAAAAAAGCCATAACACAATCCTTTATGCAATTAAAAATGAAAAAATTTATTACAGAGTCAGGTATACAATTTTAAGCACAATAACTGATGCTAAAAAATTCAATATTTTCAATGACTTATTATTTTTATATTTGAAAGTATAGGAAGAAACGCTATATTTTCAGAAGAAAAACTAGATTATCTGAAAAATCATCAAATGTCACAGGATTTAACAATTATTTTTAATAATTTATATACGTGGATGTAAGTTGCAAAAATAAGGAAATCCTTATTAAGAAGTTTTAATCTTTAAAAAGCCTTCTACCTTCTGCTGGTTTCTCGTTTTCATCATTGCCGGCAGACTATCTAAAAAGATTTTGCCGTAGGATTTTGAGATGAGTCGCGGATCACAGAGCATTAAAACACCGGTATCATTAACATCTCGAATTAGTCGCCCTGCTCCCTGCTTTAAAGTAATGACGGCACTAGGTAACTGAAAATCAACAAAGGGATTTCCACCATTTTTACGCATATTATCGATTCTGGCTTTAAGTACCGGATCGCCGGGAGATGCAAAGGGCAGTTTATCAATGATGACGCAGGTCAGTGCTTCACCACGAACGTCCACCCCTTCCCAAAAACTACTGGTTCCTAATAAAACAGCATTACCATGGTGACGAAATTCACTCAGTAAAACATCACGCGGCTTATCGCCCTGCACCATTAACGGTACATCTATTTCGCCATCTAATAAATCTGCCGCTTGTTGCAGTGCTTTATGACTGGTAAAAAGAAAAAACACGCCGCCCTGACATGCATTAATAATTGGTAAGGCTTTTTTAATAACTGCTTCGTTATACTCAGGTGCTGTTGGTTCAGGTAAATTTTCAGGCACATACATCACAGCTTGTTGACTGTAATCAAATGGACTATCCCAAATAGCGGTGTTATCGGTTTCAATTCCTAAACGTTGTTTAAAGTGATCAAAGTTATTCGCAACTGTTAATGTTGCAGAAGTAAACATCCATACAACCTTCATCGTTTCCATTTGCGAATGAAATATATCACTGATATCAAAAGGCGTAATATGTAATACAAAACTTCGTTTATGAGTTTCAAACCAATGAATATGATCGTCAGGTATATCAGTGGTTAATTGAGTAAAACGTGAACGTAATTCAACACAACGTTCATAACAGCTTTCCAGACCTTTACTTCTCTCTGCCAAAGGCATTAATTGTTTTTCAAGTTCTTTTAATTGTTCCGATACAGCTAAAACTGCTTTTTTGAATTCATTATCATGCGCAATACTTAGCCAGTCTGCACGACGCTGTTCAATACCAAAAGATAAACGTAAATCTTTTATCAATTTTTGTAATACAGATGCAATGCGAATAAAATTTGGATCTTCATTAATTTCAGTTAAATATTCAGCTTCGCTATCACGTGCAAGCTCAAGCAACTGATTACCACTTATTGATTCACCAAAAAAAGACGAAGCAACTTCTGCGAGTTGATGAGCTTCATCTACAATAATAGCGTCCGCTTGTGGCAATAATTCTGCAAAACCATCTTCACGTAACATCATGTCTGCAAATAATAAATGATGATTAATAACCACAACATCAGCAGCTTGTGCTTGTCTACGTGCATCAATCAAATGACAATTATCAAAGTAATGACAATCAGAACCCAGGCAGTTATCTGAAGTTGATGTAACACTCGACCAAATCATATCTTCTTCTGCTATAGAAGACATTTCAGCAATATCACCACTTACTGTTTGTGAAGCCCACTCTCTTATTTTAACAACACTATTTGCCATTTCAGGTGTACGAAAACGACCTTCCTGTTCCGCTAAATCTAAACGATGTAAACAAAGATAATTGGCTCGGCCTTTTAACAAAGCAACCGTTGCAGGAACTGCCAGTGCTTTAGTTACAATGGGGAGATCTTTATGGAAAAGTTGATCCTGAAGATTTTTAGTGCCGGTTGAAATTAAAACTTTAGACTGGCTCATTAATGCAGGAACTAAATAAGCAAACGTCTTGCCGGTTCCTGTACCTGCTTCTGCGATTAAATGATTTCCTTTTTCAATCGCCTCAGCAACACGAACAGCCATTTGTTGTTGTTGTTCACGTGCGGCAAAGCCAGGAACCAATTTAGCAAAAGGTCCATCTTCGCTTAGAAGGTAGGAAACATCAGAATCTTGCAAGGAATAACTCGTTATAAAATAATTAAAGTATGGTTAAGTATTGGCTTGATTATCCCATACTTCGTCGTTCATTAAACCCTCGTCATTATTCCAAACAAGCTGAGCTAATCGTTTAAATCGGGCAACCGACATGACACCCCGTTTTTTCCGATTACTTACTCCGGCCTCATCAATGTCATCGAGCATATCTTCATGAGAGGCTTCGTAAATCTCAGTGGTCTCAAAATCTTCATTCATCAAAACCAGTAAGATTTTATCCCAGTTTTGATCAACTTTTATTTGCCCTAATCGTTGACCGCCTTTTTTTTCGTCAAAAATTGCCCGACCTTTTATTTGAAAACGCAAGCCTTCACGCTCGCCAGTTAATCCCATCGCATCATAGCCAATGGCATCTTCATGAGGCTCAAGCCCAAGATAAGTACAAGCATCATGCCTGGCGATCTCAGCGCTGATTCCAAGCGGTTTTCCCGTAGTACGACGATATTCTGCCGCAATTCGACGAGCTTCCGAGATCAACTTATCAACTGAGTATAATGACACTGCCTTATCCACTATTATTTACACTACTTAAGTAAAATTATGACTGATTTATTCGTTAGTCTATATAATTAGCGTCTGCATAGGAAATTACTAAAGTAGAAATCACTTAAATCGAACTAACTTCAGCAAAAAACACCAAAAATATTAATAACTTAGTGAGTTTGCCTTATCTTGTGCTTTTTGGGCATTTTTGAGGTTATTCATCTTTAAATGCGCGTGCGCAATCACCCGCCAGCAGTCAGCCTGTAAAGATCGTCGGTTTACCCTAGTGGCTGTACCGCCACGCGAAGACAGAGCTAAAGCCTTTTTCGCAAGGTTAATCGCTTCTTTGGATTTTGCTGCATAAAGACGTAATTTAGCCATGTATAACCACAAGGTTGGATTTTGTGGTTCGATACGCAGCGCCCGTTCAAGATGACTTTCTGCTGAACTTAACGAGCCTTTTTTACTGGCTTGTCGAGCCTTACCGAGTAATGCTAAAACTGCTTTACCTGTTTTGGGACCAGGCCTTACTTCACCTGAAGCAGAAGTCCAACCTGTAGTTTTATCTTTTGGAGCCTGGCAGGCAATAAGAGATATTGCCAGGCTAAAAAGTAAAGTACGAATAATAAATAAATTTAATTTTATCATTAATTTTTTTCACTTAACATTGTTAGTTTTTATTTCAAACAGGAACCATATTCTTCTGGTGAATTATTTTTTCTAAAAGCAAGATATGCCGCAGTTGAACAGTTTTCATTAACCAAAAATCCTTTTTCTGCTTCGACATGATAATATTCAAGTTCATCATCATAAGCAAAAGAAAAAGGCCGCGTTCTGATTTTTTTCATAATATCTGACCAGATAGTCAATGCTCCACTGGAACCCGTTAAACCAGTTGATTGATTATCATCTGTTCCCAGCCAGGCAACAATTAAATGTTCTCCACTAAAACCTGCAAACCAACTATCGCGCGTATCGTTCGTTGTCCCTGTCTTACCCGCGACTTTTAAATCTTTTGGTAAACGCCAACGTAAAGAACTAGCGGTCCCCTGGCGTGTGACTTCATGTAATGCACTATTTATTATTCTGACCGAAGTTGCATCAACAGCTTGTTTTATTTTTACTGGATAATGTTTTAACGGTTCACCTTTTGCGGTTAATACTTTGCGAATAGTATGCAATGGTGTAATAAAACCATCACCCGACAAGGTTTGGTACATTTGAGTTATTTCAAATGGTGTCATTGCTACAGCACCGAGAAGCATAGAAGGATAAGGAGGAATATCGCGTTGAATACCAAGATTCTGTAACGTTGTAACGATTGGTTCAAAACCCAGCTCTAAACCTAAACGTACCGTTGCCTGATTATAAGAACTGATCAAACCTTTATATAGAGGAACTTCACCATGAGATTCTCCCGAATAATTACGCGGTGACCATAATGTTCCATCTTGTGATTTCAAAGTAATATTTTTATCTTGTATCAATGTCACAAGAGAATATTTATTCTTCTGCTGCAGCGCAGTTAAATAAATTGCTGGTTTTATTAATGAACCAACCGGACGTAACGCATCCAGTGCACGATTAAATCCTGCATAAGCAGGCAGCTTATCGCCAACTATCGCAAGTACATCAGCATTATTGGTATTAGTGACTATAATTGCACTTTGTAACTTACCTTGTAGATTTTTTTGTTTATCTAACTGCTTAACCTTTTTCCTGACCACTTGCTCTGTTATTTTTTGGATATAAGGATCAAAAGTGGAAAATATTTGTAACCCCTCTGAGGTTAAATCTTCTTTATTATAATCCTGCTGCAATTGGCGTCGTAATAAATCCATGTAAGCAGGATAAGAACTGGTTATTTTTGCACTACGTTTTACCACCTCTAAGGGTTTGGCTTTTGCAATTTTTGCCTGATAAGCTGTTATCGACCCCTGCTTTTGCATTAAACCAATAACGGTATTTCTCCTCTGCAGCAAACGTTCTTTATGGCGCCAGGGATCATAGTATGATGGACCTTTAACCATGGCAACCAGCATCGTAATTTCTGAAAGCGTCAAATTATAAACAGGCTTATCAAAATAAAAACGACTAGCCAAACCAAAACCATGAATTGCACGACTTTTATCCTGACCTAAATAAATTTCATTAAGGTAGGCTTCTAAAATATCTTTTTTCTCATAGTGAAGTTCAAGTAAAAGAGCCATAATGGCTTCATTAACTTTTCGAACTAAACTTTTCTTTTTGGTAAGGAAAAAGTTTTTCACCAGTTGTTGCGTTAAAGTGCTACCACCTTGCACAACGGCACCGGCCTTAATATTAGCAACCATTGCACGAACAATAGCTTTAGGATTTATACCAAAATGAGAATAAAATTCACGGTCTTCAACCGCGAGTAATGCCAGGGTTAAATTTTCAGGAGTATCGTCTAATTTAATCAACAAACGATCTTCACGGTGAGTTGGATAAATACGCCCCATGATAGCCGGCTCTAAACGAACCACTGCAACATCAGTTTGATCTCTAAAATCAATAACATTAGAAACAAAACCATCTTCAAGTTTAACTTCAATATAGCGAGGGGGTTGATGGCCATCCCAAAAATCAAACTCACGTATTACGAGTCGATAACTATCCCCTTTTTTTTGATAATATCCGGTTTTAATATTATTTTTCGATAAACGATAACCTGAAGTCTTTAATTCAAAGTTAAATTGTTCATGTGACAATGGTTTACCAATATAAAGTTCCAGCGGACGCGCATAGACACGAGCAGGTACCGACCATTTTTTACCGTCAAACTGTGAACGGACTTCAAAATCGAGATAGATTACATAAAAAATAAAGATCAATAAAAGTGACAGGAATATTCGTAAAAAAGGTAAACTTTTTTTATTTTTATGTCTGCGGCGCGTATTTTTTTTTGTTGCTATTTTTTTCTTACGCCGTATTGGGGATTTTATTTTCATTCAAACATTCTACCGTAAACACAACTTCGCCACAGGTAAAGATTCTCAATCTCAAGACGGTTACTAAAATTAATTTTGCAGAAATAATAATGACTAAGGTTAACTAAACAACAATATCAATCGCGTCTGTTGTATCTGACTGGTGATTATTTTGCTTATGAGATGCTTCATTTGGAGGAGGACTATACGCCTCATTAACGCGGGAACGATTAAAAGAAGTCTGTTTCTGCTGGCTAGCCACATTATCTTGCTCATGTCCAAAACTGATTAAGCGACCATCTAAACGGCGTTGAGTGTCTTCTTTGTGTTGTTGCAGTTTTTCCTTAACTGCACGTTGTTCTAACGCCCGTTCCTGAGCTTTACTTTCTAAAATTGCCGCCTGATTCTGATCAAATGACTGCCGATCACTACTGCTTTTAGACGGCGTAACAGAACGAGTAAATGAGCGATTTGTTGTTGAGGAAATTTCCATATGCGAAGTTTAGCTCAAGAACCTGACTTTTTCTGTGTCCATTTATACATTTCAGACATTAAAAATCTTAAATTGATTTATTAAATATATGCTATATCTTATTGATTATTAGTATATTTTAGCTAAAATATGCTCTATGAAGTGTATATTTAGAAAAATTAAAATATCCAGTATTCTGGCCATTATCACCTTTGCACTTGTTCTTTCAGGCTGTGGAAGCAACCCTAAGTACAAGCGTGGTAAAACAACAGCAAGCAATCAAATTGTGATTGCAACTGCCAAAAAGATGCTTGGAGTTAAATATCGCTATGGTGGTACATCCCCAAGCCGAGGTTTTGATTGCAGCGGCCTGGTTCAATACAGCCACAGGGTTGCCGGAATTAATCTTCCTCGTACCACAGGCCAACAATTCAAAGCAGCAAAACGTATTTCGCGTAAATATTTAAAAGCAGGTGATTTAGTCTTTTTTAAAACATCACTTTCACGTTCTGTTTCACACGTTGGTATTTATTTGGGAAAGAACAAATTTATTCATGCTCCCTCTTCGGGTAAGCGAGTCAAGATCAGTTCAATGCAAGAAAAATATTGGCGTAAACGATTTACGGGTGCGGGACGTATTCTTTAAACTAACCTGCATGGCTTAAAGCCAACGCATATGTATATACCTACTTAGCATTTATCTGCTAAAGCGTTTCATGAAACTACCCCACCACTTGCTCATGTGTTCTGAAACATCAATACTCGCTGCTAATGCTGCAGGAATTACAATCAATGTAATCAAGGTTGCAAAGGCTAATCCCCATGATAATGCAAGTGCCATTGGTGCAACAAAAGGATCTGTTCCCCCCCAACCATAAGCCGTTGGCAATAATCCAACAACTGTTGTTGCTGCGGTAAGAACAACAGCACGTAAACGTCTACGTCCAGCAAGTATAATTGCCTGCATAGCCTCCATACCATCTTCCCGCGCCCTTTGAATAAAGACCAGCAGTATCATTGAGCTATTAACGACAACCCCAGTTAATGCCACCATGCCCATGCTTGAAAAGAAAGACAATGGCATAGGTTTCCATAAAATATCATGTACATAAAAACTTAAGATAACACCAACAACACCAAAAGGTATCGCCAGCATAACAATCAACGGATAACCTAAACTGTTAAACTGAATGGCGAGTAAAAAGAATATCGCTATTAATGCAAATAAAAATGAAAAAGCTAAATCCTGAAATGATTCATCATTCTTTTCCGCTTCACCACCAAAATTAATTTTCACTTTATTCTTAAATTCAGC
>VAPK010693263.1_pt1 | contig 17758 bp, 12 predicted proteins | sample 3395031 | NCBI WGS metagenome assembly VAPK01 (sample SAMN08290443, study PRJNA428436) | hydrothermal vent metagenome | isolation source: Deep-sea hydrothermal vent chimney 1 | place: Pacific Ocean: Juan De Fuca Ridge
ATATTAATGGATTCCCGCCTGCGCGAGGATGACGGTGTGATGAAGATTCAGGGTTTTTACGAGTCCATCAACAATGGAGAGAAAAAACGCTCAACGCCAACTTACAATGGGTTGCGGGTATCACCCGCTTTAGGCAATCATTCAATAAACTCCACATATTGCATGGAGTATCCCTCAAGCCGTCACGGATTCAGGCTTGATTTATAAAACGAACATATTATGCCGATACGAATTTATAATACTCTGACCCGGAAAAAAGAGCTCCTGCAGCCAATCGAAGAGGGCCATGTCAAACTCTATGTCTGCGGTATCACCTCGTATGATTACTGTCATATCGGTCATGCCCGCTCGGTGCTTGTTTTCGACGTGATTGTCCGTTATCTGCGCTATCGCGGCTACAAGGTTACTTTTGTCCGGAATTTTACCGATATTGACGACAAGATCATCAACCGCGCCAATGAACAGCATGTTGACGCCGCCGAGTTGGCCCAGCGTTTTATCGAGGAGTTTTACGTTGACACGGACCGGCTGGGTGTGCTGCGGCCTGATCTGGAGCCGCGGGCGACGGAGCATATTGACGAGATGATCGCGTTGATCCGGGAACTTATCGACCGCGGCCTGGCCTACCGGTCGGGTGATGACGTCTATTACCGGGTGGACCGTTTTGCCGATTATGGACGGCTGTCGGGGCGCAATCTCGATGATATGCAGGCCGGCGCCCGGATCGAGGTCAACGAGCAGAAGCAGCACCCGATGGATTTTGTCCTGTGGAAGGGCAGCAAGCCCGGCGAACCGAAATGGGAGAGTCCCTGGGGCGAGGGGCGACCGGGTTGGCACATCGAATGCTCGGCCATGAGCCGCAAGTATCTGGGTGAAACGTTTGATATTCACGGCGGCGGCAAGGACCTGATTTTTCCGCATCACGAGAACGAGATCGCGCAAAGTACGGGGGCAACCGGCAAGCCTTTTGCCAACCTGTGGATTCATCATGGTTTTGTAACTATCCATGATGAAAAGATGTCCAAGTCGTTGCACAATTTTCTGACCATTCGTGAAGTGCTGGCCCAGTATTCGCCTGAAGCCTTGCGTCTTCTCATTTTTTCCACTCAATATCGCAATCCGCTTGATTTTTCCGCGGCCGCCATGCGGGATGCCGAGGCCGGCCTCGACCGGATGTATGACTGTCTGGCCAGAATCGCCGGTTGTGAGGGGGGAGGGGATGGTAAGAGCATTATTTCCCCGAAGGACCGCAAAAAGATCGAATCGCTCCGGCTCCGTTTCGAGTCGACCATGGACAATGATTTCAACGCGGCCCGCGCCCTCGGTCTGCTGTTTGACACGATAAAAGTTCTGAACAAGGTGGTATCAATGCTGCCGGCGCAACCTGCAAGTGACGACATCGAACTTCTGCAAAACGGCGGTAATACCGTCCGGGAACTGGCAGGACTCATGGGGCTGCTTCGGGACGACCCGGCCGTTTATGTCGAGATAAAAAAGAAAATGTTGCTCGAAAGTCTTGATATCACTATTGAGGATATCGAAAAATTGATAGGTGATCGTGCCAGAGCCCGGGCGCGTAAAGACTGGGCCACCGGTGATACCATCCGCGATCGGCTTCTGCAGGATGGTATTGAACTGCAGGATGGCCCTGAAGGGACAACCTGGGACATCAAACTTCAGTAAGCCGCCACAGGCCCCCATCTTCACGCGGTCACTCCCGCCCGCATAGAAGGACTATAGCGAACGGAAGCGACTACGTAAATCTGTGGTGCCGGTGGCGGCTTACAGGTTGGAGGTAAGGAATAGCGCGGAGTTTCACACCCTGTCAGTTACAACTTCAGAGGGCCTGATTCCCACATTTCAAGGATTCGGGTCGCACAGGAGGTAAGGATATGCGTTTGCCTGTGGTTGCCGATCGTTTTTATCCGCGTAATCCTGCGCAGTTGCGCAGTACCCTGCACGAGCTGATCCCGGATGTTCCGGAGGAAGAGAAGCTGGAGGCCCTGGCGGTCATCTCTCCACATGCCGGGTATGTCTATTCCGGCGGCGTGGCCGGGGAAACCATGGCCAGGATCCGTATCCCCGGGACGGTGGTTATCCTGGGTCCTAATCACCACGGCCGCGGCGCGGCCCTGGCGCTTGGCATGCGGGACTGGCAGATGCCCCTGGGCAAGGTCGCCATCGACCAGGGGCTGGCCCGCGGCATAATCAATCGTTCCCTGGTAATCACGGCAGACGAAACCGCCCATAATTTTGAACATTCCCTAGAGGTGCAGGTGCCGTTTTTGCAATATTTCCAGGATTCGTTGCAGATTGTGCCTATTGTCGTCTCTCATGTATCCTATGAGGTGTGCCGGGAGGCGGCCCGTGACCTGGCCGGGGCGATCAGGGAGCATGAAGGGCCGGTTCTGCTGGTTGCCAGCACCGATATGACCCATTACGAGTCCCGGCAGGAGGCCGGTCGCAAGGATCGGCTTGCCCTGGAACGGATTACCGCCCTTGATCCCCGTGGCCTGTATGATACAGTGGTTGACCGCCGCATTTCCATGTGCGGTTTTGTGCCGACCACGATTGTCCTGCTCGCAGCCGTTGAACTGGGTGCCTCCCGTGCGGAATTAGTGCGTTACACCGATTCCGGCGAGGCGAGCGGCGATATAAGCCAGGTGGTGGGGTATGCCGGAATTATTGTTTCCTGAATGAACAGACTATGCTGACCAAGATTAAAATTCTGCTTGAAATGATCAAGTTCAAGCATACGGTTTTTGCCCTGCCCTTTGCCCTTATGGGTGCTTTCCTGGCGGCCGGCGGGATTCCCGGCCGCCGGGTCTTTGTCTGGGTGGTTATTGCCATGGTCGGGGCTCGGACCAGTGCCATGGGCTTTAACCGCATTGTCGACCGCCGCTTTGATGCCGACAATCCCCGCACTGCGGGCCGGGCCCTGCCTGCCGGCAAGGTCAGTCTGGCCGAATCCTGGGTGCTGGTGCTTCTGTCCGGGGCCTTGTTCTTTTTCGCCTGCGCCAACCTGAACCGGATGACCCTGTTCATCGCGCCGTTTGCCCTGTCTTTGACGTTCATCTATTCTCTGACCAAGCGTTTTACCTGGCTTTGTCACGTGGTCCTTGGCGGGGCGCTCGCTTTTTCGCCCCTGGGGGGATGGGTGGCGGTCAGCGGCACTTTGGCCGGTTATCCCTGGTTGTTGTCATTGGGGGTGCTGTTCTGGGTGACCGGTTTCGATATCATCTATGCCTGCCTGGATGCTGAGTTCGACCGGGGCGCCGGGTTGTTGTCCATGCCGGCCCGATTCGGTCGCAAACGGGCCTTCCGGCTGGCGGTTTTCTTTCATCTCCTGGCCTTTGTTTTTTTCACCGCAACCGGATATTTCGTTCATCTCAATATCTACTATTATGCCGGGATCGTTCTTACCGGTGCGGCCTTGTTATATCAGCATATTGTGGTTAATCACCGGGATCTGTCACGGATCCAGGTCTCCTTTTTTTCCATGAACGGTTTGATCGCCCTGACCCTCTTCGCGGTAACCTGGCTTTCCCTTGCGACACGCAGCTAAACAGAAACGACTCCTTCGCACGGTTCTTCGGCTGGCTGTTTTATTGCTGGTTGTTCTGCCGGTCAACGGTTTGTGGGGAGCAGACCTTAAAGAGGGGCAGCCTCTCCCCGCGATCCTGAACAATATCTATTCAGGCAACGAAGTTTTGCATTATGTTGTGTCCTGGAGCGGCGGCATCAAGATCGGTGATCTCTATCTTGATATCAAGAAGGTCGGTTCCGAAGATGATGCATACGAAATTTATGCCCGGGTCAAGGACTATGGGCTTTTCAGGTTTTTCTATCCGGTCAATGATACTTTTGTGACCCTGGTCCGCGGCAGCTTGAAGCTGCCGTACCGTTACCAGGTCCTGCAGCGGGAGGGGAGGGGGTCGAAAACCAGGCGGCTGACGCTTTACGACCAGAAAGGACTCCTGGTGCGTTACCGTAAAAATGACGGGGCAGAGCATGTTTTTACCATCAACGGCCCGGTATATAATGAGTTTTCCTCTTTTTTCATCACCCGGGCCATGGACCTGCGGCCGGGTAATCCTTTTATCGTCCCGACCTTTGCCGACGAAAAACGAAATGAAGTCAAGGTGCTGGTCGGAAATCGCGAAGACGTGGAGTCGATGTTCGGCCGGGTGCGGACCATCCCGGTCATGCCGATGATGAAGTTTAAGGGGCTTTACGATAAAAATGGTGACACGGTGATCTGGTTGACGGATGATAAGTGCCGGGTGCCGGTCAAGATCAATTCAAAGATCCTGATCGGTTCGCTGACCGCGGAACTGGTCGGCTATAATAATACCGCCTGTATGGAAAAATGATCGGTCGCAGGGGCTTGCATGTTTATGCTTGAATTGCGTCAGGCTTTTCGAGCAGTCGCTCTGCTTTCCTGGTGCCGCCGGCCGTCACCCCGGCGACGACATATCTTTATCGCGCAATAACTATGATGGCCTCGTAAAAACCCTGAATTTTCATCACACCGTCATTCCCGCGCAGGCGGGAATCCAGTAATATTAACGGATTATGGATCCCCGCCTGCGCGAGGATGACGAATAGAATGATTTTTTACGAGACCATCAAATAAGCGCAGGGTGCATTTCATGCGCCACAAACTGGTGCGTAAAACGCACCCTACGCCTAAGCGGTGATCCTTCCCTGTCTCTATATCCTGCCCTGCCCGGCGGATTTGTCAGGTTGCTATTTCGACTCTGTAAATGTAAAATAAAATGGCCTCGTAAAAACCCTGAATTTTCATCACACCGTCATTCCCGCGCAGGCGGGAATCCAGTAATATTAACGGATTGTGGATCCCCGCCTGCGCGAGAATGACGAATAGAATGATTTTTTACGAGACCATCAAATAAGCATGCATGGTGCATTCCATGCACCACAAACTGGTGCGTAAACGCACCCTACGCCTAAGCGGTGATCATTCCCTGTCTCTATATCCTGCCCTGTCCGGCGGATTTGTCAGGTTGCTATTTCGACTCTGTAAATGTAACATAAAATGGCCTCGTAAAAACTCTGAATCTTCATCACACCGTCATTCCCGCGCAGGCGGGAATCCAGTGATATTAACTGATTATGGATCCCCGCCTGCGCGAGGATGACAAATAAATTAAATTCAAAGAGAGGGAGATGGAAGAGAAGAAGACAAAAGTGGTGGCCATTATCCCGGCGCGCTATCATTCAAATCGTTTTGAAGGTAAGCCCCTGGCACCCATTCTGGGCAAGTCTATGATCCAGCACGTGGTGGAACGGGCGACAGGTCTGGATCTGCTTTCCCGGGTTGTCGTGGCCACTGATGATGAGCGTATCGCCGATGCCGTTCAATCCTTTGGCGGCGAGGTGGTGATGACCCGCGCCGATCATGTTTCCGGAACCGACCGGCTGGCTGAGGCGGCCGAACGCCTGGGCATCTCCGAGCATGACGTGGTCGTCAATATTCAGGGCGATCAGCCGCTTTTCCCGGCTGAAATTGTGGAACAGGTGGCCCGGCCGTTGCTGGTCGATCCGGCCCTGCCCATGTCGACCTTGATTTATAAGATTGTCCGGCCTGAAGAGATTCATGATCCCAATCACGTCAAGACAGTATTTGACCGTCATGGCAATGCCTTGTATTTTTCCCGATCCGCTATTCCCTTCCAGCGGAATCCGGAAGAAAGCAATAGACCGACATACTACAAGCATCTTGGCTTTTACGCCTACCGCAAAGGATTTCTGCTGACCTTTGTCGGCCTGCCGGAGGGGGAATGGGAGCATTTTGAAAAGCTCGAACAGCTTCGGGCCCTGGAATATGGCTACACCATACGGGTGGTACTGACCGAGCACGATTCTATTGAGGTCGATACGCCAAAAGACATTGAACGCGTCGAACAGTTCCTGCTGTCGCAGGGCGGCTGAATAATCATCTTTGGCCGGGACATTGAAAGAGGAGAGCATGAAAAATAAGATAACCATAATCGGTGCCGGGAATGTCGGTGCCACCGCAGCGCACTGGGCCCTGGTCCGCAAGCTCGGCAATGTCGTGCTGCTTGATGTCATGGAAGGTATTCCCCAGGGCAAGGCCCTTGATCTCTGGGAGTCCGGCCCCTTGCACGGTTTTGCCGGCACCGTCCGGGGCTCCAACGATTATGCCGACACCGCCGGTTCCGACGTGGTGATTATCACCGCCGGCCTGGCCCGCAAGCCCGGCATGTCCAGGGATGACCTGCTGTCCAGAAACGTGGCCATCGTCAAATCATGCGCCGAGGAGGCAGTCAGGTATTCGCCTAACTGTTTCATGATCGTGGTGACCAACCCCATCGATGCCATGGTGTATACGGCCTTCAAGGCCGGCGGCCTGGCCCGGCGCCGTATCGTCGGCATGGCCGGCGTCCTTGATTCCGCCCGCTACCGGACCTTTCTGGCCGATGCCGTCGGGGTGGCGCCCCAGGATGTCTATGCGCCGGTCATGGGTATTCACGGCGACAATATGCTGCCCCTTGTTCGTCTTGCCAACGTGGCGGGGGTACCGGTTACCGATCTCCTCCCGGCGGCCGAGATTGAAGAGATCGTGAAGCGGACGCAGATGGGCGGGATTGAAATCGTCAATCATCTCAAGACCGGCAGTGCTTTTTATACCCCCGGTCTCGCCGCCGTCGAGATGGCGGAGGCCGTGTTGCATGATAGCCGCCGGGTTCTTCCCTGCGCCGCCTATCTTGAAGGCGAGTTCGGGATATCCGGCTGTTTCCTGGGCGTTCCGGTTGTCCTGGGCGCTGCTGGCGTTGAGCGGATTCTCGAGTTTGCCCTGACCGATGCTGAACGGGCCGCCCTCGAGCTGTCCGTCCAGGCCGTATCAAAACAGACGGCGGCCACGGGCCTGTAAAATCGGGGATCATGGAGAGAGACTCCGGAAAAGAGGGGTTGGCGAAGGTTTTGAAAATCATGACAGGGCGGAACCTGTCGTTGCTTGATTTCCTGCCTGACGGCAGCCTGGCGGAAAAAATGATCAGCCTGGTGCTGAGCGGGCCGCCTCCCAGTCCGTCATCCAGACTGACCAACCTGTTCCAGGAATTTCTGCCGCAGTTCTCCGAGCTCGATATCCATGATCTCAAGGTCGTGATATTCGGCGGCGGCACGGGCCTTTCCAATATCATCGGCGGCGATTCCCGGCAGGCGGACTGGTGCGCAACGCCCTTTACCGGGCTCAAGGAGATTTTTTCCCACATCAGCAGCATCGTCTGTGTGACCGACGACGGTGGTTCATCGGGCGAGCTGCTCAAGGAGCTTCCTCTGGTCGCCCTGGGCGATCTGCGACACGTTTTACTGTCCTCCATCCGCCGGGAGAAAATAAAAGAACGCTATGACCTGGACGATGCCGGGGCTCTCCGGCTCGCCGGTCGGCTGCACGCGATTTTCAATTACCGTTTCACGGACCGGCCGGGTTCCGCCGGCGAAATGCTGGCCGCCGCCGGTTTCGACCCGGGCCGGTTGCCGCCGGCGCTGGATTTGTTCCTCCGTGAGCTGGCCGAACGGCTGTTTGCCGACAGCCGCCTGGCCCCTACCCTTGACTGCCCGCAATGCCTGGGGAATTTACTCCTGGCCAGCGCTATTTACGAGCACCTTGATCCCGCTGAAAGTAACATCAAGCTGGCGGTTGATGATAAGGCAATTGACAAGGCCACCATTAGCGGCCTAGCCGCACTGTCGTCACGGCTCGGCGCGCCGGCCCGGGCTGTTTTGCCCTGTACCACCACCACCGCCCAGTTGCAGATCCTGTACGGCAACGGGGTGCTGGCGACCGGCGAGTATAAGTCCGGTCATGCCCGGCGGGGCTATCCGGTTGACCGGGTCATCGTCAGGTTCTTCCGTCCTCCCCGTTTGCCGCCCCTGGTCAGCCGGGTCATCGGGGAGGCGGATATTATAATCTTTGCGCCCGGCAGTCTCTACTCTTCCGTTGTCCCCATCCTGCAGGTCCCCGGTCTGGCCGAAACGGTCAGGGCGAATGACCGGGCCTTGAAACTGCTGATTGCCAATATCTGGGTGCAGAAAGGGGAAACCGATGTCGCCCGTGATGCGCCGGAGCGCAAGTTCCATGTCTCCGATCTCATCCGGGCCTATGCCCGGAACATCCCGGGCGGGGTCGAGCGACTGTTCTCTCATATCCTGGCCCTGGGACTCGGGGATATTCCCGGCTCTGTCTTGCAGAGCTATGCGCTGGAAGACAAGGAGCCTATTTACCTGGACCGGCAGCCCTTGCGCGAGATGGGATTCGAACCGGTGGAGGCCTGCATTTTTTCCAAAGACCTGCTGTGCCGCCGCCGGGTTATCCAGCACGACCCCGATGCCCTGGCCATGTCGATCCGCACACTCTGGAACTTGAACGTTCACGGCCTGCTTGCCCCCAATCCCCGGGCCGCAATCAGTCCCGGCCCGGGTGGAACCGGCCCCCCCCTTGTCCGGGACGACCTGGCCATTCCCTGTCAACGTTATCAGTCCATCAGGGCCTGGCTCCGGGGCCTCACCTGGCAACAGATTACCGGCAAGGCCGGGCGACTGACGCAGTCCCTGCCCGGAGAGGAGCGGTTACGGCTGTTTGAACGCGTCGCCGAGGTGATCTGGCGCCACCATGATATTCTGCTTCAGCACCTGCAGCTCGTTCAGGGCATTATCCTGGTGGATTCCGCCCACTGGCGGCGCTGCCAGCAGTGGGACAATGTTTTTTCCTTTTATGACCCGTTGAACGGTTGTATTACAATCCGCCGGGATCAGCTTGAAAATTCCGGCCACTACTTTGAAATGGCCTTTCTCGTGGCCCTTGGCGAGTCGCTGCTCGGCAATTATGCCCTGGAGAAACGGATGGCGGATATCGACGCTGAAGGGGAGAGTATCGGGCGGGTTTTCCGGCTGACCCTGAGAGAGCGCCGGGACTGCAACAGTTTCCTGGCCGGCGGCGAGTTGAAGACGTATCTGCAGCTCGCCCGCATGCGCGTCTCGCAAAACAATCCGCTGCTCTATACCCGGCTGGTGAACGGTGAAGAGGGCTTTACGCCGCCGGGACTCCTGTTCGGCCTCTTCTATGCCTGGTATCTGGATAACAGGTTTGCCGGTCATATAGAGTATAAAATGTCAATTTTGCGTAACAAGGTTTCGAACCTGATCCCTGAACAGGTCCGGATCGTCAATCGCAGAAACGGGCTCACTCGGTTTTTCCGCGAAACAGTGTTCAGGCATCGTTTCACTGTAACCAAAAGCCGGCCATAATCGTTATGCAAATTCGAACCAAGACCATTCTGTCAATGCTGGTCGTCATCCTGGCGCTTTCCGGCGGTTATCTTTATATTTTCATCCACCAGCAACAGGAAAACCGGCAGTTGATTATCGACGGCAATAAAATCAGGGCAAGGACCCTGATTGCCACGGTTGCCGACCGCCTCAGCCGGCAGTACCGGGGCCGTATTCAGGGTTTGATCTATTCCCGCCGCGACATTGTCCGATTCTTTGCTGATCGTGAGCGGCACAAGCTGTTTAAGGCGACAATCCCGGTCTTCAAACAGCTCAGGCGTGAAGACGAATACTTCTCGCACATTAATTTTGTCCTGCCGGATAATTCGCTATTCCTGCAGGTAGATAAACCGGGTCAAGATGAAGAAGTATATGCCTGCTTCCCCAAGGGGACCGGCGGCGTGGGCAGTCCAGGGATGGCAAGCGGTTTTGAGGATAACGGTTACGGCCTTGATTTTTTTATTGTCCAGCCGGTTTTTGAGCAGAAAAAGTATATCGGCAGCATGAGCTTCGGCATCCGGATTAACGAGTTTCTCGATGCGCTCCGGGACAAACTTGATCTTCCGGTAGCGCTGCTCCTGACCAGCAACCGGATTGACAAGGATAAGTTGAAAGACCATTCCGCCCTCTCTGTCGAAGGTGGGATGATCTATGCCTACAATGATCCTTTTTTTACCGCTAATGCGCAACGGCTGCATATTCGCAGTGCAAATCAGATCATGGACACCGACAACGGCATTTATGATATTTTTACCTCGTATGTGATCAAAAATATGTATGGCAAAGAGATCGGCCGGATCATTCAGGCCCTGGACGTAACCCGCTTGGTTGAATCCCAGCACCGTGATCTGTTCAGATTGATTGTGATCACCCTGACACTTCTTGTCATTGCTACCGTGATCCTTTATTTCAATTTCAACACGATACTCGGCCGGATCGGTGAGCTCAACGACAAGCTGCGCGGGAAAAATGCAGAGTTGCGCAAGGCGGGCGAGCAGCTCGAAGCCCTGGTCGAGAAGAGAACGGTCGAACTTGAAAAGACAAACCATCATCTGCAAAAAGAGGTGCAACGACGGCAGGAGGCCAACCTTGCCCTCTATCGTTCGGTTAATGAGTGGCAGAGCACTTTTGACGCAATCCACGATCCGGTCACGATTCTTGATCAGGACCTGGAGATCGTCATCGCCAACAAGGCTGCTCAAGAATTATTGAGCCCGGCCGGCAAGGAGATAGTCGGCCGGAAATGTTACTCGTTGTTCGCCGCCGGCTCCAAGCCGTGCAGAAACTGCCCGGCCTCTGCCGCGTCTTATGACGGCGCCACCCATGAACAGAAAATAGAGCACAATTATCTCGGCAAAACCTTCCTCGTCGCCTGTTCCCCGGTTGTTGACGACGAGGAAATCCTGGGTTTTGTGCATACGGCAAGAGATATCACCAAAGAAAAAAATCTGGAGAAGCAATTGGTCCAGGCCCAGAAAATGGAGGCCATAGCCACGCTTGCCGGCGGCATCGCTCATGATTTCAATAACATCCTCGGGGCGATTCTCGGCAATGCCGATCTGCTCTTGTACCGTATTCCTGCCAGGCAGGAGATGAACAGTACCCCTGCCGGGGACCCCGGGATTACCCTGCAGGATGTCCGGGTGAATCTTCAGGCGATCAAAAAGGCGGGCAACCGGGCCAAGGAACTGGTCAGCCAGATTCTTACCTTCAGTCGGCAGACCCAGACGCAACGCCGCAATGTCCTGATTACTCCTGTCATCAAGGAGGCGATAAAACTCTTGCGCGCATCCCTGCCGGCCAACATTGAGATCAACTTCAGCCTGGACAAAAAAATCGACCATATCTATGCCGACCTGACCCGGGTGCACCAGGTTTTCATGAATCTCTGCACCAATGCGGCCCAGGCCATGCGGGAGAAAGGGGGACGGCTTGATATTTCCCTGCGGTCAATGGAAGCAGGTTTGGAGGAATTGCAGCGCTATCCCGAACTGCAACCTGGCCGCTACTTGGTCCTGGCTGTTCGGGATACGGGGCACGGTATGAGCAAAGAGGTAATGAATCGCATTTTCGATCCTTTTTTTACAACCAGGGCCGTCGGCGAGGGTACCGGCATGGGGCTGGCCGTTATTCATGGCATTGTCTCCGCCCATGAGGGGGTTATTGATGTTCAGTCTGAAGAGGGCAGAGGGTCGGCTTTTACTGTCTTCTTCCCTGCGACCAAAGAGACCGACGTTGAGGTGGAAGATGCGGTGCTGGGGCTGCCCCGGGGCAATGAAAAAATTTTGTTTGTCGATAATGAAGAAGATATTGTCAAAATGAGTACCCGGATGTTAGAGTATCTCGGCTATCAGGTCTATGTTGCCAGAAGCGGGGATCAGGCCCTGGCCATGATTAAGGCGGCGGCGGACATTGACCTCGTCATCACCGACTACTCCATGCCCGGGATAACAGGGTTGCAGCTTGCAGAGGAAATAACCAAGCTTCGCAAGGGTTTACCTGTCATTCTCTGTTCCGGCTTTAGTGAAGCTGCTATAGTCGATGAGGCGAGTGAGATGATTCACTGTAGATTTTTGCCCAAACCGCTTGATATGCATGTCCTCGCCAGGACAATCCGCGAAATTTTATCCGGTCGTGATCAGGGATGCGAGTCTTAATTGTTGATGATGATGAACAGATCCGGGCACTGCTCCAGGAGGTGATGGAGTGGGCGGGCTTTGACGTGGCTGTGGCGGAAAACGGCCGGGTGGCCATGCGGCTTCAGGGACAACACCCCGCCGCCCTGGTGATTACTGATTTGATCATGCCTGAACAGGAAGGGCTTGAAACGATCACCAGACTTAGAAAAATATACAAAGACATAAAAATAATCGCCATTTCAGGCGGCGGCCGGATCGGGCCGGAAGCTTATTTGCCGGCCGCATTGGAGCTTGGGGCGGATCGGATTTTCAGCAAACCTTTTGACGTGCAGGAGATTGTCGCCGCGGCCAGGGCGTTATTGGAGATCCCGTAGGCGTCTCCCGAGGGGCGTCCCTTGTATGCGATTGTATCGAAAAAAAGCCTGTGAACTGCATCCCGACAAGGGGGGCAGCCATAAAAAGTTCAGCGAGCCGGACAGGGCCGGCAATGAATTTCCGCGGACCCGGTCGTGAACCAGGAAAGCACCGCGCAAGCCGGGGAGGCGAGGCGACCGGCCGGCAAACGGGAGGTTCTGGGGCTTGTCCTGCCTATTTTTTTTCTTCATCGCCGCCGGCTTGCCCTGGGCCTGATTGCCCTGATCGCCGTTGATTTCCTGCAGCTCATTATCCCCCACCTGCTCAAGATCGGCGTGGACGGTCTGGCCAACGGCACGGCCACTACGAATCACCTGCTGGCAATAGGTGGTCTGATTCTTCTTATCGCCATTTTCGTAGCGATTTTCCGCTTTGCCTGGCGTTATCTGATCATTGGTTTTTCCCGGCTGCTTGAGCGCAGCCTTCGCAACCGTATTTTTTCCCATATCCTCACCCTGGACCGGTCCTTTTTCGAGCGGCGGACAACCGGGGATATCATGGCCCACGCCAGCAATGACCTGCTGGCGGTACAGATGGCCTGCGGCATGGGGCTGGTGGCTGCTGTCGACGCCCTGGTCATGTCCTGCGCGGCCATCGGTTTCATGGTGCATATCCATCTCCGCCTGACCCTGCTGGCCCTGCTGCCCATGCCGCTTCTCGCCCTCTGTACCCGTCTCCTTTCCGCCCGGCTGCACCAGCGGTTCAATGTCGTGCAGGAGCAGTTCTCCCTGCTCACCGAATTTGTCAGGACAACTCTTGTCTCCATCCGCCTGGTCAAGGCCTATACCATGGAGGATCTGCAGGAGCGCGGCTTTGAACAACTGGGCAGGGACTATGTCCACAGTAATATACGAGTGGCGACGATTCAGGGGTTGTTGTTTCCCATTGCCGGCCTGGTCGGCAACATGGGTATGCTCCTGGTTCTCTATTTCGGCGGCCGCCTGGTGATTGCCGGCCGCATCAGCCTCGGGGACTTTGTCGCCTTTGTCACCTATCTGTACATGCTGGTATGGCCGATGATGGCCATTGGCTGGGTGACCAACCTGGCCCAGCGGGGCATGACCTCTCTGGGCCGCATCCATGAGCTGTTGAGCGCTGCCCCCCGGTTGCAGAACCGGGTTCCGGAAAAGCGGCTCCATGCAGCAGTGCCTGGTTTCCGGCTCCGGGATCTCAGCTTTGCCTATCCGGCGACAACCCATCCGGCCCTGCGTCATGTCTCCCTGGACATCGGGCCAGGAATTCTCGGCCTCACCGGCAGGACAGGCAGTGGCAAGTCAACTCTCTGCAAGCTGCTGGCCCGGCTGTACCCGGTTCCGGACGGCTGCCTGTTTTTTGCCGGCAGCGACGTGAACAGTCTCCCCCTTGATGCCGTCCGCAGCCGGATCGGCTATGTGGGTCAGGAAACGGTACTTTTTTCCGATACCGTGGCCGTCAATATTGCCATGGGGCGTCCCGACGCCTGCCGGGCGGAAATAGAGGCGGCCGCCCGGCAGGCGGCTATTCATAACGAGATCCTGCAGTTTCCCGAGGGTTACGAGACCCTCATCGGCGAGCGGGGCGTTAAACTCTCGGGCGGGCAGCGACAGCGCCTGGCCCTTGCCAGGGCACTGCTGTGCCGGCGGCCGGTTCTCATCATTGATGACGCCCTGTCCGCCCTCGACGTGGAGACGGAATATGCCGTCATCGTCGCTCTCCGGCAGGGATTGCGGGGGAAAACGGTCCTCATCGTTTCCCAGAGGATCAAGCTGCTTTCGGAAACGGACGAGATCGTGATTATGGAGCAGGGAACCGTTGTCGACAGGGGCGGACATGCAGAGCTTTTCCAGAGAAACGCCTTGTACCGGTTGATGCATGAAAAGCAGTTGCATGAACCGGGCGCCAGGATAAACAGCGGCACTACGGGGCAAGCCGCTCCGTCTTCCCGGCAGGGGATTCATGCATAATTTCGGTTACAGTGAAGAAGACCGGGCAGGATCATTCCGGGACCTGCATATCTGGCTGAGAATTCTTCGTTACGGTTCCGGGTATCGGCCGGGCCTTATCCTGGCCGTCCTCCTGTCTCTGGTGGTGACCGGTGCGACCCTGGGACTGCCTCACCTGATGCAGATGGGAATTGACGGCTTTATTATGAACACCCACCTGCCCGCGATTCAGCGCCTTGAAGGGCTTGGCAGGATCGCCGTTGTTTACGGCATCCTGATCGGGCTTGTTTTCCTGGCCGGTTTTTTTCAGGTTGTGGTTCTTGAGAGGATCGGCCAATGGATCATGCATGCCATGCGCCGTGATCTTTACAGTCACATGCTGGATCTTGACCTGGCCTTTTTCAACAATCAGGCCGTCGGCCGCCTGGTCACCAGGTTGACCAATGACATCCAGAACATGCATGAAATGTTCACCTCGGTCATGGTTACGCTTTTTAACGATTTCCTCCGGCTGGCGGGCATCATGGTGATCCTTTTTCTCATGAACGTCCGGCTGGCCCTGGTCATGTCCGTTTTTGTGCCGCTGGCCGCTTTGATTACCGTGGTCTTCTCGCGGCTTGCCCGGCAACGGTTCCGGGCCATCCGCCGGCAGCTGGCCCGGCTGAACAGCTTTCTCCAGGAGGCTATCTCCGGCATCAGTGTTCTTCAGCTCTTTGGCCGGCAGCAGGACAGCTTCCGGAAGTTCGACGTGCTGACCAGGGAGTACCAGGACCTGACACTGAGACAGATCAAGCTGTTCGGCACCTTCATGCCGATGAGCGAATTAATGAGCTCGACCGCCATTGCCCTGATTCTCTGGTACGGCGGCGGCGAGATTGTAAGGCGGGAGCTGAGCCTTGGGGAACTGGTCGCTTTTTTTTCTTACATGCGGCTTTTTTTCCAACCCCTGCGGGAACTTTATCAGAAGTATTCCATTGTCCAGTCGGCCATGGCTTCAGCTGAACGAATTTTTAACCTGCTCGACACTGAAAAGAGTATCAAGGCCCCTTTGGTGCCGGCGCTGCCGGAAAGAATTAAAGGAGACCTGTTTTTTGACGATGTCGGTTTCGGTTACGAACCGGACAAGCCGATTCTTCGTCATATCAGCCTGACCATCACCGCCGGCGAAACTGTGGCCGTCGTCGGTTCGACCGGGTCGGGGAAGAGCACCCTGATCAACCTCCTGGTCCGCTTTTATGACCCACAGCAGGGGAGAATCCTGATCGACGGCCGGGACCTGCGGGAATACCTGCCGCATGACCTGAGAAGGATCGTCGGTGTCATCATGCAGGATGTCTTTGTTCTGCCAGACACGTTGCTGGCCAACATTGTCATGGACACGGGCCATGATCGTTCCCGGGTTGAGGAGATCATCAGGAAAACAGGTATGGGGCCGTTTGTGGCCGGCTTGCCCGAAGGCCTTGAGACGATGATAGGTGAGGGCCACCTGGATTTTTCCGCCGGAGAAAAGCAGTTGCTCTGCTTTGCCAGGGTCCTGTGCCGTGACCCCGCAATCCTGATCCTTGACGAGGCCACATCCGCCGTTGATTCCGAAACGGAAAACATCCTTGAACAGGCGGTTGTCGCCGGTTTCGAGGGCAGGACCTCGCTGATTATCGCCCACCGTCTGTCAACGGTGCGCCGGGCCGACCGGGTGGTTGTCATAGACCACGGCCGGATTGTCGAGCAGGGGAACCATGATCAACTGATGGCCGCCGGGGGCGCTTACTCCCGGCTGGTCACCCTGGATTTGCGGACAAACGGCGCGGACCGGGGCGCTGCCGGTCCGGCCGGCAAGAGATGACCCCGCCCCGGACCGGGTTGTTTTATCCCTGTAGTCCCGGCGGGCCTGTCAGCTGCCGAGGGGTTGTACGTTTCGGTGCCTGATCCTGATAACAGGAAGAGGAAGGAGCGCGCGCAGGGGCTCGGCCTGCGGGTTTGTCACACTGCGTTTGATCAGGATATCGAAAGGCGTCACCGCCCGGCCGTAGTAGGAGGAATTCCATTCGTAACGGGGCGCGATAACGGCGCCTTCCACGGAAATGCCGCCATAGGCACCCTGGGAAAGACCAAAGGCCAGGACGTCAGCGATCTGTACCTTGGCTGACCCACCCACCGGCCCGGCGGCAACGGCAATATCGCCCCCCAGTTTGAATTCCGTGGCAAGCATGGCGTTCAGCCCTTTATCGGTCATGATCATGAAGATCAGTTGCGAGGCATCGGCACCGATCTGCAACCCGACAGAAATCGAGCCTATGGTGTAGAAGGCTGGGTAGCTCCATTTGCCGGTTTTGTCATCCTTGGCCAACAGGACGCCGGAGCCGCCGGAGCCGCCGATGATCAAACCGCCCCGCAGCATCTGCGGGACGATGAATATCCCCTTGGCCTTGCCGACATTGTCCCTGAACCATGCCATGTCCGGGTCTGCCATAAACTTCTTGAACACAAACTCGCTCTTGACAACCAGTTCGTCGGGCCGTGAGAAGCCGGCCGCCGAAGAGGAAGGCGCTGTTGCCAGCATGGTGGCCGAGGCGGTCAGGATGACGAGAATAAGACGGCTTATGATTTTCATGAGGTTCCTCACTTGTTTTGTTTTTCTCAAGACCAACCAGGTTGACCTGGTCAAGTAAAAATGGACACTTTTGATGGTCTCGCAAAAAAACTGAATCTTCATCATACCGTCATTCCCGCCTCCGCGAGGATGACGAACAAAATGACTTTTGACGAGTCCGTCATAATATAACAACGAAAAAAGCGAACAGGATTTCTGTACATGAGGTGAGGGAATTAGACTGGGCACACCGGTCTTTGGTAAGGATGTGGAAAAGCTGTCCTGCTGTGTGCTGTGCCGCCTGAGCACCTCTGTTGCCCCTTGGTAAAGTTATTTTTTTTGAGCTGTTCCTAAGGCTTTCTTGCCGGCCGTTTCCCGATTCAGGTCCTTCAGCGTTTTGATTCTGTCCTCCGCCCTGCGCAGGGCGGAGGAGGTTACCGTGAGCCGATTGTTTAGGTCCTTCATCTTTCCCGACTCGGCCTGTGATGTCGCCAGCTGCCTGTGCAGTTGCTGCTGCTTATTCTTGAGCGCGGAGATTTCATCTTCGGCGGCAGCAAGAATTTCCTGTTTTCTCCGGAGCCGGGTGTTCAGGGTATCGATTTCCAGCCGTGACGGGGCCAGTCTTCTGTCCTGCTCCTGGCCGTAGCGCAGCATGGCATCGGCCTTGAGCCGGGCCTGGTTCGTTTCCTCCTGCATGACTGCCAGGCGCATGGTGGCGTTGGCCAAGCGGGCCTGCGCTTGTACCAGGGATCGTTGTAATGGGGCAATGATCCTCTCCGCGGCCGCCAGGTTGACGCCGGCGTGTTTCAGCCGGGCAGCCAAGGCCTTGATGCGCGCGTTGGCCGTGGCCAGGCCGTCGGTTTTGGCCTGCAGCC
>VAPK010069849.1_pt1 | contig 17757 bp, 14 predicted proteins | sample 3395031 | NCBI WGS metagenome assembly VAPK01 (sample SAMN08290443, study PRJNA428436) | hydrothermal vent metagenome | isolation source: Deep-sea hydrothermal vent chimney 1 | place: Pacific Ocean: Juan De Fuca Ridge
CAGAATTGAATGCTAAGCAAATAAAAGAAATAAAAAATGTTTCCCAGCAACGACAGATCAATAGCAAACAATATCTGGTGGGCGAGAAACACATTGAACATGATCGTTTAATTTTATGTGCGCCAGACTATGAGCTAAATAAAGAAGCTATAGCGGGTGTTGAGATTATTATTTAATCTCTACGGGTTAAATTCCCCGCTACTTGCAGCGAAGCAACATCGTAGGTGCGGCTTCTACCCTGCGGGCACAGGTGAGCCGCACATGTTCGCCTCATGGTGCCCGTAAGGGTAGAAGGCGAACTTACCACTCATACCCCGTCAGCTTGCTGCGGGGAAGTTTATTTTCAATATTGATTGTCATCTATCTTTGCCGACTATAATCTATGCTAGAAAAACAAGCGTGTCCCTGTGGTCGTAATGTTATCTTTGAAAATTGCTGCGGCCGCTATCTTGATTACCCGAAAAGGGTGCCCACGGCAGAAGCACTCATGCGTTCGCGTTACTCGGCATTTGTTCTGAGCAATGAAGCGTATATATTAGAATGCTGGCATAGTTCCACACGCCCCGCACCGCGTGACCTTACTAGTGAAAGTATCCACTGGTTAAGTTTAGATGTGGTCTCAATATCAGCTGGAAAAATTGAGGATAATACTGGTTCGGTTGAGTTTGTAGCAACTTACAAACATAATGGTTTAATTGAGTTGTTGCACGAGACAAGCCGTTTTATAAAAGAGCAGGGACGATGGTATTATCTTGATGGCAAGATTCACGAAGCAGAAAACAGGCTAAATAAAATAAGCCGAAATGCGCATTGTCCTTGTGGCAGCGGAAAAAAATATAAACGTTGTTGTGGCCGCTGAGCGGTTATTAAAGGGGGAAGTATGACTGCAAATGCTGGGTCATCCATAGTAGGAAGAATAAAAAAATTCTGGGGCTTTGAAAACGACACCGTTAGCCATGCGGAAAAACTGGTGTCTACCCTGGGTGGGGTGTTGTCGATTTTTTTGATTGCCTTTGTGACCCATAAAATAACGGGGGCGACTGGAGCCACGCTGATCGTGCCATCAATGGGCGCGTCGGCAGTGTTGTTGTTTGCGGTGCCTCACGGAAAACTGTCTCAGCCCTGGGCGTTGTTCGGGGGGCATTTTATTTCTGCCTTGATCGGCGTGGCCTGTTATCAACTGGTGCCAGATTATTATCTGGCAGCCGGGCTGGCGGTGGGCTTGGCGATTGGTGCGATGCATGTTTGTCGTTGCATTCATCCACCCGGTGGTGCGACGGCACTGGCTGCCGTTATCGGAGGCCCATCTATTCATGCTATCGGCTACGATTATGTTTTTATGCCCATTATGATTAATGCTCTGATTATCTTTGCGGTCGCGTTTGTGTTTAATAATGTATTTCCCTGGCGTCGTTACCCCGTCAGTATGATGCGCTTTACCGAGCGTCCACAGGTAAAGCCTGCAAAGCGCGATCATCTATTTAATCGAAAACACGTTCAGCAGGCGCTGAGTGATATGGATCTGGTGGTAGATATGACCACCGAGGATATTCAACGCCTGTTTGCTCTGACCCTTAAACATGCGGATCGGCAACGCTTGAAAAATACGCAAATTCGGGTGGGATCGTTTTATACCAATGGTAAGCATGGTGCTGAGTGGTCGGTGCGCAAGATTATTGACGAGGCCGCCTCGGATGTTGCTGAACGGGACATGGTGATTTACCAGGTGGTTGAAGGCCAGGGTTTACACAGCTCGGATAGCTGTACACGGCAGGAATTTGCCAATTGGGCTGCACGTGAAATGCTGCCTACCCAGGCTGAGAACTGAGTTCTTTTGTAATTTTTGAGCCGGGTTTTCGAGCCGATAAATCCCACTTTCCAGCAAACACCCGGCTGGATGCATCAATATCATACATTTCATACAAGTTTGGGCTATAATGCGCCGCCGTCGGTAAGCATCGCGGGGCGTGGGCGATCCAGATTTCTCTAGTGATGTGTCGGTTTTGAGCCAAATTTGTCCAGGGACAGGCCAGCAAATCATTGAATAACTAACAATTTTTATACGAGTAGCGGAACATGACTGAATTAACAAATTACAGAAACATAGGTATTTTTGCCCACGTGGATGCGGGTAAAACCACGACCACCGAGCGTATTCTTAAACTGACCGGCAAAATTCATAAGACCGGTGAGGTGCATGATGGTGAAGCCACCACTGATTTCATGGATCAGGAGCAGGAACGTGGTATTACCATTCAGTCTGCAGCCACTTCCTGTATCTGGGATGACCACCGTCTGAATATTATCGACACCCCCGGACACGTTGATTTCACCATTGAAGTCTATCGTTCGCTGAAAGTGCTGGATGGCGGCGTTGGCGTTTTCTGTGGTTCCGGCGGGGTTGAACCGCAGTCTGAAACCAACTGGCGTTATGCCAATGAATCTGAAGTCGCCCGCGTTATTCTGGTTAATAAGCTGGATCGTATGGGTGCTGACTTCTATCGTGTGGTTAAACAGGTGGAAGACGTACTGGGTGCGAATCCATTAGTGATGGTATTGCCGATTGGCATCGAAGATGATTTCAAGGGTGTGGTGGACTTGCTCACTCGCAAAGCCTGGATCTGGGATGATTCCGGTGATCCAACTAATTACACATTAGAAGACGTTCCTGCCGACATGGTAGACAAAGTTGAAGAATGGCGTGAAAAGCTGATCGAAACTGCGGTTGAGCAGGATGACGATATGATGGAACAATATCTGGAAGGCAACGAGCCTTCGGTTGATGATATTAAAGCCTGTGTCCGCAAGGGTACGATTGCGCTGGATTTCTTCCCCACTTATTGTGGCTCTGCGTTTAAGAATAAGGGTATCCAGCCAGTGCTGAATGCTGTGGTGGATTTCCTGCCTAATCCAATGGAAGTTAAGCCTCAGCCGGAAGTGGATCTGGAAGGTAACGAAACCGGCGAATATGCCATTGTTGATCCCGAAAAGCCTTTGCGCGCACTGGCCTTCAAAATTATGGATGATCGCTTTGGTGCGCTGACCTTTATCCGTATTTATTCCGGCAAGATAGAAAAAGGCACTACCGTGCTCAATACCTTTACCGGCAAGACGGAGCGTATTGGTCGTATCGTGGAAATGCATGCCGATACCCGTGAAGAACTAAGCAGTGCCCAGGCCGGTGATATTGTTGCCGTACTGGGTATGAAAAATGTGCAGACGGGTCACACCCTGTGTGATCCCAAACAGCCTGCCACTCTGGAGCCCATGGTATTCCCGGCTCCGGTTATCTCCATTGCCATCTCACCTAAGGACAAGGCTGCGTCTGAAAAAATGGGTGTGGCACTGGGCAAAATGATTCAGGAAGATCCTTCTTTCCACGTTGAAACGGACGAAGATAGTGGTGAAACCATTCTCAAGGGCATGGGCGAACTGCATCTGGATATTAAGGTCGATATTCTCAAGCGTACCCACGGTGTAGAAGTCGAAGTCGGCAAACCTCAGGTAGCCTATCGCGAAACTATTACCCAGCGCATCGAAGACAGCTACACCCATAAGAAACAGACCGGTGGTTCAGGTCAGTTCGCCAAGATCGATTATATTATCGAGCCGGGCGAACCGGGCAGTGGTTACGAATTCGAGTCCAAAGTAACCGGTGGTAACGTACCGCGCGAATTCTGGCCTGCGGTGCAGAAGGGTTTTGCCAATAGTCTGGATCGCGGCGTGCTGGCGGGCTTCCCGACCCTGGATTTCAGAGTCACCCTGACGGATGGTGGCTATCACCCGGTTGATTCCTCCGCTGTTGCCTACGAATTGGCCGCGCGTGCCGCCTATCGTCAAAGCATGCCGAAAGCCGGCCCGCAGTTAATGGAGCCGATCATGAAGGTGGATGTGTTTACACCTGAAGATCATGTTGGTGACGTGATTGGCGATTTGAATCGTCGTCGCGGCATGATCAGATCACAGGAAGCCGGTTCTACTGGCGTACGTATCAAGGCCGAATGTCCGCTGAGCGAAATGTTCGGTTACATCGGCGACCTGCGTACCATGACTTCCGGTCGTGGTCAGTTCTCTATGGAATTCCTGCATTACATGCCCTGTCCCAAGAACGTGGCAGAAGATGTCATCAAGGAAACTCTGGAACGCGAAGCGAAGAAGAAATAATTCTTCCTCTGTTTTAGGTGGTACGAGAAGGGCTGGTTTACCAGCCCTTTTTTTGTGCGAGTTAAAATTTATAAAAGATTTATCCTTTACTATAAAGTTCAGGTGTCGGAGTCAACCTTGCCAACAAGGTTTCAAGTATGTTGAATATTGACTCTGACACCTAACATCTGATTCAGATATGGCCATATACATGACTGTTAATGGCGTATATCAAGATCAATAGCCATATATGAGGCTATTACAAATATTTTCTTGACCATTCTCACCTGCCATCTATAATAACCCTGTTACTGCCTGATATGAGCAGTAATTACATATAACAGTCAAATTAAGGGCTATTATGGATTTTTATTCTCTCTCAGATAAGGCGGTGGAACAGGAGCTTGGCAGTCGAATCAAGTCACTTCGTCTGCGCCGGAATACCACCCAGCAACAGCTGGCGGAGGCGACTACCTTATCACTCAATACGATTAAAGCCCTTGAGTCTGGCCGCGGCAAACTGGCAACCCTGATTGCCGTACTCAGAGAATTGGGGGCGCTGGATAATCTGGACAATTTTATCCCCGAAATATCAATCAGTCCCCTACAGTTGGCAAAAAGACAGGGCAGGGTGCGAGAACGTGCCTCGGGCTATCGAGGTCAGCCAAGCACGATAGCAGAATCAAAGGATGAATCCGAGTGGTAAAGAAAGTCGATACCGCGAGGGTAAGTTTATGGGGGCATACAGTGGGTGCCGTATCCTGGCTGGCTGATCGTGGTTATGCTGTTTTTGAATATGATCCAGATTTTCTCAATAAAGGCCTGGATGTGTCGCCTATCACTATGAGCCTGAATCAGGCGCGTAAAAGTGATGGCCTGTTTTCATTTCCGGCTTTAAATAAAGACACCTTTCTGGGCTTGCCCGGTATGTTGGCGGATGCATTGCCGGATAAATTTGGGAACAGCATTATTGATAGCTGGTTGGCAGGTAATGGCCGCGATAGCGCCAGTTTTAGCCCGGTCGAGCGGCTTTGTTATAGCGGCAAACGGGGCATGGGCGCGTTAGAGTTTTCTCCAATAATGAGAGGAAAACAGGATACCGCGGTGGCGGTGGATGTCTCTGAGCTGGTTGAACTTGCCCAGCAAATCATGTCTGAGCGTACCGCGCTTGATCGCAGTCTGGGTGAATCCGAGAAAGATAACGCCGATGCCATGCTGGATATTTTGCGAGTCGGCACCTCAGCCGGGGGCGCTCGCCCCAAGGCGGTAATTGCCCTGAACGATAAAGGCCGGGTTATTTCCGGTCAGGCGGAGGCACCTAAGGGGTATGATTACTGGATCCTGAAATTCGATGGCGTGAGTGATTTAGAATTAGGTGAGCCGAAAGGCTATGGACGGATTGAGTATGCTTATTACCTGATGGCAAAATCAGCCGGTATCAATATGACTGAATGCCGACTACTGGAAGAAAATGGCCGCGCCCATTTTATGACAAAACGCTTTGATCGCGTCAAGGGCAAAAAAGTACACATGCAATCGCTATGTGGTATCGCACACTATGATTTTAATCTAGCCGGTGGCTACAGTTATGAACAGGCTTTTTCGGTGATGCGGCAATTACGTCTGAGTAAAGCCGAGGCGGCAGAACTTTATCGGCGCATGATCTTCAACATTATTGCGCGTAATATGGACGATCATACCAAGAATATTTCTTTCCTAATGGGGGAGGAGGGTAAATGGAGATTGTCACCAGCCTATGATCTGATTTATGCGCATAATCCGGCTGGCAAGTGGACCAACCAGCATCAAATGAGAGTTAATGGAAAACGAGATAATTTTAGTCGAGATGATCTTATGGCTGTTGGTGAGTCAATCAGTTTAAGTAAAGCAGAAGACATTATTAATCAGGTAATAAGCGCAGTTGAAAACTGGCCGGACTATGCAAAAGAGGCAGGAGTGAAGAAAGCGATCATGTTAGAGATAAGCTCGCATCATCGCATGAGGCTGGCGGCTTGATCTCTTTGAGTTTGATGTTTGTAGCCAGTTTATTCCGCGTGGGCACAAAGAGCGTGCCCACGCGTTACCTGAAGAACCATTTTTCTGAATGTTATAACAATACGGTGATACCATGAAACTAATTGTACGCAATCTTGCTCGCACTACCACCGAGGCCGAGCTGATAACGATGTTCAGCGCTCATGGCACGGTGCAGTCCTGTTCACTGGTAATGGATAAAAAAACCGGGCTGTCCAAAGGCTTTGGTTTTATCGAAATGCCGAAACCCGGCGATGCCAAAGTGGCAATGAAAAACCTCAATGGTAAGGACGTTGCCGGGAGTAAGATCCGGGTTAAAAAAGCCGAACAGATATGAGTAACTATTTTTACAACAGGAACCTATTGTGACCAATAATGATATCTTACGCCGTATTCGCTATACCTTTGATTATCACGAATCAAAGATGGTGGCGATATTTGGATTAGCCGATTATGAAGTAAGCCAGGAACAGATCAGTCACTGGTTGAAGAAAGAAGATGATCCAGAGTATCAAAATTGCAACGATGCCCAGCTGGCGATTTTTCTAAATGGTTTGATTAATGAGAAGCGCGGTAAAAGAGAAGGTGCTCAACCCGCAGCTGAAAAAAAATTAACTAATAATATTATTTTCAGAAAATTAAAGATCGCCTTAAATTTAAAAGACGACGACATACTGGAAATACTAAGTCTGGCGGATGTCAGCATCAGCAAACATGAACTAAGCGCGTTTTTTCGTCGAGCCGATCATAAACACTATCGCGCCTGTAAAGATCAAATCCTGCGCAACTTTCTCAAAGGTGTGCTGGTTAAGTTTCGACCGGATAAGCAAGCCGATACTGAATCGATATGGAAGTGATGTTGCTGAATCAATAAAAACCGTAAGCGCCAATCTAAGCACAGCCTGGCCAATTGTAGAATCCTGGTGTAACGATTCAAGGCCAACAATTAAAGTACACACTCACCCCTGAATTACCGTTAAACGAATTCAGAGGACGGTTACATCCATACCTGGAACAGGGTGAAAATGGTGCGTTGGATGATCAATATGAGCGTTGAGTTTCAGGGAAAGGCCTTTTATTCTTCTTATACTCTTATCAACAAAATTAAAATAATTACGATGAAAAAAACTGTTCAATTAACCCTTCTGTTTTTTATTTTTTCCTTTTCGGCCATAACTGTTGCAGATAGTAAAGTAGATATCGAAAATCTGGAAAAGATGTCGAGCCAACTCAAAAAAATTAATAGAAATCTCAATAGGGGGCAATTTGAAGGAAAAGATCTAGCCACATGGACAAAGCTGGCAATAAACATGAAGAGTCAGGCATCATTATGTGTTGCTAATACTGAAGTGGCATTGCTTGATTTAAAAACCATAATGGACGGCTTGGGTGAAAAAGTTAAAGGGGAAGATTCTGAGGTCACAAAAAAACGCTTCAAGTACAAGAAACAGAAAAATAAGTTTGATAAAGCGCTGGCAAAATGTAATTTATTTGTTGTCAGTAGCGGGGAAACAGGCGACCTTATTTCTCATGCGGAGAAATCGTTTTTCAAACAGAAGTATCTTGCAAGAAGTCCAAATATAATTGAGCTGGTTATTGCTTATGTTGATAACCCGGTGGAAATCTGGACGACTTCCGGCAAGTTTATGTTTAAGCACTCGGGTGTTGCTGAGATTGATACTACAGATTTGGCAGTAAGTATTGTTGTTATGATGCTGTTTGTTTTACTGGCCATCTGGTTGCGCAAAAAATTATTGTATTTTGAAAGTAGCAGGGAATGGCTGGATGAGTTTTTGGAAAATCTGTTGCGCGCCATCTTGACAACTTTTTTGAATTCTATGCCCTACTTGTTAGGTGCCGCTGCTGCTGCTATTGCTTCAATAATTGTTACCTCGGAAGTTGAGGCTACGCTTTTTGTTACGCAGTTTTTTATTGGTCTGCTGGTGTTTTTTTCGGTAACAACACTTATTCGCTTGCTGTTTTCGCCGTTTCCTCCAGCAACGCTATTTATAGCCTTCACCCCGTATATTGCTGAGAATCTGGCGCGACGATTAAAAGTTCTGTCGATATTAGGTTTTGTCGGTTACCTGGCTTTTTATTCTGTATTTTCAGATAGTATTATTGAGTCTAATCTATTATTGCTACGCAATATTTTTTCCCTGATTGTCGTTATTAATCTTGTATGGACCCTGCAGGTTATTATCAAGTCACCCAGGTTGCCAAAGCTGCGTTATCTTTCAATGTTAGTTATCCTGCTGCTTATTGTTTCATTAATTGCGGAATGGGTTGGCTACCGGAATCTGGCGTTTTCCGGTCGCCGGGTTGTGCTGTTAACCTTTGTTGTTTTTATAATGTTTATAGGTGTTTCAAAATTATTCCGCGATTTATTTAATGCCATTGATGAAGGTGCTTATGGCTGGTGTCGAAAAATACATAAATCGCTAGGTGTGGGGGAAAGTGAAAAAGTCCCCGGGCTGATCTGGATTCGTTTTCTGGTTACCCTGATGATCTGGGGCAGCTTTACAATATTGTTTATTAATGCATGGGATACCAGCGGTGGTGTCCTCGAACAGGTTAAAATTTATTTGATAAACGGTTTTGATATTGGTGACTTCCGCATTATCCCGGGTAAGATTTTATGGGCTCTTCTGGTGTTCGGTCTGGTCATTATTTCGTCTAGCTGGATGCGTTCACAGTTAGAAAATAACTGGCTTAAAATGACGACCATGGGTCAGGGTGCGCGTGACGCGATGGTGACCATTATCGGTTATCTCATGTTTCTCATCGCTGTCATGGCTGGATTGGCTACGGCTGGATTTGATTTTAGTAACATAGCAATTATCGCCGGTGCGTTATCTGTTGGTATTGGTTTTGGTCTGCAGAATATTGTTAACAATTTTGTTTCGGGTTTGATTCTGTTGTTTGAACGGCCAATAAGGAAAGGCGACTGGATCGAGGTCGGTGGCACCGAAGGTGTGGTTAAAGATATTCAAATTCGTTCTACAAGGATTCAAACATTTGACCGCTCTGATGTAATTGTGCCTAACTCGGAACTTATTTCGGGTCAGGTAACCAACTGGGTATTATCGAGTAAAGGTGGTCGTGCGATTGTTCCTGTTGGTGTGGCTTACGGCACCGATACTGAAAAAGTACGAGATATTCTGTTGGCGATTGCTGAGGACAATGAGAATATTATTAAAACAGGTATTATGCCTAAACCAATAGTATTGTTCAGGGAGTTTGGTGATAGCTCGCTAAATTTTGAGTTGCGGGTATTTTTGCGTAATGTAGATAGTCGCTTGAGAATTATAAGTGAACTGAACTTTGCAATTGATAAAGCATTTAGAGAAGAAGGTATTGAAATACCATTTCCGCAGCGAGACTTGCATGTCAAAAGTATGCCCGACAATTTTGTGCAAGACTCTGATCGAGGAAAAAATAAGGAGTAACAATAAAAAGGTATGCTGGTTAAATACCATCATGATAAGCAAGCCGATACTGAATCGATATGGAAGTGATGTTATAGAGCAATAAAAAACCCCGCACAGAGGCGGGGTCAGAAAACAATCTATTGTGGATTGATCAGGCTTTTTTGCGTCGGGCAATGCCGGCCAGACCAAGCAGACCGCTACCAAATAACCATACTGCAGCTGGTACGGGCACGGCACTAACATCACCGGTTTGAACAGCCCATGTAGAGATGTTATCAGTCTTATAGGTTCTACCCTGCTCACCACTGCCCATATTAAAGTAATACGCTTGGTAATCCGGACTATTTGAGAACTCTGTGGCCGACCAATACAAGTAGGACTGAACATTGCTAAATGGACCCGTATTAGTTGAAAAATATGCTTCGTTGCCTAATGTATTATAAAAAAGATTACCCATTTCACTGCCGGTGCAGTTGTAACCATAGCCATTACCGCTTGTATCATGATAATCACAGCTTGCATCAAGCTCTAATGTGTTGGGCAATCGCCAACCAGTAACACCCGCTATATCTAAATCAGCGACCCAGGTACTGGCTTCCGTCCAGTTCATTATTACACTGGTGGTATACCCACTAGTGTAGGCATAATTGGCATCCGCCAACCAGGTTAAATTGGCTTCAGTATCATAATAAGCCAGACCGCCTAAACGTGATTCTAAAGCGGCATTTGCACTGCTTGATAAAATTACAGCGGTTGCGGCTGCAACCAGTTTTAAGGTTTTCATTTGTTTATTCCCTGTTGATTATTATTGGCTATAAAATACCACTATATTAATAAGTTAAATATACGAAAAAAGTCATAGTATTTTGGTGATGATAAAAAGGTAAAGCTTAGACTTTGTCTAAAGTGAAGCTAAAACGTAAATTCTGTTTTCTTTTTTTTACGTCGTTTGGACTAGCCACGAATTTAACGAGGACATTCAGCGAACAGTAATTTGAGCTTTTCTGCTGAGGCCAGCATCTTTGCCTGTTCGGTATCACTGAGTGGGACTTCTATAATTTTTTCAACACCACCTGCGCCAATGACACAGGGAACCCCGAGGGCGATGTCATCGATGTTGTATTCACCGTGCAGTGGTGTAGAAACGGGCAGGGTGTCTTTTTTGTCATATATAATACTTTCCAGAATTTGCGCCACCGCAGCCCCAATGCCAAACCAGGTGGCACCTTTGCCGCTGATAATCTCATAGGCTTCACGCAGAGTAGACAACTCAATTTGCACTCGCGTATCCGTGTCGAGCTTCTCAGCATCACTGACACTGCTCCAGGCAACAAATTCAGAATCGCCGTGTTCGCCTAATACCCAGCCGTTAATTTTATTGATCGGCATGGCCAGTTTTTCAGATAGTCGCCAGCGCAGGCGGGCAGAGTCAAGCAGCGTGCCGCTGCCAAATACCTGTCCACTGGGCAGATCAAAAATCTCGGCCGCTAAATGAGTGAGAATATCTACCGGATTGGTAACCAGAATGACGATGGCCTGCGGTGAGAGGTTATCCAGTGATTGACGGATATTTTTTAGAATAGCGCTGTTGCGGGCGAGTAGATCGCAGCGCGTTTCTCCGGGCTTTTGTTTAGCACCGGCGGTGATGATAAATATGTCACAGGTGCCAAGTTCGCTATCTCCAAAGTCGATGCCATCAATGTGTGTCTGTGGTGAGAATAGCAGCGTGTCTTTGAGATCCAGCACTTGTGCATCTTCGTAGGGTTGTTCCAGATCCAGCAGATAAAGTTGTAATGGCAGGTTTTTGTGAATGACGGCACTGGCAATATGCGCGCCGACATTACCGGCACCGATGATGGTGATCTTTTTTATATTGGGTTTCATTTTCTGTTCACGAAGTGATGATGTTTATCAAGTATAGATTGCTGCTTGCAGTGAGCCAGTTTATTTTTCCATCATTGGCGCACGACCCAGATGATACATGGCATTGTTATTATTTAGAGCAACTCGATCTCGAGTGTTAAACCAGTCAGGATAGATGCAGGTTTCACCTTTCACCAGTAAACAGTCATTTTCAATTTTATAATCACAATAGTAACGGTCGCCCATCAGGCTGCCTGTATCCAGCGCCTGTTGCTGATAGCGCTGAACTTTATCAGGAGAATCAAAAATAGTATTAATTGCAACCGGGCCGATCTCGGTCATGCCCCAGTTGCACATGAATATAGCGCCTCGGCGAACAAAGGCGTCAATAATCTCAAAGCTGACATTATCACTGCCACAGGTGATGAACAGGCCGTTTAAATCTACCTTAGCAAAGCTTCGTGTGTTCATCAGCATTTCACAATGAGTGGGCGTGAGATGGGTGTGAGTGAAGCCCTGAACATCCTGCCAGAAACGATAGGCGTTAAATGGCTGGATTTTTACTTCCGCGCCGATGCTCAGTGCAGGCAGGGTTTGTGCCAGCATCCCACCGGCGTGATTCATACTACAGACTGTGAGTATTCGACTGTGTTGATTAATGCCTTGTGCATCCAGGGCAATGGTATTGGCGGCGGCCAGTTTTTCTGGCGGCTGGAACAGAGTTTTGGCTTCACCGGTAGTGCCGGAGCTTTGTAACTCAAAGCCATGACGAAGCAGGGCTTTCCAGTTCTTAATCATCGTGGATGAAATAGGCTTCGGTGCCGCGGATGATTTTTTTAGCCAGTCGGTACGGCGTGAAGGGAAACAGCCAGGGGATTAGCGCGTGAATGATGCCGGTTATCACGATGGCCAGGGCGAGCAGGTTGAACCACATAGCAATGAACAGGTGTTTGAAATAACCGCTATGGGCTTTCTGTAAATGATTTGAGTCCCACATTGAATATCCTTGGACTATTTTAGTCCTGGTTTAGGTCGTTGTTCAGCGTGCGCTTAAAAATAATTTATAGCGAAGCCAAACAATTAAGTAACCTATGAAGTTGTCTTTGTTGGGCTTCGCTTTTGCTCAGCACCAACCTACCTGATGCTTACATGAAATTACCTTGCCAGCTTCTCTTTCCAGCTACGGGCACGCTCAACTATGGTGGACGAATTGAGTGTAGTCAGTTCACCGTCTCTGAGCAGTTGCTTACCTGCCACCCAAACATCACGAATACAGTGACGGCCTGCTGAATAGACCGCCTGTGATTCGGGGTGATAGATTGGCTGGGTATCGACACCACCTAGATCGATGGCGATCATATCGGCGGCTTTACCGGGTTTGAGTGAACCGATTTCTTCGTCCAGTCCCAGCGCGCGGGCACCGTTAAGCGTGGCCATTTGTAATGCCTGCATGGCGGGTACGGCACTGGCGTTACCCGACACGGCTTTGGCCAGCAAGGCGGCGCTACGCATTTCACCGGCCATGTCCAGATCATTATTGCTGGCAGCACTATCAGTGCCCAGCGCCACATTAACCCCCGCTTCGATTAGCGCCTGCACCGGGCAAAAGCCGCTGGCCAGTTTGAGATTGGATTCCGGGCAATGCACGACATGGACACCGGTGTCGGCCAGCAGGGTGATTTCTTCTTTTTCAAGTTGAGTCATGTGAACCGCGAGTAAACGGGGGCTGAGCAGTTCCAGTTTTTGCAGGCGCTCGATGGGTCGCATACCGAATTTATCTACTGAGTCCTGTACCTCAAAAGCCGTTTCATGCAGATGGATATGAATGGGAATATCCAGCTCCTCGGCATAAGTAGCAACGCGGGTCAGCGGTTCGTCAGAAACGGTGTAGGGTGCATGGGGGGCAAAGGCGGTGTGGATCAGGCTGTTGCCGCTGAGTTGATCATGTAGAGCCATGCCTTTTTGCAGGTATTCATCCGCATCCTCTGCCCAGGCTGTGGGGAAGTCGAGCACAATCAGGCCGACCACTGCTCGCATCCCGGCATGCTCGGCGGCGCGTGCGGTTTCATCCGGGAAAAAATACATGTCGTTGAAACAGGTGGTGCCGCTTTTGATCATTTCCGCGCAGGCCAGCAAGCTACCGTCATGCACAAATTCAGGATTCACCCACTGGCGTTCTGCTGGCCAGATATGATTATTGAGCCAGTCCATAAGCGGCAGATCATCGGCCAGCCCGCGCATCAGCGTCATGGCGGCGTGGCCGTGGGCGTTGATAAAGCCGGGCATCAGCAGATGTTGATCCCGACGGATATGTATATCGGGCTGGAATTGTGCTTCGGCTTCAGTTGCAGGCAGGATGGCGATAATACGGCCATCGTTAATTGCAATCGCATGATGGTCGAGAAGAGTATTTTCCGGTTCGATGGGAATGATCCAACGCGCCGTGATCAGAGTATCTATATTCATAAGTGGCTAGTAGCGGGTGGCTAGTGGCTAGGGGAAAAAAGCATTTATAGCTTATAGGTTTTTTGTTACTTTAGCGCATATTCACGTACGAAGGAAAACAATCAAAAATGAGACCGCTAATTTTAATCCCCGCCTTGCTATCCGCCACTCGCTGCTCGTTACTATGAACAACATGAATACAGTATTCCCCATTCGCTGGCACAACGACTGCCTGAAATTAATCGATCAACGTCTACTGCCTGCGGAGTCAACAGAAATCAGCTACAACGATGTCGCCGCAGTGGCCGATGCGATTCGCGAGATGGTGGTGCGTGGCGCACCGGCGATTGGCATTACCGCGGCTTTTGGGGTGGTGATCGCGGCGCGCACGCACTATGCCCAAAATTCGAGTAGCTGGCGGCAAACGATTGAGTCTGATTTGACCCTGCTGGCCAATGCCCGCCCAACGGCCATTAATCTATTCTGGGCGATTGAGCGTATGCGCGATTGTTTTGCGGGCATTGAGGATGAGCCAACTGAACGTCTGCTGGCAGAAGCGAAGACGATTCACGAAGAAGATATTGCTGCCAATATGCATATGGGTGAGTTGGGGGCAGGCTTGATTGCTGCGGGAAGCAGCATTCTCACTCATTGTAATGCTGGTGCGCTGGCCACCGGCGGTTATGGCACGGCGCTGGGGGTGATTCGTAGTGCGGTGGCAGCAGGCAAGATTGAACAGGTGTTTGCCGATGAAACCCGACCCTGGTTACAGGGCGCGCGCCTCACTGCCTGGGAATTATTGCAGGATGGCATTCCGGTAAGCCTGATTGCCGAGGGCGCGGCCTCCTGGTTGATGCATCAGGGCAAGGTGCAATGGATCGTGGTCGGCTCGGACAGGATTGCTGCCAATGGTGATGTGGCCAATAAAATTGGCACTTATCAGCTGGCCGTGTCAGCCCGTTATCATGGGGTCAAATTTATGGTGGTCGCACCGACCTCCACGGTAGATATGAATGTGGTCTGTGGTGATGACATTCCAATTGAAACCCGTGATGCCGATGAGTTGCTTAAATGTGGTGATAAAACCGTGGCCGCCAGCGGTGCTACCGCCTGGAATCCGGTCTTCGATGTGACCCCGGCAGCGCTGGTGGATGCTATCGTCACTGAGCAGGGTGTGGTCAAAAAGCCAAATACAGAAAAGATGCTGGCCATGATGAAAAAAGCCTGATTCATTTCACTGATTTCCCATTTAAAAGCCGTAAACGTCCTCTGCCCGTCGATCTGTTTAATGCAGTAGGTGGCGCTGCTGTGCTAGAATGGCGGCTTTATTTTGCTCAAAATCTCGATACTGTTAACAAGCTGAACGACAACTCGCGCACGCACAGGAAGCTATGACCGAATTCGCCAAAGAAATTATCCCGATCAACATCGAAGAGGAAATGAAACAGTCCTATCTGGATTACGCCATGAGCGTGATCGTCGGACGCGCCCTGCCCGATGTACGTGATGGGCTTAAGCCGGTGCATCGGCGGGTACTTTATGCCATGCGCGAGTTGGGCAATGACTGGAACAAGGCGTATAAAAAATCGGCGCGTGTGGTCGGTGATGTCATTGGTAAATACCACCCCCACGGTGACACCGCCGTCTATGACACCATCGTGCGCATGGCACAGCCTTTTTCCCTGCGTTACATGCTGGTCGATGGGCAGGGCAACTTTGGTTCAGTCGATGGTGATTCCCCGGCAGCGATGCGTTATACCGAAGTACGGATGGCGAAAATCGCGCATGAGTTGCTGGCCGATCTGGATCGTGAAACGGTTGATTTTGTTGCCAACTATGATGAGTCGGAACACGAACCGACGGTGCTGCCCGCACGTCTGCCCAACCTACTGATTAATGGTTCGACGGGTATTGCGGTGGGCATGGCCACCAATATTCCACCGCACAATCTCAACGAAATTATAAATGCCTGTCTGGCGTTGATTGAAAATCCCGATACCACGATTCAGGAAATTATGAACCATGTTCCCGGTCCGGACTTTCCGACTGCCGGGATCATCAATGGCGCACGCGGCATTGGCGAAGCCTATGTCGGTGGTCGCGGACGTATTTATGTGCGCGCGCGTACCCATGTAGAAGAATTTGGCAATAACCGGGAACGGCTGGTGGTGACCGAGTTGCCGTATCAGGTTAACAAGGCGCGATTGATCGAGCGCATTGCCGAGCTGGTTAAAGAGAAAAAAATCGAAGGCATTTCTGAGCTGCGTGATGAGTCCGATAAGGACGGCATGCGCGTCGCGATTGAATTACGTCGTGGTGAGATGCCGGATGTGCTGCTGAATAACCTTTACAAGCAGACCCAGATGCAGAGCGTGTTCGGCATCAATATGGTGGCGCTGGTCGATGGCCAGCCACGACTGTTAAATATTAAAGAAATTCTAGAAGCCTTCATTCGTCACCGCCGTGAAGTGGTGACTCGACGCACGATTTTTGATTTACGCAAGGCGCGAGAAAAAGCCCATGTGCGTGAAGGTCTGGCGATTGCGCTGGCCAATATCGATCCTATTATCACCATGATCAAGGCCGCAAAAAATCCGGCTGAAGCCAAAGCAGGATTGGTGTCTACAGCATGGGAACCGGGGCTGGTGATCGAGATGCTGTCACGCACGGGCGCTGAAGGTTCCAAACCGGAAGATCTGCCGGATAACGTCGGTCTGGTCGAAGGGAAATATTATTTATCCGACACCCAGTCGCAGGCGATTCTCGACATGCGCCTGCATCGTTTGACCGGGCTTGAGCAAGACAAGATCCTCAAAGAATACGGTGAGCTGCTGGATGTGATTGCCGAACTGCTTAAAATTTTGGGCAGTCCTGATCGGCTGATGGAAGTGATTCGTGAAGAGCTGCTGGAAATTATGGAGCAGTACGGCGATGAGCGACGTACAGAAATTGTCGCCAGTCAGGAAGATCTGAGCATTGAAGATCTAATCACTGAAGAAGATGTCGTGGTGACGCTGTCACATGAAGGCTATGCCAAGGCGCAACCGATCACGACTTATAGCGCACAGCGTCGCGGTGGCAAGGGCAAGGCCGCAACCTCGGTAAAAGATGAAGACTTTGTCGATAAGCTGTTTGTTGCCAGCACTCACGATACCATTCTCTGTTTCTCCAGTCGTGGCAAAGTGTATTGGTTAAAAGTTTATGAGTTACCGCAGGCCGGGCGCACTGCGCGTGGTCGTCCCATCGTTAATCTATTACCGCTGGAAGAAGGCGAACGCATCAATGCGATTTTGCCGATTCGTGAATATGAAGAAGGCAAATACGTTTTCTTCGCCACGGCTAATGGCACGGTAAAGAAAACCGCACTGAAAGATTTTTCCCGTCCACGCGCCTCCGGCATTATCGCGATTGAACTACGCGGCGATGATCAACTGGTCGGTGTGGAAATCACTGATGGCACCGAAAACGCGCTACTGTTCTCCAGCGCGGGTAAGGCGATTCGTTTCAGTGAAGATGATGTGCGCGGTATGGGGCGAACCGCTGCGGGTGTACGTGGGATTAGATTACTGCCGGGGCAATCCGTTATTTCACTGATTATTGCCAGTGATGGTTGTGTGCTTTCTGCGACTGAAAATGGCTATGGTAAACGCACAGCCATTGAAGATTATCCACGTCATGGTCGTGGTGGTCAGGGCGTGATTTCAGTGCAGACTAGCGGGCGTAACGGCGATGTAATTGGTGCCGTGCTGGTTAGTGAGAGTGATGAAATTATGCTGATCACAACCAATGGCACTCTGGTGCGTACACGCACAGATGGTATTTCTGTGATGGGACGTAATAC
>VAPK010029260.1_pt1 | contig 17754 bp, 15 predicted proteins | sample 3395031 | NCBI WGS metagenome assembly VAPK01 (sample SAMN08290443, study PRJNA428436) | hydrothermal vent metagenome | isolation source: Deep-sea hydrothermal vent chimney 1 | place: Pacific Ocean: Juan De Fuca Ridge
GGCATGGCCCGTCCCCAACTGCTCCTTTTGTTCAATAAACTCCAACTTTGGATCGGGGAAGGTGGACTTTACTTTGTCCGCCTGGAACCCAACCACCAAGCCCACCCGATCGGCGTCGATTTCTCCGACCGTTTCCAGAACATAATGCAAAAGCGTCTTCCCGGACAAGGGTTGCAACACTTTGGCTAAGGGAGATTTCATTCGGGTGCCTTTTCCAGCGGCCAGAATGATGACGGCTAGTTTTTTTTGGGGCATTGAATTTTAAATTCTTTGATTTTCTTGCGCAGGGTGTTGCGATTGATTCCCAAAATATTGGCGGCGTGGGTCTGGTTTCCCTTGGTCTCTTGAATCACGATGTCCAGCAGGGGTTTTTCCACTCCGCCGATGATGAGGCCATATAAATCACCGTCGTGATCTTTGTGCATGTGCTTGACATAATCTTTGACTGTAAGATTGAGCCAGTTTTCGAGGAAGGAATTTGTCTTGCGGCTACCGTTGTGCATGAATTAAAAGGTAAGGGAATCTAGATACACCCAACATCAGGATAGATAGAAACGAAGTTTCTGGCTGTTCAGTTTTTTCGTGGAACGGATACTAGCAAACCACAGGGAGGCGGTCAAGGGTTTTACTTTAAAGAAATTAACGGCTTGTTGTTTCAATAATTTCCTGCCCTTAAAAATTCAGGTTGATTATGGAGAAATACCTGTTCTAAGATAAAAACTCGTTTTTCCTATAATATTTCTCGTGGACCATACATTGCAACCGTCTGTCAAAAAAGTCGCTTTCACCACCCTGGGATGCCGCACCAATCAACACGACACGGCGGAGATGCAAACTCTCATGGAACAGGAAGGCTTTACTATCGTCGGCGCCCGCGACAAGGCAGATGTTTACGTCATCAACACCTGCTCGGTGACCCAACGTAGCGATTACAGCTCACGCCTTGCGGTTAAAAAATCGCTTGCCATCAACGACCAAGCCCTGGTGGTTTTCACCGGCTGTTACGCGCAACTGGCTCCTCAGGAAGCGATGGAAATCCACGGCCTCGACATTATCCTGGGCAATGCGGACAAACTGGACATCGCCAGACTTATCAAGCGCAAGCTCAGCGAAAAATCACCGTGGGACAAAGGGGATAAGACGGAAATCTTCATGTCGGATATCCATCGCAAGCGGGTGTTCCGCACCATCCCGGTGTCCAATTTCCAAGGCAAAACCAAAGCCTTCATCAAGGTGCAGACCGGTTGCGAGGAAAAATGCTCCTTTTGCACCGTTGTCAGGGCTCGCGGTAAGTCCATCAGCGACGACCGGGAAAACATCCTCAACAATGTCAAAGAAGCCATCGCATCTGGATACAAAGAAATCACCCTGACCGGCATCAATCTTGGAACCTACGGCATGGAAAAGGAAAAACCCGAAACCTTTTCTTCTCTGGTGCAAGAGATCGCTCAACTGCCGGGAGACTATCGCATCCGCTTGAGTTCCATCAACCCGATGGAAATCGACGACGATCTGCTGAATCTCATGGCCGACTGCGAAAATATCTGCCCGCACCTGCACATCCCCCTGCAAAGTGGGGACGACGCGATTCTCGCCAAAATGCGGCGCAACTATAACTCCCGGCAATACCTGGACACGGTTCATCGGGCGCTCACGAAAATCCCCCGGTTGGGACTAGGGGCGGATGTCATCATCGGCTTTCCCGGTGAAACGGACCAAAGTTTTGAAAACACCCGTAAACTCATCGAGAACCTACCGTTCACCTACTTGCATTCATTCTCCTATTCACCACGCAAAGGGACCGAAGCCTACGCTTTCAAGAGCAGTCTTGCCAAAACCGTCAAAAAGGCAAGAAGCGGCGAATTGACCAACCTGGTGCATGAAAAATCCCTCCACTTCCGCCGTCAGTTAATAGGCGAGACCGTCACCGTTCTCTTTGAGAATCAGCGCGACCCGGCAACGGGATGGCTGAAAGGCCACAGCGAACATTACATTCCCGTCATCGCCGAAGGCGGCGACCGCCTCATGAACCAACTGGTTCCGGTAAAAATTGAAGAGGTCTCGGACGAACTGGTTTCAGGATGCGTGCAGTCATAACCCTGACAACCGATTTCGGACTTGCCGATCCCTTTGTCGGGATCATGAAGGGCGTGATCCTGAACCTTCTGCCCAACGCTCAGATCATCGACATCACCCACCAGATCGAACCGCAAAACATTCGGCAGGCGGCCCTGGCTTTAGAATCCGCGCATCCTTACTTCCCAGAAAATACGGTTCATCTTGTCGTGGTCGATCCCGGCGTGGGCAGTGCAAGAAGACCCATCGCCGTCAAAACCAAATCGGCCGTTTTCGTGGGCCCCGACAACGGCGTCCTGACTCCCGCTATTGAGCCCGCATCCCGTGTCTATGAACTGACCAAGTCGAAATTTTTTCTGGACGCTCCGTCATCCACTTTTCACGGGCGCGACGTGTTCGCCCCCGCTGTTGCATGGATCGCCAAAGGAACTTCGCTGTCCCAAATGGGCCAAAAAATCAGCGACCCCTGCATGCTGGAACTTCCCCAGCCAAAAATCCACAAAGGCACGATCACGGGGGAAATCATTGTTATCGACCGGTTCGGAAATCTTATCTCGAATATTTCAGAAGACCTTCTGCGAACAATTCAAACGGATTCCATGAGTCTGCAAATCGGCAGGAAACACCTTCGCGGTCTTAAATCTCACTACTCTCAATGCAAGCCTAAGGAGATCGGTTGCCTGATCAACAGTTGGGGCAAGTTGGAAATTTTTTGCCGGGAGGACAACGCCGCAAACAAACTGAAATGCAGGGTGGGGACTTCTCTCACGATCAAAAAAAATTGAGCGGGCTGGACAAATTCCAATTACCATCCTAAAGTAGATGGTTAACATCGGAACCCGATCAACCCTGTCAAAATTGAATCCCAGAATAATCATGGACGGCATCAAGATCATCTGTCAGAACAAAAAAGCGCGGCACAATTACTTCATCGAAGACTCTCTTGAGGCCGGAATGGTCCTGCGCGGAACCGAGGTGAAGTCCCTGCGCGATGGTAAAGCCAATCTGGTGGACAGCTATGCCACTATCGAACGGGGAGAAGTCTGGCTCAACAATTTTCATATCAACCCCTACTCCCCCGCCAGCCAGTTCAGCCACCACCCCATGCGGAAACGAAAGCTACTCCTCAATAAACGTGAAATCGCCAAACTGATCGGCAAGACCCAGGAAAAAGGCTACAACCTGATCCCCCTAAAAATCTATTTCAAAGGCGGTCGAGCCAAAGTAGAACTCTCCCTCGGCAAAGCCAAGAAGCTATACGACAAACGCGAAACCATCAAAAAACGCGACGCCACCCGCGAAATCGATAAAGCCATGAAATCCCACAACCAATAGGTCGATCCCCTCCGGTCTGGATTGACCAGAGGGCTCCAAATGGGCGTTTTTTCAACATATTTCTAGTAAAATCAATAAGATAGAAATATTTATCTTTGACTTGCCCTTCTAACCTATTGTAATATTTATATATACTTAAATATTAATTCTAATGGTACAGGGCTTATGAACACTGCTTTGAAAGAAATAAATGTAGAGAATATCGGTAATTACATGACTTCCCCCGTCATCACCATCTCTCAAGACTCTACACTTCGGGATTTTTTGAAGCTGTTGAATGAAAATAAAATAAGCTCACTCATAGTTACCGAAAATGATCGCTATGTGGGAATAGCGACTAAAAGAGACTTCATTAGAAAAGCCATCAACCAACGCATGGACCCTGAAACCACCGAGGTTTCAAAAATCATGAATGTCCCCATACTCTCATTGGAACACTCCTCCTCGATTGAAGATGCCAGAAATTTTATGATGAAAAACAAAATCCGCCATCTCCCGGTGATGGAGGAAAACCGAATCGTCGGAATGCTTTCGATAAAAGATACGATGAGAAAAAGTGTCGATCAAAAACTAATCGATGCCTTTACAAAATCTACAGGCGAGGCCATACAGAATTTTATGCTGAGCGCCTCCCCTCTTGCCCCGATAGAATCCGAAGATTTACCGGGAGAGATCAGCGCCGTCATCAAGCTCACGGATGAAGCAAAAAATGTTGAAATCATGATCATCCTCAATTTTTCCGAGGAAGTGGCTCAAAAAGTTTATCAGGGATTATTTGGTGACGATGCAACAGGTATGAAGGATATTTGCAATATCGTGACGGAAATTTCTAACATCATCGCAGGCAATGTTAAAGTCGAAATATCTCATTATGTCCAGGAGATACTGCGCTTAACTCATTCAGAAAAAACCAGCAGTGATGCCAAAGGAATTTTTCATTTTGATGTGGGCCTTCCCACAACCGTTATCGGAAGCGGGCACAGCGTCTCTGGAGTGGAAAAATTAAGCACCGCAAAAACCTTCATTCCCTATGAGAATGCAGGAACCCCTATGTTCTTATTGGGGCTGATATTCCAAAAGAAAGAAGAGAGTTAGTTGCCCGTCGAATTCAAGATTCACTGAATATCCGCTTCTCCCAAACTTCATCCCGCCCTGAAACAAAAAACAGGAAAACTATCACACGTATGAACCCAGGGCTCGTCAATATTGGGGCCTGCGACACGCGGGTTATTTTCTGGCAAGCACCAGGACCACTCCGGCGACGGCAATCACTGCGCCAATATATCCCCCGGTCCCAATGGTCTCTGGAACCAGCAGGCCATCGGTGAATTGGGGCAGAACGAGCATCGCGGACAAAGTGATGAGAGGATTCAAAGTGATCACAGGGCTGATAACGGTCAGAGGAATGTATTTCACAGCCTCAGCCAAGGCTCCGTAGGCAAGCAGGGTATTGATTCCTAAAACCATTAATAACGTCCAGCCCTTCCATCCAATTCCTGAAAATTCCGGCCACTTAACCTTGGCGACCAGAACCAGAGCCGCCACTCCGTAAACCAGCAGATTCAGCATTTGCGCACCATAGGTACGGCTGAGAACCTTCTGGCAGGAAATGTACAGAACCCACACCACAGCGGCCAATACGATATAAATAGTGGAAGAGGAATACAGTTCCATGTCCTTCACGTTCCCAAGTTGATCCAGATAGAACAGGGAAAACCCCACCGCCGCAATGGCAAACCCTAAAAATTGTTGCCAGTTCACCCGCTCTTTAAAAAACACCACTCCCACAATGACAAGTATGACCGGCGCAAGTTGGATGAGAATCGCCGCGTTGGAAGGACTGCTGAGGTTCACGCTCTCGGTCATCCCGAAGTAATTGACCGCAAGCGATGCTCCTGCCACAATTCCAAGCAATGGAGGCTTTCTTAAAAACCGGGAAGGTTGAGAGCCATTAATGGAAAGGATGAGGAAAAGAACAATAAATGCAAAAAAGAATCGGAAACAGGCGATGGTCCCCGCTGAAAATCCAGTCAGGGCAATTTTCAGGATGATGGGCAAAAACCCCCACAACAGGGCCGTGACCATGACGAATAAGATACCCCGAAGGTAATCTGTGTTTTGAACTGGTTTTGAGGAGTTCAATCAAGCAACCCATCTAAGAAGAATATTAAAGAGGGAAATAGAATACCTCAAGGCAAGGCAACCGCAAAGGCCGACCCTACCTCGCACCGGATTATAATGCGCTACTGAAGTGTTGAAAAATTCTTTAGAAGGGTCAAACCCAGCTTTTGGCTTTTTTCAGGATGGAATTGAAAAGCGTGAATATTGTCGTGGTGGATGCTGGACACGAACTCGACCCCATACTCTGTGGTGGTGGCTATGTCATCAGATTGCTCGGGAACCACAAAATAAGAATGGACAAAATAAAAATAAGACCCATCGGGGATCGACTTAAAAAGCGGATTATTTTTTTTCACCTGTACGGTGTTCCAGCCCATGTGGGGAATCTTGAGGTCGGAGCCCTTTGCCAGGGCTGAAGTTTTTCCAGAAAAACCCACTACGTCTCCCGGCAAAATCTCCAAACCGGCAACCTGACCAAATTCTTCGCTCTGATGAAACAACAACTGCAAGCCGAGACAAATTCCCAAAAAAGGCTTGCCGCTTTGGATGGATTTGTGAACCACGTCCACAAGGTCGAATCGATGCAGATTGGTCATGCAATCCTTGAAGGCTCCTACACCGGGAAGAACAACAGCCGATGCGGATAAAATTTCCGCAGGATTTCGGGTGACCACAGCGCGAGCGCCAACGGCTTCCAACGCTTTCTGGACCGACCGCAGGTTGCCCATGCCGTAATCGATAACGGCAATCATCTACAACTTGCCTTTTGTGGAAGGAACCTCACTGGACCTGGGATCGAGAGCACAGGCCTGATCCAAAGCGCGGGCAAACGACTTGAACATGGCTTCAATGATGTGGTGCAGGTTGGTCCAGTATTCGGCGTTGAAATGCAGGGTGATGCCGCTGTTGGCTGAAAAAGCCTGAAAAAACTCCGGCACCAGTTCGACGTCAAACTGGCCGATTTTGGATTTGGGGAATTCCACGTTGAAAACAAAAAACGCGCGGCCTGCAATATCGACCACGCAATGCGCCAGCGCTTCATTCAACGGCACTGACGCCTGGGCAAACCGGCGAATGCCTTTTTTATCACCCATTGCCTTGCTGAACGCCTCTCCCAGAGCAAGCCCCATATCCTCTACGGTGTGGTGGTAATCGATTTCGATATCGCCTTTGGCGCGAACCTTGAGATCGAAGTAACCGTGGCGGGCCAGCTGAGAAAGCATGTGGTCGAGAAATGGAATGGACGTCTGGATATCGTGCACACCGGTCCCGTCGATATTGAGTTCGACCTCAATTTCCGTTTCCCGGGTTGCACGCCGTACTTGAGAAATCCTAGCCATTCACAGACTGCTTAATTTTCAGGTGGTCCTTCTTGACATTACTCATAAACGTCTTTTTTCCATTCCCTGTGAACAGTTTCTTTTCTTTCCCGACGGCAGGCAATATATCCATCACTTTTGCGTAGTGTTCAAGAACCGTTTCATAGATCCCCTCAGGGTCCAGTTTGAGTTCTTTGCGCTGGACGTTGACTGAGCCATGTTCGAGAACTATATCGCCCAGACCGATGCATTTAGTCCGAACTCCGGGAGTCACGTCATCATCCTGCAATACTTCGAGGATTGCCGACCCAAACCCACCGTTTAGCGAATGTTCCTCAAGGGTGACAAAACATTTCGTGATATCGGCGTATTTTGCAACCAGAGCTTTATCCACCGGTTTGGCAAAGCGGGCGTTGATCACCGCCACACTGATGCCGTCATTTTCAAGCAATTGCGCCGCTTCTAAAGCGGGTGGAACCATATGACCGTAGGCGAACAGCACCAAATCCTTCCCCTCTTTGAGAACTTCGCCTTTACCGATCTCCAATGCCTTGATTTCAGGGTCCAGTTCAACTCCCAATCCCGACCCACGCGGATATCTAAAAGCCGCAGGTCCCGGATGGTCGATACAGGTTTTGAGCATGTGCCGTAATTCGTTCTCATCCTTGGGAGCCATAATCACCATATTAGGCAAGGTTCTCAAGAAAGCGATGTCGTAGAATCCCTGATGGGTCGCCCCATCTTCGCCGACGATGCCCGCCCGGTCCATCGCAAAAGTGACCGAAAGATTCATCAGGCAAATGTCATGCGCCACCTGGTCGTAAGCGCGTTGCAGGAATGTCGAGTAGATAGCCAAAACAGGCTTGAAGCCCTCAATGGCAAGCGCGCCGCCAAAGGCGACCGCATGTTGCTCCGCCATCCCGCAATCGAATGTGCGGTCGGGAAATGCTTTCTGAAACTTGCTGATCCCGGTTCCATCGGGCATGGCCGCTGTGATGCCGATGATTTTTTCATCTTTTTCTGCCAGTTCAATCAAAGCATCCGCGAATACTGACGTGTAGGCCGGGTTGGATTTCTTTTTTACAAATTGCCCGGTGGCAATATCAAAAGGTTTCGCTCCGTGCCACACATCTGCTTTTTCCTCTGCGACCTCGTACCCCTTGCCTTTTCTGGTCACCACATGCAACAAGGTGGGTCCCTTGAGATCCTTGATATTCTCAAATGTTTCGATCATTCCATGGACGTCATGGCCGTCTACCGGGCCGACATAGCGGAAGCCCAAGTCCTCAAACAATCGACCGGGAATGAAAACTCCCTTGATCGCTTCATCAATTTTATGGGCATAACGGGAAATATCTTTTCCGATTCCGGGAATGGCAAGAAGAAGTTCGTCGATCTCGGATTTGATTTTAGTCATGACCTGGCCCGTCAGAATCTTGCTCAAATGGGCCGACATCCCGCCCACATTTTCCGAGATGGACATTTCATTATCATTCAGAACAACGATCATGTCGTTTTTTATATGACCCGTGTGGTTCAGCCCCTCAAAGGCCATTCCGGCAGTCAAAGACCCGTCGCCGATAATCGCCAGGACTTTATTGTGTTCATTCTTCAAATCTCTTGCCTGGGCAAAAGCCAGAGCCGCAGAAATCGAAGTCCCTCCGTGTCCGCAATTCCAGTGGTCGTGAACACTTTCTTCTCTTTTAGTGAACCCGCACAAGCCATCCTGCTTGCGGAGAGTATGAAACTGATCGAGTCTTCCAGTCAGCAACTTGTGCACATAGGACTGATGCCCAACATCCCAGACAAATTTATCCCTCGGACTCTCAAACACATAATGCATCGCCAGAGTCAGCTCCACCACACCCAGGTTGGAGGAAAGATGCCCTCCGTTTTGAGAAATCACCTGTAAAAGAGTATCGCGAATTTCGCCAGCGAGTTGAGGCAAATCTTCAGGACCTATCTTTTTCAAATCCCGAGGATCTTTTATTTGGCTTAAAAGCTTAGACATAAGCTAACCCATTCAAAATGTACGTTGGACAAAAAACCGGGCTACTTCCCTGAGGGGATCGGCTCGATCATCAAATGGCTCCAGACAGGCAATACTTTCTTCTATCAGTTCTTCCGCCTTCTTTTTGGACTCTTCGAGACCATAAAGAGCCGGATAAGTCGCTTTCTCTTTTCCTATGTCGCTCCCGACGTCTTTTCCTAACTTTTCCTGATCCGCAGTGATGTCCAGAATATCGTCAATGATTTGAAAAGCCAGCCCGATATGCGCTCCGTAGCGCGATAAGGCAGAGAATTGAGCCGGGGTTGCCCCGCTCAATTTAGCGCCTGCGCAAACACAGGCTCGAATCAGATGACCCGTTTTATAAATATGTATGTATTCAAGGGCTTCGGAGTGTACAGGTTTCCCTTCCGGCTCCAGATCCACCACGTGCCCCCCGATCATGCCTCCGGTTCCTATGGCCTGGGCCATGTCATGAGTGGCTTTCATGGCATCTCTTGCCGAAATACCGTCCAGCAACCCGGTATTTGTCATCAGGATGAACGCCTGGGTCAGTAAGGCGTCTCCCGCCAGAATAGCAATCGCTTCTCCGTATACCTTGTGATTGGTCGGTTTCCCACGGCGAAAATCGTCGTCGTCCAAAGCGGGAAGGTCATCGTGAATCAAGGTATAAGTATGGATAAACTCGGCGGCAACCGCAAATGGCAGGACCGTCTGCCGGTCTCCCCCTACAGCCTCAGCCGCCGCAATCACCAATATAGGACGCAATCTTTTTCCACCAGCCGTCACACTGTAATCCATCGCTGAGTGGATACTTTCGGGATAGCTATTTTTCCGGGGCAGCAATTCCTGGATGGAATCATCTACGAACTTTTTGCCTTCAGAAAGATATTGAACTAAATCAAAACCAGTCAATGAGCCAATAATTTCTTTTAAATTTCCAAGTGCCTGTTGAATTCCTCAACCAAATATCCTCCACGATAGGCCAAAGAATATCATATATAACCCCACAGTCAATCTTATTCGTTATATCGGAAGAGTCATAGAAGTTGTTATTTTTTTGGAAGTTATGAACCGTCCTCCCATCACAGAACCGCCCTTTTCACACAGCCTCGTTTGAATATTTTCCGTTTCTCGACCCCCGGTCGCGAAACAACCCGCCCCACAGGACAATGCAGAAAAAAGGCTTTCCGAATGTTAGCGCGGGCGGGTTCAAACTATCGCCTGAAGCCGTTTTGCCCATCTGCAAATACCGCCGTTTCCAAGACCCAAATGGCCTGAAATGATATCACTTGTGGAGCAAATCACCCCCGATTATCGCAAATAATTCCGCAGTCCAATATTTATCAATAAAACAGGCGGGCACGAAAATCAAATAACCGGGAGAAATTCAACAATATTGAGGAATATTTTCGTACATCCTAAGAGATTATAAGACATTTTATCCTGATATCAGGATAATTTCCTTCGCAAAACCCTTAAAGTATTGTAATATAGATACATATACAGGAATTTTCAGGCTATAGTAAGTATCCGTAGTCAGATTTTTGGGATAGAAATCACCCCACTCATTGTTTTAGCGACACATAAAGTTCACCCAAAATAGCCAACTTAAGGACTTCAATATGCATACTATGACATCCGCCTGGGTAGGATACCTGGCGCTCATCTGTTTTGTCTTTGCCTATACTCTGGTAGTTTTTGAAGAACAAGTCCACATGCGAAAATCCAAGCCCGTCATTTTCATGGGCTGTTTCATGTGGGCTTTGATCGGGATTTACGAGTCCCAGAATCCATCAGGGGGACACGCCCACGAACATCTCAAGGAACTGATTGGCGAAATTGGAGAATTATTTTTCTTCCTTCTTTCTGCAATGACTTATATCAATACCCTGGACGAAAGAAACGTATTTCAGGCGTTAAGATCCTGGTTGCTTAGAAAAGGGATGGGGTTTAAAAAATTGTTTTGGGCCACCGGGCTGATCACCTTTTTTCTATCCCCCCTGGCGGACAATCTGACCAGCGCCTTGTTGATGTCCACCGTAGCCCTGGCAGTCAGTGGGGGAAACGCCAAGTTCATCGTTCCGGCTTTCGTCAACATCATAGTCGCCGCCAATGCCGGAGGCGCCTGGAGCCCGTTTGGTGACATCACCACGCTCATGGTCTGGACCTCTGGAAAAGTGGAAACCTTGCAATTTGCTTATTTGATGATCCCCTCTGTCATCAATTGGTTGATTCCGGCCGCCATCATGTATCCCTTCGTCCCGGACGAAAAACCCGAAGGAGGCAAGGAGGTTGTGGAATTAAAGCCAGGGGCGAAAATCATTATCTGCATGGGAATTGGAACCGTGGCAACGGCGGTATCCTTTCATCAGTTCCTGCACCTGCCTCCGTTTATGGGAATGATGCTGGGCCTTGGCGCTCTGATGATTTTTGGCTGGTATCTAAAAATGTGGGGCGACAAGAAACTTCTGGAAAAATTGGGTATTGATGAAGATCGACGAAAACACAAGCGTTTCGATATATTCAAAAAAATAGAAGGCGTGGAATTTGACACGCTTCTCTTTTTCTTCGGCGTGCTCTCAGCCGTCGGCGCTCTCCAGTATATCGGATACCTGGCGTTGGTGAGCGACAATCTCTACGCCACCATTGGGCCAACCGCTTCGAATATCATTGTCGGCATGCTCTCGGCCATCGTGGACAACATTCCGGTCATGTACGCCATTCTCAAAATGGACCCCACTATGGGGCTCGATCAATGGCTGTTGATCACTTTAACCACAGGCGTCGGGGGCAGTCTGCTTTCCGTTGGCTCTGCGGCAGGAGTGGCGGTCATGGGAGTGGATCGGGATAACTATGGGTTCATGGCCCATCTGAAATGGGCACCAGCCATTGCGGTGGGGTATTTCGCCAGCATTGGAGCCTGGTGGTTTATCACTGCTTCTTTGAGATAACCGGATCAGTTTGAGAAGAACCACTCATTATCACATTACCAAGTGGCAACGCCCGGGCCAGGGTGAATACATGTATTTGCCCTGCCCCGGCTCGTTTCAACATTTTTGCCGCTTCGTTGACCGTCGCCCCGGTGGTCATCACATCATCGACCAATAAGATATTCATTCCGTCGATCCGGTCGGGTCGGTCGACTCCAAACGCTCCCTTGATATTTTTCGTCCGCTCGATCTTGGTTTTCATTTGCGCCTGAGATTCGGTGTCCCGCACTCTGCGCAACAATCCATTGGCCAGAGGCAGGTTCAGCGCCTTCGCCACTTCCCGGGCTATCAAAAACGACTGGTCAAACGTTCTCTCCTTCATTCTTCGGAAATAAAGCGGTACCGGGACCACGTAAAACCCTTCCCAGGACTCCTCCTGCCGGACGAAATAATCGGCCATAAAAACCGCGATGTCTTTCATGACCCCCGGCTGTTTTCTAAATTTAAAATGATAAATCAATTTTTTCAAGGCCGCGTCATAAGGTCCAAGAGACCGGGCCCGATCGAAAGAAAACAAGTTTTTCCGGCACAAGGCGCATTCAAAGTTCTCTGTCGGGAAATCATAAGATATGTCGGCGGGGATGCCACAGCCATGACAATAAGGGGGGTCGATAAAAATAATTTCATTTTGGCAAAGGCGGCATAAAAAACAGCCTCCCCCCTTCAGGCTGTTCTCACAATAAAGGCAAGCGCGGGGATAAACCAAATCCAAAATTGAACTGAAAGCCCCCCGCCCCAGTTGAGATATTTTTTTTATAATTTTCATTATCCGGTCATCGCTCGTAAATATTCTCCATCGGGCTGAATTATGCGTCCATTTGGGATGTTCATCAATAACAAATTATGCTAGAGTTGCTGGTTTCTAAAAAGAAGCCTTTTATTGCGAATTGGATCGTTCATGAAAAAAAATTCAGACATCGTCAAGTTGACCAAACAACATGTCGCCTCGACCTACGGGCGCTTTCCAATCGCACTCACCCGCGGTAAAGGAACAAAAGTCTGGGACGCTTCCGGCAAGCAATACACTGATTTTGTCGCAGGGATAGCGGTGGACAATTTGGGCCATTGCCATCCTGCGGTGGTTTCCGCCATCCGCAAACAGGCCGGGCAACTCCTGCACGTATCCAATCTATTCCATATCGAATCGCAATCCCTGCTCGCCAAAGAGCTCACTTGCCACTCCTTCGCGGACAAAGTGTTTTTCTGTAACAGCGGCACCGAAGCCAATGAAGCGGCCATCAAACTGGCCCGACGGTATTTCTATGACAAGGGAGAAAAGAACCGGCGCGAAATCATCACCATGAAGAACTCCTTTCATGGCCGGACGATGGGGTCGATCTCGGCTACCGGGCAAAAAAAGTTTCATGAAGGTTTCGCTCCTTTATTACCGGGTTTCAAATACGTTGCCTTCAATGATCTTGAGGCCATGAAGAAAGCCCTCTCATCCAAAACCTGCGCCGTTATGGTCGAACCGGTTCAAGGCGAAGGCGGGGTCAACCTTCCCGATAAAACATACCTCAAGGAACTTAAAAAGTTGTGCGCGAAGAATGGGTCTTTGTTGATTTTCGATGAAGTGCAAACGGCGTTCGGGCGAACTGGAAAACTCTTCGCCTATGAAAATTTCGGCGTCAAACCCGATATCATGACTCTGGCCAAAGCTCTTGGTGCAGGCGTCGCGATTGGAGCAATCGTCGCCACCAACAAAGTCATGAAATCCTTCGTCCCCGGAACCCATGCGGCAACCTTCGGAGGAAATCCTTTGGCCTGCTCCGCCGCGCTGTCCGCTTTCAAGGTTTACACAAAAGCGGGGTTTCTGCAAAAGGCAGAACAAGCCGGCGACTATTTTATTGCGCGGTTGCAGGAGCTAGGAAAAAAATTTTCTGTCGTCAAAGAGGTTCGCGGCGTCGGGTTGATGTTGGCAATGGAACTCAAACAACCGGCGGGAATTGTTGTGGAAGACTGCATGCGCGAGGGATATCTGATCAATTGCATCAAACAAAATATCCTCCGTTTCATTCCTCCGTTGATCATCACCAAAAAAGAAATCGACGGGTTGATCGAGGTCCTGTCGCAAAGCTTGAAAAAAATATCTCCAAAATAAAAATCATCAGGGTTTGTCATGAAAAAAGATTTTCTTTCTATCAGTGATTTCAGTCGAGAAGAAATTTTAGAGCTTCTCAAGAAATCCGCCGCCTTGAAACAAATGCGGATCGACCACGTCACCCACCATCCACTCAAGGGAAAATCCCTTGGAATGATCTTCAGCAAACACTCCACCCGCACCCGAATCTCTTTTGAAGTCGGCATGTTTGAATTGGGCGGACAGGCTTTGTTCCTGACCACCGACCAGCTCCAGTTGACCCGCGGCGAATCGGTCGAAGACTCCGCCAAAGTCCTTTCCCGTTACCTCGATGGTGTCGTCATAAGAACGTATTCCCACGAGGATGTGGTCAATCTTGCCCGGCACGCCAGCATTCCTGTCATCAATGGTCTCACCGACCTGAACCATCCCGTACAGATCATGGCCGATTTATTCACCATCCAGGAAAAACTTGGGAAAGTGGAAGGCATTAAAGTAGTCTATTTAGGCGATGGGAACAACGTCACCTATTCCTGGATGCTGGCCGCATCCATCATGGGCATCCATTTGGTGGTCGCCTGCCCCAAAGAACATCAACCCGAGTGGCCTCAGAAAATGGGTTCTTTAGGGAAAGTTGAACTCCTGGAAGATCCTTTGGAAGCGGTTCACAATGCCGATGTGATTTATACCGATGTCTGGGTCAGCATGGGGCAGGAAGATGAATCCGAAGAAAAAATAAAACGCCTGCAACCTTATCAGATCAATCAAAAACTGGTCAATGCCGCGAAGGACGGAGTCCTCGTCATGCACTGCCTGCCTGCACACCGGGGTATGGAAATCAGCTCTGAAGTGATGGACGGGAAAAATTCCATCGTGTTTGACCAGGCCGAAAATCGGCTCCACGTACAAAAAGCCATTCTCGAAGCATTGTTATGCCCGCCCAAATAGTGATATGATTCGGCTCCTGAACCTTGGCGGAACAAGTCAAGAGTCAATACCATCGACAATGCAACTGCCTTGAACACCAATGCCCCATTCAACGGGACCATGAGAATGATAAAATACATTTTTGCCGTTGTTCTCATCGTCGTCTTCTGCTTTCCCATCAACGGAATCAGCCAGACGGAAGCGGAGAAACCAGACAATGGCATCGAGCAATCCCGGCGCCATCTTTTACTGATTACAAAAAAAAGACTCTACCTTCAACGGGAAATCGACGGTCTCTTAAAAAAAACCTCCTCAAAAAGAACCACCGAAAAAATCGATCAACTACAAGCCCAACTGAACCTGCTGGATATGGATTTTGAGTCCAGGGTCACCACACTTTCCCTTGGCGACCCGAAGCTCGAAAATATGAAAAAGCGGGATTGGATTCAAGAAATTGAAGAACTCACCAAACCCCTGTTGACCGCAATCCGGGATCTGACGGAAAAACCCAGGATGATCCAGGAGCTCAAATCAAAAATTGAGGACCTGGAAACAAAATTACAGCGACATCGGCAAGCTTCAGCGAGTATCTCAGCGCTGGAAGAAGATCTGCTAAAAGTCCCTCTGCCCAACACAGCGGAAGGCAAAAAATTCCAGTCCAGTATCTCCCATTTGAAGGACGAATACGAACCGGAGCTTGTAGAGCTCAATCTGGAAGAAGCCCGCGCCAGTCTGGAAAAATTTCTCAGCGCCGATGAATCGGTAGTCGAATCCGCCACCAAGACCATCAAAGAATTTTTTCAGACTCGCGGCCGGAACTTGCTGGTCACCATTTTAATGTTTGCGGGTTTTTGGTGGGTGCTGTCCCGTCTTCGCCGATGGATTCTGACACGGAAATTTTTAACCAATCGAAACTCTTCCATCGGAAAACTTTTCAGTGCGGCATACAATTTTGCCGTCCTACTGTTTTGTTTGTTCATCGGACTGGCCTGCCTTTACTTTTTCAACGACTGGCTCCTGATCACACTGATCATAATGGGTATTTTTTTCGTGCTGTGGACATCGCGCCAATGGATACCTCAATTTTTCGAAGAGATAAAATTGATTGTAGATCTGGGTACCGTTCGGGAAGGACAACGATTGATATGGGAAGGCGTTCCCTGGCTGGTCAAGGAAATCCGCCTGCACGCCACCCTGGTCAATGAACGACTGCAAGGTGGAGAAATCATTCTGCCTCTCTACAGATTGATTGATATGAACTCCCGCCCGGTCGTGGAAGGTGAACCCTGGTTTCCAACCAAGCTACATGATTGGGTCCTTCTTGGCGATGATTGTTATGGCAAGGTGGAATATCAAACCATGGAACAGGTTTATATAAATTTGAAAGAAGGCGGAGCGTTAAAATTTTACAAGACGGAGGATTTTCTCGCGCAGAACCCCATCAACATCTCCAACGGTTTTGAATATTCCATCGAATTTGGGTTGGATTACGAAATTCAATCCAGAATTTGCGACGAAATTCCCGTGTTATTCACAACGGAAATTAAAAGACACCTCCAACTCCATTTTGAGGGGGACGACCCCAATTTCTATCAGCTCGAAGTCCTTCTGGACAACGCCGGGGCGAGCTCTCTCAACCTGGTGATTGAAGTTTATGTGCATGGCCGATGCGCACACTTGTACGATGAGTGTAAAAGGGAAATCATGACCACCCTGGTCAGAATCTGCAATGAACACAACCTCGGAATTCCATTCGACCAACTGACCGTTCACATGCCCAAACAAAACTCCGGGAAGGAAAAACTTCTTCCTCCTCCTCAAGCCCAGCCACGTGAGGGCCGTGATTAAATTTGAAATTCTAAAACAACACCGCCATTCTTCCGCAAGATTGGGAAAAATCACAACTCCGCACGGAACCATCGACACACCAGCTTTTATGCCGGTTGGGACACAGGCCACCGTCAAAGCGTTGTCCCCGGAAGATCTTGTAGAGTCCGGCTCCGAAATCATACTGGGCAACACTTATCATCTGTATCTCAGACCGGGCCATGAAATCATAAAAAATCTGGGCGGCCTGCATCGTTTCATGAACTGGGGAAAACCCATTCTGACAGACAGCGGCGGGTTTCAGGTTTTTAGCCTGAACAGGCTTGCAAAAGTGACGGAAGAAGGAGTGGCATTTAAATCTCATATCGACGGTTCCACCCACGCCTTTTCTCCCGAACATGCAATCAAAGTACAACAGGCTTTGGGTGCGGATATCATCATGACCTTCGACGAACCCATGCCCTACCCCGCCGAAAAATCCGCCGTCGAAATATCTTTGAATCTTTCCACGCGCTGGGCTAAAAGATGCAAAGTGGCTCATGAGGATGAAGCTCAGGCTCTCTTTGGGATTGTCCAGGGAGGAATGTTCAAAGATTTACGTATACAAAGCGTGGAACAAATCGTTCAAACGGATTTTCCGGGATACGCGATCGGTGGATTGAGCGTGGGAGAAGACATGGAAATGATGTATGAAATTGCCGCGTTCACAGCGCCGCTTTTGCCAGAGAACAAGCCGCGATATTTGATGGGCGTTGGCACGCCTCACGACTTACTGGCTTGCAGTGGCATGGGCATCGACATGTTCGACTGTGTCATGCCCACCCGAAACGCCCGAAATGGCTCTCTATTCACCAGCATGGGAAAGCTGAACATAAAAAACAACCGCTATCAGACCGACGGCTCTCCACCAGACCCTGCCTGTGACTGCTACACATGCCGCAATTATTCGCGCGCCTATTTAAGACACCTGTTCATTGCCAACGAGATCTTCGCCCTGCGTTTGAACACCATTCATAACATCGCGTTTTATCAAAACTGGATGAAAAAGATCCGCCGCGCTATTTTAGA
>VAPK011015642.1_pt1 | contig 17749 bp, 14 predicted proteins | sample 3395031 | NCBI WGS metagenome assembly VAPK01 (sample SAMN08290443, study PRJNA428436) | hydrothermal vent metagenome | isolation source: Deep-sea hydrothermal vent chimney 1 | place: Pacific Ocean: Juan De Fuca Ridge
GCCGCTCCTACATACAGCGAATACTTTCGTATTCTAACGAGAATAAATCCCACAATATGTAGTCCATCTCAATGCAACCTTGATATAGCAAAGCGAAATCAAGGTATTAAAGTACAGTAACCCTTGGTTCCGCTTCATTTCCTCAAAGCTACAAAACATTTTACGTATAAAAAATGTTTTGTAATTTACGTTAACTGATCAAGAACCTCTTGAGCGGCCTGTTTTTGCTTTTCACTCCCTTTTTCCAACACTTCTTTAGCAATATCGGCAGCAGCATCCGCATCTCCCATATCAATATAAGCTTTAGCTAAATCCAGTTTAGTTTCTAATTCATCCATATCTGTTAAATCTGTAACATTCACATCTAACTCAGCAACTGGTTCAGTAGTAGTGGGGGTACTTACTGGCTCATCAAAATCAAAGTCAAAATCATCTATTCCAGTTCCGTCTTCAGTATTAAGCTCGTTCTCTAAACTTAATGCTTCTTTCTCGTTTTTACTGTCATCCGATGAAAAGTCAAAATCTTCTAAATCTATATCAATATCGGCTTCTGATGCTAAGTTAATAGCTTCAGGTTCTTCAGCAACATCTTTTTCTTCTTCGCCTAAATCAAAATCAAACGATTCAATTTCCAAGTCATCACTTACCTCTTCAAGCTTGATTTCCTCTGGTTCAGAACTCGCTACAGAATCCAAATCAAATTCAATCGTTTCTACTGTTTCAGTTCCAGTCGTATTATTCTCAGATTTCTCCTCATTCTCTGCAGCCCCATCAAGATCAAAGACACTTAAGTCAAAATCAAGAACATTTTCATCCACTACAGCGTGTTCATCATCTAAAGTACTTTCTTGTTGCTCCTCAACAATGCCTTTCACACCTTCAATATTACTAATATCTGTATCTGCATCTTCAAACACCGATAAGTCGAAATCAGTTTCTGTAGCTTGCTCATCAACCGCTTCTTGCTGCTCTACCACTACGGGTTCAACCTCCTTATTATCATCCTGCTGCTGATCTTTTTCTAAATCAACAGATTCAAAGCTGGCTTTAGCAACATATAAAGCAGAATCTGGATCTAGTTCTCGCCCCATTTCAACAACTTTATCCCAAAACTCAATATCTTCAGGCTTCTCTTCAGTAATCAACTCTTTTGTATATTCCTCAAAAGAACTTTTATTTTCATTGCTATAAAATATTTCTAACAATTTCAGTTTACACTCATCACGTTCAGGGTAATCTTTAATTGCTTGAACCATTAGGTCTTCAGCTTGTTGATACCGACCATAGGCTAAATAAACATCAGCCTCAGAAACAGGATCAACTTCACTTTCATCTGTATCAAAGGCATCAAAATCACTGGGCGTAAACTCACTTAAAAATGAACTTTCCCCTACTGTTCCTACATTATAGCTAGATGAGTCCTCTGCAACAGGAATGGACAACTCATCATCAGAAGCGTCTGGTAAACTAATTTCACTTGCCGAAGCAAACATACTTTCAGTATCTTCCTCTTCTTCTTCAACGTTTCTTTTACGCCTCCAAAGCACAGCAAGAATAGCTAAAATAATGGCACTACCACCACCTACAGCTAACATAAAATAATCAGTTTCTTCTTCAACAACAACAGGCGCAGGCTTAAGCTTTAATTTAGGTTTTACAAGGGGCTTAACAATAGGTTTTTTAACTGTAACAGGAGGTTTTTTTACAACGGACTTTGCTATAGGTTCAACAGGAGCTGTTTTCGCCAGCTTTTTTTCCGCTTCAACTTCTGCAAGAGTTTTTATTTTTATCTGAGCGGGTACAATAGGTTCAGTCGTTTTATTTTGTAATGCTGCAATTTCCTCATCTTTTAAAATGAGTATTTTTTGCATCATCACTAACTGCTGTTCCAGCTTATCCATCCTGGCTTGTAATGCTAAGCCTTCATCACTGGTCGCTACTTTTGAGTCATCTATTTCGAAATCAACAATATGTTTTGCTGAGGTTTTATGACCCAGTTTCACCTTAACTGCATTAGCTATTTCATCTGTAGCAGGTGCTTCTAACTCCAACTGACTTGTAAGCTGGCTATTATCTACCTCTGTAGGTATTTCCTTTTTACCAACTCGTCCTTTCCATACATTATTCTGTTTTTTGAAAGCCACTACTGCTTGTCTTTTAGACAACTTAAGAATAACCTCTTTGCTAGGAATTTTTAATATTTCCCCTGCCATAAGAGCATTAACATTTTTCTTATAAAATGCCCTAGGATTTGCCTCATAAATAGACATCATCATCTGCTCAACAGAGACATCACTATAAGTATTCGTTTTATTAGCAATTCTCCAAAGAGAATCCATCCTGTTTGTTGGCCCGTATTGCCCTGAAACAACTTGAGAATCGACTGCAGCAACTTTATTGATGATCGTTACAGGCTTATTAGGCTTATTAGCAAAATTAGAAGCTGGCTGCTGTGGTTTTTGAATAACGGGAATAGTTGGTTTCTTATAACTAACCGGAGGATCTACCAGGACTGTAAATTCACGATATAAATTACCAGAAGCCCAGGTAACTTCCAGCAAAAAATCTAAAAAAGGCTCTCTTAAAGCTTCTTTTGAACTCAATTTAACAACAGTCGACCCATCAGCCTGAGTCACTGCTTTAAATTTAATTTTTGAAAGAAAATAACTCCAGGGTACACCCGCTTCATCAAATTTGTCAGGGGAAGCCAGCCTTACTTTAATATCAGAAATATTCTCACCAGCTGAAACAAGTAATGCAATCTCTGCATCAAGTTTCTGATTTAGAGCCGAGTGCAATTTAATATCTCCGATACCTAATGAGTAGGCACTGGCCGGTATCAATAATGATACAGCCGCTATACTTTTAGTTAAATTGCGCACAACAATCTCCTTTACTATTTTTTACCACAGTCTCAAACCTCATAAAGCCATCCACCGATTAGATAACTTATTGCAAAAAAACCTCACCCAGGTTTTCATTAATTTTTAGAAAATAATTTGTCAGTTATATCTATAAACAAGCTAAAAAATATGCTCTCAGATAAAATAAAAAATTGGCTTTTTTATAACCGCCATAAAACCACAAAAACCAAACAATCACTCCGTCTAGTTTAAGTGGATTTGTATATTTACTAAGCTTAGACTAGATGAATTTTTTTACCAGCTGTTCTGCAATTTGAATACTATTTAATGCCGCTCCTTTTCGTACATTATCACCAACCACCCATAAATCAATACCTTGAGGGTGAGATATATCTTTTCTAATTCTGCCAACAAACACATCATCATGACCAGAAGATTCTGTTACTGCCGTAGGGTAGCCGCCATCTACTCGCTCATCCATAACAGTAACCCCAGGTGCAGCACTTAACAATTGACGTACAAGCTCTACTTCAATCTTTGCTGTTGTTTCAATATGTACTGCTTCAGAGTGGCCATAAAAAACAGGAACACGTACAGCTGTTGGGTTTACCTGAATATCTTTATCATTAAATATTTTTTGAGTTTCCCACACCATTTTCATTTCTTCCTTGGTGTAGCCATTGTCCATAAACACATCAATTTGAGGCAATACATTAAATGCTATTTGTTTAGGGTAAACTGCTGTTGTAATCGGCTTGCCATTCAATAGCTGAGCCGTTTGTTTAACTACCTCTTCTATCGCTTCTTTGCCAGTGCCTGAAACCGCTTGGTAAGTACATACGTTTATACGATCTATACCCACTGCATCATAAATTGGTTTTAATGCCACCAACATTTGAATGGTTGAGCAATTAGGGTTAGCAATGATTCCACGCGTTTGATAATCAGCTATTTTTTCTGGATTAACTTCAGGTACAACGAGAGGTATATCATCGTCATAGCGGAATTCAGAAGTATTATCAATCACAATACAGCCCTTAGCCGCTGCTTTTGGTGCGTATTCCCTTGAAATTGAAGCACCTGCTGAAAATAAACCAATTTGTACTTTTGAAAAGTCAAACTCAGCCAGATCTTCAACAACAATAGATCCTCCATTAAAAGGTATCCGTTTACCGACCGATCGACTGCTAGCCAACGCATACACATTACCAACTGGAAATTTACGTTCTTCCAGAATTGACAACATAGCTTCCCCAACTGCGCCAGTTGCACCTACAACAGCCACATCAACTTTTTTTGACACTCAATACACCTCTTTACATTCAGTTAAAAACATTTTGTCTTTTTTTGCAGTAAGCCAACTATCAATAAAGCGTTCACCATTATTGATAGTTCCCACGCAGAGCATCACTGCCTTAAGTTAGTGGTAAAAGCAGGATAGGATGATACAGGAAGCGCATCGTTTACAATTGATGCGCTTCGTTCCTCAGCACATCCTACATCACTTTACTTATAGCGCGGTCACGATATTCTAGTATTTTATCTATTTCCAGTTATTCTAAAATAGCAAACACTTTTGCAGTAATATCACTCACATTACCCACACCTGCAATTGAACTAAATTTAACTGAAGAATCAGCAGAATAAAAGTCCACTAAAGGCTTTGTTTGGTCATGATAAACAGCCAGGCGTTTTTTTACGATACTTTCTTGGTCATCATCCCTTTGAATAAGAGGTTCACCTGTATCATCATCAAGCCCTTCTTGCTTAGGTTTATTAAATTCAATATGATAAGTGCGACCCGATGCAGGGTGCACCCTTCTGCCACTCATTCTTTTGATGATTTCAGAGTCTTCCACTACAATTTCAATAACATGATCTATCGCTACTTGCATAGCATTTAAACCTTCTGCTTGTGCAATTGTCCGAGGAAAGCCATCTAACAAAAAACCGTTAGCACAATCATTTTCTTGTATGCGTTCTTTAATTAGACCTAAAATAATATCATCGGAAACCAGGCCACCAGCATCCATTACCTTTTTAGCTTCAAGTCCAAGCTCGGTTCCTGCTTTTACCGCTGCACGCAACATATCTCCTGTTGATATTTGAGGAATGTTATATTTCTTAGTAATAAATTGTGCCTGTGTACCTTTGCCTGAACCGGGACTGCCTAAAAGAATAATACGCATAAAAACTCCAAAGTTTATAAAGATTAAATGCCTGTAAAGACTATATTCAGACATTTGAATTTGATCCGCTCATTTTATCTCAATTATCATTGAATTAGAAATAAAGCAATACAACTAAAAGTATCTAAATTTATTTTATCACCTCATAAAATGATCTGAATATATACAAATCAACAACCTGCACACCAGTCCTACACCTACAATATATAAGCTTTTTATTTTCAGACTTTAACAAACTTGTAAAAAATGAATAACTTCCTTATTCTTAGCAATATGGGACGTACATAAATTAGGTAAAGCACTTTAAATATAAAACCTTTATCTATTTTATGGACTCAATTTATAAGCTATATTTTTATTGTTAAGAGGGGATTTTTTATGCTCGTTGAAGAATTAATGACTTCACATGTATTTACTGTTGAACCACACGATATGATTGACCGTGTCTTTTTCCTAATTCACTACGAAAAAGTTAGACACTTACCTGTTATTGAAAAAGGCAAACTTGTTGGCATGGTTTCAGATAGAGATATGTATAAAGCACTCGGCCCAAAAAGTAATTCTAATGCTATTGAAGCGAATAAAACGGGCACCGAGCTTCATGTTGTGCCTAAAAAAGTCATGAATATCATGCGTAGAGGCATTACTTCTATTTCACCCGATACTTTAGCTTCTGATGCTGCTGCTACAATGGCGGACCAAAAAGTTGGGGCACTACCTGTTGTAAAAGACAGTAAATTAGTAGGTATACTATCTGCTACTGATATTCTAAGAGTTTTCTCTAAAGTTGAACATGCAAAAGAACTTCGAGAACAACGTATTGCAGAAGGAGTAAGCCACAGCTAATTTAGGAACGTGCATGAAACAACTTACCGATCTCTAACTTGCCTTTTTGTCCCAGTTTGAGTGTTCTCATTCGTTACGTAGAGTAACTATGCGCCTCATGAGAACACTCAATCTGAAACAAAAATTCTGCGTTATAAATTCGGGAAGTTATTCCATGCACGTTCTTTCTTTAGAAAAAGCCTCTTTTTAGAGGCTTTTTATTCTACCCACATCATTATGCCAACTAAAAAAATCATCAAACAAACTGAGTCCTGGCTTACTTCTTTTATTATCAACTACAACATCTGTCCTTTTGCTAAACGTGAATACGACAATCACAGTATTTATTACTCAGTGATAACATTAAATACCATCGAACAGTGCTTAGAGTCAGTGATAAATGAGTGTCAACGCTTAGATTCAAACCCAGCCATTGAAACAACCTTAGTTATTTTCCCAAATAACTACAATCAATTTGATGACTTTCTTGATTTTCTCAACCTTGCCGAGTCACTGTTAATTGACCTGCACTATGAAGGAATTTATCAATTAGCCAGCTTTCACCCCATCTATTGCTTCGAAGGTGAAGTAGAAAGCGACCCTGCCAACTATACCAACCGCTCACCTTACCCAATGCTGCATATTATTAGAGAATTAAGTTTAGAAAGAGCTTTAGATTCATATCCTCACCCCGAAAAAATACCTGAAAGGAATATTAGCTTAACAAGACAAATTGGGTTAGAAAAACTACAGACTATTTTACGCAAATGTTACAGTCATTAGATTAATCATGCCTACCTCAGCAGTTTGGCAATCAATTAGCCAGAAAATTGAACAAGTTATTCATTCCCCTTTTACGGCAAGAGAAATAACACCTGTTTCTGGAGGCTGTATTAACTCTGGCTATGTTTTACAAAATAACAATAATCGTTATTTTGTAAAACTAAACCAAGCACATTTGCTTTCGATGTTTGAGGCAGAGTTTTCTGGCTTAATAGAAATAGCTAAAACAAATACCATAAAAGTACCTAAGCCTATAATATTTGGCAAGGCGGGTGAATACGCTTTCCTAGTCCTGGAATTTATTCACTTGAAAACAGGAAGTCATCAATCTGAAAGTCAATTAGGTCAACAATTAGCTGCATTACATAAAATCCGTCAACCTTTTTTTGGCTGGCATAAAGCGAATACCATTGGCTCAACACCACAAATTAACACACCCACAAATCAATGGCCTGTGTTTTGGCAATCTAATCGTTTAGATTTTCAAATATCTGTTGCCGAGAAAAATGGGATAAATGGCCATTTAATTGAATCAGCTAGAAAACTATCTAACGGCTTGCATTGCTTCTTTTCCAACCACTCACCTCAGCCTTCATTGCTTCATGGTGATTTATGGTCTGGTAATGCTGCTATGACTAGGCAAGAAGAAGCTATAATTTTTGATCCTGCCTGTTATTATGGTGACAGAGAAACAGATATTGCCATGACAGAATTATTTGGAGGCTTTAGTGCTAATTTTTATTCCGCTTATAATGAATCTTTCCCTTTAGATTCAAATTACAGCACACGAAAAACGCTGTATAACTTATATCACATTCTTAATCACCTCAATTTATTTGGCTCAAGTTATCAGCAACAAGCACAAAACATGATAGATTCCCTGCTTGCAGAAATTTCTTAACTTTTTATTCACCTATGCGTATAGCACTTGCTTACATCAGTATTATTATTCTATGGGCAACGACCCCTCTTGCCATAAAATGGAGTGGTGATGGCCCAGGATTTATATTTGGCGCAGGCTCTCGTATGGCAATTGGTACAGCCTGTATGCTGTTACTGCTTTTAATCCGTCGAAAACGCCTACCCTCGCAACGTAAAGCAAAACAGACTTATCTAGCGGTTGCCATACAAATCTATGGGGCTATGCTCTGTGTGTATTGGGGGGCCCAATTTATTCCTTCTGGCTGGGTATCCGTTATTTTTGGCTTATCTCCCTTTTTAAGTGCTTTTTTTGCAGCTATTTGGTTAAAAGAACGTAGCCTAAGCTTTGGCAAGATCTGTTCTTATTTTTTAGGACTTTCGGGCTTAAGCATGATGTTTAGTTCGGCATTACAACTTAATATTCAAGCTGTTTATGGCATTATGGGAGTTTTGACTGCAGTATCTTTACAAACAGCATGCGCTGTCTGGGTAAAGCGAATTAAAGCAAAACTTCCTGCAACCACACAAGTGACCGGTGGGTTAATCTTTGCTCTGCCCGCTTACTTAATTACATGGCTAATATTTGCTGATAGCTCCTGGCCTCATAATTTAAGCCTAAGCAATATTGTAGCTATTACTTACTTGGGTATTATTGCAACAACCATTGGTTTTGTACTTTACTATTATCTACTTATTCACCTAACAGCAACAACTGTTGGGTTTATTCCTTTAATATCTCCCGTTCTTGCTTTATATATAGGACACAGCCTCAATCATGAAATTATTACTTTAAAGGTAATAACAGGGACAGCCCTTATTATTTCAGCACTTATTATGCATGAGTTTTTTGATCGTTTTATTAGATTATTCAAAAAAACATAAAATCACTTTTAACACATCCTTGTGTAAAGAAAGCAACATTTAAGCAAACAAACGTTTTTCCATTTCAACTCTAACTAAAGAATCATAATGACGCTTAAGCATAGAACATGTTGGGCGCGGTGATAGCTCTGCTTCAACTTCAGCTTGTAGATTGCTAAGAAAATGACGTCTTAGCGCTGAATCTTCTGGAACAACCAATTTGTTATCACCATCTTGGTTAGGAGATACTTCAGAGCCAATAAAAACACCACTTGCCGGTGTATAGACAAGAACATAGGCTAATACTAAAGCAACTATCAGAAATACAACGGTTTCCATTCGAACTCCAAAAAAGGTTTAATTAAATCTTTTCTATAATAAGCAATAAATAGCCTAAAACAAACTAAATAATTTCAATAATGTATAACAGGCTCTTATTAAAATCATTCCATCACTCTTTTGTACCACATTTGTATACTACAAAATCATTATTTTTGAGTTGTTGCGGACTAAAGTTCGCTCTACAAACGACAACAACTTACTTTATTAAATATACCCACCCACAAAAATACAGCATTAATAATTACCTTCACAATACAGACTCCTCCAAAATATGTCCTGAATAAACGACACATTTAACAATATAAAAGCCTAAAAAACTATATAATGCACATTTTTTACTCTAACAATATAGTTAAATGGCTACAGTAATCGCTTTCACCAGTGGAAAAGGTGGGGTAGGAAAAACTAATATTGCAACTAACCTCGGACTATCCTTAGTTGCCCGTAACTTAAAGGTTTGCTTATTTGATGCGGATACTGGTTTAGCCAATATCAATATACTTATGGGAATTTCACCCCGTTATACTATTGAACATGTTTTAAATGGTCAAAAAAGCATTGAAGAAATAACCCTTACACTTCCCTCTGGCATCTCTGTAGTGCCTGCCGCCTCAGGCATAAAACAATGCACCAATTTAAGCCCCCAGCAAATTTCATTATTGACCGCTTCGTTACAAACACTTGAAACTAAATTTGACTATATACTGATTGATACAGCCGCAGGTATTGACAGTAATGTACTCGATTTTGTTGCCTCGGCCCAGTATAGGGTTATTGTTATTACCCCAGAACCCACCTCATTAACTGATTCATTTGCCTTATTAAAAATGTTAATGATCAGGGGGAAAAAGAAATCCATTTTTATTTTAGTCAACCGCGTTGAAGATTACCAAACCAGCCAACTTATTTTTAAGCGTTTCCAAAAAGCGGTAAAAATGTACTTAAAAATTGATATATCCTATTTAGGTTACTTAACATCCGATGCCAGTGTCAATAAAGCAGCAGCAAAACAAATTCCTGTTGTTTTATCCTACCCAAGCTCATCGGTCAGTTGCGGCCTAGCCTCTTTAGCCGATATTATTAAACGCCAATTTACTAATGATAAAGGCTTACCTTACTTTAGCCAGTATTGGTCATCTTATGCGCAAAAAAACCAGGAAGTATTAATTAGCAAACCTGCAACTGATAAATTTTTAGAGCTACCAATAGTCAGTGACTCCCTACAAAACCAAGAAGACAAGCTATCAACAGTCTACAATTTGTTAGAGCAACAAAACCTATCAGAAGCGCAACTAAAGGAATTAACTCTAAGTCTAGAGTCTATCTACGAAAAGAAACATAAAACCCCACTAAGAAACATTAATAGCTTGGTCGCTATTTTTCTTGCTGAAGGAAATACCAAAAAGATCAAACAATTACATGATGCGATAGCCAGTAGTTATGAACGTCAATTTTCTGAGAAAATTAGCGATCCTAAGGTGATTCTAGAGGGTTTAATCCATTCAGATAGCTATTCTAAAGATGATTTTAATCAGTTAATAAACCATTTAACTCAAACCTATCAACAGCGCTTTGATGAAAAACATTATTCAGAGGGTAATCTATTATTAACCCAAATTCAAAATTTATTATCGAAAAATTAGCCACTCTTTTCAAAAATAGCTTTACTCTCATACCATTAGGCTATTTAATGAACGTCAGCCTTGACCTTCCTCTGTAACTCATGGACACTTTTAATATCCTTTACCTTGACAGCAATAAGTTTATCGCCAGTCAAGTCAAAAAGCAGCTGGAATATAAAGGTTACTGTATTGATACGGCAAATACCGAACAACAAATATTTACTGACAAAAGCCACCACCATTATGACTTATTAATTGTAGATTTTTTAACACCTACACTTAATGCCTTCTCTTTTTTGGGTTCTTTAAAAGGCAAAAATATAGCTCTACCCACTATTATCGTCAATTCTGAAAAAGATTCTCAACTTATTACTAAAGCCATGCATCTAGGCTGCATAGATTATGTAATAAAACCTCCATCCGTTACCAGTTTTATAAATCAGCTTAAGTTTAGTATTTTTCAATCGATAATAAGCATACAAAACGACAATGCACGACCAATATTACCTGCCTCTGCACAAAATACTTCTAAAACAATAAATTGGCAATATATACTTGCAAAAGGCCAGGTAAACTTCTTCTCCTCACTAAATAAAACCATTTCATATCAAGAATTTATATCAAATATACACCTTGATGATATAGCCCAGGTTAAAACTAAAAATAATATTTGCTTATTCTCACACAAGCCCGTCGAATATAATTTTCGTTACCTTTCTGATAACAAAGAAACCATTACTTATCACGCAAGCATAAAAGCTGATGTTAATAAGCAAGGTATCGTTAAGCGGCTTTATGGTTTTTTTCAGCAAGATAACTCCACACAGGCTGTTGACCCAAATTTACGTCTAAAACTTTCTTTTTTAGAGCATACCAAAAAAGCTGTTTTTATTACCGATGAAAAAAGAAATATTATTTCTATTAATGATGCTTTTACCAATATTACGGGTTACTCAGAACAAGATGCCTTAAGCAAAAAAAGCGATATTCTAAATACAAGTTATTTTAATAACTCCTACTTTAAAAATGTAGCGACAACACTCAAAAACAAATCTTACTGGGAAGCTGAAGTTTTAATCCGTCACAAAAATGCAAATTCAATTCCTGTATGGGAATCTATTTATGTGCTAACAGACAATACCGGTAAAATTTCTCAGTCAATTTCAGTATTAAGAGATATTAGCCAGCAAAAAGCTATCGAAAAATCTATAAAATCGCAGGCAAACTACGATGCTTTAACACATTTACCAAATCGTACACTGTTTAGAGACAGACTTAATCATGCTCTTAATAGGGCTAAGCGAAGTAATAAAAAACTCGCATTACTGTTACTTGACCTTAACAAATTCAAGTGGGTTAATGATAATTTAGGCCACCATGTTGGAGATGTTTTATTACAAGAAACATCAAAAAAACTTTTAACCGCTACTAGAAAATCAGATACTGTAGCACGCCTTGGAGGTGATGAGTTTTGCATTATCCTACCGGAATTAGAAAAAATCACAGATGCAGAGTTAATTGCCAGAAAAATATTTAACTTGTTTAAAAAGCGTATCATTATTGATCAACAAGAAGTATATATATCAGGAAGTATAGGAATATCCATCTTCCCTGATGATGGAACAGAAATTGATACACTACAAAAAAATGCTGATAGTGCCATGTATATAGCCAAATCCCTTACTGGCAATAATAGCTTTTATTATTACACACCCGCTTTACAGCAAGAAACAGAAAAACGTCTTAAATTAATAGCTGATATGCATTCAGCTCTACGAAACCATGAGTTTTCTTTGCACTTTCAACCCATTATTGATCTAAATAATGGCAAGGTAAGCAGTGCAGAAACGCTACTTCGCTGGAACCACCCTGAAGCGGGCTATATTCCTCTGAATATTTTTATTCCCGTTGCTGAGGAATGTGGTTTAATTCGTGAAATTGGCAACTGGGTCATCAATGAGGTCTCTAATAATATGCAACGCTGGTCAGCACTAGGTCTAGACCCTGTTCAAATATCTCTCAATCAATCAGTTGCTCAATATAACCTACCTGAATGCCATCTTGAATGGATAGAAATTTTAAATAAAAAACAGATTCCAACTAGCCATATTACATTTGAAGTCTCAGAAAAAATTTTTCTCGACGAACAACAGAGCCAACTAAAAAGTATTGAAAAACTAAAGCAAGCAGGAATCCAAATTTCACTCGATAGTTTTGGCACTGGATACTCATCGTTAAACTATCTGAAAAAAATCCCTGTAGATGCCATAAAAATCGACCGCTCATATATCCATAATATGGTCAGTGACCCTACTTATTCGATATTAGTAGACACCATTGTTATCCTGGCAAATAAACTGGGCATAAAAGTAATTGCAACTGGGATAGAAACCAAGGAACAACTTGACCTTTTACATCCTCATTGCCAATATGCCCAAGGTTATTATTTCAGCAAACCATTGCCTCCTAAAGAATTTGAGAGTTTTGTAAAGCAAAGAAATACTTGATTATGTATAAGTTTCAGCTACTTCTTACCGTTAAGTTGTTGTTTTAAACCAGAGAGAGAAGATTGAGAACACGGACATCAAGCTAACAGGTTTTGCAATTTTACATCCACGTAAGAGTGGCTTTAACCACGACACCCTACCGTGAACGCTTCAAAGTATTTCTATCAAAATCACGATCAGTAAAACCATTTCTAAAACTATAGTTTTTCCATAATAAAACGGTACTCTTACCATTTTGATGGTTAGTCATCAACATTTCATCAGCTCGCCAATATTGCCCAAGGTATTGCTGATAGCCCTTATTTTCCAATGTTTTTAACAAAGAATCTTTACGGTCATAATAATCTGTTTTTAACGGGATATATCGCTGCTTATCTATCCAAGTTTGCTGTTTAGTATAACCAGAGTGTTTATACTGAGGATAAAGCTCAACCACAAAACAGTCTATTCCATTAAAAACTTCATCTTTTAAATATTTATATTTATATTTAGAAACTTCAAATGAAGTCAAATCTTCAAATGCAAACTCACTCCCTAAGTAAGGACCAGACTTGTTACTGGATGAAATTCGTTTTACCCGTTTTAGTGCTGGTAAATAAAGCCATTGCTCATCAGGCACTAGGGCATGAGTAAAGCTTAAAAACGCAGTCCCCTTAATATCACGAGGATCACTAAAAACACTTAAACTTTTATCACCATCATTATCCACTTCCAGTGTTTTCATAGTTAAAGTGCGCAAGCTTTCATCGCCCTTACGATTACGCAAAATCATCTTTAAATCTGATTTACTATCGCCAAAACCAATATCTCGTTGGTCTACTTCCTGAACAATTTGCAAACCTTGTTCTTCTGGAGTTATAGCAAAAACTTGCCCACATAAAACTGTAAAAAATACTGACAATATAAATCTTTTCATTTTTTATCCAAACATATTAATAAAGGGGGTAAAAACAATAAATCTAAAAATAAGGCTATCGCGATTGTCATAGCTGTCATCACACCCATTTCCACATTCATCGTAAAATGAGAAAAACCTAGCACAACAAAACCACTCACCAACACTGCTGACGTTACCCACAAAGCGGTTCCAACGGTTGCAAAAGCATACTCAACGGCTTGTTTTTTATCTAGGCCTTTTTCCTTTCTTGCTCGCTGATATTTGCTAATAAAATGAACCGTGTCGTCAACAACAATTCCTAAAGTAATACCTGTAACAACAGATAAAGCCAAACCGACATTACCATTGACAATACCCCATATTCCAAAAGCAATTCCAGCAGGTGCCAAGTTAGGAATTAAACTAATTAACCCTAACCTAATTGACTTAAAAGCAAATATTAATATAAATGAAATTAAAATAAGAGCAGCACCGGTTCCTTGAAGCATTCTAATTATATTTCGCTTCCCTATATTTGCGAACATTAAGTCGGTACTGGCAGATACAAATTTTGTATCTGGCATTTCTGTCGCTAACCACTTGCTAAATCGATTTTCTAAGGCCAGCACTTCATTGGAGCTTAGACTTTGTATAGTAATAACAACTCGTAATCCAGATTTATCCATATTAATCTGGTTATTTAAGTCCAGCCCATACGGTAAAGACATTTCATACATCAAAAGATACTGCGCGGCTAATTCACGTTTTTCAGGTAATTTATACCAGGCATCATCATCACCATGCATGCTTTTATTAAGCCGCTTATAAGTATCAGTTACAGTATTAACATGAACAACCTCTGGCTGCTGTTTTAGCCACGTTGAAAATTGATCGATTTTTTGTAAGAATACCGGCTCATTTACTGCACCCGACTCATCTTTTGAAATAGAATATTCAATAGAATAGATCCCTCCCATATTCTCATTTAAAAAATCCGTCGCCTGTCTAAAAGGAATTGTTTTGTCAAAATATTTTACAAATTCATCATTCAGTTCATTTAAGGGTAAAAAACTAATAAAAACAATTGAAATTATGGTGTTAAAAAACAGCAACCATTTATATCGATGCACAACAAATTCACCCAAAGAAGAAATAAACCTTTTTTTATGTTCAGGTTTAGCTCTAACTTTAACAGGTAACACACTTAATATAGCAGGTAAAAAAGTGATTGATAACACCAAAGCAATAATTGCTCCAATAGCAACGACATTACCCAAAGCTCTAAAAGGAGGAGCATCGCTAAAATTCATACTTAAAAAGCCAATAGCCGTAGTGATACTTGTTAAACAGATTGGCTGAAAATTAACCCTAAGACTTTCTCTAATAGCGGCTACCTTCTTTATACCTAAACGCATATTATGTAGCATAGTGACTAAAAGATGCACACAATCAGCTACAATTAAAGTCAGGATAATAATAGGAGCAGTTGCTGAGGTTGGGGTTAAAAATAAATGTAGCCAGCCCATCACCCCCATGCTAGCAATAGTAGACATTATAATTAACAAGACAACAGACGCAGTAGCAGTGAATGAATGAAGACAAAGCAATAAAATAAAAATCACTAGGCCATACATAATCGGAACTAAAGTTGCATTATCATTCATTGATGTTTCTATAAATGCATTTTGCATCATCGCAACACCTGTCAAATGTAACTTCACCTCGGGATAAAGTCTTTCTATTTCATCCGCTATTTCTCGAACTTTAGCAATAACTGCCACCGATTCGAGGCCATTTTTACCAGGCAATTGAATAGTGACATTCACACCTGAAACATGCCCAGTTTTTGAAATTAAACGGTTTACCAATAAAGGTTCATTAATTGCAACCTGCTTAATTTTTTTTAGCTCTTGCTCCGTTAAATTACCTGTTTCTGGAACCAGATCAGATACAATAAGGTCATCACCCTCAGCGACTGTATGTTGAAAATTAGTAATTGAATCAACCCGGCTAGAATAAGGAATCTGCCAAGCTTTCTCTGTTAATTCAGAAATAGCTTGTAAAACATTATTTGTAAATACATTGCCATTTGCTGGTTCCACAACAAAAAGCACATTATCACTTTTACTGTAGGCATCTTGAATAGCATCAAAAGCAAGTAATTGAGGATTATCTTTACTAAAATAGACCCGATAATCACTTTTAAATTCAAGGTTTTTGGCACCAAGAGTCAACCCAGCAACCCATAAAATTGAGAATACAATGATCCACCACGGGTGACGAGTGACAAATGTCCCCAATTGCAGCACCCATTTTTTACCTTGCATTATGACTCCAATATCTTTATGTAATAAAACTATTTTTAGTATAGATTAAATTACTCAGAATACTGAATATCACATCAAAATAACGGTTGTCAGAAATATTTACACTTTTTTTAAACGCGGTCGTCCACGTTTAACCTGCCCAATTTTAACCTTTAAAGTCTGTTCAACTTGATCTTTAAACCTATCTCCTCCCAGAGGTGTTCCACTTTGTAAGCTAGCCCTTAAATCATCAAGCACATCTACATCAAGCCCACGTTTAAATAAATCACGATAAGCTGATTTTCTAGTTATTTCATTCTTACCCAACTGCAAATACAACAAATGTGCGCTCAACAATAAATTTTTGCCTTCTAACGCATTACTGTTATAACTTGACCATGGATAATTTTCAGGTCTTTTCACCATACCCGCTCTAACAGGGTTTAACTCAATATACCGATAACAATTCAACAAATAGGATTCCTGCTCAATAATATTTGCCTTATACCGTCCTTCCCATAAAGTACCTGTTCGCCCATAAGTTTTATTGATATAAGACACATAGTATCGACCCACGTATTGAAACAACCGACTTAAGCCCTCTTTAGTTTCAGGTGTAATCAGCAAATGCACATGATTAGTCATTAATACATAAGCATGTATCTGACAAGAATACTTTTCAGCAGCAACTTTTAACCACTTTAAATACATTTTATAATCTGCGTCATCAAAAAAAATAGCCTGACGGTTATTTCCTCTTTGAATAGCATGAACAGGAATATCAGGTAAAAAAAAGCGGGGTTTTCTAGACATAAAATATGTCAGTATTTTTTACAACCCATATGGCAACATTAAAGAACCTTATCAATATGATTTATATCGTTCTATTTCGATTTTAATCAAAGCATATTAATAACATTAGTTTTATTCATAGACAGCACGCAGAAAAAACCAATTAAAAATAGTTATTAACAACTCCGCCCCCTTAATATTGTCGTATGTCAGCATTTTTTACAAGCCAAACAACACCCAGAACATCTTAAATTAAGAGAATTTATCAATGACTTTTGATAACGTCAAAAAGAAACCCATCATGCCAAATAACATAACCATATTTCTATTCAGAGATTTCTGTATTGTGTGTTCAATACTTACCTTCAAAACTTCAAACTCACCTTTTAAACTATTAAACTCGCCCTTTAAATCATTAAACTCACCTTTCAGACTGGCAACATCCAATGTAACTTCATCAAGTTTCTTATCAAGATGATTTATATGGTTATATTGAGACTTTAATAAAAGCGTATTAATATCATCCTGAGTTAAGCCCTCTCCATTACCAAACTTTTCTTCTATCTCCTTAACTTTAGGTGTGATCATCTCGATTAACATATCATCAACCTTTGTTTTATCCATAACCAACTACACCAACTAATTTAAGTAGATCTCAATTATAACAAGAAACTAAATAAACAGCACCTGTAAATTAACTCTGACCCTGAGGTATCCCCAAAAAATATCCATATAAAACAATAAGATATTTGTATTTTTGTAACTTCTCATTATCCACTGGCAGCGGCCGCCCGGATGACTTCCGATAACGGCGGAATGCCCCCTACACCCAGTAAGCGATCTTTCAAATAATCCCAAAA
>VAPK010371014.1_pt1 | contig 17736 bp, 14 predicted proteins | sample 3395031 | NCBI WGS metagenome assembly VAPK01 (sample SAMN08290443, study PRJNA428436) | hydrothermal vent metagenome | isolation source: Deep-sea hydrothermal vent chimney 1 | place: Pacific Ocean: Juan De Fuca Ridge
AAATAATTATAATTAAGTAAAAAATAAATACAATATAGAATGTATACATTTTCAGGTAAATTAAAAACGTTTTCAATTGCATTAATGATACTTGGTGCTTTAGGTATAGGATATGGTTTTTTTACAGCTCCAAAAACTACAGAAGATGTTAAAGCAGCCATGCATGAAAGTCAAGATTCTCATGGAGAATCAAAAGCCGTTGAACCCGAGGAGTCATCGTCTCATGATGAAGCCGCAACCGAGTCTCACAGTATGGATGAAGAGCAGAGCCATTTAGAGCATTTGCTGAATCAAGGTCAGAATCGGCCATGGACAGCCTTCTTTATATCAGCTTTTTTCTTTTTAATGATTGCTGTTACAGTTTTGGTATTCTATGCTATTCAATGGGCAGCACAAGCAGGCTGGTCGATTGTATTGTTTAGAGTGATGGAAGGTATTACAGCTTATATTCTACCCGGATCTATCTTATTGTTTATATTCTTACTCTTTTCAGGATTAGGTGGAAATCACATGTATGTTTGGATGGCTGATGGCACTTTTGATCCGGCAAGCGAGAATTATGACGCAATTATTGATGGTAAGAGCTGGTGGTTAAATACACCGGGATGGTTAATTAGAAGCTTTATCTATTTGTTCGTTTACAATTTCTTTAGATGGATATTACGAAAAAATTCTTTAGAATTAGATAAAAGCAATGACATTAGAATTTATAAGAAAAACTTTAATTTATCGGTTGCCTTTATAGTAATTTTTGGAATTTTAGAGCTTTTTATGTCTTTTGACTGGTTGATGTCTTTAGACCCTCACTGGTATAGTCAGTTGTACTCCTTTTATGTTTTTGCAAGTGTTCTAGTATCTGGAATAACAGTTATTGCATTAGTTAGTATATATCTAAGAAGTAAAGGAGCATTGCCATTTGTAAATGATAGTCATTTGCACGATTTGGCAAAATATATGTTTGGATTTAGTATTTTTTGGACCTACTTCTGGTTTGACCAGTTTATGTTGCAATGGTATGCAGATATACCAGAGGATACCGCTTATTTCTTCCCAAGATTAATTGGGTCTTACCAATTGCCTTTTATTGGTATGTTGGTTTTGAATTTTGTATTCCCGATTTTTGTTTTAATGGATAGTGATTTTAAACGTATTCCTTGGTTTGTTGTAACAACCGGATTGGTGATTTTATTGGGTCATTATATCGATATTTTCCAATTGATATCACCTGCAACTGTCGGAGATAGCTGGAGTATAGGTATTCCTGAATTATCATCTGTAGCCTTCTTTTTAGGTGTATTTATTTTTACAATCTTTACTGCTATGGGCAAAGCCTCATTGCACGCTAAGGGAAATCCGTTTATGAAAGAAAGTGAATTGTACCAATATTAATTTACTATTTTAAAAATATTTAGGCTGCCAATTTTGGCAGCCTTTTTTTGTTTTGTTAAGAAATGTTAAAAAAATTTTGGCTAAAACATGATATAAGTCATTGAAATTAATATTTTTCTTTATATTTGTCGGCACAGAAAATCCGCTAATTAACATATATATTATTAATGAAAGCACTATTTTTTATTCTAATTTTTGTAGTAATTGCAACAGCTTTTTGGCAATTTTTTAAAATTTTAGGTTTAACGAAAAAGGAACAAGTAGCAACCGAAAAGGAAAATAACATTAATGGTTGGTTGATGTTAGGATTAGGTGTTTTTCTTTATGGATTAATGCTTACTTCTATGTTTAGAGGAAGTGTTGTTTTACTTCCAAAACTTTCAGCTTCGCTTGAGGGGGAACATATTGATAATCTGTTTATTATTACAATGACCTTAATTTTTGTGGTTCAATTTATCACCCAATTTTTGATCTATTTCTTTACTTTTAAATATAGAGGAATTAAGGGAAGAAAAGCTACTTTTTATGCAGATAGTCATAAATTAGAAATGTGGTGGACTATTACACCTACAATCGTTCTATCTGCTTTGATCCTATATGGTTTATGGACATGGAATCATGTTCAGGATCTTTCAAAAGCAGAGAATCCATTAATTATAGAAGTATATGCCAAACAATTTCAATGGGAAGCACGATATGCCGGTGAAGATAACGAATTGGGAATAGGTAATGTAAGATATATAAAAGGTATCAATACAATGGGAGTTGATATGAGTGATAAGAATTCTGCAGATGATATTCCGGTAAGAGAATTACATCTTCCAAAAGGTAGAAAGGTAATTTTTAAATTTAGAGCACAAGATGTCTTGCATTCTGCATACATGCCTCATTTTAGAGCACAAATTAATTGCGTGCCGGGTATGACCACTTCCTTTGGATTTACGCCATCTGTTACTACAAAAGAAATGCGCGAGTATAAAGACACAAAAGAAAAATTTGAAGCTATTAACAAACTTAGAGAAGCAGAAGGAAAGGAATTAGTAGAATTTGACTACCTTTTATTGTGCAACAAAATATGTGGATCTTCTCATTATAACATGCAAATGAAAGTAATTGTTGAAGAAGAGGCCGATTTTAACAAATGGTTAAAAAGCCAGAAAACATTAGCTCAGGTAATTCAATAATAAATAACTAACCAGAAAACTTATTTATCAAAATGTCAGACCATCATCATAAAGAAACATTTGTAACCAAGTATATTTTTAGTCAGGATCATAAAATGATTGCAAAACAATACCTAATTACAGGTATTTTTATGGCAGTAGTAGGAGGGTTTATGTCTATGCTTTTTCGTTTGCAATTGGCATATCCTGAACAAAGTTTTACCATAATCGAAGCCTTTTTAGGAAAAGGTGGAGAAGGAGGTATTATGACACCCGATATGTACATGGGATTGGTTACCATTCACGGTACCATCATGGTGTTTTTTGTATTAACAGCAGGCTTAAGTGGTACCTTTAGTAATTTATTGATTCCCTTGCAAATAGGTGCGAGAGATATGGCTTCCGGATTCTTAAATATGATCTCTTACTGGATGTTTTTTATATCTACCGTGATCATGTTTTTATCTATTTTTGTTCATACAGGAATGGCATCTGGAGGATGGACGGTTTATCCGCCATTGAGCGCATTACCACAAGCTATGTCAGGTTCCGGTTTAGGGATGACACTTTGGTTGGTTTCTATGGCAATATTTATTGCATCTTCTCTAATGGGTTCGCTGAATTATATCGTAACCGTATTGAATTTAAGAACCAAAGGAATGAAAATGACAAGACTTCCTTTAACTATATGGGCATTTTTAATAACAGCTATTATTGGTGTTGTTTCGTTCCCTGTATTGCTTTCTGCGGCGCTCTTGTTGATTTTTGACAGAAGCTTTGGTACTTCATTTTACTTATCGGATATTTTTATACAAGGAGAGGTCTTACATTACAAAGGAGGTTCACCAATTTTGTTTGAACACCTGTTTTGGTTCTTAGGCCATCCCGAAGTTTATATTATTTTATTACCGGCATTGGGAATTACCTCTGAAGTAATTTCTACAAATGCCAGAAAACCAATTTTTGGCTATAGAGCCATGATTGGTTCTATAATGGCAATTGCCTTTCTGTCGACAATTGTTTGGGGTCACCATATGTTCGTTACCGGAATGAACCCCTTCTTAGGCTCGGTATTTACTTTTACAACTTTGCTAATTGCCATACCATCTGCGGTAAAGGCATTTAATTATATAACTACCTTATGGAAAGGTAATTTACAACTAAACCCTGCTATGCTATTTTCAATTGGTATGGTATCTACTTTTATTACAGGTGGATTAACCGGATTAATTTTAGGAGATAGTGCTCTGGATATAAATGTTCACGATACGATGTTCGTTGTTGCTCACTTTCACTTGGTAATGGGTATATCGGCATTATTTGGCATGTTTGCCGGTGTCTACCACTGGTTCCCGAAAATGTATGGAAGAATGATGAATAAAGATATGGGATTCTTGCACTTCTGGCTTACTGCAATTACTGCTTATGGCGTATTTTTCCCAATGCATTTTATAGGTCTGGCTGGTTTACCTAGAAGATATTATAGCAATTCTGCATTTCCAATTTTTGATGATTTATTGCATATCAATAAAGTAATTACTGTTTTTGCCCTTATCGGAGGTGTGGCTCAGTTAATATTCTTGGCAAACTTTTTCTTTAGTATTAAAAAAGGGAAAAAGACAGTTCAAAATCCATGGAGATCAAATACTTTAGAATGGACAGCTCCAATCAAACATATTCACGGTAACTGGGAAGGTGATATTCCTGAGGTACAAAGGTGGCCATATGATTACAGTAAAACAGATGACAATGGTGACCTTTGGGGTAACCAGGATTTTACACCACAAACTGTACCCATTAGAGATGGTGAGGAAGAGTTTTAAAATCTACTACTAACTAAAAAAATTATTTTTTATACCTCAATTTTATTGGGGTTTTTTTATGCGTATTTTCTTAAGAACAAACAATAATTTATTAAATAGATTAGAGACGAACTAACTCTAAATTTCTACATGAGTTTATGTATATTTACAAGGTTAAAATTTATGTCTTTTTGAATAAAATGTCTATCAAATGTTAAAAAAAATTGCTATATCTGTTCTAGTCATTGTATTGCTAATTGCTATTGGTTTTTGGTTCTTTGTACAAAACAACAAACCAATTTATAATGGAAATCTGGAGCTTTCAGGATTAAAAGATGAAGTTAATATTTACTTTGATAATATTGGTGTACCGCATATTTATGCTCAAAACCAAAGTGATGCATATATAGCTTTAGGATATGCACACGCTCAAGATAGATTGTGGCAAATGGAATTACTTCGAAGAATTGGTCCCGGTAGATTATCGGAATTATTTGGAGAAGATATGGTGGAAACAGATAAGTTTTTTAGAGGAATTGGTATTGAAAGAGCAGGATTGAAAGCCATAAACAGATTGGATACCACTACGCAGGCATATAAATTAACAATGGCGTATTTAAACGGAATCAATCAATTTATAGAAAATGGATCAACGCCCATTGAATTTCGCTTAATAGGAATTGAAAAAGAAAAGTACACCATTAAAGATATATATAATGTTTTTGGATACATGAGCTTTGGATTTGCTATGGCACATAAAACAGACCCATTTTTGACTAATCTTAGAAATAAATTAGGTACAGCCTACTTAAAAGATCTAGATATTAATATAGACCCTAAAACATTATGGATTAAGAACTACAATAGAAATAAAAAGATAGCCGGGAATATACCAAAATCGGTTCATGAAATTTTAGAAAATTCTCCGGCACCTCCTTTTATTGGAAGTAATAGTTGGGTTATTGGCGCAAAGAAAACCAAAAATAAAAAAGTGATCTTCACCAATGATCCTCACATGTCTTTTGCCCAGCCTGCAGTATGGTATCAATCTCATATTGTTACTCCAGATTTCGAAGTATACGGCTTTAATTTGGCATTAACTCCATTCCCCTTACTTGGACACAATAGAGATTATGCCTACGGAATGACCATGTTTGAAAATGACGATATAGATTTTTATGAAGAAGCTGATGATCAAAAGTATGAGATTAGAGAAGAAATTATTCAGGTAAAAGATGGTGATGATGTTGCATTTGAAGTAAAAGTTGGAGATCATGGTACAGTAATGAATGACCTTATTGATTTAATTGATTCTGATAAAAACATTGCCATGGATTGGATTTATACCAAGTTTGACAATGAAATGTTAGATGTATCCTATGAAATTTCTCATGCAAAATCATTTACACAATTTAAAAATGGAGTTAAAAAAATAGTTGCACCGGGATTGAATATCATGTATGGTGATACCCAGAACAATATTGGCTGGTTTGCTTCTGCTAAATTGTATACTCGAAAAAATAATGCTAACACAAAATTTATATTGGATGGAAGTAATGAAGCCGATGATCAGTTGACTTATCTCGATTTTTCTGAAAATCCCCAAGCAGTAAATCCACCATGGGATTTCGTTTATTCGGCTAATAATCAGCCAGATTCTATTGCTGGAGTGTTATATCCAGGTTATTATGTTCCCGAAGACAGAGCCAAAAGAATTGTTGAGATACTTAAACCAAAAAAAGATTTCACCAAAGAAGATATGCAAACTATGATCATCGATGTAGAATCATCTGTGGCACCAGAATTGATTTCAATTATTCTGGCTAATTTAACAAAAGTAAATTTTTCTTCCAACGAAATTAAAGCATTGGAAATACTAAAAACCTGGGATGGAAAATTCAATACTAATGAAGTAGCGCCAACTATTTATACAAAGTTTATTTATCTATACCTGGAGAATACCTTCGCAGATGAAATGGGTAAAGAAGGTTTTAAGCAATTTTTAGAAACACATTTGTACAAAAGGCAAATTGCAAAACAGATCAAAATACTTAAATCAATTTGGTGGGATGATATTTCTACCAAAGATATTAAAGAAAATCGAGATGAGATCTTTACCAAAACCATGCATGAAACTATAGCAGCTTTAGAAGAACAATTTGGAACAGATATGAAAACATGGACATGGGGTAAGGCAATTACTGTAACACATAAACATGTTTTTGACAAAATAGCTTCTTTAAAAAGTTATTTTAATGTAGGCCCTTTTACAACAAATGGCTCTAATCAAGTTATAAATAACCAGATATTTACAATTAACCCAACAGGAATTTATAATGTAAATGCAGGCCCCTCAACTCGCCGAATAATTGATTTTAGTGATATCGAAAATGGAGTAACTATAATCCCAACAGGTCAGTCCGGAAATGTTTTTAGCAAACATTATAAAGATCAGGCTCAAGATTATTTAGACGGTAAATTTGTAAAAATGATGTTAAATAAAGAAGAGATCGAAACGTCTAAAGACAAATTGGTTTTACAACCAATGAATTAATATTCTTAATAATGATCCATTTAATAGTAGGAAATACAGGTTCGGGAAAAACTACTTATTCCAATAAGTTAAAAGGTGAAATTAAAGGCATTGTCTTTTCTATTGATAAATGGAATAAAACCTTGTTTCTTCCCGATAAAAAACAAGATGACGGTCTCGAATGGTTTTTGGAAAGAATTGATAGATCTGAATTAATCATGCAAAATTTAATTCTTCAGTTGGAAACTGTAAAAATAGACTCTATTCTTGATCTGGGTTTATCCAAAACAGAACACAGGGAAAAATTCAGAAAATTTGCCAAAGAAAATAATATACAATGTAAGCTTCACTTTTTAGATATTTCAAAAGATATAAGATTGGAAAGAGTATTGCAAAGGAATTCTCAAAAAGGAGAAACCTTTGAATTTGATGTTAGCAAAAGTGATTTTGAATTTATGGAAGGATGGTTTGAAAGACCTTCTGAAACTGAATTAGTAAATGGTGTTATAGTTAAAGAATAGGTCTCTATTTATTAATTAGATCTAAGGCAGATTTTACTCTTAGATTTTGAGGAGAATTTCTTTGTGCAACAAGGAAAAGCGATTTGGCTTCATTTTTTTTACCTAAAGCAAATTTTGTCCAACCCATCATTAGAAGAATATCAAGATCAAAAGGATATTTATTAATAGCCTTTTCCAAGTATTTTTCGGCTTTAGAATAATTTTTTTCATAGTATTCAGATAACCCTATATAATACTCAGCCTTTGAATCATTTGGTGCAATTTCAAGAGCTTTATTTGCTAATCGGCTAACTTTATTATATTTACCTTCTGCAATCATAGGAAGTATTTTACCATAAATGGCTTCAAGAGCCAATGGTTTTAATTCTATTGCCTTACTATAATAGTTTTCTGATTGTTTGAAATCTCCGGAAGAATATCTTAACCAGCCCAATCTCAAATTTATTTCATAATTGCTAATATATTTGAGATAGATCGATTCCAAATCATTGGCAGCCTTATCATATTCCAAATTTTTTTCATGGATGTAACTTTGATCAAATGCCTTGAGTAGTTCGTTATTTTGACTCATTACAAGGTTCGTAATAAGTAATAATATACCTGAGAAAATTATTTTAGTCATCGTGTTGGATTTAAAGTTAAAAATCATATTTAATTCCTGTAATAAATGTATTATATGTGAACAAAAAATTATTTGCAATATCTTCTCCATTTTCAAATTGATAATTGATGAACATTGAAAAATGAGGTGTGAAATAGTATCCAAAAGTCACACTAAATTTATCAACTAAATTGGAAACAGAGTTGTAATAAATCATTGCATTATCTTCAGAAAAATTAGAAGTATTGGCATTTAAGTATTTTATAAATAAGTATGCTTTTGGGCTTATTTGATAATTTGCTTTAGCGTTCCAAACAAAATCATTTACATTATCATTATTAACTGCAAATCCTCCAAAACCCAACCAAAGTTTATCATTTAAACCTTTAATTGTGTATCCCATATCCAATCCGAACTGTAAATTATTTCTTGTTATGTCCCCGGTATTCTCAACAAATAAATTAGAAGTGGAATAGGTTGCATTTGGCATTATAAAAAACCTGTTCCATTGCTTTTTTAAGGCAAAATGAACAATATGAATGTTTTCGTTATTTGCATTGTTGCTTTCAAAATTAGAATGAGGTCTTCCATTATTGGAACTTGTATTTTCCGAAATATTAATATAGTGATAGGCAGGAATCAACGAAAATCCGTTAGCCACATTAATAATAGCATTTATATAGTATTCTTTTTGCTTGTAATCAAAATCTAAATAATTTTGTGATAATGCCGTAAAAGCATGATTCAATGAAATTTGATAACCTAATTTTTGACCCAAACCGGTATTGAAATAAGACAAGTTATCAACGTCAATATCTTTTCTATTACTTAATTTCACTCCTGCTTCCAAATTTAAATAATCAATAAATTCGAAGTTTTTAACTGCAATTTTTTGTTTTAAATGAAAAGGAAATTTTTTTGCTAGTAATAGCGCATCTTGTTTTCTACCAGAAAATAAATAGGAGTAATATAAATACTCTTGAATATAATCATTATCAATTTGGTATGTTTTATTCAAGTTTTCAAAATGTTTTGCACTGTCGAAATATTTTTTCTTATTGTAAAATGCAATAGCCAATCTATATTCTATTTCATAGGAAGATTGATTTTCATGAATGGCTTGTTCACCAACTTCAATTAGTCTATCCCAATTTTTATTGGTATAAAGACCAAGAGTTTTGGTGTCGTAATTCTCGGATTGTCCATATAAAATTGAACTCAAGCCAAAAACTAACAAGTATAAAATTGTTTTCATGATATGAAATTTGTTAAAGGTTTTATTTGAATTTCAAATGTTTCTAAATTGGTTTTGACAATAATTTTTTGCAAAGATTTTTCGTTACCAAATATTTGAAAATCTGTTCTTCCAGCATTTTTCCCTGCTATTTTTTTCTGAATTGCAGAGTCGACCCTAAAGCTGTTTTTCTCTTTAGTGACCTCTGTTAATTTAGAACTATAACTCGCTTTGCAGAAACGATAGTAAGGGGCAATTATATCTTGAATGTATTTTATAGATCCGTTAAAAACGGAATGAATTGGCAAGAAATCATGAATGTGCACGGACTTATATTCACCAAAAAATATTTTAAATGAACTCAAATAAAAGTAATACAGCAAAGAATTTTTATTTCCTTCAAAACTTGTAAAATACATGAGTGTTCCATCATTTATAAAATATGCATAAGAACCCGAATTAGAGCAAGTTATATAAGTTAGATTATAAGCATCTGTATGTGTTTCCCACTGGGAATCTTTCATATTTTCTGAACTTGAGCTTACGCTAAAGATCATTCCCGGAATTAGTTTAAAGGCTCTGTTTAATGTTTTATTGATTTTTATATCGCTGATATTATCTCCTTCATCCGGAAATTTGAAAGAAAGAAATTCTTCCGCCTTATCTTTGTAATTTATATAATAACTAAGCGGATATTCTAAGGTTTTTGATCCAACGAAAGGAGTAGACTGAAGTTGAAAATGTAAATGTGGTTGTGGTGAGCGACCCGAATTTCCCAAACTGGCAAGCTGTTCCCCCTTTTTTACAAAATCACCAGTATTGACTTTAAATGATTCTTGTTTTAAATGACTCATTTGAGAATATAAAAAATCAGTATGCTTTATAACAATGGTATTACCCCAGTTTTGTTCCATATTAATATCTCCCGGTTCATTGTCATCAATACCATCGATTATATTTACGACAGTACCATCTGCCGGACTCACTACTGGAGCCATGTAACAATAGTAATCTGTCAAGGTGATACCATCATTTTTATATGAATTTTGATCTTTGTCTTCGATAATAAAATCCCAGGCGTTTTTCCATTCTCCCTTATGGGTGTGAATACCGTCTCGACCTTGCCATACTTTCCATTTCCCAAAAAATGGCAAACCAATTTTTATTAAATATTTATTATTACCAAAACGTTCAAAATAATTGAAATAATTGTACAAGTTTTTTTCGGGTGAATAGGTTTGGTAAACCACTTCTGGAAACAAATCTTTTTTGGAAGTAAAATTCATTATGTATATGATCAAAGTTGTCATAATCATAAATGGCAAAGCAAAAACGGGTAAATTAAATATAGATAGGAAACCGGTTAATCCGGTAATTAATAAACCCAAAACCGGAGTTAGTACGATAACCGCAAAATGAATCCTTTTTTTTGAAATAAAATAAAAAGAGCCTACTGCAACAGCAAATAATATAAAATTAAACCCAATATAACCATATTGCAAATTTTGAATATTTTCTCCAACAACAACAAAATATAGATAACCGGTTAAATATCCAATTACCGAAAGTACGAAAGAAATTCTCGATGCGATAAGTAAGCCTATTGAAATTAGAAGACCCGCAAGCCAGTTAAACTGAAAAATAATCGCAGATAATGATTTAAAGTAACCTTTGATTATATCTGGTAAGGGGATATTATCATAGGCTTCGTAAATTTCGATAAAGTTGGAACCACCTAGCTTAAAAATATCATTTAAAAAATAAACAGTTCCTTCATCAACTTCTAAATTGGTATAACTGTTCATAACATAAAAAGTTATCCAAATTGAAATAACAAAAGGAAATGCCAAGAAAGGCAAACCATTCTTTGCCATAATATTAGAAAATCCAACCGATAGAATTAATGTGAAGATATTAATGGTAACAAAAACAAATACAAAGGTGAAATTAACTTTAAAAAATACAGATAGACCAAGAATTACTAAAAGTGAATTTAGACCATATAATCCTTCTTTAATTGTATGCTTGTTAAATCCGAGTCCATAGGCTAGTAAATTTGTAAATACCACTCCCAATAATCCCCAAATACCCAGTGCAGGAATTAAAAAAGTTGCTATTAAAATCAATATGGCGAATACTCTTTTCTTTGAAAAAAATATTTGAGAATAGCTATTCAGAACACTGATACCCAAAAAACCTAAAAAATCCTTATTGACATTCATAAATTAGAGATATACTTTATTTATAGATCATTATTCTTTAAATAATCTGGTGTGATATCTAGTTTAGATACATATTCATTGGTTTCACTTTCTCTTATAATGTGAGGTTTCCCCTTTGTATCAATCAAAACAACTTTAGGTCTTAAAGTAATAAATTGCATCCACTGGGTCATATTATAGGCACCAATTCTATGTACAACAACATGTTCTCCCTTGTTTAAAGGAGGCATGTTAATGCTTTCGCGAATAACATCAATATTCATACATAGGGGGCCATACATTACGGTTTCTTCTGTGTACATACTACATTCTTGAGCCGGTGAAATAATATGGTTGTACCAAAAAGATGTAAAAAGAATGTTAACTCCAAAATCCATAACCATCGATCTTCTTCCATCTGCTAACCGCTTATTTGCCAAAACACTACCTAAAAGAGAACCTGCATCATCTATTAATGCTCTACCGGTTTCAAGAATTAATAAGGGTAGATCTTCTGTGCTAAAACCTGCATTTAATAAGGCTTGTGTAATGTTGTCGGCATAATCGCTAAAAGTAGGCGAAAGATCGGCTCCACTCAAATAGGAACCTTTTAGGGTATTTTTTGAAGCAAATCCACCACCCATATCAATATATTGAACCTCATGCTTGAATTTGTTTTTCACATTTATGGCTAGATCTGCTAATTTTGAAGCTGCTATATAATAAGCATTCGGTTCGAGAATAAATGTACCAATGTGGGTATGAAGACCAATTAAGTCAAGATTTTTAGATGCCATTATTTTTTTAATAGCGTCCCAGGCTTGTTGATTTTCATAATTAAATCCAAACCGATCCCATAAAGGCTTAATATCGGTATCCATATTAACCCTTATAGCAACTTTTGCTCGTTTATCTAATTCGTCTGTTAAGTTTATGATGCTGTATAATTCGTCAAAATGATCTATATGGATAGGAGAATTATTTTCAATCGCCATTTTTAGATCTTGATCTGATTTATCGGGACCATTAAAAATAATTTTATCTCCGGGCACTCCGTTTTTAATTGCCTTATTGTATTCAAATCCTGAAACTACTTCAGCCCAGGCACCTTCATTATGAAAAACTTTGCAAACCGCATCTATATAGTTTGTTTTATAAGACCATGCAAATTGTACATTGGGATACCTTGTTGAAAAAGCTTTATAGGCTTCTTGGTAGGTATCTTTTATTGTTTGTTCATTTAAAACAAATAATGGAGAACCATATTCTTTTATAAGGTTTTTCACACTATTATTAGCTATATGAGTAGTTGGTTTTAAGGTGTTTAACTCACCAAATTTACTGCTCACTCCCGCATTTATTTTTTTGATGATGGGACTTTCATATTTTAGTTTAGTCATTTCTTAATATTTTGAATTACACTTCACCATGTATAGATATTTTCTCGTATTTATCCAGATCGCATATCAAATCGAAAGCATATCTGATAAACATTTTACCGATATCGTATTTTTTTATAGGATTTACTTTTTCTCCCATTACTATTTTTACCAGCATTTCAGGATGATTTTGTCCACAACCATTTGCCAAATAGATCCACGCAGGAAACCGCGGATTAATTTCCAACAGATAAAGATCTCCTGTTTTATCTTCTTTCATCAATTCAATTTCCATTCCACCAGCCCATTTGGTTTTAGAGATCACTTCATCAGCCATTTTTAACAGCTTGGGATCATCTATAGAAATTCCGGCCCAAGCTTTCCCTTTATCTGTCAAAAAGGTTTTTCTCATAGGTACAGCAGCCATCAAATTTCCTTTACCATCACCTAAGACAGTGATATTAAATTCATTACCTTTTATAAATTCTTGAATAATAATTGGAACACCCCATTTAGCAGAAACTTTAAAGAAAAATTCTCGGGCTTGCTCAAAGGAGGAAGCGATATAGGCATCATAAAATTTACCTTTTACAACAACAGGGTAAGTAAATTCTTTCAGAGCATCTTCTAGTTCATCAATTTGATAAACAGTTTCACTTTTTGGAACTTTAATTCCGTGTTTTTCTCCAAAACAAACTAAATTTCCTTTTAACCTTTCTTCAAATTGTTCTTTGGTTGGGATTAGCAATTGGATACCCATTTTTTTAAAATGGGGCTTCAATTTAATAAAGGTCATGAGTTCTGCGTCGAAATTTGGAATAACAACATCTATTTTTTCTATGCCTTGAATGTATTTAAATCTTTCCAGCATTATTTCAAAACCACTAGAAGGATAAGGTATTTGATAAACTTTATCCACCATATCATCCATATAAATACCGGGCTCTAAAATTTCGTAGGCCAATCCAATAATTCTTACATTGTAAAATTCACTTTCTTTTAGACCTCTTATTACAGCAATACCGGGACCGGGACTATCAATTGCATTGAGCCCTGTAACAGCTATGGTTATATCTTTTTTCTTCAAAATAGTTACTCTTCGATTAAATTAAATTGTTTAACCATGCTTAAAAAATCATCTAGATCTTTTTCACAAGTAGTCTCATCTATTTCATAATTTTTTAAAATAGATTGAATTATTTCTTGCTGAGAACTTTTAATTTTAAGCTGTTTTAAGATGGCAACTCCAAGTGAATTGGTTGTAAATGAAGTTCCTATTTCCGGGTTAAAAATGAATCCGCTTTCGCTAATCGCTATGTTTTTCTTTAATTTCATGAACATGATATTTGTTACCTAAAGAGTAAAGATAGATTACTAATTTTGCTCTATAAAATTTATTTGATGAGTTAAACCTTTTACTATTTAAAGTGTCTAATTTGATCGGTAAGTGGGAAAATGGAAAGTTATTTTTTTATAAAAACGGGTTATAAGATCCAGAAAGTTTTAATAAATGAAATTATCTATATTGAAAGTATGGGTGATTATGTTCGTTTTTTTCTAGAAAGTAAAAGAATAGTAACACTCTTATCTCTAAGCAAATTAATTGAAGTTTTACCGAAGAATAAATTTATCCAAATACACAGATCCTATATTATTAATTTCGAAAGAATAAATTTTATTCAGAATAATATTATCAGTATCGGTCCGTATCAATTACCAATAAGTAAAAGCAGGAAAAAAGAATTAATGGAAATTATTAATTCAAAATTGCTTTAGATTTAATTGGTTACTTTACTTCTTAGCTTAATTATATTTTTAAATAGTAAAAGTATATTTGAATGATTCAATAGATTGAAAACGAAAGTATTAATTGGGCAATAATTTAATTTTTTACCCGTTAAAGATGGATACTACTTCCCTCATAATTAAAATAATCGAAAATTGAAAAAAGTAATTCATACTGTTTTTATATTAGTGCTTGTTGGAATCATCTTGTTTACAACTGTTTATCTAGCATATTCGGGCTATTCTTATTATAAAACACCAATGGAAGAAAGATTTTATCACCCACAAAACAATTGGTTTAAACCAAGCGGGATTTTTGGGCAAGGATTAGGTATTATTGGAACGGGAATGATTGTATTTGGTGTTGGGATATATATTGCCAGAAAAAGATATAATTTTTTATCAAAATTTATTCGACTAAAGTATTTGTTAGAATTTCATATTTTTCTATGTACACTCGGGCCGATTTTAATACTTTTTCATACAGCTTTTAAGTTTGGTGGGATTGTTTCAATTGCTTTTTGGAGTATGGTAGCGGTTGTTTTAAGTGGTGTTATTGGCAGGTTTATTTATATACAAATACCTCGAACAATTGAAGGAAGAGCCCTTAGCTTGAATGAAGTAAAGAATTTAAAAATCGATCTGGCTTCTGTATTAAGTGTAAAATTCAAGCTCGAAAATAGAATGGTTGACCAGATTATTAGTTTTACGAATGATCAAAACAATTCTAATAATACAATTCGAAGATTGAGGAAAGAATTAAAAAGAATTAATTTACCAAAAAAAGAAAGAGTATTGATTCTCAAAATGGTTAAAAATGAGAGAAAACTATCCAAAAAAATTAATAGATTAGAAACAATGCAGAAGCTGTTTAAATACTGGCATGTAGCTCACATGCCATTTGCATTAATTATGTTAATCATAGTAATCATTCATATTGGAGTAACCGTTACATTCGGTTATAAATGGATTTTCTGATGGAAGTACTTTTAGAACAAATATTAATTTATGGAATAGTGTTTATATTATGTATAATCACAGTGTATTTTTATTTGAGAAAGAAAAAACAAAATTCTTTGGAAGTACAAGAAAAGGTGGCAGTAGCAAAAGAAGAAGGATTATTCGAACCCGTTTCGTTACACCCATATATCGATCTCAATACTTGTATAGGAAGTGCAGCTTGTATAGCTGATTGTCCTGAAAAGGATATTTTGGGAATTGTTGATGGGAAGGCTACGGTAATAAATACTTCTAATTGTATTGGACACGGTGCTTGTTTTCACAGTTGTCCGGTTGAAGCGATTACACTTAGAATTGGAACCGAAAAAAGAGGAATTGATCTGCCTCACGTAAATGAAAACTTTGAAACCAATACGAAAGGTATTTATATCGCAGGAGAATTAGGTGGAATGGGCCTCATAAAAAACAGTGTTGAACAAGGGCAGCAGGCGATAGAGAGTATTGTTAAGAGTAAAAAATCTAAGAGCAAAGATACACTTGATGTGGTAATAATAGGAGCAGGTCCAGCGGGAGTATCAGCTACATTGGCAGCAAAAAAGGAAGGCTTGTCAAGTATTACTTTAGAACAAGAATCTTTAGGTGGTACTGTTTATACCTTTCCCCGGGCTAAAATTGTTATGACAGCACCAATGAACCTTCCTCTTTATGGCAAGGCCAAATTCTATGATACTTCAAAAGATGAATTACTTCAATTGTGGAATAAAGTAATAGCAGAGCATGATCTTGAAATCATGGAGAACACCAAAGTCGAAAGAATAATACCCTTAGAGGATAATACCTTTAAAGTAATTACAAATACTGAAAAAGAATATATAAGTAAAAATGTTCTTTTAGCAATAGGTAGGAGAGGTACACCTAGAAAATTGAATATTCCAGGTGAAGATTCACAAAAAGTAGCCTATCGACTACTAGAACCTGAACGTATTTCAAATAAGAAAATAGTTGTTGTTGGTGGTGGAGATTCTGCAATAGAATCAGCCCTTCTTTTAAAAGATCAAAATGAAGTTATTCTTTCCTATAGAAAAGATAATTTTGCCAGAATAAAACCTAAAAATAAAGAAAGGGTCTCCGAAGCAATAGCAAACCAAAGTATCAAGGCTATTTTTGATTCTAATTTAGTTTCTTTAAATGATAATTCTGTAATGATTAAAATTAATGGAGATATAGAGCCAACAAAAATTGAGAACGATTTAGTTTATATTTTTGCAGGTGGTGAATTGCCAACTATGTTTTTACAAAAAGCGGGAGTTGAAATAACCAAAAGATTTGGACACGTTATGAAAAAACATTAATAAATTGATTAAAAATCTAAAACATACTATAATATTATTAGTTTTCTTTCTTACAATCCAAGAGGGTTTTGGTCAACTTTCACCAGGAGAATTATCTCTGGTTCATACAAAACTGGAAGGTATGAGCAATTGTACTTTGTGTCATGAATTAGGAGAAAAAGTATCGAATAAAAAATGTCTAGATTGTCATGATGAAATTCAAACTCTATTAAATGAAAATAGTGGTTATCACGCTAATTCAAAGGTAGTTAAAAAAGATTGTTTTGAATGCCATAGTGATCATCACGGACTTAAGTTTGACATGGTTAGATTTGATGAAGATAGCTTTAACCATGACCTAACGGGTTATGAGTTAGAAGGAAATCACCAAGTAGTCGATTGTAGAAAATGTCATGATCCTGATAATATTGCAAATAAGAAAATTAGCAAAAGAAAAAATACTTTTCTGGGTTTAGAAGAAAAATGCTTGTCTTGCCATGATGATTATCATCAGGAAACTCTGTCTTCAAATAATTGTATTTCTTGTCATGATATGGAAGCTTTTAAACCCGCATCCAAATTTGACCATAGTGAAACAAACTACAGTCTAAAAGGCGAGCATAAAACTGTTGATTGTAAAGAATGTCATGAGATAGAAATTAAAAATGGTATAGAGTTCCAGGATTTTGGAAATATCTCATTTAACGATTGTAAATCTTGTCATGATGATGCACATAATGAACAAATAACAGGAGCTTGCAAACAATGTCATACCGAAGAATCATTTTCAATTTTTAAAGGTAGAGGGAAGTTCGACCATAATTCAACTAACTTTAC
>VAPK010011788.1_pt1 | contig 17733 bp, 17 predicted proteins | sample 3395031 | NCBI WGS metagenome assembly VAPK01 (sample SAMN08290443, study PRJNA428436) | hydrothermal vent metagenome | isolation source: Deep-sea hydrothermal vent chimney 1 | place: Pacific Ocean: Juan De Fuca Ridge
AAACTACTACGACCTGATATCCCTGCTTCCCATTCCCGGCTTTTATGGATAAACCGAATCCCGGCAGCAAAACCTTCAAAGGTTGGGCGCGATTGTTGCAATTTATCAAAACTGGAGGTAAAACCGGAACGATTGTCAGATTTTGAGTTAGAATCGAAATTTGATTGGGTATTAGAATTGGTCTCGTCATCCAGCTGCTCTGATCCAACTAATGGCATTCCTGCCACACCGATCACCCAGCCGTCATCAACACGGGTATTGACACTCAAACCACGGATGCGTGAAACATCAACTTCCCGTAGCTCTCGATGTTGACTGTTATAATCGCCTAAACTGCCGCTATAGCCGCGTAATGAATCAAATTCCAATGATACCCAGGAAGGCTCCAACTCTGCCCCACTGCGTGGAAAATCAGGTATTTCATAACGCAAGCGCGTATTAAATTCGTGAAAATGACTACGCAGTGTCAGTGTGGCCAGGCTCTGATTTCCAACAAAGAAGTCCACACTTTCTGCTACAAACGGTGTATTCGCTGCTTGTTCAAGTACATATTCACCAGGCAGGACACGATTTTTCAGTCGATCATCCATATTAATCTCAATAGTGTTTTTTCCTGGCAAAATCTTAACGTTGGTTCCAGTTAAGGTTTCAATGGCTGTTGAAGGCAACAACAACTGATCTGGCCTGGCATAGGCCATATTTGGTGTAATACCAATCGTTGTCCCATTCATTTTCACAATGCCTGATTGGAGATCAAGACTGAAGGTCACACTATCCTGGGTTCGATAAAGCTCGATGGTATTCGCATCTGGCTGGCTTAGCTTCTGATCTAGTTCATCGACAATTGGCTTGAGTGGTAACAATAATATTGATCCGATTGAACGCGGCAATACTTCAGTTGCAGCCAGCGGCCTGCCATCAACCAGCATGGTGAAACCAAATTGTGGTTTTAAACGTTTATCCAGTGTGATTGACACAGATTTTTCTTCAGTGTCACAATTAAAATGAGTGCCCGTTAACACTTCAATTGCTGGTTGATTGAGTAGCAAATGCTCTACATCCGCTTTGCTGATATTGGGAACATAACCCACTGTTTGCCCACCAACAGTCACCAGGCCATCTTCAAAAGACAAGGTAAACACTGCTTTATCGGGTGCGCGAATGACTGTAAGCAATTGCTTCTCACTGTCGTATTTATGTTCTGCACCTAAGGCTTTGGCAATCACTGGAAAGGGGTAAAGAAAATCCACAAAACTGCAATCGTTCTGTACTGCACTATCAAATGTAAATGATTGGCCTTCAACATCAAGTTGATAATTCAACGGCTTTAGATCACTAGAAAACGATTGCATATTAGCAACCGAAAACAGGATTCCCAGGCTAATCGTCATCTTGTTAAGTTTATGATTATCAGACATTATTCAGACTAGAATTAGCAACTGCGTTGAATTAGGGTTTTCGTCAATAAATTGATTCCAGAAATGGCATGATTTATTTAGACGAGCACATAGAATGAGTCAGCTCCCTCCCAAGAACCTCATACACAAGGTATAGCAGAGAATTAGATAATTACTATGCAACCCCTTCATAAAGCTAACTTTTCAAGGCCTTAGAAATATGAGATTGATCGGCTTTAGATGATTGAATGACTACAAGGTGCCAATGTTGTGCGAATGCACGTGTTAAACTGTGAAACAGATCACAAAAACAGGTTGGTTATGATCAAAACAATACTATTGCTACTATTACTCCAGTCTCTGAACGTTCAGGCAGATGTTACTCACCACATCCAATTCTGTGTTGGTAATTTTTGCGCTGAGACTACACCCTTGACGATTACTCAACAATTAGAACTAAATCAACAATTTGCAGAAGGGAATTTACTCGCATCAGCAACTAATATCGATACACAAAGTAATCAAAGTCCAACCATCACTACAGAATTACCAAACACGCCTCAGTAACAGTTCTCTGGTTAAACTGATAGTCTGAATATGATGTAATCTCGCATCAACATTCAGAAAAAAATACAGGACTAGCAGGCTAATCCAAACAAGTGCAACAACGCAGATGACCATTTATCGACTTTCTATACACGGCAATATCACATTGACAGACTACTAGTAGTGCTGTCCGAAAATAGAAAGCCTACTGCGGAAAAGCGGATTTTGGCCCATTTTTCCGATTGAATTCGTTCAATACAGCAAGTAATCGCCTCATTTAAGCGAAATAATGGACTCAAATCCGCTTTCCCTCGCTACGGCTTCTATTCTCGAACAGTCTCCTGACAGAACATACGCCCCACGATTGCTGTACAGCTCACCTCAGCGCCTTTCATTAGATTTTTGTTCAAAAATCATTATTGTCTCAATATTAGTATTCAACCCCGCCTAAAACAGGTATTTGGTTTAATACTTGCATTTGTCTTATTTACACACGTGGGTCATCGCAGTATAGTGGTGTGGGAGGCTCGCTTAACTCTAGAAGAACCCATGACCCGTTTTCAACATATGATCTAGTTGTCTGTCAACATGTTGACGGAGTACTAGCTTGGCAGTTAACTATGCATTCTGATCTACAAAGCATTTTGCAAGAAGTTCCCATATTTTCCAGCCTGGGTGATAAAACTCTGGCTGCGCTTGCTGCGTATGCAACAACAAAAACCTATCCCAAAAATGCAATTGTTATTTCTGAAGGCGAGAGCGGTGATGCGCTTTATATCATTGCATCAGGAAAGGTTCGTATTAGTCTAAGCGATGAAGCAGGCAAAGAAGTTTGCCTGGGAACCGAATCAACTGGTCAATACTTCGGAGAACTGGCTCTATTAGACACAGAACCACGATCGGCTTCTGTGGTCACCGAAATCAATTCAGTGTTTGTAGTTATCTCAAGAAACGACTTTAACCAGTGGTTGAATGAATATCCGAAAGCCGGATTGATGATCATGAAGGAACTTGTTCACAAAATTCGTGCTCTTACTGAAAGCGTGAAAATCCTGGCACTCTGTGATGTTTATGGTCGCTTAGTAAAAGTACTGACAGGCATGGCTCAGGAAGAGGATGATACTCTGGTGATTCCGGTCAAGCCTACCCAGCAAGAATTGGCAAATCGCATTGGCTCTTCTCGTGAAATGGTGAGTAAAATCTTCAAGGAGCTGATTAAAGGTGGATATATTCAGTTAGAAAGAAATCGCTTGATTATTATCAAACAATTACCAAAAGCCTGGTAGTTTCTATCATTGAATCATTAACTTCAGTGTTACACTAAATTCTAAGCCGATCACCAGACACTTCCCCCAATTGCCTGCATTTTTCCAGAACAACCAAAACTAAAGGACAATCAACTATGATCCCGGAACTAGGACAATATGCACTGGTGTTAGCACTCTGTGTAGTGGTCGTCCAGGCAATTATCCCATTAGCGGGAACTGCGCTTGCCCTACGCCCATGGATAACGCTTGCCCGACCCGTCGCTTATGCTCAATTACTCTGTCTTACTATAGCCTTTGCCTGCTTAACAGTCTCGTTCATTAATGATGATTTCTCCGTGCAATATGTGGCCAATAATTCCAATTCACAATTACCACTATTGTACAAATTTTCAGCCGTTTGGGCAGCGCACGAAGGTTCAGTATTACTATGGGCATTAGTGTTGTCATTATGGACTGCTGCCGTTGCAGCGTTTAGCAGATCAATCCCTGAAGAAATGGTTGCCCGAGTGATTTCAATTATGGGCTGGATCAGTCTCGGCTTTTTGTTGTTTATCCTGTTAACCTCGAATCCGTTTACACGAATGATTCCTGCTGCGTTTGATGGCGCTGATCTGAACCCATTACTACAAGACCCTGGATTAGCCATTCATCCTCCAATGCTTTATATGGGCTACGTGGGTTTTTCAGTGCCATTTGCCTTTGCCATCGCTGCACTCATCAGTGGACAACTTGATACCATCTGGGCGCGATGGTCACGACCCTGGACCAATATGTCGTGGATTTTTCTGACTTTGGGTATTACGCTGGGAAGCTGGTGGGCTTACTATGAATTGGGCTGGGGTGGCTGGTGGTTTTGGGATCCAGTTGAAAATGCTTCATTTATGCCATGGTTAGTGGGTACAGCGTTGATTCACTCTTTGGCTGCAACTGAAAAACGTGGAGTGTTCCATGCCTGGACGGTCATCCTTGCGATTCTTGCCTTTTCATTGAGTCTGCTGGGAACCTTTCTAGTGCGTTCCGGTGTACTGACTTCTGTGCATGCTTTTGCTACCGATCCAACCCGTGGTGTTTTCATTCTGATTTTCCTGACCTTGGTGATTGGCAGCTCATTCGTGTTATATGCTTTCAGAGCCCACAAAATCAAAAGTCCAGTGAAATATGAATTGGTATCGCGTGAGACCTTTCTACTGATCAACAATGTATTGTTGGTAGTTGCTGCTGCGACCATTTTACTGGGAACACTCTACCCACTGGTCATTGATGCGCTGGAACTTGGAAAAATTTCGGTTGGCCCTCCATATTTCAACGCTGTTTTTCTCCCGTTAATGGCTCCGCTTGCCTTATTTGTTGGTTTTGGTATCAGAGCGCGCTGGCGCAAGGATGATTTAAAACGATTATTCAGTCTCACTTGGATGCGACTGGCAATCAGTATCGTGTTAGGACTGTTATTACCGTTGTTGTTACCATATTATTCTATTTCTGCGGCTATCGGCATCACACTCGCAGTCTGGGTAACAATTTCCAATCTGGATGGCCTGGCAGAACATTTTCGCCAGCGTGGCTGGTCGTGGACAACAGTAAAAAGCATACCATTAGGATTTTATGGGATGACGGTGGCTCATCTCGGTATTGGGGTATTTATTATTGGAATTGCGCTGACTTCTGAATACAGTATTGAGCAAGATGTGCGCATGACCCCCGGCAAACAAGTTGCTTTGGGCGACTACCAATTTACACTCAGCGAGATTAACAACATCACTGGCCCTAATTATCGCGCTCATCAAGGCGTGTTTAACGTGACCACCAGTGACGGCGAAACCATCCAGCTACAAACACAGAAACGTATTTACAATGTACGCAGTATGCCAATGACTGAAGCCGGTATTGATGCTTCGTTAACCCGCGACTTGTTTATTGCCATGGGAGAACAACTGGATACACCAGAAGCCTGGAGCATCCGTATCTATGTGAAACCATTTGTACGCTGGATATGGCTGGGAGGCGTGTTTATGGCATGTGGCGGCATACTGGCAACATTAGATCCAAGATATCGTAAATTTCCTGCGCGCAGTAAAGTAGCGTCCCAACATGCAGAAGAGCCAGTGATCGGAGGAATTAAAGCATCATGAGTTTACGTGCTTTCATCCCTTTGGCGGTTTTTCTATTACTAATTGCATTGTTGTGGGCTGGGTTAAAACTGGATCCCCGCAAAATACCGTCTCCACTGGTCAATAAGCCCGCACCTGAGTTTTCATTACCACGCCTGGACGCACCCGAAAAAATCGTTAACAGCAAAGACTTTCTTGGACAAGTCTGGTTACTTAATATATGGGCGTCCTGGTGTGTTGCTTGCCGAACGGAACACCCGGTACTCAATGCCTGGACTCAACAAGAAGATGTATTTTTAATTGGGATGGATTATAAAGACAAACCCGAGGACGGAACCAACTGGTTAGAAGTATTAGGCAATCCTTATCGTCTTTCAGTCATGGATGAAAATGGTCGCTCTGGTATGGATTGGGGAGTCTACGGCGTCCCTGAAACTTTTGTTATCGACAAAAAAGGTGTGATTCGTTACAAACATATCGGCCCAATTTCCTGGGATGATTTAAAGACCACTTTAAAACCTCTGATCAGCAAACTCAAGCAGGAGTCATCATGAAACAGACAATGATCCTGATAGTGGCATTGCTATGGATGAATCAGTCATATGCTGCATTCAATCTCAAACAATTTGATAACCCCGAACACGCGGCACGTTATGAAGATCTAATTTATCAAATACGCTGTCTGGTTTGCCAAAACCAGACCATTGCTGATTCCGATGCTGATTTGGCAAAAGATCTGCGCAATGAAATCCATAAAATGATTCTGTCAGGTCAGAGCGACCAGCAAATTATCGACTTTATGGTGGAACGCTATGGTGAATTTGTCTTGTACAAACCACGTATGCAATTAAAAACCTGGTTATTATGGGGCGGCCCTGCCTTGTTATTGATAACAGGAATCATCATTCTAATTTTCAATCACTCTAGCCGTAACAAACAGGTTGATATGGAAATTGATCAACACGTATTAAAGAAAGCGCAAAATTTGCTAGACAAGGACGACAATCAATGACCATATTCTGGGTGATCGCAGCCATCATCACGATCATCGTATTGCTGATACTAATCATACCAATGTTGCGGTCGCATCATAACACCAGCACAACACAAAATCGCACTGCATTAAATGTTCAATTAATTCAAGATCGATTGCTGGAAGTAGAACGTGATTACACCGAGCAACGACTAACATCAGAGCAATACAAGATCATTGAACAAGAATTACAATTGGCACTTGCGAAAGATCTACAATCAGCGCCTGATCAAGACTTTACTCCGCAACCAACAGAACATGGGCGATGGATGGCCTGGGTCGTCATGTTATTTGTACCAATATTGGCTGTGTCACTGTATTTGAACTATGGTGATCCCCGAGGATTTGATCTGCCCGAAATAACTCAAGCACAAGCTGATCAACCAGAGCAACAACCCAGTGCAGCATCCATAGAAAAAATGGTTGATGGTCTGGCTGCGCGATTAAAACAAAACCCGGATGATCAGCAAGGCTGGTTTATGTTGGGACGTTCCTACATGGTCATGGGACGCTATACTGAGGCAAGCAACGCTTATGCTCAATTGCTAAAGCTAGTCGGTGATGATGCCAACGTGTTATTGCAGTACACGCAGGCAAAAGTGATGGGTAACGGTGGACGATGGGATTCATCATCCATTGCCCTACTTGAAAAGGCCGCCAGGCTAGAACCAGAAAATCCGGTTACTTTATCGCTATCTGGCCTGCTAGCCGCACAACAGGGTAAAGCTGCTACTGCGGTAAATTTGTGGCGCAAGGCTCAAAACGCGATGCAGCCAAATTCTGCAGAATACAACGAATTAGACAAAATGATCGCTTCCGCCAACAAGAGCGGAGCAATCAAGACTGAAAATACACAACCAGCCCAAACCCAAACAACTGAATCAATAAAAAGCCCTCCACAAACCAACACAACGGCTTCTGGCAGCGCCATCGAAGTTGAGGTAAGCATTGCACCAGAGTTAATTGCAAAAGCCAGTCCAGAGCAAACTATTTTCATCTTCGCACAAGCACTCAGCGGCCCACCAATGCCGATTGCCGTGGTACGCAAAAAAGTCAGTGAGCTACCAGTGGTTGTGACTCTGGATGATTCCATGGCAATGATGCCAACCCGAAAATTATCCAGTTTTGAACAAGTGCGGATTGCGGCGCGCATCTCCCAATCAGGCACCGCCATGCCAACACCTGGTGACTTACAGGGTAAGGTAGAACCTGTTGACACCTCCACGGCACGATCAGTTTCAGTGGTGATTGACCAGGTACTATAAAAAAACGATCTTCTACAGCAGCTAATCAGCTTACACTCTATTCTGCCCAATTGCTGCTGGGAAAAGTGCTCATTTCCAGACTCTAAGCGCTATCGCCTTGCTCTCCACAAAATATCACGCACCCTGAATGCTAAAATTTCATGTGCGAAGAGTATCTCTTCTACAAACGAACACCTGCTTGTCCAAACGTATCACAAGAGTTGATATCGCCTGCTTCCAACCCAACACGGAACCACTGAGCACGTTGTTTTGCCGAACCATGAGTAAATGCATCTGGGTGAGCGGTGCGGCCTGCGGCCCGCATCAGGCGATCATCGCCAACTGAGGCTGCTGCGCCCATACCTTCTTCGATATCACCTTGCTCCAGAATTTGACGTTGCTTATGAGCATTGTTAGCCCAAACTCCAGCATAACAATCAGCTTGCAGTTCCAGTAAGACAGAAACTGCATTGACATCGCGTTTGTTCGATCGCGACTGAATGGCACGCACCTTTTCAGATGTTCCAACCAAATTTTGCACATGATGTCCGATTTCATGAGCAATCACATAAGCGACCGCAAAATCCCCATGTGCACCATAGCGTTGCAGTTCATTGAGGAAACCAAGTTCAAAATAAACTTTTTCGTCTCCCGGACAATAAAATGGACCAGACGCAGCTGAATTCGTACCACAGGCAGATCGCACCATATCTGAATAAAGTACCAGTTTAGGAGGCCGATAACGTGCACCTGCACGTGAGAATACACCATTCCAGGTGTCTTCAGTATCGGCAAGGACCACTGATAAAAAATCAGCAACAGCATCATCTTCCGGACTCGACTTTCTTGCTGTTGCTGGCGCAGAAGGCGATTGAAAAGCGCTAATTCCTCCCATACTGTTCAGCACTTCAAGCGGATTCTGACCCAACAGAAAACTGGCAACCAATGCCAGAACAATCATTCCTCCGCCAAGTTTCATGCCACCCCTGGGAATGGAAGCACCTCGTCGATCCTCTACATTGCTGCTTCGCCGTCCTTTTCGCCAACGCATATTAATCTCCTGAATATTGTTTTAATCTATGTAATCAATTAGAACTATTCAACTCGAGAGTGAATAGCCACATAGAATCAATTGTTGATTGCAAGCTGAATCAAATAGTACCAGAATACGCTATAGATTGGTTTAGAATCAACGGACAAACATTCCTTTGATCTGCAAACTCTACATCCATATTATGTGTGCATAATCGCAGATCTATGCACTGTAACAGTACTTGGAATCCACTGAATATTGTCAACATCGGGGGCATCGTGTGACAGGCAAGACAACAAAAGCTTTAAAACTTGAAGGTGTAACAAAAGTTTATGGCAAAAATGTTAAAGCAGTACAGAGCATTGACCTGGAGGTAGAAGCAGGAGATTTTTTTGCATTGCTTGGACCTAATGGCGCAGGAAAATCAACAACCATAGGCATTATCAGTTCGTTGGTCACCAAAACAGCTGGAAAAGTGAGTGTTTTTGGCTATGATCTGGACAAGCAAAAAAATGCCGTTAAAAGTTGCCTTGGGTTAGTCCCCCAAGAGATTAATTTTAACCAGTTCGAAAAATCACTTGATGTATTAACCTTTCATGCAGGCTATCATGGCATTCCGTATGGCGAGGCTCGCGAGCGCTCTGAACAATGTTTGCATCAGCTACAGTTATGGGATAAACGCAATACCATTACCCGACACCTGTCTGGCGGAATGAAACGCCGCTTAATGATTGCCAGAGCATTAGTTCATTCACCAAAATTACTGATTCTGGATGAACCAACTGCTGGTGTTGATATTGAAGTGAGGCGCTCAATGTGGGAATTATTTCAACACATCAACGAGCAAGGTACCACCATTATACTCACAACACATTACCTGGAAGAAGCTGAAAGTATGTGTCGTAATATCGCGATTATCAATCATGGTAAAATTGTTGAAAATTCAAATATGGCAAGCCTGTTAAACAAGCTGGAAGTTGATAGTTTTATCCTTGATTTGCACGATTCAGTTGAGCAATTACCAGATATTTCCGGCTATCATCTTAATCTTGCTGACAGCAAAACTTTGATTGCTGATGTGCCACGTGGCTCGGGCTTAAACCAATTGTTTACTGGACTTACAGAGGCCGGCATTCACGTCAGGAGTATGAAAAATAAAACCAACCGGCTAGAACAGCTGTTTATGAATCTGGTCGATTCGAAACAAGCGCATGTCTAACAAAAGCAAACCAAGCAATCATCGGAGAATTGCCAGTGTTGCATTTACCACAATTTTATATAAAGAAATACGTCGCTTTCTGAGAATATGGCCACAAACAATCTTGCCACCAGCAATTACCACTTCCTTGTATTTCTTGATTTTTGGGAAGTTGATTGGGAGTAGAATTGGCACAATGGGTGGTCTGTCTTACATGGATTTTATTGTTCCAGGCGTGGTGTTAATGTCAGTCATCACCAGTGCTTATGCGAATGTAGTTTCTTCATTTTTCTCCACCAAGTTTCAACGTAATATTGAAGAACTGATTGTATCCCCAGTACCTAATTGGGTGATTATTACCGGCTTTTGCGGCGGAGGCGTAGTGCGTAGCGCAATTGTCAGCTCAGTGATCTTTTTGATTGCCAATCTGTTTACCCAAATCACGATCCAGCACTTGGGCATTACCATCAGCGTTTTTCTGCTAACCGCTATGACTTTCTCTCTGGCTGGATTTATCAATGCAACTTTTGCCAGAAATTTTGATGATATTGCAATTATTCCCAACTTTGTATTAACACCGCTGACTTATCTTGGCGGTGTATTTTACTCAATCCAAATGCTGCCTGAAATTTGGCAAAAAGTTTCACTGGCTAACCCAATACTCTACATGGTTAATGCATTTCGTTATGGTGTGATTGGATCTTCGGATATCGATATCCGCATCACCTTAATGTTATTGACGGGATTGGTTGTAGTGTTGTTCTGCTTTAGTTTATGGTTGTTGCACAAAGGAATCGGCATCAGATCATAAGCATGATCGTTATAGATTGTGCAGGCAAGCATGTTGCACATATGCTTGCCTGTTCAGTATGATTACTCCAGACTGCTCAAGAAATACACCTAAGAGGCTGTCCGAGAATAGAAGCCATCGCGATGGTCTTTTTGAACGATAGTCACAAGCGGATAGCTCAATACAATTATCAGTCATTTCTGAAAACCCAATGAATTTCCAATCTAACATGATTCTAGTTGATTCTAAAACCGATAAATGGAACACCTTGTGTACTCAATGCCTGAGTAATCTCTTCAGCACTGGCATTAGAAGATACATCTACGGTTATCCCTTCAATTCTGTTCAATCCTGACAAATTAAAAGCATAAGCGCGTAACGTCGACAAGTTTGTCGACATGAATGCAGAGAGTGTATAACCATTAATCGGACTGGCTGTAGCATCAAAAATACTAATTTTAGCATTGGTATTCCCGGTACGATATCCGATGACGTCAAGTGTATCGCTCTGCTGCAATGCAGTAAGCGTAATGCGATCCCCTGTATAAGCAGGTAATGAACTATTTCCAGCGACCAGCGCCCACTCGCCAATCAGTTGCTGTTGTCTGCTTTCTCCAAGGTTAAAATTAAAACGTTGAAGAGACACTATCCCATTACTCCAGTTCAATTCTGCTGTACTACTGGAACTAAAACGGATAGTCGCAGTTTCTACAGTGCCAACCACATCAGGCCCCTGATGAATGCACTGGATGCATTGACCATTGGCAAACTCGACCAAATCAAGCGTTACTGTATTCTCAGCGTTCAATTTACCAGAACCGCTATACCAAATAGCATTACCAGCTTCGTTGTAAATAAATGTGGCGAGAAAAACTGTTCCATTCTGAACCTCGAGATTAAATCCCCGACCAGATTCTTGTTGATTCCACCACCATCCATTTTCAGGCGTAAACGCTGATACACTGGTGACACTGAATAATAGCATTAGACCACACACTATTCGCATCAATCTGATAGTTGCTGATTGATAGTATTTACCCATATAATCCTCTCATAAAATATATTTAACCGTACCCTAAAAGTAAGTATAGATAACTCTGAGATTTTGTCTCATGGATTTTGTCTTTTTGAATACAATGCTATTTTTGAGTCTACAATTAGAATAGATCACTAAGAACCTGCTCAAGATTTCGCTGAAGGGCACATCGCTGTGTTAAAAGCGGACTCAAAATGCTCACATACTCCAGTCTGCTGTGCTTTTTCGTCCACTTTTACCTTGGTAGCCCTTGATCAAAGTCTTGAACAGGTTCTAAGGAACGCGCACGACATCACTTGAACAATTGACGTATCTTTTTGTCTTCTTCCGCGTTACAGAAACAGTTACATAGCTCACTATGCGCCTGTTTCTGCGCCTTGAATACAAACAAAATTTTTACGCCGATTGTCCAAATTATTTCATGCGCGTTCCTAATGATATTGTAGGTCGCAATATCAAAAGTGCGCCTGAATTGAGAGAACTCTCAATTCACAGTTGATGATTTTTAAAACCACTACTTAGATGGAGAGAAATGATGGCAAAGCTAGCTGAAATAGAAGGAATCGGCGAAACCTACCAAGCAAAACTGGAAGCCGAAGGAATCACCACAGTTGAGAAACTGTTGGATGACTGTTGTGAAAAAAAAATGCGTACAGAGATCGCTAATAAAACCGGAGTCAGTGAAAAATTAATTCTCAACTGGGTTAACCGCGCCGATTTGTCACGAGTTAAAGGCATCAGCACCCAATATGCAGATCTACTAGAATGTGCAGGAGTAGACACAGTCCCAGAACTTGCACAACGCAATGCTGAAAATCTTCATACAAAAATGCAGGAAATTAATACAGAAAAAAAACTGGTACGGCAGGTCCCTGGACCCAATCAGGTTGTAGACTGGATTGCACAAGCCAAGCAATTACCCAGAAAAATCAATTATTGATACTCAATCCTTAGGAACGTGCATGGAATAACTTCGGCAACTGGCGCAGGATTGTTGTTTGTCTTCAAAACCTGCCCCGTATTTATTACGGGGCGCCGCAATAGGCGCATTGAGCTATGTAACTGTCGTTGCAATGCCAAAGACGGACAATATGACAAGTCAGTTGTTGAAGTTATTTCATGCAGGTTCCTTAAGTGATTTGACGGAATAAATAGACTAATATTGTGCAGGATTTTTGTTTCTGACCGAAGTATCTCAAGAGGCGCATAGTTATCTACGTAACGATTGAGATTGTTTGGTCAGGAGCAAAAGACAAGTAAGATTGGTCTATGTTATTTCGTCAAACCACCTTTTATGGGCGGATTAGCTCCAATTTCGGTTCTGCAGTGAGTCTGACTATAATTGTACAAATATTGCCGGACTACCAAAAACACGGCAAAACTAAGCAAAAACATTAGAAACATAGTTTGCTCAGGTATCGCGTAAAACAAGCCAATGCAACCAGTCAAACCAAAAGCCAAATGCAACGTCAAAATACTCAGAACAACAGAATTGGTACTCATACCGGTCTGTTTTAAAATGTGGTGTAGATGATCATGTGAAGCTTTTACCGGAGATTGCTTCCGAAACAAACGGAGAAGAATAATACAAATAGTATCCATCAAAGGGACAGCGAACAACCATAACGCAGTCGCTGGAAGCATCGCATTAACAGGCGCTTGTGACAATCGAATTAAATATGCGCCAATGATAAAGCCTAAAAAAACACTCCCAACATCACCTAAAAAAACACTGGCATATTGACGTTTTCCCCATTGCATGTTGTAGACCAAAAACCCACAAACGGCACCGCAACAAGCAATTAACATTGAAAAATCTACAGCCAGGTTGGCACGCCATGCGACTACAGATAACAGCACCAAAGAAATCAGCCCAATTCCACCAGCCAAGCCATCAACACCATCAATCATATTCATAGCGTTCATTGAGCCAATCAATGCAACTAAGGTTATGCAGATTCCCAGCCATAGCGAATGAATGACGAGTAAAGCAGACCAGTTACCAAAATTATTGAGCAGGGTTCCCGAAATAATCACCAACAATATCCCTGAAAACGCCTGAGCTAGAAAACGTGTGGACACTTTTAACTCACGTCGATCATCGATACCACTTATCAGCACAAGAAACAAGACTGAGAATAACAAGATCGTTGGATATTCAGAAAAAACCTGTATGCCATCAAGTGCAGCATATGTCACTGTAAAAACAAGTGTCAGATAGATTGATATACCGCCAACCAAAGGGGTCGGCCTTGCATGTGTGCGATGCTTTCCTGGGTAATCAATCAACTCCATATGATGAGCAACCGGTATCAGCATACGGGTCATTATCATTGAGACCAAAAAAGTGATTAGAAAAATAAATAATATCAATTTTTCATCATAGTTGAATTAGGAGGCTGTCCGAGAATAGAAAGCCTACTGCGGAAAAACGGATTTTGGCTCCTTTTTTCGATTAAATTCGTTAAATACAGTAAGTATTCGTCTCATTTAATCAAAAAAATGGACTCAAAACCGCTTTTCCTCGCTACGGCTTCTATTCTCGGACAACCCCCTAGGGAAATCCATCTTTAAGCACAATACTTAAAGTCATTATTGCAGATCACTTGTAATGACCCTATCGTTTTCAATAACCTTACAAAATATGGCTGTATTATGCGCCATACAAGGCAAAAACACAAAAAATGCACTGACTCCATGCCCTTCACTACCACCTAAGAAACAGTGATTTAGTCTTTCGATGCGAAAGCATCCTTACAATTAACGAGGTACTGAAATGGCTAGATTTGATTGAAATTAAGGGAATATGGTGACGTTGAAGTTGACTCAGCGGCTCATAATACATGTCCAGATCATTATTAAAAAGCTTGTACGTAATAAAGAGGAATAATGCTAATAATACAAAAACATACTTCTCCCCTCCAGCGATTTTCAATCAAACGATAATACTTTGTAGCAGCCAGCCAAAAAAACCAGTAAATTCCTAAACTGAATAAACGCAACTCAGTGTAATCTGAAGCTGCTCAGATTGCCCTCTATTTTGTTCAAGAGCAAGGCGAAAGCGCGGAGTTTATAAGTATAAATGAGCACTTTCAACGCAGCTATTGAGCAAAACAGAGGTTAAGCTGAGTAGTTACGAATAAACAACACCACTTGATACCAGAACTCTGACACATACTGTCTGACTTAACTTGATACAAACAATTATTTTCCCAGCATTGATATCGATCTAATTCCTACCGCCTGACGTATTTCTTGTAATAATGGCTTGCTAAAAGCGCGTGCTTTTTCAGCACCTTGTTCTAATACTTGTTCGACCTTATCTGGTTGTAACATCAATTCATCATAGTGCTCTCGAGAATCTTTCAGATGATTATTCAAATGTTCAAACAAGTATTGTTTCATCTCGCCCCATGCAATACCATCAGCATAGAGTTTACGAACTTGCTCAATTTGTTGATCTGTAGCAAATGCTTTATAGATACTGAATAACGTACAACCTTCAACTTGTTTGGGTTCGCCTGGTTCAAGCGAGTTGGTTTTAATCTTCATAATCAACTTACGGAATTTTTTTTCTGGTAGAAACATGGGGATGGTGTTGTTGTAACTTTTACTCATTTTGCGACCATCCAGTCCGCTTAAGATTGCACCGTCTTCTCCGACAATCGCTTCTGGCAACACGAAATGCTTGCCATAAATATGATTGAAACGTCCTGCAATATCACGTGCCATTTCAATGTGTTGGATTTGATCCTTACCAACCGGGACTTTATGCGCGTTGAACATTAAAATATCAGCTGCCATCAACACTGGATAGTTAAACAAGCCCATGGTGACACCTTTATCTGAATCTGTCTCACCTTTGTCTTCATTGGCAGCAACAGATGCTTTGTAGGCGTGTGAACGATTCATCAAACCTTTCGCAGTCACACAAGATAATATCCACGCCAGCTCCATTATTTCTGGCACATCACTTTGTCGATAAAACACTGCATTATCAGTATCCAGTCCCAAGGCCAACCAGGTAGCTGCTATTTCCTGACTGGATTGATGGACATGTTCGGGTTGCTGACATTTAATCAATGCATGATAGTCAGCAAGAAAATAAAATGCTGCCACATCAGGATCGTGACTAGCCTTGATTGCAGGCTGAATTGCACCAACATAATTACCAAGATGTGGTGTGCCTGTGGTTGTAATTCCAGTTAATACAGTTTGTTTGGTCATCAATAGTTTTTATTAATTAAAATATCAGTAGCAGGAACGTGGATGAAATCACTTATGCCATTGGCGCAAGTCCTTTCTTTGTCGCTATCGTCTTCAAGGCGCAGTAATGAGTGCACACTCGCTGTATGCAACCCTTATTCTAAAACACAAAAGGCAGAGTGAAATCAAGCAAGATGTGCAACTAATTTTTGCTAGATTCCTTGTAACTACTCAGCTTACCCTCTGTTTTGTCCAATCGCTGTCTGGAAAGTGCTCATTTATACTTATAAACTCCGCGCTTTCGCCTTGCTCTTGGACAAAATAGAGGGCAATCTAAGCAGTTACTGATTACGCTGAGGAGTTAAGATTCCTTATGTTTGCCTAAAAAAAAAGTATCGTCCAAGTAATATTAGGCGATCCGTTAAAATGACGATACCATATCAATCAACCTTTACTAATTGGATATTGAATGATTCAGGAACAACGCCAATCAAACCGCATAGACAGTCAATGTCGGATCTATTATACATTTCCTGGCAACACTAAACGCTATTCTGGGCAATGCATTAACCTAAGTAATAACGGAATACTGCTAAAGTGTCCACATGCATTAGAGTTAAAAATAGCTTTGGAAATTTGCCTGCAACCAGAAAATGGGATGACCTCGCCATTGAACATGCTAGTTAAGGTTAACTGGCTGAATCAGCAAAGTTCAGGCGAATACCATATAGGAGCCAGTATCAAGGCTATTATAGCAATGCATGAACCGGAAAATGTATAGCATCACCAAAGAAATCAACTTTTGTTACGGCCATCGACTCATGAAGCATTCGGGCAAGTGTCGACATCTTCATGGCCATAGTGCGCGCGCTGAAATCACCCTGCGTAGCAAGTCACTTAACCAACAAGCGATGGTGATGGACTTCTCAAAACTAAAAAGTATTGTTGCTGAATTTATCGATACACAACTCGACCATAACCTGCTTCTGCATAAAAATGACCCACTGTGCCGCATTCTCGATCAACAAGGGGAACGATTTTTAGCATTATCACAACATCCTACGGCTGAGTATCTGGCACAAATGATTTATGAATATAGCAAAGATCAAGGACTACCTGTTTACAAAGTTCGATTATGGGAGACCTCATCAGCCAACGCTAGTTATATGGAAGAGTATGCTTATGCAGATCATGACAACGCCTTATCCTCATGAATCAGCTTAATCCAGTCAATAAATCATTTTGTCTGCATCAGCTATTCGAGTCGAATTACCTTAAATTGCTGCGTTTGATTCCAGAATTGCATTATATACAATCATCGAGCATGACTGCCCAGCTGTATAACAAACCAGCTCTAAAATTGATTGTTATCGAAAAAACCACACATACACTAACAATTCAGCTCGGTTTTTTCAGCGACAATGGCGAAACAGCACTAGGCGATACAGAGTCATCTCTAAACATCCGTATTTATCTCGACACAAAATCAGCTGAAGTCATGACCGTTTCAGCAAATCCTCTCTCAATTCCAGGCAAGGATTATCCAAAAGCAGCACTTGATGCAAAATGGCCAGACAATTACCTACTCGACAAATGGTTAAATCACTGTCTTAGTCAAGGATATCAACTACTGGCCCAACAAACAGCGAACTCTAACAGAGATGTAACAGTTTAAACCGCTGATAATTATGTGACCATTCTTCGCCTTCGCTTAAATAGTTGCTGTTTTTCATAACTTTCGTTGTAACTTGCGTAAACCGTAACTGCTCAAATTGCCCTCTATTTTATTCAAGAACAAGGCGAAAGCACGGAGTTGATAGGTATAAATGAGCACTTTCCAGACAGCGATTGGATAAAATAGAGGGTAAGGCAAC
>VAPK010140204.1_pt1 | contig 17729 bp, 13 predicted proteins | sample 3395031 | NCBI WGS metagenome assembly VAPK01 (sample SAMN08290443, study PRJNA428436) | hydrothermal vent metagenome | isolation source: Deep-sea hydrothermal vent chimney 1 | place: Pacific Ocean: Juan De Fuca Ridge
CCGGCTCTTGCTGCTTCTATTGCTGCGTTTAGTGCTAGTAGGTTAGTTTGATCAGCGATATCAGCAATAACTGTTAAGATTGATTTTACATCTAAGCTTTGAGTAACTATATCATTAGAATATATTACGATATCTTCTACTTGTTCTCTCATAATCTCTATAGACTTTGAAGTCTCTTGTATGGCATTTGCCTGCTCTTTTGTGGTTTTTAGAAGTTCAATTGATGCATGTGAAAAGATTTCAACTTTTGTTTTTAACTCACTTCCATTGTCAAAGTTATTTTTTGTATTGTTTTTTAGTATATCTGCCAATGAATTTGCAGATACAACCATATCTCTTAGGGAGCCTTGTATTTTAGTGGTAAGTTCTATCTTGTTTTGGTATTCTCCATTTGATAATTCTTTTAAGAGTTTTTCAACACTTAATAAAATTTTACCTTGACTTTTTGTCATATTGTTTAATGAACGGGTTAATGTTATCATGCCAGCGGTTGATGGAGTGTGAGTAACTGAAGTATCAAAATAACCTTTGCTTATTTTATCCATCACAAGTACAATTTCACCAGTTGTTAGTAGATCATTTTTGTATTGTTTAACTTCATCTTTTAAGTAACTATTAAAAATTTCAGAAATTTTTGAAATTTCATCTTTGGAGTCTATCTCTATAAATGTAGGTACCGTTACCTCTTTGTTTAAGTATTTTAAAAGATTATCAACACCATAGCTAAGATTTTTCATAGATGTTGAAAATTTAAATAACATGTATATACTTAGAGCAAGTATAGATAACATAGAGAATAAAATAGTACCAAATATAGCTATAAACTGGTTAAATTTTGTATTTGCTTGTAGAGATGCCGATGACATAATTTCTGTAGCTAAAAAACTCTCAATTTTTAGTAAGTTATTGATTTCAGTGGTTAATAGAGAGAACCATCTCTGACTATCTACGTTCATAGGTTCTTCATATGAAGAGTCAAAAACTGTTTTTATCTGTGCCTCAATTGTTTTATGTCTATTTGTATTTTTTATTAGATTGTTGTATAAAGTCACGGTTTTTTTATCTGCTAAAGATAAAAATATTTTGATGTACTCTCTATTTACAGTAACAAGATTTTCAAAATATAGTTTGCTCTCTTTATCAAAAAAACCTTTAGCAAACCTACCAGAACCAACAGCTCTTATGATGCCAACTCTCTCTTTTGCATTTAAAAAGTTTATATAAGGTAACATAGATTTTACAGAACTTCCGTTTTCTAGGGAGATTTTTTTTATAAAGTCAATTATTTGTGCATTTAAATTGCTGTAAAACTCTATCACTTTTTTTGAAGAGATTCTTTGAGTTGTTATCTTTTGTCTAACTTTGCCTATGTCCAAAAGACGAATTTTAATTTTTTCAAATTCATCTTTTTTATCATTTGAGAAACCATGTTTTAAAGATATAACAAGCTTCACATTTTTATCACTTAATTCTCTTTGTTTTGAAAGAGTCTCTTTGAATTTAGTACCATTTGAACCAATATATCCGGCAGATGCACCTCGCTCTTTTTGTAACTCATGAACTAACTTTCCGAGTAAAACAGAGAAATTTAAACTCTTAACAACTCTGTTTGACTCCTCATAACTTTTATATTTGTTTTGTGCCAAAAAATATCCAAATACAAATATAGTTGTCAATGAGAGTGTTATTAATATTGTTAAAATTGTTTTAATCTTAACACTTTTTAAAATTTTCATCAAAGTTTTCCTAATTTTTAAATTTAATTTATTATATATATCGGATAATTTCTTGAAAATATTAGACTTCTTGTAAAACTATATTGTGAGGCTTAGCACAAAGGGAAAATTATTCACGCTTTTTTCTTTGCTTGTGTGCAGAGATGAATTTATTAGACTTTTTGTAGAATATCATCTTCTATTACCTAAGAAGGAGTGATCTTGAAATTTAAATTACTGTTTTTACTTTTTTGTACACTTTTAGAGGCAAATCAACAGAGAATTATTGCCCTTTCCCCGGCGATAAATGAGATATTATTTGCACTTGATAAAAAAGATGAAATAGTTGGGAACACTACATATGCAACATATCCAAAAGAGTCACAATCTATCACAAAAGTTGGTGGTTATTTTTCAATTTCATTAGAGAAAATTGTGATGTTAAGACCTACTTTGGTGTTGATGCAAAAAAATAACCTTTTACTCAAATCAAAACTTAAAAAACTAGGTATCAAAACAGAGGTTATTTATCTCTCTTCACTTATAGATATAAAAAAAGGTATAAAAAAGATTGGTACTTTAACCAAAACGGATACAAAGGCACAAATGTTAATTGATGATATAGATAGAGCTATAAAAGATATAGATGGAATTTTGAAAAATAGAAAAATTCTCATAGTTTTTGGAGAGCAATTTGATTTAAAAAAAGAGATTTTTGTAAGTGGAAATAGTATATATTTTGCAGATATCATAAGAGCTTCAGGAAATAAAAATGCTCTAAAAAATACCAAAACCAAACAGCCAATGCTTTCATACGAGGGTATAATCAAAACTAACCCAGATATAATTTATATTTTAGCACATACAGTTAGAGATAATAAAGAGGTACAAAAATTAATAGAACCGTGGTTAAAGTTATCTATAACTGCATCAAAAGCTAAAACTATCTATCTCACAACTCAAAAATATGCTAGCATGCCAAGCCATAGAGTGGTAAATTTTATAAAAGATTTTAAAGAGATACTAAAAGATGCTAATGCTAAATTAGCAAATCAAAAATAATTCCATCGAATTTTAGTTAATAAAATTTTCAAAGAGTCGATACTATATATCTAATACCTTCAATGATGATGGTTATTAAAGATAAATTTAGGAATTAAGTGTGCAAAAAAAGTGGTTGTTGATTTTTTTTATAATTTTGTTGTTTAGTGGTTGTTCTGGTAGAAATCATGAGCTTTTTTATAAAAACAAATCTGAAAATCATGATGTGGTTGAGACAAATATACAAAAACAATATAAGATAAAACCGTATGATCGTTTATCAATAATATTTTTTAATTATCCTGAACTTAGCACTAAAGAGAAAAATTATGCACAGAGTGATATTGGTATTGAAGTTCGTTCTGATGGGACAATTATGATGCCACTTATTGGTAAAGTAGTTGTTGCTGGAGTTACAAAAGAGAGTTTACAAGATATGCTTTATAATAAATATATTGATTATTTAGAAGATCCTACCCTTTTAGTTGAGATATTAAATCAAAAAGTGTATGTTTTAGGAGAGGTAAAGAGCCCTGGAGCGTTGGAGCTTATAAAATATAGAGATTTAACGCCTTTGAAGGCGATAGTAGAGCGAGGTGGATTAACTAATTTTGCACAAAGAAATGTTATAAAAGTTGTTAGAGGTACAAAAGAAAATTATAAAATTATCCATATAGATTTAACTGATATGCAGAGTTTAAAGATAAATAATATCAATCTTTTACCAGATGATATAGTTTATGTTGCACATAATGGTGTGAAAGATTTTAATTTGCCGTTAAGTGGTGCAGATGCATCTCTTAGTTGGATAAATACACTTTTTAGTACGATTACGCTTTATCACGCGGTTAAATAGGAGAATATATGAGTATAAATGAGCGTGAATTTTATCAAAGAAGTTTTTTAGATAAAATTTCTGATTATAAAAAATCTATTATTTTTATAACACTTTTTTTTATTGTTATGACCGTAATTTATCTATTGTTTGCACAAAAAATTTATAGAACTGATGCAACACTTGAAATTGTACCAAAATATAATTTATTGGGTGTTTCTGGAGCTGATAGAGCGGCTGAAAGTGAATATGAGAGACATTTTGTGACTCAGATGGATTTTTTACAATCAAGATATTTAGTCTCTAAAGTAATTCAATCACTTCAATCAAATATTGAGTATTATGAAAATAGAGGGTTAAGGAATTTTAAAATTTTACAAAATGATACACCATTTTCTATAAAAAACTTACATATAAAAGATGATGCTTTTTATGGAAAACTATTTCATATTGAATTTATTGACAAAGAGTCTTATGCACTTCGTCTAATTTCCAAAAATGATCTTGAATCAAAGATAGTAGGAGAAAAAAAGACAGAACCTCTTGTTTATGAATTTTCAAAGAAGTTTGTTAGTGAGTATATGGATTTTACAATTGAAAGAAATAGCCTTTCTAAACAAAAAGAGATCTATTTTAAAGTTGATAGACAAAGAGATATTGTTGATAAGGCTTTAAGTAATTTAACGGTGGTTAAAAATAGTCTTAAATCAAGTATTATCAAAATTGTTTATGATGATAAAACGCCTAATGGAGCACAAGAGTTTGTTAATAATCTTTTAAAAGAGTATATGAAAGTTATGGAGTTTCAGCAAAGATCACAATCAACAACTCATATTAAGTTAATAGACCAAGAAATGATTGGAGTTATAAAGGAGCTTGATATTGTTCAGACGAGGCTTGAAAAGTTTGTCAAAAAAAATAGAGTTGCTGGTATAGATGTACAAACTAGCAATATGGTAAACAATATTTACAAGTACGAGAGCCAACTTGAAGAGTTAAGTATCAGGTATAATAATATTAAAAATATATATGAAATTTTTCAAAATAGTTATGATTATAGAGATATTTTAATAGGCATTTCACAATTAGATAATGAAAACTTGATTAAACTTGTTGATTCTATATCACAAGAGGAGAATCAGTATAGAGAGTTAAGTAAAAAATATAAAAGTATACATCCAAGTATTAAACAGATTAAAAAAAGTCTTACTCAAAAAAATATTACGTTAGAGAGAAATATAAGGGAGTTTTTAAATAATATCCAAATAAAAAGAGACAAACTTAAAAGTTATATTCAAAAATATAAGAGAACTTTAGCAACTGTTCCACAAAAAGAGATTGGTTATGCAAAATTAAAAAGAGAGTATGATCTTATAGAGAAAAACTATCTGTCACTTCTTGATAAACAAAGACAGTTAAATTTGGCTCAAAAGGTACAAGGTGATTATACCTATCGAGTATTAGATTTTGCATTTATCCCAGATAGATACTCTAAACCTAAAAAATCTATTTTACTGATTTTAGGGGCGATATTTGGTCTTTTATCTGGTCTTATATATGCACTTTTGAGTGATTATTTTGCTAAAAAAATCAAAGTACCAAGTGAAGTAGAAGAGTTAACAACTCTTCCTTATCTAGGAACTATACCTTATATAAAGGATAAAAAACTTTATAACGATCTATTCGTTGTAAAAGATCCTGATTCAATTGCATCACAACTGATGTGGTCATTGAGAGATAGAGTTGACGGATTTATGGATAAAAAAAGCTCACAAGTTATAGCTTTGACATCGATGATAAAGGGAGAAGGTAAAACTACAATAGCTGCCAATTTAGCTGTGTGCCTTGGTGATGGCGATAAAAAGGCTATTGTGCTTTCTCTTGATTTGAGGCTTCCTGAAATTCACTCAAAATTTGGTATAGATAACAGTATAGGATTTTCTAACGTACTTTTTGCAGATAAAAATCTTAAAGATGTTATATATAGATCAAATGAGTTTAAAAATCTTTTTGTGATACCTTCAGGTCCAAAAGTTTCAAATCCCATGCAGATAATAAACTCAAACTCTATTAATAAAATAATAGAAGAATTAAGAGAGAATTATGATTATATTGTTATTGATTTGCCACCTGCTGGAGTAGCGGCTGAATCACTGTTTTTGATGAAAAAAGCAGATCTTGTAATTACTGTTTTAAAATCAAAATATTCTGAAAAGAGTTTTGTTACATATATGGAGTCAATTGCAAAGAAAAATGGTATTAAAAATTTAGGATTTATTTTAAATGGTGTTAGTAAAAAATATATTAAAATAATTGCGCGTAAAGAGAATAAAAGGTATATTAATCATAACAAAAAAATTTCTTAAACCTTATTGGTTAAAATGGTGGTAATAGATATGTTTCGTATATTAATTTTGATGCTGTTTGTCACATCTATCAATGCATTTGATTTTTCTGATAAAACAGTTATCGTTGTGGATAAAGAGAATAGAGTTTTAAAAAATGTTGCAAATGATCTCTCCTTCTATATAGAGAATATTACAGGTGTTAAACCAGATATTTTAACTACTGTACCAAAGGACAAGAGTGCAATCTTGATAAAAAAAATAGAGAAAAAAGAGCAGATAAAAGATGGTAGATTTAGTATAAAAACTAAAAAAGATAAACTTACAATCACTGCATTTGAAGATAATGGACTCTATTTTGGAGTTTATTATTTTTTAGAAAATTATCTAGGGTGTAAATTTTTATCAAATAGTTATGAGTATATTCCTAAGTTTTCTAAAAAATTTTTAGGTGATATTGATGATTTTCAAAAGCCAAAATTTTTGTATAGAGAAATTTTTATAGCTGAGAGTGATGATTGGGTTTACTCATTAAAAAATAGACTCAATGGGCGTTTGGGACATAGAAGTGTTATAGATGATGCACAAGCTCTTTACTCTAAAGGTGTAAATATTTATAGTTTCTCTTCGCATGAGCTTTTTGGTGAAAAATTTTCATGTGATGGGCAGTATGATTTTTTAGATAAAGATGCACAAAAATATGCGTCACAAATATTGGGGGAAAAATTATCATCTCTTGATATTGGGAGTGAGGATTATATTATTTTAGCGCATGAAGATAGAGCTTCGTACTGTAAAGATGGATTAAAAGATGAAAACCCTTCATACTCTTTTTTAAAATATGCAACTTTTTTAGCAAAAAAATATCCTAACTATAATTTTTTAGCTCAATCCTATCTTTGGAGTAGAAAACCTCCAAAAGAGGCATTTGTATTGCCAAAAAATTTAGGCGTTATGTTTTCAGGTATTGAATCAAATTTTGCAAAACCTATCACTAGCTTTGAAAATGAAGATATCTTAAAAGATTTAAAAGCTTGGGATAGAGTTACAGATAAAATATTTTATTGGCACTACATAATAAATTTTGGTGGATATATGTTGCCATTTCCGGATCTTTATGCGGTAGATAAAGATATAAAAGAGTTATCCAATCTCTCATCAGTAAAAGGTCTTTTTTTACAAGGAAGTTATGGGACATATGGCGGTGAGTTGGCAAATCTCAGAGTTTGGGTTTTTTCAAAACTTCTATGGGATCCAACTCTTGATATAGATGAACTTATAGAAGAGTTTTGTAATTATTATTATGGCAAAGCTAGTGATGATGTAGTACAGTACATAAAAACTCTACATAAATTTATATCACAAAGTGATGATAAACTTTCTGTGAAGACCTCTATAAATGTAAAATACTTAAAGAGTGAAAATTTAAACTTTCTTGATGAAATTCTTTCAAATGGACTCAAAAAAGTAGAAAATGAACCTTTGCATAAAAAACATTTGATTGATCTCTTTAGTGGTATTGATTATATTCGTCTTTTAAGAGTTGATAAAAATATGGATATAGATAAAATTAAGAAACGATTTAAAACTTTTTTAAGAAATAATCCAAATATATCATCTTTTGCAGAGGGTGTTAAGATTGATAATATTATAAAAATTATAGATTTAGATAGGAAACTCTCAAGAGATCCATATGAAGCACGAGGGTTAAAAAAAGGTGTAGATTGGTTTGAGTATCAAGAGTATGAGTTAGAGCTTTGTTGCAATGAAATAGTAGCTGATGCAAAGGCGAGTGATGGTGTAAGTGTTAGGATGGATGGAGATAAAGATGACTGGGGTTTTGGCTTACCATTGTTAAATTTAAAAGATGGAAAGTGGGATATTTATGCAAGTGTTAAGATAGAAATTTTTGAGGATCATAATATCTTAGACAATGCAAAAATAGCACTTTTTTATGGAATTTATCCAACAATCATCAAAGGTGCATCAGTAGTAGGTCAATTTGCAAACAATAGATATCGAGATATTAAAATAGGCTCAATAGATAGTAAAACTACAAATGCTAAAAGTGTTTGGCTAAGTCCTCCTGCTAATGATGTTGTCAAATATCTTTTTGTTGATAGAATATTTTTGGTCAAAAAAGATAGATGAAAAAAATTATCTTTGTTTTGCCTCAGCTTAAAACCGGTGGGGGGCTTCGTGTATGTACAGAAATATCAAATCTTCTTATTAAAAACTTTGATGTACGATTTGTTTTGCCAAATATCAGTGATGATTGTACTTTTACAATTGATAATAAAATTAAAATAGAAAAAGTTGGTAAAAATAGAGATTCAAAGCTTGGAAAAATTCAAAATATTTTAAAAATGTTTTCATATTTAAAGAAAAACTACTCAAAAGATATTATAATTACGACCGATCCAATTATATCTATATTTTTTATCTTTTATAAATTTGAATATCTTTATCGTTATGTTCAAGCTGATGATTATCAGATATTTGATGATTTGATGCTTTTAAAAAATAGAGTTTTTTTAACAACTTATAAATTATTAACAAAGCTCTCTTATAAGATGCAGATAAATTATCTTTTTAATTCTACATATACTTATGAAAAATTTATAAAAGTTAGTGGTAAAGATATACCTAAAAAAATTATCTATCCAGCAGTTGATCAGAGTGTTTTTTATAATTTTAATAAAAGAGAAAAAAAAGAGAAACTCAACATCTCTTTGGTTGGTCGAAAACATCCTCTAAAAGGGTTAAGTGACTTTATTTCTGTTTGGAATGAGATAAAAAGAGTAAAAAAGTTAAGAGATAGAGTTGGTGAGATTTTTATAATTACACACGATGATTTGTCTCAATTTGATTTATCAGATTTTACTGTCGTAAAACCTGATAATGATCAAGCTATTGCAAAAATTTACAATCAAAGTGATCTTTTTATCTCCACTTCTTGGCAAGAGGGATTTGGTTTGCCTCCAATTGAAGCTATGAGTTGTGGTTGTGCATTAATCCTTTCAGATTCTGGTGGCATTAACGAATATGCATATCCAAAATTTAATGCTCTAATATATGAAGCAAAAGATAAAACAGCTCTTAAAAGTGTACTTATTGAGTTATTATTTAATGGTACACTTGTTAAAGAGCTTCAAAAAAACGGTCAAGAGATTGCAAAAAAGTTTAGTTGGGATAACTCGGTAAAACAGTTTATAAGACAGTTAGATTTACAACAAAAGTAACCCACATGATAAATGCTTATAGTAGAATTTGGATGAGTTGTTTTTTACTACTGTTTATATTACTCTCATTTTTGGCTCTGACGATGCAAGTTGGTTTAGTTATACGAGTTAGTCAAATATATCTTATAGCACTTTTTGGTTTTATACTCTTAAATGATATGCATCATAAAAATTTGGATTTTAAAATTTTATCTATATTTTATCTAGGTGCAATTGTTATGACTCTTATTAGTTTTAATTCAATGTATGAAAAATTTGGAGAGATTAAATTTATAATAAAATATTTTATTATATTTCCTGCAGCTTTTTATGTAGGTAGAACAGTAGTGCAAAAAATAACTATTAATCAATTTATATTGATTATAGAAATATCTGTTGCTATTTTTGCTTTGCTTGGATTTTTATTTTATTTTGTATCCATGCCAAATTTTATAGTAGAGTTATTGACAAATGATCGAGGAATTTTAGAGTTTAAAGGAACATTTTTTGAGCCGGGAGATTTTGCAACTGTTGTTGGCCTATTTTTGCTTACATCATTTTTTTTGAGATATGAGTATAAGCTTTGGCCAAAAAATAATCATCTTTTAATTATCTTTTACGCTTTTTTAATTTTAGCACTTCTATTTTCAAGAAATAAAACCATTTGGATCGCTTATGGTTTAATAATGTTATATTTTATTTTTTACAAAGTAAAGCTTTCTCTTCATAGAGACTTACAACAGACAAAGTCCAGCTTAATTTCCCTTGTTTCAAAGATCAATGAAGTAAAACTTCTTCTATTGTTATCTATAATTATTGTTATATTTTACTTTATCAATGATAGTTTAAAAGAGCCTGTCATCTCTTGGGAAATTTTAGAGTACAAGTGGGAACATGAGAGAGGGAAAGCGCTTTTAACGGTATTAGGTCTTTTAAGAGATAGTAGTTGGTTTGGTGGGTATGGGTTTGGTTTTGTAGAGTCATATTTTAGTGGTTATGGAGATGAGATATTAGGGCTTGGTGAAGGTAGTGGAATGATTTTTAACTCATATTTGGATATTTGGCTTAGTGTTTCAATATTTGGTCTTATTTTTCATTTTATTATTTTGTATATCTCTTTTAGTAGTAAATATCTCTTTACAATGATTGTGCCTCTTTATCTTTTTATCTATGCAAATACAAATCCAGCTATTGGTAATGAGTTTTATTACCTATTTTTAGGGCTATGTTATGAAATCAATCGAAATAATCTATTGACAAAAGAGGAGAGTATGTGAAAAAATTGGCATTTGTAGCAACTGGATATATTAAAAGTTTTGATGGCATAAGTGTCTATATTGAAAATTTGCTTTTATCTCTTATTGAAAATGAAAAAGTAAAAAACAGAGATATTAGTATTGATATCTTTGTTGGAGATAGTGTTGTATCTTTACTTAAACATAGAGTATTTGAGAAAAAAGAGATAAATGAAAATATTAAAATTATACCAGTAAGTGAGAAAAATCTCTTTTTAAAAAGTGTTGATTTACAAAAAAAACTTCTGTTTACAAAAAAATATGATGTTACTTTTATGGCAAATGTTATGCCCATTTTTTTAACTCACGGAAAATCTATAAAAGTGATACATGATTTAACAATCAAACAGACGCCAGAACTTTTTTCAAAATTTAGACATTTTTACATTGATTTCCTTATAAAATATATGATTAAATTTGATGATGCTATAGGGTATATTTCTAATACTACAAAAGATGATATAAAGAAGTTTTATTGTACTTATAAAAAAGTTTCTCTTTACGTTCCAAATGGTATTCCTTTTAAAGTACAAAAGTATCCAACTGTAAATAGATTAGATATTATTAAAAAATATCAAATGGATTCGTTAGAATTTATAGTTGTAGGGCGTATTAATAGAGCAAAAGGTTTTGATCGAATATTGAGTTTTTTTCAATACTTTGAATCTACTTTAAAAAATAACCAAAATTTTTCAAAAGTTACTTTACATATAGTTGGAAAACAGACCGATGAGACTAAAAAAATATTTGAAAATGCCGATTTTAATAAGATCGAGCTAATATTCCATGGTTTTGTGGATGATAAAGAGTTAAATGTTTTATATCAAAGAAGTCATTTCTCATTTTTTCTCTCAAGAAACGAGGGATATGGGTTACCTCTTGTGGAAGCAATTTGGTTTGGGGTTATCCCTATCGTCTCTGATATTGATATTTTTAGTGAAATTTTAGGAAGTGATTATCCAAAGTTTAATGATAAAATGGGTTATAAAGAAACAGTAAATAAATTTTTACTTATTCTTTATAAAGATAAAGAATATTTAAAGTTTATTATCGATAAGCTTAAACTTATATTAGAAAAAGAGAAAAATGGCTATAAAAAGTCATCAGATAATTTGGTTACATTTATTAATAATTTGTAGAGGAAGTTTATATGAGTAGAAATGTTTTTGTATCTGTTATATCTCATGCACAAGAAGATATGGTGATTAAAAACTTTGATAATTTTCCAAAAACATGTGGAATTTTTGATATTAAATTATCGATTATGGATAATACAGGTTCAAAAATTTTAAAAGAGTTTTGTAAGCATAACAGACTTTTTTATTATCATGATGGAGATATAAGAGGATTTGGTAAAAATCACAATAGAATGTTTTCTGTATTAAATCCAAAATATAATGATTTATTTATTGTATGTAATCCTGATGTTTTGATTCAAAAAGATCAGTTAGAGGGATTGCTTTATAGTTTTGTAGATTCTGATTCTGATATTTTTAGTGTAAAAACATATTTTGATAAAGAGGGCAATCAAGTAGATAATCCCGACAAACACTTCCCCGGTTTTTTTAATTTTGCACTCTCTTTGGCAACTGATAAAAGATTGCATTATGGTTCAAACAGTGGTGTAAGAAGCCCACAATGGGTCTCTGGGGCATTTATGGTTTTTAAACAGAAAGTTTACCAAAAATTAAATGGTTTTGATGAGAGTTATTTTATGTATTGTGAAGATATTGATCTTTGTTATCGTGCAAGTAAATTAGGATTTAAAATAGGGTACAATGCAAATTTTTACATCGAACATGATACTCAGATGCAGAGTAGGGAACTTTTTTCTCCTTCTATGAAGTGGCATGTTAAATCAGCTGTAAAATTTATAGTGAAAAATAGGTTTTTTACCCCTTTAGTAATAGCAAAATAGAAAAAATAGGAGATATATTTGTATGAAAGCGTTAATATTAGCTGGTGGATTTGGTACAAGACTCAGTGAAGAGACGGCTATTAAACCAAAGCCTATGGTTGAGATAGGTGGTAAACCAATATTGTGGCATATTATGAAAATTTATTCTAGTTATGGTATCAATGAATTTGTAATTTTACTTGGATATAAGGGATATTATATAAAAGAGTATTTTGCCAACTACTTTTTGCACCAAAGTAGTGTTACAATTGATCTAAAAAGTAACAATATGGAAATTCATAACAATAGTAGTGAGCCTTGGAAAGTTACACTTCTTGATACGGGGCTAAATACAATGACAGGTGGCAGAATCAAACAAGCAAAAGAGTACATAGAAGATGAAACTTTTTTATTAACTTATGGTGATGGCGTGGCTGATGTTGATATAAAAGAGGCTATAGCTTTTCATAAATCACATAAAAAAATTGTAACTATGACCTCAGTACAACCAAATAGCAGATTTGGAAATTTAAATTTAAGTAGTGATAATAGAGTAGAAAAGTTTACTGAAAAAGCAAAAGAGGATAGCCCGTGGATTAACGCTGGTTTTTTTGTTTGTGAGCCAAAAGTATTTGACTATATTAGTGATGATTTAGATTCTATTTTTGAAAATGAACCTTTAGAGGAATTAACTAAAGATGGTGAACTGTATACATATAAGCATAATGGGTTTTGGCAATGTATGGATACGCTAAGAGATAATCAGCAGCTAAATAAAATGTGGAACGAAGATAAGGCAAAATGGAAAATATGGAAATAGAGAGTGATTTTTTAATTATTGGTGCTGGAATTATTGGTTTAAGTATTGTAAAAGCATTAAAAGAGAGAGATCCATCGGCAAACATAGTTGTACTTGAAAAAGAGTTGGATGTTGCATATCACAGTAGTGGCAGAAATAGTGGAGTGTTACACGCTGGTTTTTACTATACAGCGAACTCTTTAAAAGCCAAATTTACTAGAGATGGTAATGCTATTTTAAAAGAGTACTGTAAAAGAAATACCCTTAAGATAAATGAGTGTAAAAAAGTAGTAGTAGCAAGTGATGAGAGTGAATTGGAGTCGCTTTATGAGTTGGAAAAAAGAGGAATTGAGAATGGGGTTAATGTCAAAATAATAGATGAAGATGAGTTAAAATCAATAGACCCAAATGCAAAAACTTATCAAAAAGCGCTTTATTCACCAGATACGGCAACTGTTGATCCTATAGAAATTTGCCAACATATAAAAAAAGAGCTTATCCAAGATGGCGTAACATTCTATTTTGATGAGGGATATGCAAAAAAATTAGATGCTCACTCAATTTTGAGTACAAAAAATAGAAAATTTAATACTAAAAAAATTATTAACTGTGCAGGTCTTTATGCTGATAAAATAGCAAGAGATTTTGGTTTTTCAACTGATTATGTAATAATTCCCTTTAAAGGTGTTTATTTAAAGTATACAAAACCAGATAAGGCGATAAAAACAAATATTTATCCAGTACCAAATCTTAAAAATCCTTTTTTAGGTGTACACTATACGATTACAGTCGATGGTACAATCAAGATAGGTCCGACTGCAATTCCTGCTTTTTGGCGTGAGAATTATAAGGGTTTTGATAATTTTAGGTTTAGGGAGTTGAGTGAAACTTTAGTTTATGAAATGAAACTTTTTATATCAAATGCATTTAATTTTAGGTCACTTGCGTTTAGTGAGTTACAAAAATATAATAAAAAGCATTTTGTCTCTTTAGCCACTAAAATGGTAAAAGAGATTGATACTGAAGGGTTTAATGAGTGGAGTAAACCAGGTATTAGGGCTCAACTATTAAATACAAAAACATTAGAGTTATTACAAGATTTTGTAGTTGAGGGGGATAGTGATTCGGTGCATGTGTTAAATGCAGTTAGTCCTGCATTTACAAGTTCGTTTCCATTTTCAAAGTGGGTAGTAGAAAATTATATTTAGGAGAATTGATGAAAAAAATATTAGTAACAGGTTCTGAAGGATATATAGGTACAGTGATGATGCCTATGCTTATTGAAAATGGTTTTGAAGTAGTGGGTTTAGATAACTGCTACTATAGTGAAGGCAATTTAAATAATAGTAAATTTCCAGAGTACGAGTTAATCCAAAAAGATGTCAGAGATGTTACAATAGAAGATTTTAAAGGTAAAGACTATTATGCTGTTGTACATTTAGCTGCACTTAGTAATGATCCTTTAGGTATGCTTGATGAACAGTTAACTTATGATATAAATTATAAAGCGTCTATTGATGTAGCAAAATTAGCCAAAGAAGCCGGTGTAGAGAGATTTGTTTTTGCTTCTTCATGTTCTTTATATGGGCAAGGTGGTAATGATGCACTAACAGAAGAGGATCCTTCAAATCCACAGACAGTATACGGTAAATCAAAAATTTTAGCAGAGGAGGGGCTTTCAAAATTAGCAGATGAAAATTTTAGTCCAACATACATGAGAAATTCTACTGCATTTGGTTTTTCTCCTCGTATGCGTTTTGATATTGTTGTAAATAGTCTTAGTGGCTATGCTAAAGTTGAAAAAGAGATCAAAATATTGGGTGATGGTAAACCTTGGAGACCGTTAGTACATGTTAAAGATATCTGTGGAGCTGTTATACATGTGCTTAAATCTGATAAAAGTTTAATTCATAATCAATCTTTTAATGTTGGTGATACAGATGAAAACTATCAGATTAGGTCAATTGCGGATCATGTTAAAAAACATTTTAGTGATTGTGAAATTAAAATTATGCAAGATGATGCAGGAGATACTAGAGATTATAATGTTTCATTTAAAAAATTAAATGAAACATTAGGTTTTAAAATTTCTCATACACTTGATAATGGTATAGAAGATTTAAAAAATGAATATGATAAAGTTTCATTGAGTGAACAGTTTGAACATAAAAATTACACAAGATTAAAACAGATTCAGTATCTTTTAGATAATGGTATAGTTGATGAAAATTTAAGGAGAGTAAAATGAGTCATATAGAGGGTGTAAATATCGTAAAACTTAGAAAAATTCCTGATGAGAGAGGTACTATATATCATATGCTTCGATCTAGCGATCCTCATTTTACAAAATTTGGAGAGATATATTTTTCAAAAATTTATAAAGATGCTATAAAAGGTTGGCATATACATCAAAGAGTTAGTTTAAACTATTGTGTAGTTGATGGTATGGTAAAACTTGTACTTTTTGATACTAGAGAAGATTCTCCTACAAAGGGAAATTTAATGGAACTATTTATTGGTGATGATAACTACTGTTTAGTTCAGATTCCAGTTGGAGTTGCAAATGGTCATAAAGGTATTACAAAAACAGCATTACTTGCAAATGCACCTGATATTCCCCATGACAAAGGCGGTGAAAATGAGATGATTAAAATTGATCCATATCAAAATGATATCCCTTATAATTGGGATAGAGTAGATAGTTAAAGGAGTGTATAAGTGAATAAAATAAGATTGTCAAAATCATCCATAGGTGAGAGTGAAAGAGAAGCTGTATTAAAGGTTTTGGATCATGAGTTTTTAGGAATGGGCTCTGAGGTACAGAATTTTGAAAATGAGATTAAAGAGTATATAGGTACTGATAAAGAGGTGGTATGTGTTAATACAGGTACATCTGCATTACATATTGCTCTATCTTGTCTTGATATTGGTTTGGGTGATGAGGTGCTTGTTCCTTCGTTGACATATGTGGCTTCATATCAAGCTATCTCTGCATCTGGTGCAACACCTATCTCTGTTGATGTAAAAGAGGATACGCTTTTTATAGATTTAGAAGATGCAAAAAAGAGAATTACAGATAAAACCAGAGCGATCATGCCGGTACATTATGCTAGTAATTCACAAGAGATGCCAAAAGTTAATGCTTTTGCAAAAGAGAATAATCTTAGAGTGATAGAAGATGCCGCACACTCTTTTGGGTGTAGACGGGATGAGAAGATAATTGGTTGTGAAGGTGATATTATCTGTTTTAGCTTTGATGGTATCAAAAATATTACTTCAGGTGAAGGAGGTGCTGTACTTAGCGGTGATAAAGCTTTTATCCAAAGAGTAAAAGATGCTAGATTACTTGGTGTTGAAAAAGATACACAGAAGAGATATGCAGGTCAAAGAAGTTGGGACTTTAATGTTACATATCAGGGGTTTAGATATCACATGAGCAATATTTATGCAGCTATTGGTAGTGCACAGCTTAAAAAAATTGATGATATTTCTATTAAAAGAGGTAATATTGCAAAAAAATATGTAGCATCTCTTGGTGAAATTGATGGAATTACTCTTTTGAGTTTTGATTATGATTATATTGTCTCACATATTTTTGTTGTTAAAGCAAAAAATAGAGATGCTTTAAGAGAATATTTACTTGCAAGAAACATAGAGTGTGGTATACACTATAAACCAAATCATCTGTTAAGCAAATATAAAAGTGATTATCCACTTAGTATAACAGAAAAGGTTTATGGAGAGATTTTAACACTTCCATGTCAATTTGATTTGACAAATGAGGATCAGATGAGAGTTATAAACACTATAAAGGAATTTTATAGTGAATGATAAACCTTTAGTCTCTGTTATTGTCAATTGTTACAATAGTGATAGATATCTTAAAGAGGCGATAGATAGCGTTTTTAATCAAACATATCAAAATTGGGAAATTATCTTTTGGGATAACCAATCTACAGACAATAGTGCAGATATAGTTAAATCTTACAAAGATGAGAGAATAAAATACTTTTATGCACCTATTCATACGCCACTTGGAGAGGCTCGAAATTTAGCAATAGAAAAAGCTAAAGGAAGTTGGGTGGCAATACTTGATAGTGATGATATTTGGCATGTAGATAAGTTACAAGTTGCTTTTGAATTGTTAGATAATTATAAAGAGAGAGAGAATGTTACACTCCTTTATTCAAAAACAGAGTATATAGATAAGAATGGAACTACTTTTGGATTTTTCAAAGAGCATTACTCGGGAGATATCCATGATTTACTTCTGAAAGAGGGTGATTTTGTCTTTATATCATCTGCTATTTTTAGAGCTGATATATTAAATAAAGTTGGAAAAATTGATGTTAAGTTGCGCTTTGCAGAAGATTATGATGTTTTGTTGAAAGTGACCAAAAATCATTTAGCTCTTTGTGTAGATGCTTTTCACACTTATTATCGGGTTCATCAAGATAACCTAACAAATAGTAATGTTTATGCTTATGATGTTGAAAATTTTGAGTTTTTAAATGGTTATATAAAAGAGCATAATTTACCTTTAAATCTTAGGTTTTATATATTTTTAAATAATTCATCACG
>VAPK010750586.1_pt1 | contig 17696 bp, 14 predicted proteins | sample 3395031 | NCBI WGS metagenome assembly VAPK01 (sample SAMN08290443, study PRJNA428436) | hydrothermal vent metagenome | isolation source: Deep-sea hydrothermal vent chimney 1 | place: Pacific Ocean: Juan De Fuca Ridge
ACCTAAGAGCTTGATATAATAGAGTCAATCTGCGGAAGTGGCGAAATTGGTATACGCGCCGGTTTTAGGTACCTGTGTCGCAAGGCGTGTGGGTTCGAGTCCCACCTTCCGCACCATTTTATAAGTGATTAAAATTTAAGAGGTTTTATGAGTATGCAAGTTTCTGTTGAAACGACTCAGGGGCTAGAACGCCGCATGATGGTTGAAATTAATGAAGAGCAAATTGCTGAAGCAGTCGAAACACGCCTAAAAGGCATGGCTAAAACAACGAAAATCAAAGGTTTTCGAGCCGGTAAAGTGCCTTTTAAGGTGGTTAAACAGCATTACGGTGGTCAGGTTCGTCAGGAAATTGTGAGTGATTTGGTCCAATCGACCTTTTATGAGGCCGTTACTCAGGAAAAATTACGTCCTGCCGGTGGCCCGACCATTGGTAACGATTTGGTTGCGACCGATGGCCTGAAATACACCGCAATATTTGAAGTGTATCCAGAAGTTGAAATTGCCAGTTTTGACGGTGTAACTTTAGAAAAAGAAACCGCTGAAATAACCGATGCGGATGTTGACGAAATGATTGAAACCATTCGTAAACAAAATAAAACCTGGGAAGCCGTTGAGCGTGCTTCAGAAGATGGTGATCAGGTTAGCGTTGATTTTGCTGGCAGTGTTGATGGTGAAGCCTTTGAAGGTGGCACCGGAACGGATATGGCGGTTGAAATTGGTGCTGGCCGTATGATTGCGGGTTTTGAAGATGGTCTTAAAGGTCTGAAAAAAGGGGATGAAACGACTTTATCACTGACGTTCCCTGAAAACTACCCACAAAAAGAATTAGCTGCTAAACCGGTTGAATTTAAAATTACCGTTAAAGCGGTTGAGCAAGTTGCATTACCTGAAATTGATGAAGATTTTGCAAAGAAAATGGGTGTTGAAGATGGCAATATCGAGCAAATGCACAAAGATATTCGTGGAAATATGCAACGTGAGTTAGATGCTAAAATCAAAACTAACTTAAAACAGGTTGCAATGGATAAATTGATTGAATTGCATCAAATGGAAGTGCCTAAAGCTCTAACAGATCCGGAAGCGACAACATTAATGCAACAAATGCAGCAGAATTTAGCCAGTCAGGGAATGAAACAAGGGGATGTCCAGTTAAACCCGGATATGTTTAAAGATCAGGCCTCTCGTCGGGTTAGTTTAGGCTTGATTATGGCTGAAATTGTTAAAGACAATGACATTAAGGTCGATGACAAAAAAGTCCGTGCCAAAGTCGAAGAAATTGCTGAACCGTATGACCAACCTGAACAGGTTATTTCATGGTATTACGGAGATAAACAGCGTTTAAATGAGATTGAGTCGTTAGTTTTTGAAGAACAAATCATCGAATGGCTGCTATCAAAAGTCACCGTTGAAGAAAAAACTAAAAATTTCAAAGAGTTAATGCAGCCAGACGCAAAACAGGCCGCCTCTTAATTTTACTCATATAATGGCATTTTCTGGTAAAGGAAACGCTAGCTTGACCGATATAAGCCTATAAGATGAATATAATAAAATAACGAGGAGAACTACTGAGTATGCAACACGATAATATGGATATTCGTTCACAAATGGTGCCCATGGTTGTTGAAACCACGGCTCGCGGCGAACGTGCCTATGATATTTACTCGCGACTGTTAAAAGAACGCGTTATTTTTTTGGTAGGCCCCGTTGAAGACCATATGGCCAATTTAGTGGTTGCTCAATTGTTATTTCTGGAATCAGAAAACCCAGATAAAGATATTCACTTATATATTAACTCGCCCGGCGGCTCGGTTACTGCGGGGCTATCTATTTATGACACCATGCAGTTTATTAAGCCGGATGTTAGCACCATGTGTATTGGTCAGGCCGCAAGCATGGGCGCGGTGTTGTTAACCGGTGGAGCTAAAGATAAACGTTTTATTCTGCCGCATTCACGAACCATGATTCATCAACCACTGGGTGGTTTTCAGGGGCAGGCAACGGATATTGAAATCCATGCCAAAGAAATACTGGACGTTCGGGATCGCTTAAATAAAATTTTGGCCGATCATACCGGGCAGAATATGGAAGCGATTAAAAATGACACCGATCGCGACAACTTTATGAGCGCAACGGAGTCTGTAGAATACGGTCTTGTTGATAAAGTAATGGAGCAACGGGAGATGGCAGAAGATTAGCTGAATCGTTTGTGTTAGCTGAGGTGATAAACTTGTATTAAGTATAGTCTTACTTTGGTGGAATTAAATGCTAATTTAGAGGCCAGTCAAGTCACTTTTTTTACTATAAGGGCTTGAAACTCAGTTAAAAACAACGCATGGTAGATAGGTAGATTAAAAGTAAATGAGGCGACGAACATGAGTGACGATAAACAGAATTCAGGCGATAACGGTAAATTACTGTATTGCTCTTTCTGTGGCAAAAGCCAGCACGAAGTTCGCAAGTTAATTGCCGGGCCATCGGTGTTCGTCTGTGATGAATGTGTCGAGTTATGTAATGACATTATACGTGAAGAAGTGCAAGAACAAAATGCGTCTACCGATGGTAACAAGCTACCGACACCTCATGAAATCAGCGAAATTCTAGATGAGTACGTTATTGGCCAAACTCGCGCCAAAAAAGTATTGGCCGTTGCTGTTTATAATCACTATAAACGCTTAGAAAATGGTCAGAAGAAAGACGATGTTGAATTGTCCAAAAGTAATATTTTACTTATCGGGCCCACCGGCTGCGGTAAAACCTTATTAGCCGAAACACTCGCGCGTATGTTAAACGTGCCATTCACCATTGCCGATGCTACTACGCTAACCGAAGCGGGCTACGTGGGTGAAGATGTTGAAAATATTATTCAAAAATTATTACAAAAATGTGATTACGATGTAGAGAAAGCCCAAACGGGTATTGTTTACATTGACGAGATTGATAAAATTTCACGCAAATCAGATAACCCTTCGATTACTCGTGATGTGTCGGGTGAAGGTGTGCAACAAGCCTTATTGAAACTTATTGAAGGCACGGTTGCTTCGGTTCCACCACAGGGTGGGCGTAAACATCCTCAGCAGGAATTCTTGCAAGTGGATACTGGTAATATTTTATTTATTTGCGGTGGTGCTTTTGCTGGACTGGATCGCATCATACGAGACCGTTCTGAAAAAGGCGGCATAGGTTTTGGTGCAGAAGTAAAAAGCAAAGATGACTCTAAATCAATCAGTGATGTCTTGCATGAAGTTGAGCCAGAAGATTTAACTAAATACGGATTAATCCCCGAGTTTGTTGGGCGTCTTCCCGTTGTTGCAACTCTGAGTGAGTTGGATGAAGATGCGTTAATACAAATTTTAACCGAACCAAAAAATGCCATGACCAAACAATATCAAAAAATGTTTGAAATGGAAGGCGCTGAACTTGAATTTAGAAGTGATGCACTGCGAGCTATTGCGCAGCGTGCAACAAAGCGTAAAACCGGCGCGCGTGGTTTACGTTCCATTCTTGAGCATGTGTTATTAGACACGATGTATGAACTGCCCTCGATAGAACATCTTGAGAAAGTGGTGATTGAAAAATCAGTCATCGATGAGAGCGGTAAACCTTTGTATATTTACGAAGGTACCGAGGCACGTACAGCAGCGTCTGAAGAAAAGTAAATTTTCTTCAGCAAGTTTCAAATTAAGTTCAGGTTCAGGGATTGAAATATACGATTGGTGTCCCTATATCAATGGTATAAAGTCCACTTAAAAGTGAGAGAAGAACGTGTCTGAATTAATTGAAGATCAAATGTTGGCTATTCCCGTATTACCCTTACGTGATGTGGTTGTATACCCACACATGGTTATCCCTTTGTTTGTTGGTCGTGATAAATCCATTAAAGCACTTGAAGCGGCAATGGAAAATGACAAGCAAATATTATTGGTTGCACAAAAAAGTGCCTCTCAGGATGAACCTGAAACAGACGATGTTTATCGAATGGGTACGGTTGCCAGTATCCTACAATTATTAAAACTCCCTGATAACACGGTTAAAGTGTTAGTTGAAGGTAATCAGCGTGCGCGTATTGTTCATTTTCTGAGTTCGGATGATTATTTCACTGCACAGGTTATCGAAAATGAAGAAGAAGAACTAGATGATCGTGAATCTGAAGTACTGGTACGTTCTTTAACCACACAGTTTGATCAATATGTAAAATTAAACAAAAAAGTTCCTCCCGAAATTTTAACCTCGTTATCCAGTATTGATGATCCCAGTCGTTTAGTTGACACCATTGCTGCGCACATGTCACTTAAGGTCGATGAAAAACAAACGGTACTCGAAATTGAATCTTTAACAGAACGTTTCGAACATTTAATGGGTTTAATGGAATCTGAAATAGATTTATTGCAGGTTGAAAAGCGTATTCGTGGGCGTGTAAAACGTCAGATGGAAAAAAGTCAGCGAGAATATTATTTGAATGAGCAAATGAAAGCCATTCAAAAAGAATTAGGTGATATGGATGATGTGCCTAACGAACTTGATGAACTTGAACAAAAAATTGAAACGGGTGGTTTGTCAAAAGAAGCCAAGACTAAAGCAAAGTCTGAATTCCAGAAGTTAAAAATGATGTCACCGATGTCAGCTGAAGCCACAGTTGTACGGAATTATCTAGACTGGATACTTAATCTGCCGTGGAAAAAACGTTCTAAAGTGCGCCGTGATCTTGCAAAAGCAGAAGACATTTTAGAAGAAGATCATTATGGCTTAGACAAAGTTAAAGAACGTATTTTAGAGTATCTTGCTGTTCAACAGCGAATGAATAAAATGAAAGGGCCTATTTTATGTTTAGTAGGGCCACCGGGTGTGGGTAAAACCTCATTGGGTAAGTCTATCGCGCGCGCAACGGGTCGTAAATATATGCGTATGGCCTTAGGTGGCGTGCGTGATGAAGCCGAAATACGTGGGCATCGTCGTACTTATATTGGTTCTATGCCCGGTAAGATTGTGCAGAATTTAACAAAAATAGGTACTCGCAATCCGTTATTTTTACTGGATGAAATTGATAAGATGGCAATGGATTTTCGTGGTGATCCGGCATCCGCATTGCTTGAAGTTTTAGATCCAGAACAAAATCATACTTTTAATGATCATTATCTGGAAGTGGATTATGACTTGTCGGAAGTAATGTTTGTTGCAACCTCAAATACCATGAATATTCCGGGGCCGCTTCTGGACAGAATGGAAGTGATCCGCTTATCCGGTTATACCGAAGATGAAAAAGTTAATATCGCCATTCGCTATCTGGTCACTAAACAAATTAAAAACAATGGTTTAAAAGAAAATGAAATTAGCATTGCCGAAGATGCAGTACAAAATATTATTCGGTATTACACGCGTGAAGCCGGTGTTAGAAATTTAGAACGCGAAATTGCAAAAATTTGTCGTAAAGTTGTGAAAGAAATTTTGCTCGATAAAAAGATAGGTAAGATTGATATCAACGCAAAAAATCTGGATAAGTATCTGGGTGTTAAGCGTTTCCGCTTTGGACGTGCTGAAGAAAAAGATCAAATCGGCCAAGTGACTGGATTAGCGTGGACAGAAGTCGGTGGTGAATTATTAACAATTGAAACAGCGTTAATGATCGGTAAAGGCAAACACAGTGTTACTGGCCAGCTTGGTGATGTGATGAAAGAATCCATTGAAGCTGCGATGACAGTGGTACGAAGTCGCTCCGACATACTTGGTATCAAGCAAGAAACGTTTGAAAAGAATGACATTCATGTGCATGTACCTGAAGGTGCAATTCCTAAAGATGGCCCGAGTGCGGGTATTGGCATGTGTACCGCGTTGGTTTCAGCATTTACAAATATTCCGGTAAAAGCCGATGTTGCCATGACGGGAGAAATTACCCTGCGCGGGCAAGTACTCCCCATTGGTGGTTTAAAGGAAAAATTACTGGCTGCTAGACGCGGTGGTATTAAAACGGTCCTTATTCCACAGGAAAATGAGCGCGATTTAACAGAAATTCCCAATACAATTACGGATGAATTAGATATAATACCCGTTCAATGGATTGAGCAGGTTTTGGATATTGCGTTACAATACAAGCCAGAACCGATTGATGCAAAAGAGGTTGGGAACGGATCTGATAAAGCAAAAAAAGATAATCCCAATTCGCTTAGAACACATTAAACTGTTATTTTTTAGTTGTGATTTGCCAAAAAATGGTGACTGATAGCTATTGTGTTGTAAAAAAATATTGTTCTTTAGTTTTTAATTATTAAAGAATAAGCATCATATTAATTTAGACAATAGAAACCTCCGTTATAATAGCGGTACATAATACATACACACCTGACGTAAGGGGAAAACGAGTGAATAAATCAGAATTGATCGATATTGTAGCCGAAGGCTCAGATATATCAAAAGCCGCAGCGACACGCGCTGTTGACTCAGTAATTGATGGAATTACTGGCGCTTTAGTAAAGGGTGATCAGGTTACATTAGTGGGCTTTGGTACTTTTTCAGTAAAAGATCGTGCTGCACGCATGGGTCGCAATCCGCGAACTGGTGAACCGATTCAAATTAAAGCATCAAAAAATCCTGGATTTAAAGCTGGTAAAGCGCTAAAAGATGCCGTAAACTAGCGCGCCTTTAGCGGGTGCTTAGCTCAGCTGGGAGAGCATCGCCCTTACAAGGCGAGGGTCGGGGGTTCGATCCCCTCAGCACCCACCAAACATAGGACCGGTAGTTCAGCTGGTTAGAATGCCGGCCTGTCACGCCGGAGGTCGCGGGTTCGAATCCCGTCCGGTCCGCCATATGTTGAAAAAGGCGTAGCTAGTTTAGACTGGCTACGCCTTTTTTTTTGAATCGTTATTTGTATGTTATTACAATTAACTTAAGCTTGAAGATACTAAAATTATGATGGAATTTATACGCACAAAAACCAAAGGCATTGTCATGTGGGGCATTGTTGGTTTAATTATTGTGCCCTTTGCACTATTTGGCCTGAATGGTTACTTGGATGGTGGTGTTAAAACGGTACCGGCCATTGTTAATGGCTATGAAATTGGTTCGGCACAATTAAGACGGGCGGTGCAGACTCGAAAGCAGGAATTGCAGCAGCAACTTGGGGCTAATTATAATCCTGACTTTTTCCCTGTGGATATGCTTCGTCAACAAGTTTTAGATGAGCTAATATCACGCCAACTTATTACTGAATTTACCGTTAAATCAAATATGTCGGCATCACCACAACAAGTTTTTGCTCAAATTAAACAGGTGCCACAATTTAAGGATTCGACGGGTCGTTTTTCTGAAAGAATTTATACCCGTGCATTAAAAGGTGCCGGTAGAAACAAAGCTGCTTTTGAAGCCGGTGTTGCAAAAGACTATGTTTTAAATCAATTACGTGTGGGTTTATTCAAATCAACGTTTGTTTTACCTTATGAAATACAACAAACACAGAATTTATTAAATCAACAACGTGAGATAGGCTATTTAACGTTTACAAAATCACAATATAAGAAAAATAAAGATATACCTGATGATATATTAAAAAAATATTATGAATCGCATTTATCCACATATATGACAGCTGATAAAGTGGACGTAGCATACGTTGAGCTTAATATTAATGCGGTTGCTTCAAAAATAGATATTACGGATAAAGCAGTGACGGATTATTATAAAGCTAACCTTAACCGTTATATGGCAAAAGACTATCCGGCTGCCTTGGCGCGAATTAATAATATTCGACAGCGTATTGAGAAGGGCGAATCCTTTGAAAAATTAGCCAAGGCATTATCAACGGATAAAGTCTCTGCTAAAAAGGGCGGCGACATTGGTTTTATCAGTAAAGGGATAATGGATAAAGCCTTTGATGCGGCAGCGTTTAAACTTAAAAAAGGTGAAGTCAGTAAAGCAGTTAGAGATAAATTTGGTTATCATTTAATAAAAGTTGTTGCAATTAAAGGTGCAGAGCGCGAAATTAAGCATATTCAGATTAGAGCTGTCGATAAGGTTCAAAATTTAATACCAATATTGCGGGCTAAAATTAAAACAGAACTACAATTACAGGAAGCAGAAAAGAATTTCTTTGAAGATGTCGAAAAATTCAGTAATTCAGCTTATGAACATGCCGACTCTTTAGATGATGTTGCAGCCGGACTTGATCTGGAAATTAAAACTTCGGGTCTGGTCACTCGTCAAGGTTTAAAAGGTGTATTGTCGAATCCTCAAATTGTATCTGCGATATATTCAGCGCAGGTGTTAACCGATAATAAAAACAGTGATGTGATTGAGCTTAAAGATACCGATGTGATTGTTGTAAGAATAAAAGAACATCAGGCTGCTAAACAAAAAACATTTTCTGAAGTTAAAGCAGATGTTGTTAAGCAAGTGGCTATTCAGCAACAAACTAAGGCAATGAAGGCCGATGTGGATGTAGCCTTTAAAAAATTAAGCTCAGGTGATAAAGGTAATGAACTTGCTGCTCAATTTAAAAATAGCCAATGGGTAGCAGGAACGTTTGTTTCACGTCGTGGAGCGAATAAGTCGGGTATTCCAATGGCAATTATTCAAAAATCATTTTCACTGGCTCGCCCATCAAAGGACAAACCTAGCATAGCAATGGTTGATTTGCCTAGTGGGGATCAGGCGATTGTTGTTGTATCCGCTATTAAGGATGTTGCTAAAGAGAATGTAGCCGAGAGTAACGCAATTCGTGAGCAACTTCAGAAAATAAATACCAATAGCAACTATATTGGCTTTGAAAAATATTTAAAAAGTAAGGCTGATATTAGTATCAATCTAAAAAAAGATACTGAACAAGATATATAAGAAAAAGGAGCTGTAAAGCTCCTTTTTTTTATTTATTGATCACAGAATACGATAAAATTTTGATTTTAGACTAAAGGGAAGGGTATGTTTAAACTAAAATTGCATTGGCAAATTTTAATTGGTCTGAGTTTGGCTGTTATTGCCGGAATCGTTACCGGTAAAGAAGCCAGTATTTTTGGTATTACCTTTATCTCCATCTATGGTTTTATTGGCACATTGTTCCTGAATGCCTTGAAGATGATTATTGTACCGTTAATCGTGTCTTCGATTATAGTCGGTGTTGCGGGTATTGGCGGCACACAGGGGCTTGCGCGCTTAGGTGGGCGAACGATTCTTTATTACCTCGTCACCAGTTTATTTGCTATTTTAATTGGTTTAACAATCGTTAATTTAGTGGAGCCGGGCATTATTAATGGTGAACCGGCAAAAGCGTTAACGTCGGTTCCTGACGCACAAATAGCGGCAATCCAATCAAAAGTTTCTAACAAAGATGCCAGTAGTATCGCGGGTGTTTTTCTGGGGATGTTCCCTCCTAATATTATTCAAGCCGCAGCCAATGGCAAAATGCTTGGGCTGATTGTTTTTAGCTTGTTATTCGGTTTTTTTGTCAGTCGTATTGAAGAAGCCTATGCCTCGGCACAATTCAATTTTTGGCAGGGCTTGTATCAGGTTATGTTAAAAATAACTGATCTGGTGATTAAGTTTGCACCTTTAGGTGTGTTTGGTTTGGTTGCTAAAGTAATTGCGGGTATGGATGCGAGTAATCTGAACGATATGCTTAATGCATTATTCTGGTTTACCTTTAGTGTTATTGCTGCGTTATCGATTCATTTATTTATTGTATTGCCGTTATTGTTAAAGTTTGTAGCGCGAGTTAACCCGATAAAACATTATCAGGCTATGTTACCTGCTTTGTTAACCGCCTTTACAACCGCATCGTCATCGGCCACCTTGCCATTAACCATGGAATGTGTGGAAAAGAATGCCGGTGTATCCAATAAGACCGCCAGTTTTGTTTTACCTTTGGGAGCAACCATTAATATGGATGGTACTGCATTGTATGAATGTATTGCCGCGATGTTTATTGCGCAAACCTTTGGGCTAGAGTTGAGTTTTACAACTCAGTTTACGGTGGTATTGGTTGCCTTATTAACATCCATTGGTGTTGCTGGTATTCCGTCAGCCAGTTTAGTTGCGATAACGATAATATTAAGTACCATTGGTTTGCCGGTTGAAGCGGTGGGCATAATTTTGGCCGTCGATCGTATTCTGGATATGTTCAGAACGGCAGTGAATGTATTCAGTGATTCGTGTGGTGCGGTTATTATTGGGCGGTTAGAAGGCGAAAAAGATATTTTACGTACTTAGTTGTTATTTGGGTTCAAATTGTTTTTGCCAAGCTACAAACTAAATACCCGGTCTGTGGCGATGGGATTGTTTATTATCCAAATTTACCCGTAATATAATCTTCGGTCTGTTTTTCTTTTGGTCGGATAAAGATAGTTTCGGTCGTATCAAATTCAATCAGGTCACCTAAGTACATAAATGCAGTGTAATCAGACACGCGAGATGCCTGCTGCATATTATGGGTAACAATGGTGATTGTATATTTTTGTTTAAGCTCAAAAATCATTTCTTCGATGGCCAGTGTAGAAAGTGGGTCCAGTGCCGAGGTCGGTTCGTCAAATAAAAGAACGTCTGGTTTAAGGGCAATAACCCGCGCAATACACAAACGTTGTTGCTGTCCACCCGATAAACCACGGGCATCATCGTGTAAACGGTCTTTTACTTCTTCCCACAGGGCAACATCGCGTAAGGATTTTTCAACCTGTTCGTGCAGTTTATGTCTGTTTTTAAACCCGGTAAGTTTGATTCCATAAGCGATATTGTCAAAGATGGACATAGGAAAGGGAGTGGGTTTTTGAAAAACCATACCAACCTTTTGGCGTAAATGAATAAATTCATTTTCTTTTTTTATATTAAGGATATTCTGTTGGCTGCCATCAGGATGGAATAACAGAATTTCACCTTCATACTGGTTGCCAGGATAGAGATCATGGATCCGATTCATGCTTCTCAACAGGGTAGATTTTCCGCAACCACTTGGGCCAATTATGGCAGTCACTTTATTGGTTTTAATCGGTAAATTAACCTGATTTAATGATGGTGCTTTAGCTTTTTTATAGGTAAAACTAAAGTTGTTTATCTCCATCTTGTTTGTCATTTATTTACAACCTTTTTTCTTTAATCAGGAAACGGCCAAGCAGGTTCAGTGCTAATACAGCCAAAGTGAGAATTAATGCTGCCGCCCAGGCAAGTGCAACCAGTTTTTCGTCCGGCATGGTTGCCAGGTTATAAATAGAAACAGTCATGGATGGGTAGGTATGGCTTAAATCAGATTCCATATAAATGGTTGAACCACTGGTATAGAGCAACGGTGCGGTTTCACCCACGATACGAGCAAAAGCGAGAATCAGGCCGGTCATAATACCCACTTTGGCTGCTCTCAAAATAAGGTAGAAAATAACATGGTATTTGGGGGCACCAATGGCAATACCGGCTTCTCGCAATTCGATTGGTACTAGGCTTAGCATGTCATCAGTGGTGCGCACCACAATGGGTAGCATCATCACAAACAGGGCAGCGACACCGGCCCAGCCATTGGTATGACCGACCGGGATAACAATAATAGCGTAGATAAAGGTACCAATAACAATGGAAGGGGCGGACATCATTACATCGCTGAGGTCGCGAATAAAGCTAGCGTATCGGGTATGGTTACCATATTCCTGTAAATAAATGCCTGCCAAGATACCAACCGGAATACCAATAATTGAGGCAAGACCGGCTAGTACAAACTGCCCCCATAACAGATTGCGAATACCATTGTTAATTAGGTCATGGGTAAAAATATAAGGCGTGAGTGCAGTAGAACCCTTGATGATTAAGGTAATTAAAATCCAAGCTAGGAATAACAAACCTAAAATAGCCATCAGTGATGATAGTAAGATAGCCGTTTTATTTATCAACAAGCGCATACTAGTTTTGTTTCCTTAAAAAGAAATATTTAGCAGAAAAAATAGTAATAAAACTGACTACAAACAGGATCAGTGATAAATAAAACAGGGCATTCATGCTCATACCGCTGGACTCAGCAAAGTTATTTGCCAGTACAACCGGTACCGAGGTAGTGGGAGCGGTAATTTGATGGGCAAACTTGAAGATTCCTCCAATGACAAAAGCGACTGCCATGGTTTCCCCCATTGCTCGACCAAGTGAAACAATAATAGAGCCGATAATGCCGGCCTTGGCATAGGGGAAGATAATATCTTTAATTACTTCAAACTTAGTTGCTCCCATTGCGTAAGCGGACTCTTTTAATACATCGGGTGTGGTATTGATGGCATCACGGCTTAAAGCAGCCATAAACGGGAGAACCATAATGCCCAGTACTAGCCCTGCAACGAGTAACGATACACTGTGCCCACCAAAGATTGAGGCAATAAAGGGACCGAAATAAAATAATGCCCACATACCATAAATAATACTGGGGATAGCTGCAAGCAACTCAATGGCTATGCCAATGGGCCTGGAAATGAAATCATTGGCAATTTCAGATAAAAAAACAGCAATACCCATGGCTATGGGAATGGCAAATAACATCGCAATCAGGGTGGAAAAAATAGTGCCGACAATGGGTACTGCACCGCCATAGATAACTCTTGTCGTCTTATCTTCCGGTAGGCCGGGCTGTCCCGTATCGGTATCATCATCGGTAGGGATGGGCTCATCGGCACCAAATTCGTCATTAAGATTCATAGTGTCTTCAGGAGACAGTGTGTCACCGGCTAAGGATGTAGTATCTGTCGCTGTAGTAACGGTATTACTACTGGATGATTCGGTGTTGCTGTTCACTGCGGGGGCTGCTGTTTTATCGTCTTGGGTATTAGTCATAGCATTGGTCTTTGCCGAGATGCTTTTTTGTATAACTTCAACAACATTCCAGCGAGAATCGACGATAAAGTAAGCGCCAAATTCTTCAATAGCCGGTTTTGCAGTGATATAGAGAACAATAATCGTTGAGACCAGTATAATAAGCACAAAACTTGCACTGATCCGGGTGAGTATTTTAAATAATTTTTCCACAAGTGTTACGGCTTACTAGTGATTGAAATAAAAGTCAGTTTGAAAAATAAAAGGATAATCGAATATATAAAGGATGGTCGGATATAATGGGGTTGTTAAATACATTAAAGGACTTGCTGATGTATTCATTACTTACCTCCGCCATGAATATTTAAGGTTAAAATATACCGTTAGTTTTTATGCCTCTAAACAGAAGCTCCCTCGCCTTTTATTCTACCTGTTTTTGTATAAAAACAAAGCATTGAATGGGCTGGAGAGGGAGCTGAATTATATAACAAATTGTTATATCTGAGTTAAGTTTTAAAGACTTACTTCATGCCTTTTTTAGCCATATACTTTTCGACTTTTGTTACCACACTTGGAGGAAGTGGAACATAACCTAGAGCTGAAATAGCTTTAGGATGTGCTAATGCGAAACGGTAAAAATCGGCAACTTGTGATTTTTTGTGGCTATCATTTGGTACCAGTACAAAGGTAGCAGTCATAATAGGGTAACCAGATTTTGGATACTCAATATTGGCATAAAAATCGATTTTAGGGTTCAAATCGGCATATTTTGCACCTGTCGCAAAAGAGGCTGGAGTAGGAGCAACAAATTTTTGTGCTTTATTTTCAATGCTTGCCATATGTAGCTTATTGGAAACAGCATCAGCATAATCAACATAACCGATTGAGTAGGCATTGGTTTTAATGGCAGTAGACACACCAAAATTACCTTTACCCGCAATCTGATTTTTAATAGGCCAGTTAACGTCTTTTTTGGCACCAAAGTGTGTACGCCAGACTGAGTTCATTTTTGACAAGTAATAGGTAAAGCCAAAAGTAGTACCTGATTTATCTGAACGGTGTACAAATAAAACCTTTTTATGTGGCAGATTTTGTCCAGGATTGTCATTTTTGATAGTGTTCGCATCCCAGTATTCGATATTACCCAGTAAAATCCCTGAAATAGCACTTTCAGACAGTTTCAGTTTTGAAACGCCGGGAATATTGTAAGCAAGAGTGATGGCACCAATCGCAATAGGAAATTGGCTTAAGTTTTTCTTCTTTAATACAGCAGGCTTCAGTGGCTTGTCGCTACCACCAAAATCAACGTGGCGGGCAGAAACTTCTTTAATGCCAGCACCTGAACCAGTTGGTGAGTAGTTGACTTTATTACTTGTTTTGTCATAGTAAAGTTTAGCCCATGCTTTGTTTGCAGGGTACTGGAAGCTAGAACCAGTTCCTTCGATGGTTGAAGCCATCGCCGATGTTGAAACAACCGCTGTTATTAAGCCAGCAATAATTAGTGTTTTCATGTGTTACTCCTCATTAGAGATTCTGTCAGTTTTAAACTTATTGGTTAAATTGGTTAAATCGAATGACACATTAACGACTAAATGTTACAAAAATATGAAATTTGTAATATTTAATTTTTATGACAGTGTTTATTTCTTACTAACAGGCAGGTAATACTATTAAAATCAGTATCTTAGTAAATTTTAGCCTATTTTTTTGTGATTGACACCACTTTCCCAAGGTCAATTATTTCGCTCCCAAACAGGGGGTTATGGGGTTAGTTTACTTTAATGACCACTTATATCTTGGTGCTGGTGGTGTGTATCAAGCGGGTCTCAGATGCCTCGACAGGCATCATAAAAGGTATATTTGGAGGTAAAATGGCAAGTAGGGGCCAAAATGCGAATAGTGCCTGGCTGACAAACTTTGATTATAGGATTGGCGTGTACAAACCGAGATAATGACGACTATTATTACCACGATGTGTCATTACAGCAAATCAGTGCTTTTGATTAATAGTGACGGAGATACGTTTGTTTGGCCGTTATTACTTAAGTATTTGTAGACGAATTTTATTCGGTTTTACAATTAATTTATATTTTTTTTCTATACTAATAAGTGACTTGTTGTAATTTAAAGCATTTTTTGTGTATTTATTAACTGTAATATCAATTATTGCTGTATCAATTTGATTTGTTTTTTCCCATCTGTACTGAATAATTTCGCCTAACTCGCCGATAAAATATGCATTGACTATAGGATTTTCATCAATTTGAGATGTTGCAATATAATATTTATATTTACAAATACCATGTGACTCAGGAAAACAACTATTTTCTTCACTTCCAGATAATTTGTACACTCTCACTATTAAATTTTTTTCTATTTTTCTTTGTAACTGGTTTAATTCTATTATCTCACTGCTTGCCATAATTTTTACAACAAAAGGATCATTTATTTTTTTAATAATAGGCTCTGAATTTGCAGAACATGAATACAATAGTAAAATAGAACAGATTAAGATTAATTTCATAATATTTCCCTTAATTTATAGCCAGAGGCTATATTAGGTTTAATACACAATTCCAATGCTTTAACTATTTTTCTTTCAACATTATTATTTGTGGTTGCTGAAAATTTAACTCTTACTCCATTAATATATTTGGTATTTGTGGCATAAAATCATCCTTGTTTTTAATTTCTTTGGTTCGCATTTGAGTTAAATGGTCCCAAACGCGATAGCGGTTGGGAGTCCAAGCTGTGCGGGCGTATAAATGGTCAGGTTGAGCTGATTGTTAGGCATTTTTTATTTACAGTGAATGTGTGCCAAAAAGAAGGACTTCGTCTTTATCAATTACAGTATTTATCTCTTTAATTACATCAGAATCAACCGTATCTATTTTATTGAAAATTTCTTCAATATATTTCCGTTTAGGAAGCCATTCATTATTCCATATAGCAACTTCTTCTCCATAAACTAATTTACATATTTTCTCGGGAAACATCGTAGGCTCTATGTTTTCTATCTTTATTACGGCGCGTTGCAGCCAGATTTGCATATGACCAGTATTTGGTATTTTTGATATTTTAGTTAAAACCTTTTTAATTATTTTTAAGGTTTCAGTTTCGTTGTCTATTAAGCTAAATAATTTACTCAAAATAGCAGCGTAAATAGAATAAGTTCTAGGGTTGTGATAAGCAATATCTGACACGATGCTAATCAATACATTAATATGTTCTATTTTTTTAAATAACTTTAACTTCTTTTTATTATTCGTGCTTCTGTTAATTCTGGTAAAAGCAGATTGTAATTCTTTGGTTAACGTACCAGAGTTTTTGTGGTTTTCTGAAAATTTATGTAGCACAAGAAACTGCTTTTGAATTGTTGTGCTTTCTCTTTTACACATTATCCAGTCAATTTTATCTTCCTTAATTGAGCCGCGAATTACATTATTATAATTTACCGTTTTTTGAGAATGCAGTTTTAAGCCTAAACCCATTAGCACTTCTGTTAGTTTTTTTATTATATTATCTGCAACCATTGGGTTGTTTACAAATATTCTATAATCATCCCTATATCTTATTATTTTAAATTTTTTAGGTTGTGCAATATCTCTTATTTCTTTGCTCAGTAATAAGTCAGCGTAACTCAGTACCATTTCGGCAATGAAGTCCATAATAACGCTGCCTTGTGGTATGCCATTTGTTTGCCCATATGACATTGACCTAATATGCTCGTCAATAGAATTACCTATTAAACTACTTGAATACTTAGCTTTAGCTATTTCTTTTGTGTGTAATGCCCATGGTATTGAGTGTGTATAAATAGAGCTGTAACAGTTTGATATGTCTGTGTGATATATGTATTCATAATCAAGGCTTAATTCTAGTGATTTTTGCTCAACGCGTTCCCACCAATTTGTTATTTGCTCTGCTTTGTCAGATTTAGCTGTTTCTGAGACTATAGGCATGCTCATACATCGAACTAAGCTCCTACCTCTAATGGCACCAAATCTTTTTTTAATTAACTTCCAGTTTTTATATGTTGTTAGCTGATTAACTAAAGATACATATAGTACTGGATGAATTAGTTCAAATGGTCTCCATTCATATTTACCATTTTTGTTATGGAGAAGCTTGTAATTTATGTTTTCTAGCTTATCTGGGTTCTTTGTTTTAATGCCCTTATAAGATGCTCCTTTCAATTCCGTAGATATTTTTAAAAGCAATTTTTCAAAGTTGAGATATGGAGGCAGGTCTATGTTTATGTAACTTTCATTTTTTAGCAGGAAATCTCTAGCTTCATCATATTTAAGTGACAAGATATTTTTCATAATGAGATACCAAGATAATGCTTTATATTCCAGAGAACCACAGCACCAATGACTAGTATAATGACGCCAATTGCAATTTTACCCAACGGCATATTGTGCCAATTAGTATGAACAGGAATACTATCAGCAGGGTTTTTGGCTGAATTATTTGTTGCTGTTTCTATACCACTCTCTAATTCAATTATTGCTTGGTTTAAAATGCCAATCATTGGGTTTAGGTGCGCCATTAATGTGTCGGCAGACAAAGTTGTAATTCGAGCATACTGGGAGTGAGCCATGAATTGTTCGTAATGGCTTTCATCATATTTTAGAAGTGGAGCGACATTGTCGATCCATTCCATACATTCGTCCTCTGTTTTGAACAGTGGGCCATCACCTCTATTTATTTTGAGGGCCTTGAGGCGAGAAAGATGTTCCGAATGTTCCATTTATATACCTAACGAGGCTGTAGAAAAACCCCGGAAATCAGCCATTTTAACATTATTTGAAATAACATTCTTTTCTATGGTCTGTAAAATCAGGGCAAGATCATTATAAATTGAACTAAATAGTAAAGACACGATCAGAACGTTCAAACTCACCTAGGAGAATTGAGTAATGAGCGATTTTATGAGTCAT
>VAPK010412982.1_pt1 | contig 17689 bp, 13 predicted proteins | sample 3395031 | NCBI WGS metagenome assembly VAPK01 (sample SAMN08290443, study PRJNA428436) | hydrothermal vent metagenome | isolation source: Deep-sea hydrothermal vent chimney 1 | place: Pacific Ocean: Juan De Fuca Ridge
GGGAAAGCCTGTGCCCCCCCCAATACCACCATCGGGAAAACCGGCACCCGCTCCGATATCACCACTGGGAAAACCGGCGCCTGCCCCCGCACCACCACCGGGAAAGCCGGCGCCTGCCCCGATACCACCACCGGGAAAGCCGGTGCCTGCCCCGATACCGCTACCGGGTGATCCCGAAAAAGCCACACCCGGTGGAACCGGCAAAAAATCGTCAAAATTCACACCAAATTCACCACCAAATGCACTAAGCTCGGTGATGGTTTCTCGGTTCTGGTTGATATCAACGCCTGCCACTTGATCCCGTCCATTAAGTGATGGTGTGCTATCACTGACCGGATCTGAACAAGCCATCAAAATAAAAATAATTAACAAAGATAGTGCGAAAAACCACATTCGATGTAAATGCATAACTCCCCTCTCCCACTTTTAGGATATTAACCTGTTAACCCAACGATGACTTGTAAGCTAATTATTTGATTCATCCTATATTTTTCGCTTACCTCGGTGGCAATCGCAATGAGAACTAATGTCACCTGGACATTGCTCGATTCAGTCACAAACTTGCTTGTATTGCTGAACGAAGCACAACCCGCCTCAGGTCAAACCCGATCGCATGTTGGGGGACGAAATATAGGATTTATTACGGTTGTTATTATTTTTTAGCATGGATTATTGAATGAGAGAACAAAAAATAACCAGCCAGTATCTATTTTGATATAAATGTAAGTATAGGCGTCGTGAAAAAAATTTACCATCGATTTAGCTGCTCAATCATCCTTTGCCATCATGCGAACAACAATTAAACAGACTGTTAAACAAAGATCGCATTCATAATACGATGCGACTATAATTTTTGCTTATGTGTTACGACATGAAAAACCAGGGGACTGGTTTGCTTTTTCCTTTGACGAACCTCAGGGCAATACACCACCATTAGAAATGCGCTTGCCCGCTAGGTTTTTACCTCACAGATTTCAACGACATTGGTACGGATATGTTTTTTTTAGACTTTATCGCCCGTATTTTCCGCTTGCTTAACAGCGCCGCCTCTCCAGCCCAACTGGCCGGTGGCTTTACCTTAGGATTTATGCTCGGTCTTACACCAGGTTGGCCATTGCATACCTTGGTATTGCTGCTAATTATTATATTATTTAATGTGAATCTGAGCATGAGTATTTTGGGTGCTGCCACGGCCGTTGGTTTAGCCTGGTTGCTTGATCCATGGATTGAGCAACTTGGGTATTACTTGCTAGTTGATGTGCCGACATTACAAGTTTATTGGACAACCATGTATAACGATACTGTCGCGCTGCTCACCCGATTTAATAATACGGTGGTCATGGGCAGTCTTGCATTAAGTCTCATATTGGCACTCCCGATGTTTTTACTCACGGTATGGTTAATCAAACGTTATCGAGACACGTTATTAACCCGCATTCAAACATGGCGTATCGCAAAATATATACGCAGCACTCGGGTATTTCAGATTTATGAAAAACTACGCATGACGGGGGCCATATGATTCGCAAATCCGGTGTGATTATCCTGTTAGTTGTGGTGGCCTTGGTCTTTATAAGCGCCTGGTTTTTACGCAATGGCGTGCTAGAAACTTTAACTGAGCAAAATCTTGAAAAAGTTTTTTCGGCACCCGTTGATATTGATGGCGTCAGTGTTGACTTGTTCACCTTAACCGCCACCTTTAGCCGACTGGCCATTGCGGATAAAGATGATTTGTCGCAATACATGCTCGAAATGGGCCGTGGCTCAATTGATGTGGCTTTTGTCCCGTTATTAGCCAAAAAAGTGGTTATTACCCAATTAACCGTCGCCGATATGACTACCGGCAGTCCGCGAGATACCCGCAACGATAGCCAGCTAACCGTTAGCCAAACCACCAGCGAAGACTCGCAACAAAGCGGTCCGTCCGCAATAGATAGTGGCTTAGAAACCCTAAAAGATAATTTACCTAAAATCAATCTTGAGAGTTTAGCGAAAGAACTCAAGGTAGACAAATTCATTAGTCCACAAGAATTGGCATCGGTGAAAGCCATTCAACAAGGCAAGGAAGACGCGCTAAAAAAATATGCCAAATGGGAAAAACGTCTGAATGAGCAAACCCTCGCTGAAGATATCAAGCAGTTGCAAAGTGATATCAACAAACTTGATTTGAATAAAATTAAAGACACGAAAAATATTAATAAAATTAAAGAGACTTTGAAAAACCTCAAAGATCTTAAACAGCGTGCACAAGCAATTAAAAAACAAATCAAGGCTTTTCAGACTGAAGCGAAACAAGATTTCAAAGACACGCAATTGTCAGCTAGCCATATAAAAAAACTCACCCAAGCAGACATTGACTCGGTGAAACAACTGGCCAAACTAGCAGATCTCAATGTCGAAGATATGGCCAAGATGTTATTTGGACCCAGCGTCATTGATCGGTTTTATCAAATATTGGAATATTATCAAATCGCACGTGACTTTTTAGCTTCCGATGAAGCGGCGAGCGAAGCCAGCGAACAAACGATCGAGCGCCGCCAAGGCCGGGACATCCACTATGCAGTGACCCGCCCCATATTGCCAAGTTTTGTCTTGAAGAATGCCAAATTTAGCGGTAAACAACAAGATGGTATGGCCTTTGATGGTACTCTGAGCGGCGTCACCTCAAATGCACGCCGCTATGTCGAACCGGCTAAATTAACTGTCAAAATGAATGCCGATACGGGTAATTGGTTCATCAATGGTATTTTTGATCACCGGGTTAACCAACAACGTGCTGATGAGATTCGCTTTGAGGGCAACCAACTCAGCTTGGGCAGTCTCCCGCTTAAAGCCCCGGAAGGTAGCGGATTGCCGAGTCAATTATTACCGAAAACCACCGATATCAGTGCCAGCATTCAAATTATTGACGACGTACTGGATGGCAATATTAATTTCGATGCCAAAGAGGTCTCCTTTGTCTTCCCTGAAACCCGTGCAACAGGCAAAACCCAAACCTTGCACAATAGTCTCAAGCAAGTATTTAGCAAAATTAACGAGCTGGATCTCAGCGCAAAACTTGGCGGATCACTGAGTCGCCCTAGCTTAACCGTGTCATCGAGTGTTGACAAAAAAGTGGCTGAGGAATTAAAAAATATGTTCGGTGAAAAAGTCAAACAAACTGAACAAAAAATACGCCAACAAATTGATGATCATATCAAGAAAAACCTGCAATCGGTAAAAAGCCAATTGAGTGGTAAAGATGAGCGCCTAGGCAAAGCGCTGGAAGCATTATCAGGTGATGCAAGCAGCGTAGATGAGGAAATCAAAAAACAGGAAAAAATATTAAAAGCTAAGTTACAAGAAAAATTAGAGGCGGTTAAAGATAAAGCGCAAGATAAATTACAAGAAAAGCTCATGGATAAATTGCCTAAGCTGGGGTTTTAATCCGATGTTGAGCAAGTGATGGCGAGTAGAATTTTCAAAATCCTACTCGCCTTGGAATGCTAACCATGGACTTACTTAAAACAATACACGTCACTACAGCTATTTTATCAATATCAGGTTTTGTCATACGAGGTATTTGGAAGAGACGCGATATGGACATTTTACACCGTAAATCGGTAAAAATGACTCCACACGTTATCGACACCTTGCTGTTAGTCAGTGGTATCTTATTAGTGATACGGATTCAGCAATACCCTTTGATTGATCTTTGGCTTAGCGCTAAACTGGTTGCACTGCTGTTATATATTGGGTTAGGTATGGTCGCGCTACGCTTTGGTAAAACAAAAACTCAGCAAATATGGGCTTGGTACGGTGCCATGATTGTTTTTGTTTATATCCTATTGGTTGCCATCACCCGGAATGCCTATATTATCTGATAACACCACCACTTTATGTCGATATCGGGCATGATAAACCGATAAATATCATTGACACCAGCTAAAAGACATATTAAATTCAGAAGTATATAACAACACATTAATCAACATCACAGTATTTCCAAATAACAGCGTTCGACTTCACCATGCCGTCACCATTAAAATAGTTGTGCTTTAAATCTCAGGGGAGAATACCACTACTATGCTTGCATCCATCCTAAATAAAGTATTTGGTAAAAACATCAGCATTTCACCAGAAAAACGACCACCGCTGATTTTAGAACCTAATAAAGGCACCCCCGATTTCATCCCTGATCCCATCGATCCCTGCTTTTGTGGTAGTGATAAATTTTTTAAATCGTGTTGCGGTTCGAGAGAAAGCAAGCGCGCTCCCCCCTATGGTATATTTATTGTGGAGAATTACCTGGAAGCGGCTGAAGCCAAAGCCTTATGTGAAACGGCTGACCAATGCCAAGGTGAACGTTTAATGGTGATTCATGCTTCCTCCACAGCGAACAAGATAAAACTTGTCGAGGACGAGCGCCGCGTTACTGATCAAGTCGATTTAGACGAACACCAAATTAAAATAAACCATTTGGTAAGAACGGCCTTCACAGAATTAGTCAATACATATATTGGTGAGTCGTTAGCTTGGTTCGAAAGGCCTCAATTACTGCGTTACAAGCCGGGTAGCTTTTACGTCAGACATGCCGACAGCGAAAACCAGGACCCTGACATAGGCACCTGGACAAAAACCATCGATCGGGATTTTAGCTTGTTAATCTATCTCAATGATAATTTTAAAGGCGGTGAACTGTGTTTCACAAAATTTAATTACCAAATTCGCCCAAAAACCGGGATGGCTGTATTATTCCCTTCAGATAACCGTTATATGCACGAAGTACAAACCATTACCAAAGGAGAACGGTATGCTATTGTTAGTTGGGGAGCCATCAAAGGAACCAGTAAACTCAGCGAAACACCGCCGCCAGCGACAATACCGATTTGAAATGGTAGTTAGGAATGGGCACGCAATAAATTGTATATTTGGCGCTCAGATTTAGTCTGTATTGTCGCGTTCTGATTGAACAAAAATGCAGGAATAGTGGTTCTATTTCGAGCTTTTGTGATTGAGGAACGCGTCAAGACGGGCGGAAGATGAGATGCAAAATAAGGAAGTTATTGCGTGCCCATTCCTTAGCAATCAATCAAGCCGCCAGGCAAATGCTCAGAGGGATAGTCATTGCCTAATATTTTCCTAGCCAATGTCTCGGCGGCTTCAAGTTGTGCTGGATGCGCACTTAATAAAATATTGATGTCTTCACGGCGTTTTTCTGAACTATAGGCGTAATTCTCGCCCTTAGAATAGAAAGAAAATAGCGTGCTAATTTCATAGGCCGGTGTCATATCCGGTAATTCCTTAAGACCAAACCACTGAGCGCAAGCCTGCACACTATCTATAGGGTGGGCGAGCATCCGATTAAAATCCAAACTTCGTAGCTGCTGGGGCAGACGTTGTCGAGCTTGTAAATACAGCACAATATTACAACACCAGTAGATCGCCGCCATCTTGCCATACGCCTCATGCTCAATCACTAAATCGTCGGGGAGATTTAATTGTTGTGCGGCGGTGTCATAAATAAAATGGTAACGCTCGCGAATCCATTGACGCCGAGTCTCGTCTTTCAGACAACCTGCTAGAAATTCGCTAAGCGGCGTGTACATGAATAAAATAGAAATATCAGGATGCCATTCCAATAAGGGTTTTATCAGCGCATTAACATAATCATTGGCCTTAACAACCACTATTTGCTCCGGCTCATAACGTCTCGCCAATAATCCCATCACTCGATCAAACCAAGCTTTTTTCTCCTTGATGGCGATATTTGACTGCCAATAGCTTTGCAAGCTACCTAACGCTTCCGGTTCACGCAACGGCAAACTATCATAAATATTGGCCAAGGCCTTCGACATCAACGTCGAACCACAAAAAGCAGTGTGAAAAATAAAAGGGGTGGCTTGCCAGGCAATCCCTTTCGTTTCATCAGTTAACCATTTGAGATCAGCTTCCATGGCACAGGTACCCAAAATCCTGTCTGCATCAAGAAAAATACTCTGTTGATACCAAAAAGGTGACATTTTTACGAATTGCACGTAATTTTTAAACAAATTGAGCGTGACCGGAAACCAGTCTGGAACGTGCTTAATTTCACGCAAGGCGATTTGCAATTCGGGGGTAAGTTGGTTAATCGTCGCCTCACCCTCATCAATAAAACTGGCGATGGTATTCAACTCGGTTCGGTCCGGTGCACCGCAGCAATAAAGATGCTGTAGGCCGCTTTCACAGGGGCAAGGATTATTGGTTGAAAAAAAGCTCATCGTGCGTTGCGCTTATATTGATGTCAGGAGTTATTATCATTCAATCAATACTATTTTTGTGCAAAATACAATGCATTGCAAGCTTAATTTTCACTCGTAATTTACCGTAAAATTAACCTTTCCCGACTTGCTCAAAGAGGTAGGTTTTAAAAGGTTTCTACCACTAATGGAATTTCTTTAGGCTGCAACAAACTCGATGTCCAATAGCGCAATGCCACCAAACATTTTGGCTGACCAACCACTTTGTCTAACAACATGGCTCCGCCAATGGCCGAGATAATTATTTTCGCATAATTGCTCGCCTTTTCTGTGTCAAATTTATCACTGCCTTTAATCACATCTGTGATCCATTCTTCCAATGCCTCAAAATATTGTTGCACGGCATCGTTAGTTTTGTCATCCAGGGAATCTATGTCAGAGGCTAGCATGGCGCATAAACAAATTTTCCCTTCAACTAATGCTCTTTCAAATATCTTGACAAATTCAACTAATTTATCATTCGCTTGATCATAGTCTCTATCAATATCTTTTAGTAACGAAAAAGTATGATTCGTATAATCTTTAGTGATCTCCAATAATAACCCGTCTTTATTTTTAAAATGGTAAATCACTGAAGATGACTTAATTCCAACCGCTTTACCGAGTTCACGAAATGTGACGGCACTGACCCCGGCGCGTTGAGCAGCCTCTGTTGCAATCAATTTAAGCCTTTCTTTCACATTTGCCATCTTATTTGTATTCCTCACCCAATCAGGCTATCTGTCGGTTGTTAGATTGACAGTCGCCAGTCAACGCTAGCGTATCATACATATTGATCGCCAGACGCACCCATACTACATACATTTTTGTGCTGGTGTTAAAATTATGGTTAGCCTTTTTTAAGGCGAGTCCACAATAAAGCATGCACCGCACAAATCGTTTAAAAATATACAGCTCACTATTCTCATTACTATTGTGCCTATTAAACAATTGATTCATGCAGAAGGCTAGTCAGGCAGGTATCTATTTGACAAAATTTGACATTTTCTGATGTAGATGCAAGCTCAATTACGGTAAAATTTAGCAACGTTGACCGCTTAACAAAAATAATAATGCTTTTTCTCACATGAACCAAAAAATGGGGAGCTTATGGAGTGGAGACACTAAAAGATCTGATCAATGAGCATGGACCTTTGTTAATTGATAAACTCGAATGTATAGGATTTAGCGTTGATCAAGCGAACAACTTTTTACCAGAAGCCGGCAAAGCCATCGATCATGTGCTTTCGACAGGCCATATCGATTTTCAGACATTATTTAGTGGTGTAGAAATGGAGCTTTTATTGAACCGATTTGATGTGAATATGATAGCAACAAAAATTGGGATTGATGCCAGCCAAGTCATTCACGGTATGATGTGTATATGGCCTTTTCTTGTGAAAACGTTACTTGTTAAAACAAAAGAGCTCGCCGACCCGCAACTATTTTTTATCAATGGAATAGAAAGCAACAAGCATTCATCGTTCGAAAAATTGAGAAATTTTTTTTTAATTAACACAAAGTTTATTTAGGAATGGTTGATACAATAAGTGAAACAGTCAATATTTGAGAAAATCCTGACTCCGATATAAAGTAGTGCTGCATCCGCTAAGTTCAGTCTCTTATTAATGACAACCTCGTCACTCGGTGGATGAAGCGTTTATCTTTGGTCTGTGAGCTGCAGACATGCATCGCGTCTGTTTTTAGAAAAAAATCAAAGGGAGGCGTTTCTTCCATCGGTCAGTCTTGATCGATTTTACATGAAACTCCGGCGTATCATTTTTAATGGTAAAAAACGGCAAAAGCAGCACAAGAAACTGAGCAAAAAAGTTTTTCAACGATGTCTATTATGTTTGCATCATCGCCTGGACGTGTTGGTCTAATGGGAAGATCCCAATGAAATATTGGCCGAAATTATTAAGAAACAGGGAAGTGAGTGCGTCGCTTATTCTTAAGCGTCGTGTCATATGAAAGAAAATAACAATTTTTTTGGCATTGCCAATGGAAAAAATTCTGGCAAAGCCAGGCTATCGCAATGATAACGCTGGCTCTGCGGCAGCTTAAATTATCGACGTCCCCTTCTTCCTCCTTTGCCCGAGGGTCGCACTTCTTCAAATCGAACTTTTAAAAATTTATCATGATACATTTTGCCTTCCAGAGCGGCAATTGCCGCTCTCGCTTCATGGCCTTCCATTTCAATAAAACCGAACCCTCGACATTTGCCGGAAAAAACATCGGTGACAAGATGAATAGAACGTACCGTGCCAAATTCTGAAAATAATGTTTTAACACTCTCTTCGGTCGCATCGGCTGGTAAACTCCCAACAAATAGCTTTTTCAATGTAGATATCCTTGGTTAAAGGTGTGAGAAGCCACACCAGGTGAGATAGGCAGGTTAAAAATTCCGATAGCATAGCAAGGTGCCGTCTCAGATGAAATACAAGACGTCCCTGCGTAATCACCAATAGGAAAATACAACCAAACGCCCTGGATTCGCTAACCTATTTCATCGTGCCAGTCTTTCTGTAAATTACCTCTCGCTTTTCAAAGATAAATTGCACTTATTTGCAAAACAGACTTCGCAATTTACAGGAGACAACTTTAAGGAAGGAACTTCTGAAAAGTGCTGAATACCATGCAATGAATGCTCGCCACCCTTTAAATTTCTCGCGGGTGCGTAATCTTACGCTAACGCGCCTACAATAATAAGGTCATATGCCAAAATATTCAAGGATGAATAAATAAACGGCAGAAAAACATCACAACAAAGGCGTATTCTTTTAACTTTTTGAGGGAACTGTACTAAGTGTACTATTTTTCTGGCTATTCTTGGCTTTTTGCGAATGGATCGATGGGTTTGCGAGCGCTCAATTCATCGGTTAACTCTCCTTTCTCTCATTATTATAATGGTTAGACAAGTGCGTATCAATCCAATCTGTGGGCGATAGCCTGCTCACTCAATGTAAGGTTTTACTATTAAGCCCCTTCATTTTCAGGTCGCTGCTCATTCTCCTCTGACTGGAATGTGATATGCAAATTGGCGATAATTTGTTCTTTTGTTGCCGCTTCAGTTTGCGCTTTGGCTAACGCGATTTGTAAATCTTGATGGCGGGCGATATCGGATTCTCTTTGCACTTGCAAGTGGTCTATTTTTTGTTCAATTTCTGCGCAACGTTGCGCCATGGCTTCGCTTTGTAAAATAAGTTTAACACGTTCTTCGCGCAGGGTCGTCACCAATATTTCGGATTGTTGATTATTATCCTGCTGTATTGACAATTGTTTTTTAGTTTCTTGTTGTTCGGTGAGTAATTGTACATTGGTTTTGTTTAATTGCGTCAGTGCTTCTTGCTTGATCATTAATGTTTGGCTGAGTTGCCGCCGTTCAGCTTGATGTTCTTGAATTTGTTGTTCAAACCGCCGATGTTCCTGGTCACGTTGCTCTTTGATCGACTCACGGTAATGCGTTAGCGCATCACGTGCATGCCGATGTTTTTCTTCTAACGATTGAATCTGGGTTTGTTTTTCCTTGACTTCCACATGAAGCATGTTCATTTGTTGAGTTAATTCCTGAGTTTGCGTTTGCTCTGCCTGCCATTGATTGTGGGTGAGCTCAAGTGCCGTGTTTGACTCGTTTAAGGCCTGCTCTAATGCCTGTGACTGCTGAATGGCTTGTGCCAATTGCTGTTGCTGCTGCTGAATGTCTTGCTGACATTGTTCGACTTCCGAGGCATGTTTGGTGTTGGCCTCATCCACAATATCCTGGGCTTCCTCATGAAGTTTGCCGGCTAACTTAGCGATCATATCTTTGAGTGTCTCACTCAGTAATCTCTGATCGTCTAAGCGAGTGCCCTCTTCTTCTTCAATTTCTTTCAGGTAGCGATGAATGGTTGTTTTTGAACCGGTGTGACCTAATGCCACACGCACCGCATCAATAGATGGGTTTTGCCCTTGGGTCAGCAAGTTTTCTCGGGCTTTTTTGACTGCAGATTTGTTTATCCCACCTCGTGCCATCCTTTATCTCCTATTATTTAATACTGTATTACGTACCATGTATATACGTACTAGTTAATGTAAATCGACCCTCGGAATCTGTCAATTTAAATCATGCGATAATCGGGGCTTATTTTATGTTAGCGTGAATTTCGACCAAAAATTACTGACACTAGTACACGATCAAGCCATTCTAATGAGGGAAAACACACTGACAAATCATTGGCCACAAAAGGAAAAAAATGCTAAAACAAGCGAATTATTCAATTGGGCTAGGAATTTAAATCATGACGAACATCGACTGGAATCAAACCTATGCGGCGATTTGGCGACAACGTAAGCAAGCATTGCGAGCCGTCAAACACTTAGATCCGATCCGCTTAACAGATCTCCTTGGCATCGATCACCAAAAGCGCCGACTTGTGGAAAATACCGAGCGCTTCATTAATCACCAGCCGGCCAATAATGTATTATTGTGGGGATCACGGGGAACCGGTAAATCGTCATTAATTAAAGCGTTGCTGAATGAATATGCTGGAGAAAATTTGCGCGTTATTCAGGTCGATAAACAGGATCTCATCCATCTGCCCGAAATCGTTGATGACATTCGCGAACTCAATTACCGATTTATTATTTATTGCGATGACCTATCGTTTGAAGCACATGAGAGTCACTATAAGGCGCTGAAAAGTGCGCTGGAAGGATCGATCGAATTACCACCCAATAACCTATTAATTTATGCCACCTCCAATCGCCGTCATTTATTGCCTGAATATATGGCAGACAATCGAGACAGCAAACGGGTGAACAATGAAATCCATCATAGCGATGCCGTGGAAGAAAGAATTTCTTTGTCGGACCGATTCGGGGTATGGCTTTCTTTTTATCCAATTAGCCAAGCTGAATACTTAGCCATTGTCGATCATTATTTTCAATCACAAAGTATCGATAAGATCTTGCTTCATGAAAAAGCTAAACAATTTGCCTTAGAAAAAGGATCGCGCAGTGGGCGCACGGCCAAACAGTTCTACCATAGTTACAGCGTCACCTGAAGCATCTTCTCATAAATTTAGGCAAGCAGGCATTAACATTGATGGCCGTACTGAATATAATACACGAATAATCTATTAATAATTTAGGAGTTAACGACTGTGGATTCTGATTTTATACCACTGATTATTTTCGCGGTGATTGTGCCCATTTTTTGGAGTGTCGCTACCTATAATCGCTTTGTTAAATATAAAAACATGATCGAAGAAGCCTGGAGTGGTATTGATATTGCCCTGAAGCGTCGATTTAACCTAATCCCGAACTTAATTAAAACCGTGAAGCTCTATAGCCAACACGAAACCAATACCCTGGAACAAGTCACGACGCAACGGGTCGGATCGGAAATCATTGCAGACCGAGCGGTTGAAGAAAGCGAAATCTCACAAAACTTACAGAACGTATTAGCCGTGGCGGAAGCCTACCCCGACCTTAAAGCCAGCCAAAATTTTTTGGCGCTACAGCAGGGTCTCAATGAGGTCGAAAAAGAAATCCAAATCGCAAGAAATCGATTTAATACGGCCGTTCGAAGAAACAACACGCTCATCCAATCTTTTCCGAGTAACTTTATTGCACGGTATTTTAATTTCTACACGGCTGAGTATTTTTCTCTTGAACTGGCCACCCAGCGGGTCATGCCTGAAGTGCAGGACCCCTAAAAAAATCGCCCAATATCAACTCAAGAAAAATGGATAACGTTTGCGCAGCGAGCGTGGATCGGCACTGAAGATGGTGCTGGTGGAATCAAAAAGCCTTCGAATTAAAGGCTTTTTGATTTTCACTCGGTGAACTTACATACCCATGCCGCCACCGCCCATACCGCCGCCTCCCATACCACCACCACCCATGCCACCGCCCCCCATACCCATACCTCCGGGAGCCGGGGCGGGTGTTGGGGCGGGTGTACCTGGCGCCGGTACTGGCGCCGGCGTTGGAATCGGTGGTACCGGTGCTGTCGGTGGTGTTGGCGGCGTACCCGCCGGTGGATTAACGGAGATAGTACCACTGGTACCCGTTGCGCCATTAGCATCGGTGGCACTGACCGTAAATTGACTGATAAAAGTCACGTCGGCCGGTACAGAAAGCAATCCATTCTCATTAATAGTGGCAATCAAATTGTTGCTGACAGTCCAACCATAGGGGGCCGTTCCACCGGTGGCAGTAAATTGCAATGTCTCACCAGCCACCATCGAGGAAGCCGGTGATGTCACGCTAATTTGACCGGGGGTTGGCGTCGGCGTCGGTATCGGCGTCGGCGTTTGAGCAGCAACAACCGTAATAGTGGCCGTGCTTGGATCCGTCACCCCATTGGAGCTGACGGATATCATGGCCGTACCAACGCTCATGGCCGTCACTATCCCGGAGACGGGATCAACCATCGCAATACTGGCACTGGACGACATCCAAGTATAGCTAGGTCCGCCGCCGGTAGCGGTTAACTGAATCGTTTCGTTGACAATTAACGTTGCTTGAGTGGGAGTCACCGCCAATAAACCAATCGGCTGATCAGTCACTTGGATATCAATAAAATCAACAGCCTGATTGGCGTCAGTCACTTCCAAGCGTGTGCGACCTACCCTGTCTGTATTGATCGTTACACTAGTCGTCCTTGCCCCGTTAGTTGCGAGCGTTGCAATTGAGGAGTCCGTTAAACGCCATTGATACGGGGCTTGCCCGCCTGTGACACGCCCTTGGAATTGTTCGTTAATATTCAAAGACTGATCACTATAGGGTGAAATCACTAACGTTTTTACGGTCACCTGGGTCGCCGCGCTGCCACCATTGCTATCTGTCATCGTGACTTGTGCCGTCCCTATGGCCATTGCGATAAATACACCGGTTGTCGCATCAATCACACCAACATTTGCGTTACTGACAGACCAACGATAGGGCGGTAAACCGCCACTGCCGGTAAACGTTTGCGCCGTATTGATGGGAATTTTAAGATTTGGGGGACTCAACGCAAGCGATACCTCAGGAGTCACTGTCGATGCGAGAGAGAAGCTCGACACGGCTTTAAATGCATTAATGCGTCCGCCGGTGGCTACTTTACCCGATAAACTGGCGAGCTTATCAATCGAGCCCAGCAGTCTCGCACGAAGATCACTTACCGTTAAATTTTCATTTTGTGATAAGACTAAACCCGCCACCCCAGAAACCAGCGGTGCCGCAATGGACGAGCCACTATAAGTTTGATAACCACGGTTTCTTATGGTACTTAGTATAGCGACGCCTGGTGCCGCTAAGTCGGTGGTACGCAGCCCGTAATTTGAAAATGTCGCGAGCTGATCCAGCGGGTCAGTTGCCACCACAGAAATGACATTATTTAAGTCATAAGAACTCGGGTAATGAGGCGTTAAATCGATATTAGCTTTGTCATTACCGGCCCCGGTGATGAAAATATGTCCCGCCGAATTAGCCGCTAATAAAGCGTCATACATGGCTTGGCTAAATGCACCCCCCCCCCAACTGTTATTGGAAATTCGTGCCCCATTGGCCACCGCGTATTCCAAGGCTTCAATGGCTTTAGATACACTGCCCACCCCATTTTCATTCATGAATTTTAGCGGCATTATTTTCGCTTTCCAGTTCACCCCCGTGATACCGATGCGATTATCGCCCACCGCAGCAATGGTACCAGCGACATGAGTTCCATGATCCATATCATCCATCGGATTGTTGGTATTACTGTTAAAATCCCAACCGTTGACATCGTCAATATAACCATTCGCATCGTCATCAATACCATTGTCCGGTATTTCGTTCACATTCACCCAGATGTTGTCACGCAAATCCGGATGATTGTAATCCACCCCACTGTCTATCACCGCGATGACAACATCATTGCCCGTTTGCAAATCCCAGGCTTCGGGGGCATTAATATCCGCGTTGCCGGTGCCACCTTGTTGTCCGGTATTCTCTAACCCATATTGCTCGTTGAAACGTGGATCATTGGGTATCGCTAACGCTGATACTAAATAATCAGGTTCGGCGTATTCAATATTGGGTTGTTGCCGGAGATCACGGAGTGTTTGTTGTAAATCCCGATCCGCTTCTAATGATGATTGGGTTAAACCCGGCACCAGCCCAAGGCCTTTTGAGCGCACCAAACCTGAAGCTCGCAAGCGCTGCTCAGCTCGCCCATCTTGCAGCGATGAGGCATCTTTAAACTTGACAAGTACACTATAGGATACGGGCTTATTTTCCGCTTCAAACTGGCTTTTCGTGTTCACCAGCGATGTTTCTGAACAAGCAGATAAAACCAACAAAGCCAATAACAAGACACTAAATATTTTTATTGGCCACCATAGACGCATAAATCGCACTGATGAAAAATTGATCATATTCAATACCCCACTCTGGTAAATATGATAGATGTAGATATTACGTTAAAAGAATAAAAATTAAACGATCGTATGCAATGAGAAGACAGGAAATTCTGGGGTTATTATTGTTCTACTGCAGAGGATTAAATAGCTGGCTTAAATACTTGCCTCCCACCACGTTTGCTTATTTATGTTGATTGTTGTTTTATATCCATAAGCGCCTAGCACAAATTGTAAGCTTTGCGTGACACGAAAACAAGTAAAAGTGGCAGAGACATTTAAAATGATTTTTTGCCGACAACAGAGTCAAACACACATAGAACCAATCTCCATTAATGGATGAGGAAAATGAATATGTTAAAAGCGGTTTGTTCAATCAGCTTATTAATGATCTTAGTGAGTGCAATGCAGCTAACCATCGCCAGTGAGCGACGGGTACTGACAAGCGATGACGTGACACATGGCGGTTTTTTGCTACCGGAACTGAAAATCACCGAAATCAATAACCAGAGTGAAACCTTATTTGGTTTAAAAGGCGCCTGGTTAGTTGACCATTCGTTTTACCTCGGTATTGCGGGTTATGGGTCAGGGCATAAAATGAAAAACACTGACAAATACATGGCTTATGGCGGAGTACTCATGGGTTATATTTTTAACCCGAACCGCTTAGTGAATATTTCCGTCGATTTACTCATTGGCGCTGGTGCATTTGTTGAGGATAACGACGACATAGATAAGGATGACGATGATCGTTATTTTAGTCGAGATCGAAACCGAAATCGTCATCACGATAACGATGAACGCAATCGTGAAGAAGATCTATTCTCAGTATATGAGCCCAGCATCAATGTTTTGCTAAACGTCACGGAATATATGCGATTAAGTTTGGGGGCTTCCTATCGCTATCTTCAAAAAACTAATTTTGACACGCTGAGGGATGAGGATGTCAGTGGTGGGACGGTAAGCTTAGGGATCATGTTTGGGTTTTTATAAAGCGAAAGGGTAAGTTTAAACTGATTTCAGGCAAAATCATTAAAAAATACTGCTTCCTCTTCTTTGCTCCATGCAACGTGGATTAAGCGAAACGAATCCACCTCTTTGTGCTCTTTTTCGGTGGATTCGCTTTGCTTAATCCACCCTGCCCTCTCCTCTCTACGACTGAATTAAATACTGAATTTAGCAGGGAGCCGCCGTCGCTGCATAATATTTCTTCTCCTTTTGTGAAGCACATCCCACTATTCAATAATAAGGCACTCCCAGGCCTGGGAATTTGAATTAAGTCCACATCATTGCTACCGATAATTTTATTTATTCAATTTAAAAATACTCAATGCATTTGGGTATAACGAGAAAGATAAATGTCGGGGGTTAAATGAATCATCAACAAGTACGCCGTGCGCTAAGGTCTTCTACGCCCAAATTAACATTAAACCAACTCATCGAATGCCGTGGCAGTATTTGGCGTTATCTCGGTGAACAAAACGGTTTTTGGCAATTGCAGTTAGTCCGACGCGGCGCGCATTTTTCAGAAGTGCCGGTCAATGTTTGGGCGCTGCCGCAACTCGAAGCCGACAGTATCCGGGTACTCAAGCCGGAAGAAGCCTATACCCCCTCCCCTCAAGCGAGCAACAAAGCCAAAAAAGAACGGCTAGCACCGTTCATGCGAGTGCTAAAAAACAATAGTTTAGAAGACAGTGAACATTCAAAATTACCCAGCACCGCTAAACTCTGCGCCATTGAAACCAAACCCTGGCAATACGAACCCTGGTCACGCATTGTCGATATCCTGCCCTTTCCCCGATTACTGATTGCCGATGATGTGGGGCTGGGAAAAACCACCGAAGCGGCGATTATCCTCACAGAACTCAAACGACGTAAAAGAGCAGAGCGCGTGTTGATCATCACTCCACAACATCTTTGTGAAAAATGGCAAACCGAACTCTATGAACGATTCGGTCTGGTGTTTGAGATTTATGGGCGACGCACTCGGGAAAAATTAATCGAAGCCGGGGTGAAAAATCCCTGGCAAGTCGTAGAAAACGTGATTGTCTCACGCGACTTTATTAAACGCTGGGAAAATTTAAAACCCATCCGCAACGTCTCTTGGGACATGGTAGTCATTGATGAGTGTCACCACTTTGTAAAAGATAAAAATGCCGCGAGTAAGCGACTTCGACAATTAGCCGAAGAAGTGGTGTATCGCAGTCCTGGCCTATTGCTATTGTCCGCCACCCCGTTCACCGGTAAAAAAGAACAATTCCATTCCCTGTTAGAGCTGATCGACCCTAAGTTCCAAGATAAATCGCAATTAAAAAAATGGCAATCCGACAATCCACTGATGGTGAGACGCACCAAAAAACACCTGGCAGAACAAGAATCGTTTAAAGATCGAGAAATAATACACCACGCCGTGGGCTTCAATGAATTATACGCGGAAGAAAAAGTCGTCTTGCAAAGGATCGATCAGGAATTGCAACTGGCGCAAGGCCGCAAAGACCGAAAACACTGGGATCGTTTAGTCGAAGAAGTGGCTAGAAAGCGTCTGTCCTCTAGCTGGCATGCGTTTCTGGAAACCATTTCGGGTGAAAAAAGACTGGCGAACTGGTTCTCAGATACCACTCGCCAGCAATTAAAAAAACTGATTGAGCAACGCATTTCATCCAAGCTGGCCACCTTGGCCCATATTATCCAACAGATTCATGCCAAAGAACCCAAGGCAAAAATCGTGGTGTTCACCGAAGCCATTCCGACCTTGCATGGCATTCAAGATTACCTGACCGCTAATCAACAATTCAAAACCAATGAAATTGCTATTATCGAAAGCGCTACTCCCACCGAACAGCGCTTAACCATCGAAACCGATTTTGCTAATTTCGCCTCCAAACTAAAAGTCCTGGTGGCCACCGATACCATCTCCGAAGGCAAGGATTTACAACATACCTGCCACCATTTAATTCATTTTGAATTGCCCTGGAGTTTTGTCAAAATTGAACAAAGAAATGGCCGCATTGATCGCCTGGGACAAACCGAAACCCCCTATATTCATAATCTCATTTTTGATACCGA